>Ga0209040_10000431_pt1 | contig 32367 bp, 31 predicted proteins | sample BogFormECP12_OM3_FD_188240 | JGI IMG/M metagenome (GOLD analysis project Ga0209040, IMG submission 188240) | Bog forest soil microbial communities from Calvert Island, British Columbia, Canada - ECP12_OM3 (SPAdes) (version 2) | ecosystem: Environmental > Aquatic > Freshwater > Wetlands > Bog ... | reverse complement strand
CGAGGCGATGGCCGAGTCCGAGAGCTACGAGCAGTCGCAGTACAACCTCGCCGCCGACGGGCATCGCCAGCCCGGTTCGACGATGAAGGCGATCGACCTCGCCGACGCCCTCTCGCGCGGCATCGACCCCAACACCACCTACTACAACTCCCACACGCTCGAGCCGGGGTGGCTGCCGGGATATCCCAGCTACCTCGTGAAAACCTTCGGCGGCGAGCAGAACGGAACGATCAACCTCGTCTCGGCGACGCTGAAATCGGATAACACCGTCTACGCGCAGCTCGCCGCGGACCTCGGCGAGGAAACGATCACGCAGATGGCCTACGCGATGGGCGTCCAGACGCATCTGTCGAGCTTCCCCGCCGAGGCGCTCGGCGGCCTCACGCTCGGAGTCACGCCGCTGGAAATGGCCGTCGTCTACGCGACGCTCGCCGATGGCGGCTGGCGCAACACCCCGATCGCGATCACCAAGGTCGTGTTCCCCGACGGCCACGTGGACGAAAGCTGGGGTCAGCCGAATCGGGTCAGGGTCCTCAGCGAAGCGATCACCGGCGAAGAGACCCGCATCCTGCATCTCAACGTGCTCGGCGGCACCGCCGGCCGCTCGCAGATCAACTGCCCGACGGCCGCCAAGACCGGGACCACCTCGGAACTGTACGACGCCTGGCTCGATGGCTACAACTCCGAATACTCCACGGTCGTTTGGATGGGCTACCCGAAGCGGGACATCGCAATGACCGATGTCCACGGCGAGCCCCAGCAGGGCGGCTACCTCCCGGCCGAAATCTGGCACGCATACATGGCCCCTGTCACCGAAGGCCACCCCTGCGCGCCGCTGCACGAATCCAGCCAGGGCATCAGCTACAGGCCCTTCTATGGCAAGTACGCGACCACCGGCCTCGGCCAGCACGGCGAATCGCAGAGTGGTGAAGAACCCTTCTCCACGGGGGCCCCGGCCCCCCACGGCGGAAACGGCGAACGACGCAAGCCGCCGGCGAACACCCCGAGCGAACCGCAGCGGGCGCCGAGCGAACCGCAGCAGGCGCCGAGCGAACCGCAGCACACTCCGAGCGGGCCGCATAGCCCGCCAAGCGAAACGCCGGCGCCCGCCCAGGCGCCGACGCCAAGTGCGCCGGCGGTCAACACGACTGGCGGCGCGGGTCCCTGAGCATCGCCGGCGAATCCCGCTGCAGGTTGATCAGACCAGCGGCGCAGGTCCGTGAGCTCCGCCCGCGGATCGCCTCGCGGGCCTCTTCGCCGGCCTTGCGCTGGTAGTTTGACCCCGATCAGTGAAACGACGGTCGCCTCAGCAGAGGCGACAGATGGGAATGCGGTGGCCAAGGAGGACAAGGTCGAATTCGAGGGCGAGGTGATCGAGGCACTGCCCAACGCGATGTTCCGGGTCAAGCTCGACAACGATCACATCGTGCTCGGCCACGTCGCCGGCAAGATGCGGCGCTTTCGCATCCGCATCCTGCCGGGAGACCGGGTGCGCTGCGAGCTCTCTCCCTACGACCTCGATCGCGCGCGGATCGTCTACAGACACCGCTGAGCTCCGCCACCGCCGGGCACGGGCATCGCTGAGCGCTCCCTGATCGAAGCCATCGCGACCGAGCTCGCGCGCGGCGCCTCGCAGCCTCGGACCGTGCGCGGCGTCGGTGATGACGCGGCCGTCGTCCGCGCCGCGCCGCTGTGCGTGACGTCGGTCGACGCGATGGTGCAGGACGTCCATTTCCGCCTCGGCGCCCGGCACGGCTCGCATCGGGACGTGGGACGCCGGGCGCTGGCGGGGGCGCTGTCGGATCTCGCGGCGATGGGCGCCGAGCCCGGCGAGGCCTACCTCGTGATCGGCCTCCCACCCGGCAGCGAGGAGGAGCAGGCGCTCGAGCTGGTGCGCGGCGCGCGGGCGCTCGCGGACGAGACCGGTACGGCGATCCTCGGGGGCGATGTGGTCGGCGCCCCGGTGCTGGTCGTATGCGTGACCGCAGTCGGCTGGGCGCACGCCGAGGGCGAGCTCGTGGGCCGCGACGGAGCCGCTCCCGGCGACCTCGTGGGCGTGACCGGCTGCCTCGGCGGGGCGGCCGCGGGGCTGGCGGTGATTGAGGGCCTCGCCGATGGCGGCGAGACCGCCGCCGCGGCGATCGCCCGCGCGCTCAACCCGGTTCCGCGACTGCGCGAGGGCCGCGCGCTCGCCGCCGCGGGCGCGCACGCGATGATCGACGTCTCCGACGGCCTGGCGACGGACGCCGGCCACATCGGCAGGGCGAGCGGCGCACGTCTCGAGATCGACCTCGACGCGCTCCCCCTGCACCCGTCGGTGGCCGCGATCGCCGCCGAGCTGGAGCAGCCGCCCTGGCGGCTGGCCGTGACGGGCGGGGAAGACTACGAGCTGTGCTTCTGCATCGCCGCTGAGGATCGGGCGCGAGCGCAGGCTGCGGTCGCGGCTCTCGCGACCGTGCAGGTCAGCTGGGTGGGGAGGGTCGCCGAGGGAGCCCCCGGGGTCGGCCTCTCAGATGACCGGGGCGACGTCTTCGGGGTTGAGGGATTCGAGCACCGGTGGTAGGCGTCGCGGCGCCGGCGGCTGGGGTGCCCGCACGAGCACCGGCCGCGGTATCGCGCCGCCGGGAAGCCGCAGCGCGGCGCCGCGCGGGTCCTCCCGCGCGAGCCTCGCGAACACGAGCAGCCGTTTTTCGGCGCTGAAGAGCGGCGTGCATGCCGACAGCACGAGCCGGTTGTAGCCGAGGTTCGCGACCGCGGCCTGCACGTCGGTGGGGGCCACCACGCGCTGGCCGAGCACCGTGTAGGTGAGTTGTGCGTATGGCATCTCGAGACGGATCAGGTTCCCCGGGCGCAGGGCGTCGATGTGGCGGAAGGGCGCGAGGTAGGTCGTGCGGTGTCCGGCGATCGCCGTCGTGCCTTCTCCGCCGGGGAAGCTCGTTTCCGAGTACACGCCGGGGCCGCTCTTGAGGTCTTCGGTGTCCGTGCCCTTGACGACCACGAAGCTCGCGCCGATGCGCGGGATCTCGATGCGGCCGACCGCGCCGCCGTCGGGCGCGTGCAGCTGCAGCTCGCGGGCGAGGAACGCGACGCGGCTGCTCTCGTCGGGCATGCTCGCCAGGACGCGCCGCTCGGTCGGCGTCGGCGGGGTTCGTTCGACGGCGTGCAGGGTGCCGCTGAGGCGATCCTGGGCAAGCGTCGCGTAGAGCCACGTGATCGGCTCCTGCCAGACGAGCGTGACGAGCGCGTCCACGAGCGCGAGCGCGCCGCACAGGATCAGCGCGATCGCGAGCACCCGCAGCGCCTTCCCCGAGCGCGAGCGCTCGCCGAGCAGCATCTCGGCCGGCCGGCTCGTGCTGGACACGAGATCGGACATCCAATCGCCTACCTTCGCAGAGCCGACTCGGTGCCCCCGAGCGAGCCCGGCCCGGCGTAGGAGAGCGGTCCGCGGATCGTCACCTCCACGCGCTCGCCGCCGCCCAGGTCCGGCAGCTCGCTCGACGGCGAGCAGGCGAGCAGCGCCTCCGCCGCCGCGCATCCAAGCGCGACGCTCCAGAGCAGCGCGCCCAGCAGGCCCACGTGGCCGCCGGCCACGACCAGCACCGCTGCCCAGGCGACGCCCGCCGGCCCGAGCGCGAGCTGGTGGGCGTAGAAGACGACGAGCAGCGCGAGCGGCGCGAGCCCCGCCAGCAGCAGCGCAACCGATCCCAGGCGCCGGGGTCGCAGCTCGGGCGAGGCGAGCAGCAGCCAGAGGTGCGCCGCAGGCACCAGCAGCAGCGCCTCATAGGGGTTCCCAACCCAGGCGAGCACGGCGATCGGCAGCAGCACGAGCATCACCGTCAGGCCGGCGACGTCGGGGTCGGGTCGCGCACCCCAGCGCAGGCGCCCGACGAGCATCCCCCACAGCAGCCAGGCGAGCAGGAACGTGAGCAGCACCGCCACGACCACCGTCGCGGCGGTGCCGCCGAACGGCATCGCGCCGGCCGGCAGAGGCACCGAGGGCGTCGTCCCGAGCACGCCGAGGGCGCCGAGCAGGTACACGAACAGCGTGCAGGTCAGGAACGGCAGCGCACACGAGAGCGTCCACATCGTCCAGCGCCCGACCGCCAGGCGGCGACGGCGTGCGCGCGCCAGGCCGTCGGCTGCGACGAGCAGCGGACCGAGCAGCAGGGCCGCGACGAGCAGCCGCACCGACCACTGCGGCAGCGTCTTTCGCTGCAGAACCAGGCCCGTCTGCATCGTCGCCGGGACGTCGGGCGAGACGTCGAGCGCGTCGACTGCGCTCAGGACCGCGCGGCCGAGCCCTTCCAGGCGTTCGGCGCTGACGGGCTCGGCGGCGGACGGGCCGCGTTCCCCCGACGCCTGTACGAGCACGGCGGGCAGGCCTTCGGCGTTGAGCACGCCCTGTTCTCCGGAGGCGAGCGGGAACGCGAGATGGGCGAGCTGGCCGACGGCGCTCGGTGCCCCCGGGGCCGCGCCCGTCTCCTGCGTGATCGCGTCCGCGACCGTCCGTTCCAACAGCGAGGGAGCCGAGCCGAGCCCGTCCGAGTACGGCACCACGAGTGGCCGGCGGACATGCGCCGCTGCGAGGTCTCCGAGCACGATCGCCGCGTCCAGCGGCACGTGCAGCTCGGAGGCCAGCGCCGCTGCGCCCGCATCGCCGCCGCTGCCGCCGCTCGTCGACACGAGGATGATCGTGCGCTTCGTCTCGCGCGCGGCGAACACGCGCGCGAGCTCGATCAGCACCGCCGTCGCGGACATCTCCGCCCTCGACCGCGGCGCGGCCGCGTCACGGTGGGCGATGATCAGGATCGGCGTCGCGTCCGTCGAGCCGGGGCGCTCGGCGATCACCGTGGTGAGGGCGCGCGCGCCATCGAGCGTCTGGCCTTCGGGGTGTTCCATCCGCACCGAGAAACCGCCCCCGGCCGTGCCGCCGAGGCCCTCGAGCATGCTCGCGACCTGTGCCGCCAGCCGCGTGTCGCCGCCGCTGCCGGCGCGTCGCCGCGGGAACGCGGCCGCGAGCGCGTTCGTGTCTGCGAGCGCGCGCGGGCCTTCGAAGGCGTCGGGCGCGAGCGTGGAGCTCAGCGGGGTGGGGCGGCCGACCAACGAGAACGCGGCCACCGCCAGGGCGACCGCGACCGGAACGAGGGCGGCGCGGTAGAGACGCGCGTTGAGCATCGCCTAGACCATAGTTCGCCGGCCGGTCTGCCGCCCACTGCGGCCGATCCGGGCGGACGATTGGGTATCGTGCCGGCGCGTGCTCCAGCCCGTCGCCGTTGGCCACAAGACGCTCGCCGACTACACGCATATCTGCGGGCGGGAGCTGATCGCCGAGATCCGCGAGCTCGCAGAGCCGTTGCAGGGCCAGCGTGTGGCGCACATCTCCGCTACGGCGTTCGGCGGCGGGGTCTCGGAGATCCTCTACACGCTCGTGCCGCTGATGCGCGACGTCGGCCTCGATTGCGAATGGCAGGTGATCTACGGCCGCGAAGAGTTCTTCAACGCGACCAAGCTGATGCACAACGCCCTGCAGGGCGCCCCCCAGGACCTCAACGAGGAACAGTGGGCGATCTGGCGCCGCTATGGCGAGATCAACGCGCGCGAGCTCACCGACGGCTGGGACGTGTGCCTGGTCCACGATCCGCAGCCGGCGGCGCTCTGTCAGCTCGTGCCCGAGAAGGCGAAGGGCTGGATCTGGCGCTGCCACATCGACCTCTCCACCCCCAATCCCGACACGATCGCCCAGCTGCTGCCCTACATCGAGATCTACCCGCACTCGCTGTTCCACATGAGGGACTACGTCCCGAAGGGCATGAAAGGCGAGGTCCATGTCGTGCCGCCGGCGATCGACCCGCTCACGCCGAAGAACATGGCGCTGTCCCCGGAGGATGGCGCATTCGTGTGCGGGCAGTTCGGGATCGACATCGACCGACCGCTGATCTGCCAGGTCTCCCGCTTCGATCCCTGGAAGGACCCGCTGGGGGTGATCGACGCCTACCGCGTGGTTAAGGAGACAATGCCCGAGGTGCAGCTCGCGCTCGTCGGATCGATGGCCAGCGACGACCCCGAGGGCTGGAACTTCTTCAACGCGACGATCTCCCACGCCGACGGCGACCCGGACATCCACATCCTCAACAACTTCAACAACGTCGGCGCGATCGAGGTGAACGCGTTCCAGTCGCATTCGGACGTGCTGATCCAGAAGTCCACGCGCGAGGGGTTCGGGCTGACCGTCTCGGAGGCGATCTGGAAGGCGCGGCCGTTCATCGGTGGGAACGTCGGCGGGATACCGCTGCAGATCGAGGACGGCGTCACCGGCTACCTCGTCTCGAGCGTCGAGCGCTGCGCAGAGCGCACTCTGCAGATCCTGCGCGACCCCGAGCTGGGCCGCACGCTCGGCCGCCGTGGCAAGGAGCGCGTGCGCCAGCACTTCCTGATGCCGCGCTACCTGCGCGACTATCTGAAGATCTTCAACGACCTCAGAGAGGCATGAGCAGCGAACCGGCACAGCGGACTCCGCTGGTGCTGGTTAGCAACCGCGGGCCGGTCACGTTCCAGGCCGACGGAGAGGTGCAGCGCGGATCGGGCGGTCTCGTCACCGCCCTCACCGGCCTGGCCTCGCATCGCGAAGCGATCTGGATCGCCTCGGCGATGAACGACTACGACGCCGAGGTCTCGCTCGAGCACGGTGGGCGCGCGTTCCCGGTCAGAGCGCCGGGCGGCGGCGAGTACGAGGTGCGCCTCGTGACGAGCGACCCGGAGGCCTACGACCGCTTCTACAACGTGTTCGCGAATCCCATGCTGTGGTTCATCCAGCACTACCTGTGGGACCTGTCCAACGCGCCTGACATCCGCCGCGAGGAGATCGAGGCCTTCGAGTTCGGTTACAACGTCGTCAACGAAGACCTCGCGCGGGCCGTCGTGGAGGAGCTCGAGGGAGCGGAGGAGCCGGTGGTGATGGTGCACGACTACCACCTCTACACGCTCCCCGACCTCGTGCGGCGCGCTCGGCCCGACGTCTTCCTGCACCACTTCATCCACATCCCCTGGACGCAGGCCGACGCCTGGCGGGTGCTGCCGGCCCGCATCCGCGAGGAGATCTTCACGGGGCTGCTGGCGAACGACATCATCGGCTTTCACACGCGCTCCTACAGGCACAACTTCCTGCACTGCTGCCTGGACCTGATGGGTCTGGACGTCGACTTCGAGCGCGGCGTGGTGCACTTCGGCGAGCGCGATATCTGGGTGCGCGCCTACCCGCTGCCGATCGACCACCACGCGACGAGGCTGATCGCCCAGGGCGAGCGCGTGGCCTACTTCGAGCGCGAGCTCCTTCAGCGGCGCCGCGACTTCCTGCTCCTGCGCGTCGACCGCGCCGACTTGTCGAAGAACGTGCTGCGCGGGTTCTCGGCGTTCGACCTCTTCCTCGAGCAGCACCCCGAGTTCGTCGAGCGCGTGACGTTCATGGCACAGTTGATGCCCTCGCGTACCGACGTGCCGCAGTACGCCGAGTACCTCGAGCGCATCGAGGCGCTGGTGGCCGTTGTCAACCACCGCCACGGCACGCCCGACTGGATGCCGATCCAGCTCAAGCTCCGTGACGACATCGACGAGGCGATGGCGGCCTACAAGCACTACGACGTGCTGCTCGTCAACGCGATGTTCGACGGCATGAACCTCGTCGCCAAGGAGGGGCCGATCGTCAACGAGCGCGAGGGCGTGTCGATCCTCTCCGAGAACACGGGCGCCCACGAGGAGCTCGGCGAGTACGCGCTGTCGGTCAACCCGTTCGACATCCAGGAGCTCGCCAACTCGATCTACGCCGCGCTCACGATGGACCCCGGCGAGCGGCGCCGGCGTGCCGAGGGGCTTGCGCAGATCGTGACCTCGCGCGACCCCGGCGACTGGATCGACGAGCAGCTCGCCGACATCCGCGCCAAGGGCCGCTCGCGCTGATCGCAGAGCGTTCGCCCGCGGGCGAACGCGCTCGGGGCGGGCGGGGAGGCGGGCGGGCGGGCGGGCGGGCGGGAACCCGCTACCCTTTGCCGTCCGGCATGGCCCTCTCGAGCGCCACATATGACCTCGTGATGATCCTCGACCCCCAGGTCGAGGAGGCCGCGCGCGCGAAGATCGTCGCCGACACCCGCGCCTCGATCGAGGGCAGCGGCGCACTCGAGCGCCACGACGACTGGGGAGAGCGGGCGCTGGCCTACCCGATCGAGCGGCGGGCCAGCGGCGACTACCACCTGCTCCAGTTCCACCCCGACGGCACGAAACTGCTGTTCGACCTGGATCGCACGCTTCGTATCACCGACGGGGTTCTGCGTTACCGCATCATCAAGCTTGCTCGGGGCGTGCCGAGCCCCCCCGACATGCGCGGCGCTGGCGCCCCCCCGCGTCGCCCCGAGCCCGGGTCACAGCCCCCCGCGACGCAGGAGCGGGCGGGAGACGAGAACGCCTTGGCCGCCGCCGAGGAGACCCCTGCGGCGGGGCCCGAGGCGGGCGACGGCGAGTCCGCCTAGGCCCTCGCGGAGCGCTGGCGCGCGATAGCCGGGCGTTCTAACGGGCGAGCCAACGCGTAATAGCCGGGCCTCAAAGCGCGCCGGCGCGTAATAAGATCCTACGATGAGCTGGGTCGAGGAGATGAACGACGGCTCCGCATCGCGGAGCGATGTCCTGCGCGACTCCCCGCCGATGTTCGAGTCGCGCCGGCTCGACTCGCTCTCGCGGGTTCACCCCGCCGTCCCCGTGCTGATCTTCCTCCCGGCGGTCGTCGTGCTGCTGGCGTGGAGTCTGCAGCACGCGAGCCTCCTCCTGACGATCGCGCTCGCGCTCGGGGGCTACGCGCTGTGGACGCTGTTCGAGTACTGGCTGCACCGGATCGTGTTCCACTTCGAGCCCGAGGACGGCATCGGCGCGAGGCTGCACTGGATCATCCACGGCGTCCACCACGACCATCCCAACGACCCGCTGCGGCTTGTGATGCCCCCCGCCGTCAGCATCCCCCTCGGCGCGGTCGTCTTCGGCCTGCTCTACCTCGCGTTCGGCGAACACTACGCGCCCGCGATCGGCGCCGGCTTCTTCGCCGGCTATCTCGTCTACGACATGACGCACTACTACCTGCATCACTTCCGTCCCCGCGGCCGGCTCGGCAGGATGCTGCGCGAGCGGCACATGCGCCACCACTTTCAGGACGACACGCGCGGGTTCGGCATCAGCGCGCCATACTGGGACGAGGTGTTTCGCACCTCGCCGCGCGCGAAGCGAACCCCGCAATGAGCGCGATCCGCGCAGCTGGTTCCGCGAGCGGCGCCCGCCCGCGGGTCTAGACTCGATCACGCCGCCCGACAGAGGGCCCGCGCGCACAGCAACAGCTCGAAAGGGAGATCACCGTGGCCGCAACCAACATCAACAGGGTCGTGATGACCGGAAACCTGACCGCCGATCCGGAGCTGCGCTCACTGCCGAGCGGCACGTCGGTGTGCAAGCTGCGCATCGCCTGTAACACGCGGCGCAAGAACGCCAGCACCGGCGAATGGGAGGACAAGCCGAACTACTTCGACGTGACGGTCTGGGGCGCGCAGGGCGAGAACGCCGCGCGTTATTTGTCAAAGGGTCGTCCGGTGGCGATCGACGGTCGCCTCGAGTGGCGCGAGTGGGAGGCGCAGGACGGCGCCAAGCGCCAGGCAGTCGATATCATTGCCGACTCGGTGCAGTTCCTGGGCTCGCGCGAAGATGCCTCCAGCGGAGGCGGCTTCGCCGGCAACGGGGCCTCCAAGGGCAGCGACATCCCCGTCGATGAAGGGGATTTCCAGCCCGCACCGGTCACCGGCGGCGCCGGCGACGACGACATCCCGTTCTAGCTCTTCACAGCGAGGTCTTCTTGATTTCCACGCCACTCACGACCGTAGCCGACCACACCCACGGCGGAGTCCGCTGATGGCGAAGGCGCGGGGGCGCGGCAAGCCGGTGCGGCGGCGGGACAAGAAGGGCGGCTCGGGCAGCGGGCGGCGCAAGCCCTGCCAGCATTGCCGCGACAAGGTCGAGCAGGTCGACTACAAGGACGTGGCGTCGCTGCGCAAGTTCATCTCCGAGAAGGGCAAGATCCGCTCGCGGCGAATAACCGGCTCCTGCCGCCGCCACCAGGTTCAGATCGCGCGCGCCGTCAAGCGCGCGCGAGAGCTCGCGCTGCTGCCCTATGTCAACGAGGGCGGCCGTGACGACGGGCCGCGGCGCGACCGCGGCGATCGGGAACGCTAGATCGGTGCCCGAAGCGATCCTCCTGAAGGACGTCGAGGCACTCGGCGAGCAGGGCTCCGTCGTCGACGTCTCCAAGGGCTACCTGCGCAACTACCTCATGCCCCGCAAGCTCGCCCAGCCGGCGACGCGCGGTGCGATCGAGACGATCCGCCAGCGCCAGGCCGCGGTCGAGCGCGCCGCGCGCGACGCGGTGGAGAAGGCGCAGGAGAACGTCAACCTCCTCAACCGCACCGTCCTCACGATCCCGCAGCAGGCCGGCGCCGACGGACGCCTGTTCGGCTCCGTGACGGCGCAGGACGTCGCCAGCGCGATCCGTGAAGCGCGCGGCCTGCGGATCGACAAACGCAACGTTCACCTTCCCGAGCCGATCAAGAACGTCGGCACCTACATGGTCGTGGTCGAGGTGGTCGACGGGGTGACCGCCACGGTCAAGACGATGGTCGTCGCCAGGAACTGAGACCTGTGCGGTGCTCAGCGGGTCGCGCCACGGGCGCGGTCCGGCGCCCGTCCGGCGGCGCAGTCCGTCGCCGTGCCGTGCGAACATGCGTTCGTGGGGGTCGATTTGTTCCGTGATAGCGGGGAGGCCGGCGAGGCCACCAGAGAGGCCTATCTAGACTCGGCCGCGATGCTGAGATGAGCGCCCCGCCGGCAGCCAACGGAGGCTCCAGCGCCTCCCTCGGGGCGATGGCGCCGCCACACAACATCGACGCCGAGCAGTCGGTGCTCGGCGCGATCCTGCTCTCGGACCGCTCGCTCTACGCCCTCGTGATCGAGGAGGGGCTGCGCGCCGAGGACTTCTACCGCGAGCGCCACGGCACGATCTACGAGGCGATGCTCTCGCTCTACAACGAGAGCGAGCCCGTGGACGTGCTCACGGTGATCGATCGCCTACGCCAGATGGGCCGCCTCCAGGACGTCGGCGGGCAGGCCACCGTCGATGAGCTCACGGGCGTCGTCCCAGCGGCCGGCCATGCCCGCCGGTATGCCCAGATCGTGCGCGAGAACGCGCTCCTCAGGCGGCTGCTGAGCACCTCCTACGAGATCCAGGAGAGCGTGATCTCCCATCAGGCGCCGCCCCGCGAGCTCGTCGAGCAGGCCGAGAAGGCGATGCTCGAGGTCGCACGCGACGATCGCCAGAAAGACTTCCGCGCGATCGAGGACGTCCTGCACGAGGAGCTCGACAAGCTCCATCGGCTCTCGCTCGAGGGAACCTCGCTGACGGGCACGCCGTCGGGGTTCAAGGACCTCGATGAGATCACCGGGGGCTTCCAGCCAGGGAACCTCGTGATCATCGCGGCTCGCCCGGCGATGGGAAAGAGCGCGCTCGTGTGCAACATCGCCGAGAACGCGGCCGTCGAGCACGGCAGGCCGGTGGCGCTGTTCTCGCTCGAGATGGCCGAGGCCGAGCTCGCGCAGCGCTTCGTCGCGTCGCAGGCGCGTATCAAGGGGGAGGAGCTGCGCAAGGGGCGCGTCGCCGAGCAACGCTGGCCGAAGATCCTCGAGGCCAGCCAGCGGCTCGCCGAGGCGCCGCTGTGGGTCGATGACTCGAGCGACGTCGGGATGCTCGAGATCCGCGCCAAGGCGCGGCGCCTGCACAGCCAGTGCGAGGGCGGCCTCGGCCTGATCATCATTGACTACCTGCAGCTGATGCGCACCGACAGCCGCTACGACAACCGCGTCACCGCCGTGGGCGAGCTCAGCCGCGGGCTGAAGATCCTCGCGCGTGAGCTCGGCGTGCCCGTGATCGCCCTCTCGCAGCTGAGCCGCGCCGTCGAGCAGCGCTCGCCCAAGAAACCGCAGCTCTCGGACCTGCGCGAGAGCGGAAACCTCGAGCAGGACGCCGACCTGGTGATGTTCATCTACCGCGATGAGTACTACGAGGCCGACTCCGAGCGCCCGGGGGAGGCCGACCTGATCATCGCCAAGCACCGCAACGGCGCGACGGGCGAAGTCACGCTGACCTTCCAGAAGGAGTATCCGAAGTTCATGAACTACGCGGGCGAACGGTTCGCGCAGTGACTGAGGAGCCGTTCCCGCTCACCTTCGACGAGTCGTTCCCGCTCGCCTTCGACGAGGCCGCCGACCCGATCGATCAAGCGGGTGATCTGCGCGCGCGCCGACTCGGAGGAGAGACGTGCCCGGCGGGCGTGTGCGACGGCAGCGGCTTCGTCATCGACGAGGCCACGAACACGGCCACCGACTGCAGCTGCCGCGCGGGGCGGATAGCGAGCGCGCGTACGCGCAGCCTCGCCGGCCGCATTCCGCGCCGCTATCGCGGCGTCTCCTTCGAGCGCCCCCCCGTCAGCGACATCGCGCGCATCGCTCCCGAGCAGGTCCGCGCCGTGCGGCGCTATGCGCAGCAGGTCGAGCACAACCTCGACAGCGGCACCGGGCTGTGGATCCAGGGCGACGTCGGCACGGGCAAGACGACGCTCGCGATGCTTGTCTCAAAAGCCGCGCTCGCGGCCGGGCGCTCGGTCGCGATCTACTCGCTGCCGCGCCTGCTCAACCTGCTGCGCGAGTCGCTCGATTCGCAGGAGGGAAAGCTCGATTTCATGGATCGGCTGACGGCCGTCGACCTCCTGCACATCGACGACCTCGGCGCCGAGCACCAGACCGACTGGGTGCTCGAGCAGCTCTACTCGATCGTGAACGCCCGCTACGAGGCCGAGCGCGCGATCCTCGCCACGACCAATCTGATGCCCGACGAGCTCGACGAGCGCCTGGGCGCGCGCACTGTCTCACGGCTGGTGGAGATCTGCGGCGACATCATCCCGCTGTTCGGCGAGGACAAGCGGCGCGAGTTTCGCGTGCCCCCGGCCGAGCCCGGCGGCGAGCAGCGCTGAGCTGCGGCCGCCGAGCCCCCGCGCGCACGCGATCCCAGCCCCGGCGCGCGGCGCATGCGGGCGTCCTGTAGCGCCGCCCTAAACTGCATCACGCATGCCTGGCATCGTGATAGTGGGCGCCCAGTGGGGCGACGAGGGCAAGGGAAAGATCACCGATCTGCTCGCCGAGCACGGTGACGCGGTCGTGCGCTTCCAGGGCGGCAACAACGCCGGGCATACGATCGTACGCGGCGAGGAGGAGTGGAAGCTGCACCTGATCCCCTCGGGGATCCTTTATCCGGGCAAGCGCTGCGTGATCGGCAACGGCGTCGTGATCGACCCGAAGGTCCTCATCAGCGAGCTCGACGGGCTGCGCGCGCGCCGGGTCGACGTGGGCGGGCTGCGGATCTCGGCAAACGCGCATCTGATCATGCCCTACCACCTGCTCCTGGACTCCGCGGGCGAGGCGAAGCTCGGGAGCAACAAGATCGGCACCACGCGGCGCGGCATCGGCCCCTGCTACGCCGACAAGGCCGCGCGGCTCGGGATCCGGGTGCAGGACCTGCTCGACGAGAAGATCCTGAAGAAGAAGATCGTCGCCGCGATGGAGCCCAAGCGCCAGTCGCTGCGCCCCTACGAGAAGGACCCGGCGTTGGACCTGCACACGATGACCGAGGAATACCTCGTCTATGGGCATCGGCTCGAGCAGCACATCGCGGACACCTCGAAGCTGATGTGGGAGATGCTCGACGCGGGCAAGAAGGTGATCCTCGAGGGCGCCCAGGGCGCGATGCTGGACATCGACCACGGCACCTATCCGTTCGTGACCTCCTCGAATCCGCTCTCGGGCGCGGCCTGCGTGGGCACGGGCATCGGGCCCAAGGCGATCGACGAAATCTGGGGCGTGGCGAAGGCCTATACGACCCGCGTCGGCGCAGGACCGTTTCCGAGCGAGCTCGGCGACGAGACCGGGGACCGGATCAGGGAGCGGGGTGGCGAGTTCGGCACGACGACCGGCCGCGCGCGCCGCACGGGCTGGCTCGACCTCGTGGCGCTGCGCTACGCCACCCGGCTCAACACGCTCACCGCGCTCGTTATCACGAAGCTCGACGTGCTCTCCGGCTTCGATCGGATCAATGTCTGCACGAGCTACCGGGGGGCGGACGGGGCCGAGTTCGAGGACTTCCCCTACCACCAGACCGTCCTGCACCACACCGTCGCCTCGCTCACCGAGCTGCGCGGCTGGAAGGAGGATCTCAGCGAGTGCCGCACGCTGTCGGACCTGCCCGACGCCGCCCGCGAGTACCTCGACTTTATCGCCGAGCGAGCCGGGGCGCCGGTGGCGCTGATCGGCGTTGGCGCCGGACGCGAGCAGGTGATCTGGACGGAGTCCGGGCGCGAGACGATCATCGCGAGCAACGGCCTCGTGGACGTGCCCGCCGTTCCCTAGCGGCGCTGCCGCCGTGAGGGCTGCGCGAGCACCCCACGCACGTGAGGGCGGCCGACGCAGTCGTGGTGGGCGATCGCTGATGGGCCGTGCAGGAATCGAACCTGCAACCTTGGGCTTAAGAGGCCCCTGCTCTGCCGGTTGAGCTAACGGCCCGCGCGCGAGCCGACCGGCGGTCGGCGCAGCCAGGCAGTCTATCGCGGCCGGGCGCCCCCAGCTACCCAGGCGGGCGCCGGGCGGGCGCCAGGAAGCGGCTATTTCTTGGCCGTGCTCGTGCTGCTCGAGGATGCGGCGGGAGCGGGCGTGGTTTTTATTTCGGTGCCCGTGAAGGTCCCGTTGGCGGATTTCTTGACGGCGTAGGTTTTGCCGTTCGTCGTCGTCCTGTACGTCTTTTCGCCGCTCGGGTTGGCGCGCACTTCTGCGAGCTGGGACTTGATCCGGGCCTTGTCGGCCGTCGGCGCGAGGGCGACCGCCTTTTCGGCGGCGAGGTCGCCCGTGCGGGTGTTGTGGGCTTTGTAGGCGTACTCGGCGAGCTGCGCGTACAGCGCTGCGCTGGAGGGCTGGGAGGCGACGACGATCTGCAGCACCGAGACCGCCTGCGCCGGCTCGTTGAGGCCTTCTTCGCTGTAGACCGCGAGCATCTCGTGGGCGAGCAGCTGGTTCGGGCTGGCCGGGTTGAGCGCGATGTAGCTCTGCCACGCTTCGGAGGCTTCCCTGAAGATCTGCTTGCCGCGCGCGCTGACGCCGTTCTGGGTGTAGTTGCCCGATTCCTGCAGCAGGGCTTTCGTGAGCCCTTCCCAGGCAGCGGCGTCGCGGGGCTGCTGGCTGGTGAGCTTGCGGTACTTCTTGATCTGCGCCGAGAACGACGCGCTGCCCCCTTCGTTGCTGCTTGCCGCGCTGAACAGGCCGCCTCCGCCGAAGCCGGTGCCGACGCCAAAGCCGACGAGGCCGACGCCGAGCAGCACGGCCAAGCCGATGTAGATCACGCGGACCGCACGGCGGCGCCCGCGACCACGCAGGTCGAACAGCACGCTCTTACAGCCTCGGGTCTACGTGATCGATCATGTCCTGCACGGTTGGCTCCGCTCGTTCGCCAGGCTCTGCCGCCGGACCCTGCTCGGACCCGCCGCCCTCGTTGCTGCTCGCATCGCGCAGGCGTGCTCGGCGCCCGACAAACGATGCAAGCAGGATACTCGCCTCGTAGAGCACATACAGCGGTATCGTCTCCAGCAGCAGCGTGATCGCGTCGCCGGGCAGAAAGGCCGCGACGGCCGCGCAGGCCACGATCGCATAGCGCCGGCCGCGTCTGAGCTGTGCCGGCGTCACCAGTCCGGCGCTCGTCGCGCCGAGGATCAGCACCGGGACCTGGAAGACGAGCCCCATCGCCAGCAGCACGGTCGCAGCGAAGCTGTAGAACTGGCTCGCTTGGACGATGATGTTGAACTCGCCCGAGTTGAAGTTCACGAGGAAGCGCGTAGCCGCCGGCAGCACGATGAAGTAGCCGAACAGCACGCCGGCGACGAACAGGAACGGGACGGCGGTCAGCAGCGGCAGCACTGCGCGCCTCTCGTTCGGTTTCAGCGCCGGCATCACGAAGCCCCCGACCTCGTAGAGGATGAACGGCAGCGCGATGATCAGGGCGAAGTAGAGCGCGACCGTGATGGTCGTCGTAAAGGGCTCGCCGACACCGAGCGTCGCCGGCTGCTGGCCCGGCGGGGTGCGGGGAATCGAGCCCGCCACCCGCCTCAGCGAGGCGATCAGCGGCGGCAGCTGCGCCCGCGTCTGCGGCGCCAGCCCGCTGTGCGGCGCTGCGAGCAGCGTGAGCGCGGCCTGCGTGGTCTGCGCGATGTGCAGCGCGGCGCGCTGGGCGACGACGGCCTGCCCGACCGTGCCCTCCCCGTTGGCGACCTGTTTGCGCGTCTGGGTCGTGAGCGGCTTGTTGATGATCTTCAGCAGCGCGTGGTTCTGCCACAGGCACACGCCGAAGGCGATCGCCAGGACGATGCCGCTCGCGATCAGGCGCTGGCGTAGCTCGTCCAAGTGATCTACGAGGCTGAGCCGATCCTCGTGGCCGACCGTTCGGATCGCTCTGGCCATTGAGCATTGAACCTACCACCGCATCGTTCGAGGGTCGACCGCACCCTCTGCCGTCCGCGCGTGTTGATCAGGTCTGGGGCCGGTTGTGTGCGATTGAAGCGCAGCGGAGAGCCAAATTAAAGCCTCTCGCGGTGCGCGTCGATAGCGAGTCCAGAGCCGGCATGAACCCCGAGAACGACCCCAAAACGATCCCAGGCACGCAGCCGCCCAGCGACGAGGCCGACCTCCTCTGCGGCGGCGAGCGCAAGCCCGCGGAGACGCGCCCGGCCAGCGGGGCGCCGGCCCAGCTGCACATCTGCTTCCACTGCGCCGGCGAGCTCGTCTACCCGCTCGACTGGTCCGAGGAGGGGCCGCGCCACTGGCGGATCGTGCTGCGCTGCCCCGAGTGCGAGTCCCGGCGCGAGGGCGTCTTCGATCAGACGTCCGTCGAACGGCTCGACGACGAGCTCGACCGCGGCTCCAGCGCCCTGCTCGGAGACCTCAGGCGCATGACCCACGCGAACATGTCCGAGGAAGTCGAGTTCTTCGTGCGGGCGCTCGACGCCGATCTGGTCACGCCGAGCGACTTCTAGACCTAGCTGTAGCGCTCCACGACGGCGTCCGCAACGAGCTCGAGCAGCTCCGAGCGCCCGTCGGGAAGGATCGCCGGCAGCGCGCCCTTGGCCTCGGCGACGACCGCGAGGGCGTGTTCGCGGGCCTGCTCGAGCGCGCCGGTGGCGGCGATGCGCTCGCACAGGGCCTCTGCCTGCCTGGGCCCGTCCGGGTCCTCGGGACCGCCCAGCGATGCGAGGTCGAAGGCGGCCAGCTCGGGCTCGTGCTCGCGCGCGAGGATGAACGGCAGCGTGACCGTGCCGTCGAGCAGGTCGGTGCCGCGCGCCTTGCCCGTGCGCTCGACCGGTCCGGAGACGTCGAGCACGTCGTCGAGCATCTGGAAGGCCAGCCCGATGCGGCGCGCGAACGCGCCAAGCGCGTCCGCCAACGTGCGCGAGCCCCCGTCGGCGGCAAGCGCGCCCAGGCGGCAGGCGGCCTCGAACAGAGCCGCCGTCTTGAGCTCGCAGCGCCGCAGGTAGCGCTCGAGAGCGACGCGCGTCGCGTAGGCGTCCTCGCGCTGCAGCAACTCCCCCGCCGCGAGCGCCGAGCTCGCCTCCGAGAGCGCGGTGAGCTGCGCGGCGTCTTCGTTGCGGGCGAGCTCGGCGAACGCGCGCGAGAACAGCAGATCGCCGGTCGCGACCGCAACCTCTCGGCCCGCGGAGGCGGCCACGGTGGGGCGCCCGCGCCGCAGCTGCGCGCCGTCGATCAGGTCGTCGTGGACGAGCGTCGCGTTGTGCACGAGCTCCACGGCCACGGCCGCGCGCACGAGCCGCTGCTCGTCCTCGGAGGAGTCAGCCGTGCCGCCCGCGGACTCGGCCGCGAGCACCACGAGCAGCGGGCGCAGGCGCTTGCCCCCGGCGACGATCGTCGCGTTCGCGTATGCCGCCAGCGGCGCGCCCGCCTCGGCCGTGACGCGCTCGAGGTGGAGCTCCGCGCGCTCCATCAGGCTCCGCAGCCGCTCTCCGCCGCGGACGAGCACCGCCTCGAGGCCGTCGACACCCAGCGAGGACCCGTCCATCGCGCTTCTCGTAAGCCCGCTCACGCCCCGCCCCCGTGCGCCACGGTGCCCGCGTGGATCGCCACGATGCCCCCGGCCGTGACCAGGTAGCTGATGTCCACGAGCCCCGCGCGCTGCATCTCGGCCGCCAGCTCGGCGGGCGCGGGGAAGCGCTTGACCGAGCTCGGTAGATACGTGTAGGCGTCTGCGAGGCCGGGGCCCGGCCCGGCGGCGCCCCCGCCCGTCAGCACGCCGACCGCCTGCCCGAGCGCCGGCACGATGCGGTCGAACCAGAGCGCGTAGAAGCCCGACAGGGGCGCTCGCGCCGGCGTGGTGATCTCGAGCACGACCACACGGCCTCCCGCGCGCACGACGCGCGTCATCTCGCGCAGGCCGCGGCCGAGGTCCTCGAAGTTGCGCGCCCCGAAGGCGACCGTGGCGGCATCGAAGGCGCCGTCCGCGTAGGGCAGCTCCATCGCGTCGGCCCACTCGAAGCGGGGCGGCTCGGGGCCGCCCGCGCCGGCGGCCACCTTCGCGCGGGCGCGTTCGAGCATTCCCTCGGCGAAGTCGCTGCCGAGCACCTCGCCCCCGGGAAGGACCCGACCTGACAGCTCGATCGCGAGGTCGCCGGTGCCGCTCGCGACGTCGAGAACGCGGCTGCCCGGACCGACGCGGGCGAGATCGGCCGCGCGGGCGCGCCAGTGGTGGTGCAGGCCGGCGGTCATGGCCGTGTTCATCGCGTCGTAGACACCCGCGATGCGGTCGAACATCACGCGCACCTGTCCCGCCTCCAGCCGGCCGGCGTGCCCGTCCTGCGGCGCCGAGGGCGCCGTCGCCTGTGCGCCTGCTCCGAGACGAGCTGGCACCGCCGCCTACTTGAGCTGCGAGAGGAAGTTGACTATCGCTTCGAACTTCTGCGGAGGCAGGTTCTTGAACGACGGCATCGGCGCGGTCGGGTTCACGAGCGTGCGCGCGATCGCCTGGCGCGGCAGGCGTGCGGCGATGTGGGTCAGGTTCGGCCCGGGTCCCGAGTTGCCGTTGTCTCCGAGCTTGTGACACGCTAGGCAGCCCGACTGTGCGACCACCTTCTTGCCGGCTTCGTAGCCGGCGAGCTGGGCGCCGCCGGCATGCACCACCGCGGCGGGCGTGGCGAGTTCGATCGCGGTCGGCGATCCGGTGTTGGCGCCCTCGTATGTGAGGAACGCCATCGCACCGATCACGACGATGCCCGTGAGCGTCGCGATCGGGCGGCGCTCAGGCCGGCGCTCTGGGCCGCGGTCGTAGAACGGCAGCAGGAACAGCAGGATCATGCAGATCGTCGGTATTCCGATCGTCGCGAGCGGCGTGAGGCTCGGCGGCTTGACGATTCGCAGGACCTCGAAGAGGAAGAAGAAGTACCACTCCGGCCGCGGCACGTACGTGGTCGTCGTCGGGTTGGCCTTGGAGCCGAGCTCGGCGCCGAGCACGAGCGACATCGCGATGATGACGGCCATCACCACGCAGGCCATGACGGCGTCCTTGGCCACGGCATAGGGGAAGAACGGCTTGCCTGCGGCCTTCAGCGTCCCGTATTCGCGGAGGTATTCCTCCTTCTGGCGCTGGTTCATCGAACGCTCCTCGCGGCTCGCGGCGAGCCTGCTTGCGATCCCGCGCCCACGCCTAGACCTCGGCCTCGTTGAGCTCCGCGCGCGGCTCTGCTTTCTGCCAGGGCGGCGCGGTGGTGCCGAGCTTGGCGACCAGGTAGAGGTGCGCGCCGATCAGCGCGATCAGCGCGCCGGGGACCAGGAGCATGTGGATCGCATAGAAGCGCGAGAGCGTCGTGGCGCCGAATTCAGAGCCGCCGCGCAGGAAGTCGCTCAGGTAGGGGCCAATCAGAGGGCCGGTGCCGTTGATGTTGACGCCCACGACCGTCGCCCAGTAGGCGCGCTGGTCGAACGGCAGCAGGTAGCCCGTGAACGACATCGTCATCGTGAGGATCAGCAGCACGACGCCGATCACCCAGTTGAGCTCGCGCGGGTACTTGTAGGCACCGAAGAAGAACGTTCGGCCCATATGCAGGAACACGAGCACCACCATCACGCTCGAGCCCCACTTGTGCATACCTCGTACGAACTGGCCGAGGAACACGTCGTTGGTCACGTAGCGGATCGATTCGTAGGCTCCGCCGGCCGGGTCGGGGCGGTAGTACATCGCGAGGAACACGCCCGTGACGGCCTGGCTGAGGAACGCGAACATCGTCGCCGAGCCGAGCGTGTAGAACCAGTTCGTGCCCTTCGGCACCTTGCGAAACATCAGCCAGCGCGCGCCGCCGCTCAGCGAAGTGCGCTCGTCGACCCAGTCGACGACCGCGATGCCCGCCTGCGCGGCGTCCTCGGCGATCGTGTTGCCGTTCGCGGAGCCCGGGCGCGGCGGCGACTCGCGCAGCGGACCCGGCAGCGGCGGCGCAGGCGTCTTAGGAACCTTCGGCAACGCCCGCTCCTACGATGATTTCGGGGCGCTCGGCCGCGAAGGGTAGAGGTACTGGCCGATGCCGTCGAGCGCCTGACCGGGGTCGCGCGGCGAGAAGCGGCGCAACTCGCTGTTGACGCTGAAGCGCCCCCCGAGCTGAACGTCTTCGCCGACCACGCGCGTGTAGAAGCGGTCCAGCGGGCGCACCGGCGGCCCGCCCACACGGCGCCCGAGCAGGTCGTAGACGCCGCCGTGGCAGGGACAGATGAAGCGCTCGGACGCGTCCACCCAGCGCACCGGGCAGCCGACGTGGGCGCAGCGGCTGGAGATCGCGATGTAGGGCGTGCTCTGGTCGTAGGGGTCGGTGTCGATCGCGGGGTTGTACTTGCGCACGTAGGCCGTGCTCTTGCCTGCCTCGCCGATGTTCGGCGAGAGCGTGATCACGACGGGGATGTAGTTGTTGTCGGGGAACATGTCCACCGTCCCGACCGTTTCCCACGGATGGACCGTGCCTTTGAAGATCGGCCCGACCGCGAACCCGAGCGCGGGCAGCACGATCGCGCTCGCCGCGACGATGCCTGCGGCGTTGGCGCTGCCCGTCATGAAGCGCCTGCGGGTGATCGTCTCACCCTCGAATGCCCCCGGGATCTGCCTGTCGAGCGTGTACTTCGACTTCTGTTTGGAGCGCTTGTCGGCCACCGCCGCGTAACAATATCGAGGCGCGAATCAGTGCGTTGCAGCTAGCGGCTCGGCACTTGTGCGCATCGCCTCGATCGCATCGGCGGCGCCGGCGAGCACGAGCTGCTTTGCCACCACGTAGTCCTCGCTCACGCCCCAGCCGACGGCGCGGGCCCCGGCCGTCCAGGCCACGGCGGCGAGCTCCGGGTCGCCGGCCCCATGCGCGAGCGCGCTCAACGTGATCGTGTCCGCGAGCTCGCCGACGGCGAGCGTGTCGCCCAGCGCGACGAGCCGAGCGAGGCCGATCGCGTACAGGCGGTCGCCGGCGAGCACGCCCAGGTCCGCCTCGGCAACGCGTACGACCCGCGGCACGCCATAGTGCAGGAGATAGCCCTCGTAGATGGCCTCGATCAGGAGCTCGTACTCGCCCCGCCGTCCAGCCGTGCGGGGCCCCCCGGCGGCGAGCGCGGCGGGTGTCGGCTCCTGCTCGCAGGCCGGGCGCGCCACGAGCGTCGCCATCAGCCCCCCCTCGGCCTGCAGCAGCGTGCGCAGCCGCTCGAGCGCGGCGCTCATACGCCCGCCCCGGCGCGCGTTCGCCGGCCGCGTGCGGACACCGCCGCAAATGCGGCCGACGCTGCGTCGATCGTGCGGTCGAGGTGCTCGGCGGTGTGCGCGAGCGAGGGAAACCAGGCCTCGAACTGCGACGCGGGCGGGTAGACGCCGCGCGAGAGCAGCTCCCTGCACCATGCGCCGTAGGCGTCATGGTCGCAGGCGAGCGCGTCCTCGAAGTCGAGCACGGGGCGCTCGCTGAAGAACACGGTCACCAGCCCGGGCGCGCTGATGAGGTGCACCGGCTGCCCGCCGGCGGCCTCGCGCAGCCCCTCGGCCAGCCGTTCGGTGGTCGCGCTCAGGCGCAGGTAGGCGGGCTCGTCGAGCAGCTCGAGCGTCGCCAGCCCGGCGGCCACGGCGAGCGGATTCCCCGACAGGGTGCCGGCCTGGTAGACGTCCCCGGCGGGCGCGAGCATGCGCATCAGCTCGGCGCGTCCGCCGACCGCCGCGGCCGGCAGGCCGCCGCCGATGATCTTGCCGAGGATCGTGAGGTCGCCGCGCACCCCAGTCAGCTCCTGGGCGCCGCCGCGCGCGACGCGAAAGCCGCTTATCACCTCGTCGAGCACGAGCAGCGCGCCGTTCGCGTCCGCGCGCTCGCGCAGCAGCTCGAGAAAGCCGCCGCGCGGCGGCACGAGGCCCATGTTCGCGGGCAGCGGCTCGGCCAGGATCGCCGCGAGCTCGTGCTGGTCGGTGGCCTGTACGAGCGCGTCGGCGTCGTTCCACGGCACGATCACCGTCGCCTCGGTGGCGCTGGCCGGCACCCCGGGGCTGGCAGGGAGCGCGTGCGTCGCCAGCCCCGAGCCGGCCTGCGCGAGCAGCCCGTCGACGTGGCCGTGGTAGGCGCCGGCGAACTTGAGGATCGGCTCGCGCCCGGTCGCCGCGCGCGCGAGCCTGATCGCGGTCATCGCGGCCTCGGTCCCGGAGGAGGTCATGCGCAGCATGTCGACGCCCGCGATGCGCCGCGCGACCTCGCCCGCTAGATCGACCTCGGCGGCAGTCGGGGCGCCGAAGCTGGTGCCCAGGGCCGCGGCGTCGGCGATCGCGGCGAGCACGCGCGGGTCGGCGTGGCCGTGGATCAGCGGCCCCCACGAGCAGACGTAGTCGATGAAGCGGTTGCCGTCCACGTCGAGCAGCTCTGCTCCCTCGCCGCGGGCGATGAAGATCGGGTCTCGGCCGATCGCGCGCATCGCGCGCACCGGTGAGTTGACCCCCCCGGGGATCAGCTCCAGCGCGCGCCGGTAGAGCTCGGCCGATCGAGTGTCGGTCAGCGACGCCGTCACGGTGCCACGCTCAAGCGCGCCGGCTCTCCCAGTTCTTGAAGTCCTCCGTGAAGTACAGGAGCCGGATCTTCTTGAACTCCGTCGAGGAGTAGAGCGTCGCGCGCCCCTCGATCCCCGTCTCCGCTGCGATCGCGTCGAGCACCGCGTCGCACTCCTCCTTGGAGCGTCCGTGCGCCATCGTGAAGACCGAGTAGGGCCAGTCCGCATAGGTCGGCCGCTGGTAGCAGTGCGAGATCCCGCGGAAGGCGGCCATGCGGCAGCCGACGTCGAGGATCTGCTCCTCGGGGACCTTCCAGACGCCCATCCCGTTGGCCGAGAAGCCCGCGCGGCGGTGGTAGAGGATCGCCGCGACGCGCCGCAGCAGCCCGCGCTCCTGCATGCCCGAGAGGTGGTCGAGGAACACCTCCTGGCCGAGCCCGACGGCCTGCGCCGCCTGCGCATACGGTTCGGGCACGACCGCCATGTCGCCCTGCAGCGCACGGATGACCGCGACGTCGAGCTCGTCGTAGGGTTGGGGCTCGAGCTCGACCGGCTCGCTGGCCTGCGCGGAGCTCGCGAGCGCGCGCGTGTCGCCCTCCATCTCGAGGTCCATGCGGATCTTGAACAGGCGCAGGGTCGGCAGCTGGCGGATCGACTCTGCGCCGGCGGCCTCGGCGAGCACCTCGAGCGTACCCTCGAGCCCGAGGCGGGAGTCGGGCTCCGTCGCGATCGTGAACCAGAGGTTGAACTCGTGGCCGCGAAGGTAGTTGTGCGAGACGCCGGGATGCTCATTGATCACCTGCGCCGCGCGGTGGGGATGCTCCGGATCGACCTTCGCGGCTACGAGCATCGAGGAGTAGCCGAGCGCGCGCGTGTCGAAGATCGGCGTCACCTGGCGCACGATCCGCTTGTCGAGCAGGCGCTGCACGCGGCGCACGACCTCCTCTTCGGGGATCTCGGCGAGCGAGGCGACGTGCTGGTAGGGACGAGCGGCGATCGGGAAGCTCCCCTGCATCAGGTTCAGCAGCCGACGGTCGACCTCGTCGAGGGCGATCGCGGCGCCGTCCTTGCGGCTGCGGAGCTTGGGCACGGCCGCGGCCGCCCTCGCCTCGTCGGCGTCCAGGGCAGGTTTGCTCATGTCCGCTCCGCCAGCCACCGCGCCGCGTCCTTGGAGTGGTAGGTGATGATCGTGTCGGCGCCGGCGCGGCGCAGGGAGGTGAGGATCTCGAGCACGGCCGAACGCTCGTCGATGTAGCCCGCCTGCGCGGCCGCCTTGACCATCGCGTACTCGCCGCTGACGTTGTAGGCGGCAACGGGCAGGCGGGTCGCGCGCTTGACGGCGCGGATCAGGTCGCCGTAGGCGAGCGCGGGCTTGACCATCACCATGTCGGCGCCCTCCTGCACGTCGAGCAGCGCCTCGCGGACGGCCTCACGGCCGTTGGCCGGGTCCATCTGGTAGCCGCGACGGTCGCCGAAGGCGGGCGTCGAGTCGGCCGCCTCGCGGAACGGGCCGTAGAAGGCCGATGCGAACTTGGCCGAGTAGGCGAGGATCGGAACGTCGGCGTGGCCCTCTGCGTCGAGCTCCTCGCGGACCGCGCCCACGCGGCCGTCCATCATGTCCGACGGCGCGACCATGTCGGCGCCGGCGCGGACATGGCTGACCGCGCTGCGCGCGATCAGCTCCACGGTAGCGTCGTTTTCGACCCCTCCGGCCATATCGAGCACGCCGCAGTGCCCGTGCGTCGTGTACTCGCACAGGCACACGTCGGTGATCACGAGCAGGTCCGGGTGGGCCTGCTTGATCGCGCGCGTTGCCAGCTGCACGACCCCCTCGGCGTCCCACGCCCCGGAGCCCTGGTCGTCCTTCTCGAGCGGCACGCCGAACAGCATCACGGCCGCCACGCCGAGCGCCGCCGCCTCGCCCGCCTCGGCGACGGCGGCGTCGATCGAGAGCCGCGAGACACCGGGCATCGTCGCGATCGGCTCGCTGGCCGCCGGCACCCCGCCGCCGGTCGAGAGGGCCTCGCTGACGAACAGCGGCAGCACGAGCTGTCCCGCTCGCAGATCGGTCTCGCGCACGAGCCCGCGCAGCGACGCGCTCGCCCGCAGCCTGCGCATGCGCGTGTTTGGGAACGCCATCGCCACTCAGGTTAGACCTTCGTCGCGGCCGCATGCCCTCGGCGGGGCGCCTGCGCTCCGTTGGGGCCGCGACTCGGCGGCGGCGCGGTGCTCATTCGGCGCGCGCCAGGCCGACACGCGCGAGCGCGGCGAACAGCACGGTGAGGCCCGCGAGATGGGCGAGCGAGCCGCCGATCGCCGGCGCCGCGCCGTTGACGGCGGTGTCCAGCGCCTGCAGCGCCGCCTTGAACGGAAACATGAACGAGATCACGCTGATCGCGTCGTAGAAGCCGCTCGCGACGGCGCCGGCGGGGACGAGGGCGAGGAACGCTAGCGGCAGCGACATCAGAAACGCCAGAAGCGAGGCCGCGCGCACCTCGCGCGCGAGCGCGCCGATCGCGACGCCGAGCGCCCCGAACGCGATCGCGCCGAAGGCGAGCGCGAGCAGCCAGAGCCCGATCCGGCTCCAGTCGAGCGCGACGAAGGCGCCCACGAACGCGAGCATCGCAAACGCCACCACGAACGCGCAGCCGGCCGCCAGCAGGCTCTTCTCGGCGAGCAGCGTCTCGCGCGAGACGAGGCCGCGGAGCAGCCGCGCGAGCGCGTGCTCTTCGCGCTCCAGCGCAACGCCGCCGGCCGCCAGCAGAACGGCCACGAACATCAACGACACGGTCACGGCGACGACGACGGCGAACGTGTCCAACGGGGTTCGCCGGCCGTGCAGCAGCGTGCTCTTGACGCGGATCGGCTGGCCGACCGTCGAGAGCACCCGCCTGCTCACGGTGAGGTTCTCTGCCGCGAAGTCGGCAAACGTCGCGATCCGTTGCAAGGCTTCGCGATCGGCCCCAGGAGGCTGCTTGGCGATCACTCCGCGCAGCACCCCCGGGATCTGTTCGAGTCCGATCAGGTTCGCCGGCGCGCCGAGCTGGCCGAGGTTGCCTCCTTTGAGGAGCTGATCGATCACCTGCGCGGCCGCCTTCTGGAGCTGTTCGGAGAAGCCTAGGTTGGCCTGCGCGAGCGCCGAGCGCAGCTGGGACTGGACGAGCGACTGCTCGAGCGCGTTGCCGTTGTAGATGACTTCGAGTTCCCCCTGCTCCACTCCCGAGGAGACCCTGGCGGCGATGTCGGGCGGGATCACGACCGCGGCCAGCACTTCGGCCGCGCGGACCTTTTCGAGCGCCTGCTCGCGCGAGCCGACCTCGACCGCCTGCACCTGGTTGAAGAGCTGCTTGGCGTAGCGATCGACTTCGACGCGCTGGTTTCCCACCTGCACGGTGGAGCCGGGGGCGGTTTCGTCGACGATCGCGACTCGCGGTCGCGACGGGCTGCGCGAGATCGCGAGGCCGATCAGCAGCGAGATCGCGACCGGATAGAAGATCAGCAGCGCGAGCAGCAGCCGTGAGCGGGCGAGGATCCGCAGGTCCTTGCCGAGCAGCCATCTCACGGCTGCGACGCTCGGGTGCGCTCTTCGAGGAACGCGACGAGCGCCCGCTCGAGATCGGCGTCGGCCTCGCTGGCGCGCGCCAGCAGCTCCGACGGCGGGCCGTCGAACAGCAGCCGTCCGTCGGCGAGCACGATCGTGCGGCCCGCGTAGCGCTGCGCCTCGTTGACGTTGTGCGTCGAGAAGACGACCGTGGTGCCCTCGCGCGCGAGCCCGGCGATGAAGCGCCACAGCCGCTCGCGCTGGGCCGGGTCCAGCGAGGCCGAGGGCTCATCGAGCGCCAGCACCGGTGGTTCGCCGATCAACGCGAGCGCGACGTTCACGCGCTGGCGGTTGCCTCCCGAGAGGCGCCCCACGCGCTCGTCGGCGCGCTCGCCGAGGCCCGTCTGGGCGAGCATCCGCCGGACCGCGACCTGCGGGTCCCCCACATGTTCCAGGCGCGCGAACAGCCGCAGGTTCTCGGCGACCGAGAGGCGCGAGTAGAGCGCGGGCTCCTGCGGCGCCCAGCCGACGCGGCCCCCCTCGGTCCGAACGCGGCCCGAGCTCGGCGCCAAGCTCCCCGCGATGATCGAGAGCAGCGTCGTCTTGCCGGCGCCGTTGGGCCCGATCACGGCGACGATCTCGCCTCGCTGAACGGTGAAGCTGACGTCCTCGAGCGCATGCACGTCCCCGAAGCGCTTGCTCACGGCGCTGATCTGCAGCACCGCGCTCACAGCAGCCCGCGCCCGGACCCATCCCATGATTCGAGCTCGAGATGTCGGCTGAGATAGACGACCGTCTCGCGCAGCACGGCCAGGATCGGCAGGGCGATCAGCGCGCCGATGATCCCGTGCACCTGGAGGCCGAGCAGGAGCGCGAAGATCACGAGCAACGGGTTGATGCGCAGCGTGTGCCCGAAGATCTGGGGCGCGACGATGTGTCCCTCGAGCTGTTGCAGCCCGACGAACAGCAGCGCCACCCAGAGCGCCGAGATCGGTTCGTTGAACAACGCGACGAGCACCGCGGGAATCGCGCCGATGATCGGGCCGATGTAGGGCACGAGCTCCATCAGCCCGTAGAAGATGCCGAACACGACAGCGTATTTGCGCCCGTCGGGGAAGATCCCGATGACCCCGAACAGGTACAGCGAGAGCCCCGCCGTGAGCCCCATCACGAAGCTGAACAGGAGCTGGCCGCCGACATATCGCGCGACGGCGTGCTGGACGAGCGTGGGGTAGTCGTCGGCGGGCGTGCCGTCGCCGCTTGGCATCAACTTCCGGATCAGGCTCCCGATCTGCTGCCCGTAGAGGAGCATGTAGACCGACAGCACGAAGATCAGCACGAGGTCGAAGCCCGCGCCCACGCCTTCGCTGAGCACCCCGCCGCCGAAGGACACGACCGAGCTAGAGCCTTTGACGACCTTTTCGCCGAGCGTCTCCAGGGCCGTGTGTCCCTGCTTGATGATCTCCACGTGCACGCCGTGGCGGTTGAGCCAGCTCTGCAGTTCGGCCAGCGACGTGTTGGCCTGCTGGATGAGGTGCGGCACCGAGCGGCTGAACGAGGAGAGCTGGTTGGAGATAGGGTTGGCCAGCAGCAGGCCGATGCCGGTGAGCATGAGGAAGAATGCGACGTAGACCGCCAGCACCGCGAGCCCGCGCGGCAGCCTCACACGACGCTGCAGCAGCGCGACGAGCGGGTTCAGGATCAGCGCGATGAGGGCCGCAACGATGAAGATGACGAGCACTTTCCCCGCGGCTTTGGCCACCGCCCAGAGCCCAACCACCACGAGCGGCAGCGCGACCAGCTGGACCCAGCGCGGTACCAGCGTCCGCGGGGGCTCCACGGACGCGGTCGGGGAGTCGGTCAGCTCGATCTCCTCCTCCTGCGGCGGCGCGGCCGGGACCTCCTCGCGCACCCCTGTCACCTCCCCGTCGCCATCGCCAGAGTATGGCTGAGCGCGAGGCGGCCGCGCCGGCCCCGGCGCGGATCCTGTTCGTCGGCGACGTCGTCGGCGGGATCGGGCGCCGCACGCTGCTGGACTGCCTTCCGATCCTGCGCGAGCGCTACGCGCCGACGTTCGTGGTCGTCAACGGCGAGAACGCCGCCGGGGGCCTCGGGATCACACCCAAGAACGCCGACCAGATGTTCGCCGCGGGTGTCGATGTGATCACGCTCGGCAACCACACCTACCATCGCCGCGAGATCTACGACTACCTCGACACGCACCCGGCGATCGTGCGGCCCGTCAACTTCCTGCGCAGCCAGCCGGGTCGCGGCACCACCGTGGTCGAGCGGGACGGCATCCGCCTGGGCGTGATCAGCATCAGCGGCAACCTCTACCTGCGCGCGGGACGCTCCGCGTTTACGGAGATCGAGGTCGCGTTGTCGGAGCTCGGCGAGGTGGACCACGTGCTCGTCGACGTTCACGCCGAGGCCACCTCCGAGAAGGTCGCGATGGGCTGGCACCTCGATGGGCGCGTGACGTGCGTGCTCGGCACGCATACACATGTACCCACCGCCGACGCACGCGTGCTCCCCGGCGGCACGGCATACATCACCGACGTCGGCATGACCGGTCCGCGCGGGGGAGTGATCGGCGTCAAGCGCGAGCAGGCGATCGAGGCGCTGCGCTCCCAGATGCCCGTTCGCTTCGAGACCTCCGAGGAGGATCCGTGGCTGATGGGCGCGCTCGTCAGCTGTTCACAGCGACTGCGGGCTGACTCGATCGAGCAGGTGCTGATGCCGCGGCCTGTGCCGGCCGGCGTGGATCGCTGAAGCGCCCCAGCAGCGCGACCATCACGAGCGGGAAGAACCACGGGATGTAGAGGTAGAACCAGTGTTCGATGCCGAGCTGCACGGCGATGAGGATCGCCGCGCAGGCGGCGGCCAGCCCCACGAGGTCGCCTCGCCGGGGGCTCACGGCGAGCACGAGCGCGAGCACGACGGCGGCCAGCTCGACGGCCAGCTGCAGGCCGCCGAGGCCCCCGTACAGGCCCCACACCGAGAACGGCGAGCCGCGGTTGGCCTGGTATTCGATCGTGCGCTCGTAGATCGTGTGGAGCGAGTCATGGCTGAGAGCGGGGACGCTCACGACGACGGCGGTCGCGCAGAAGGCGGCCACGAATATCGCCAGCGCGAGCGGCCGCTGCCTGCGCGCGGTCTCGGGCAGGCCGTGGGTGGCGAGTACGGGCGCGAGCGCCAGCGGCGCGAACTTCGTCAGGCCGGCCAGCGCCGCGAAGGCGCCCCGGGCCGCGCCCGCCGCCTTCGACCTGTAGCCGGCGGCGAGCACCGCGGCGAGCACGAGCGCCGCCACGAGCGTGTCGTTGGAGTCGCTCTCGAGCGCGTAGAGGGTGAACGGGAACGAGACCCACGCGTAGGCGAGGGCCACGCCGAGCGTGGGTCCCCGCATTCGCCGGCCGAGCAAGAACAGCAGCGCGACGGCGAGCAGGTCGAAGAACACCGCCGCCGCGTGCGAGGCGGGCAGGTCGTCCCACGTGCCGCTCCAGCCGAACAGCTGCTCGAACGGGATGTAGGCCTCGTAGGTCACGGGTCCGTAGGTGTCGCCGTGTTCGTTGTTGCTGGGATAGGACCCGTACAGCGGCCTGCCGTCGACGATCCGCTGGGCGCCGATCACGCCCGCGTAGCCCACGTCGATGACGTTACCGTCGGTCACGTTCAAGCCGACGCGGAAGCCGACCAGGAAGACGACGCCCACCGCAAGCCAGCGCGTCGGCACGAGCAGCCGCAGCGGCTGCGCCGGTCGGGCCGCCGAGCGGCGTCCTCCTCGCAGCACGGCGAGCATGCGCGCGAGCAGGTACAGCAGCGGCGGGTAGACGAGCGGGACGGATGCGTAGATGCGGCCGTGGTTGAAGAACGCGAGCGAGATCGAGAAGCTGAGCAACACGAGCAGGTCGAGGTGAAGCAGAGACAGCGGTCGGCGCGGGTTGATGAACGGGAGCACGAACAGCAGGCACAGCGGCAGCCACACGTAGAGGCTGTTGACGTGCCTACCGAAGGCCCCCGGGTAGCCGCGCGCCATCGTCCAGGCCACCTGGAACCCGGTCCACTGTTCGAGCACGCGACCGCTGAGATCGTCGATGATGACCTGCCCGATCTCCTTCTTGCCGTCGCGCGAGAAGTAGCTCACCTGCCAGCGGAACGCCGGCTTCAGGTAGGCGCCGCCGTAGGAGCCCGGGTATTCGGCGCGGACTGCGCGCATCTTCGGCAGCTTCGCGGCGATCGCGAGCACCTGATCGGCCGACAGCCGGCGGCCGGCGGGCGGGATCGCGGAGGCGGGAACCGGGATCGGCGCTTCGGAGGTGGTCGTCGCAATCGCCGAGCCGGTCGGCTTGGCGGTGCGCGGGGTCGTGAGCACGCCGGGCGACGCAGCCTTGGCCGCGGGCGCGAGCGCCAAGACGGTTAGGCATGCAAGGAGCAGCGCGTAGCGGCGCATCACGGGAGCGTAACCCGAGCGCAGTCGCGATCGGGTCGGTGCACAGGTCAACCGCGGGAACGGCTCAGCGGCCGCGAGCCCGTCCGCCCGTGGGGCGCACCGAGCCCGAAGTGCTCGCGTATCAGCGGCGCGACGTCGGAGATCGTCCACTGCTCCGGCGGCGCCGTCTCAGCGAGCCCCGTGAGGATCAGCGCGCCGAGCGAGTCGCAGGCCTGCAGCGAGCCGTGGCTGCCGCCGCCCACGTGCGCCTGGCGGCCCCAGTCGACGAACTCGTATCCCGTGGCCGCCGAGAGCAGGACCTCGCCCGACGTCGTGCATGTGAGCGCCGACCAGACGCGCGCGAGCGCATCCGGGTAGGAGGGGCTCAGGAAGAGCCCCTCCTCGGTGCGCGCCTGCAGCACGGCGAGCGTTCCGTCGACGCCCCAGCGCCGCCCTCGCGTGTCGCTCAGCGGCCCGTCGGGGGAGAAGCGGAGCTCGCCGTGGCGGGGGGTGGCGATGACGGCCTCGCGCGGTCGTTCGTGCGCGTCGCGCTCCAGCCAGATGACGAGGTCGACGCCCTCGATCGCGAGCGCTCGCGCGGCCACCGACGCGCGCACGGCGTCGCGTTCGGAGGGCTCGAGCGCATACACCATCGCGGCGCGCTGAGAGGGGCAGACCGCGATCCGCGGCTCGCCCTCCGACGTCGCCTCGTTGGCGCGCACGGGGCCGAGCACGCCCAGCTCGGCGAGCTCGTCCTGCAGCGCGATCGTCGCATTCACCGACGCCTGGGAGTGATCGGCCATCACGATCATCGCGTGCTCGGAGAGGAAGTTCTCCGGTCCCCCGCCCGCGTTCATCACGCGCGCGATCTGGAGGTCGGCCTGGGCGATCGACTGGACCTGCGACTCCGGGCCGCGCTTGTGCGAATACCAGTCGTTGTCGGGCAGAGACAGCAGCAGGAAGTCGAACAGGTCGTGTTCGACGAGGTAGCTGGACACGCAGCCGGAGTGGCGGTCGCGCATGCCGGGCATGCCCAGGCCCGAGCGGCACGGGGTGCGCTGGGACGCGAATATGTCGGCGTAGAACAGCTCGCGCGGGCCCATCACGGGATGGCGCATGAGCGCCGCCGCGACCCTCGTCAGCGCCGTGTCGCGCTGCGGCTCGTGCCGGTAGCGGCCGCGGTACATGA
>Ga0209040_10000430_pt1 | contig 32381 bp, 31 predicted proteins | sample BogFormECP12_OM3_FD_188240 | JGI IMG/M metagenome (GOLD analysis project Ga0209040, IMG submission 188240) | Bog forest soil microbial communities from Calvert Island, British Columbia, Canada - ECP12_OM3 (SPAdes) (version 2) | ecosystem: Environmental > Aquatic > Freshwater > Wetlands > Bog ... | reverse complement strand
CTTCTCGCTGGCACAGTCGCCGTTGCTGACGCCGATCCAGGAGTACCTGGTGAAATGGAACGCGATCAATCAGCACTTCCTGGCTCATCCGATCACGCCACAGGGTGGCGAGTTCACCGTGCCGACGCTTCCAGGCCTCGGCATGGATCTCGATACCGCAAAGATCGAGGTGCAGACTGAGGTTTACGCCTGCGCACTGAGCCGCGCGAGCAGCGCACGACGCGCAACGGTGGCGTCCGCCGCTAGCCTCAGCATCACCGGTAATTGCCGTGGTTCGGCGATAAGCGAAGCAAGCGCGCGCCAGACTGCAATTGCGCCGTGCGAGTCGAGGCCGACACTTGCGGCTTGCGGCAATGCGCGTTCCGCCGGATCGCAGATTGCGCGTAGTACGCTGAAGGGAGCGCTGCATTCTGCCGCGATGCGTGCGACGGCGCCACTTTCCAGGTCCACCGCAGCCGCGCCAGTCTCCCGCCACAGGCGCCGCTTGTCCGCGGCGCTCGCCACGATCGCATCACCACCTAACAACAAGTGCGGTGTCGTGCCGCCGAATCGCTGCGATAACGCCGCGTCCGTCCGATAGCGTACGCCGCGGCAAAGTACCCATTCCGGGATGACGAGATCACCGGGGCGCAACGATGGATCGAGACCGCCAGCGAGACCAAGGCTGACGAATGCGGTGGCGCCGGAGTCCAGCAGCGAGCGCGCCGCCCGCTCTGCTCCCGCTGCGGTGCCACCACCGATAGCCACGTGCCAGCCGAGACGCCGCGCGATGCGCGCCTCGGCCGCCATGCCGACGACGACGACGATGTGCACGCAACTCTATCGTCATGGCCGGGCCTGACCCGGCCATCCACGCACGGGCGCTGTTGCGCGGATGGCCGGGTCAAGCCCGGCCATGACGGAGAGATCAGAGCCCAAATGCCACCAAGCGCGTATTGCCGTGACGCAGGTTGCGATAGCGCGCCAGCGCCAGCAGCGGGAAATACCAGCGATAGCCGTAGTAGCGCAGATAGAACACGCGCGGGAAACCGACCGCGTTGTATGGCAGCTCGCGCCAGCCGCCGTCGCCGCACTGCGTTGCCGTCAGGTAGTCGATGCCGCGCCCCACCGCCGGATGATCCGCCTCGCCGGCCGCCATCAGCCCGAGCAGCGCCCACGCCGTCTGGCTCGGCGTGCTCTCCTTGTAGCGACCGTGCGGCGCGTCGCGATAGGTCTCCTCGTCCTCCCCCCAGCCGCCATCGTCGCGCTGCACCGACACCAGCCACGCCACCGCCCGCCGCACCGCCGGATCGTCCGGCGCAATGCTGGCGGCGTTGAGCGCGCACAGCACCGACCACGTACCGTAGATGTAGTTGGTGCCCCAGCGGCCGAACCAGCTTCCCTCCGCCTCCTGCTCACGGCGCAGATACGCCAGCGCCCGTGCCATTACCGGATCATCCGTTGCCATACCGATCTGCGTCAGGAATGACACGCAGCGCGCGGTGACGTCGGCGGTCGGCGGATCGAGCAGCGCGCCATGATCGGCGAACGGAATGTTGTTCAGATAGAGATGCGTGTTCTCCGGCTCGAACGCACCCCAGCCGCCGTCGGATGACTGCATGCCGATGATCCATTCGCGCGCCCGCTCGATCGCCTCGGCGTAGGCTGGATCGCCGTTGCGATGCAGCAGCATGCCGACCACCGCCGTGTCATCGACATCCGGGTAGTGCGGGTTGGCATATTGGAACGCCCACCCGCCAGGCCGTAGGCCAGGCCGGCGCACCGACCAGTCGCCGGCCACATCCAGGATCTGCCGCTCGCGCAGCCAGGCACACGCAGCGTTCGTGTCAGCACCGACCTCCGCCATCGCGTGTCCCGCCAGCCCGGTGTCCCAGATCGGCGACAGGCAGGGTTGGCAATAGGCACGATCGGGTTCCACCACCAGCAGCTTGAGCACCGCTCGCCAGGCGATCGCGGCATCCGGATGCTCGGGCGAATAGCCCAGCGTGTCGAACATCATCACGCTGTTGGCGATCGCCGGATAGATGCCGCCCAGCCCGTCGTCGCCATTCAGCCGCTCGGTGACGAAGCGCACCGCCTTGTCGATCGCGCTTTGCCGGCTGCGCCGCGGAAATGCCGGTTGCACCACGCGCAGCACGCTATCGACCATCTTAAAGAACGGCCCCCACCACGGCGAGCGATATGGCCCGTGGATCCAGTCGCCTACCTGCTCGGGCGGCGTGCGGAACAGTTCCGGGATTGCGATATTGCGCGGATTGCGCGCCACCGGACGCAGCGCCATCAGCACCAGCAGCGGCACGATCACCGTGCGCGACCAGTACGACACCTTCGACAAATGGAACGGGAACCACAGCGGCAGGTGCATGATCTCCAGCGGCATCACCGGCACCGCGCGCCACGGCACCTGGCCGAACAGCGCGAGCTGCGCACGGGTGAACACGTTGGTCCGTTCCGCGCCGCCCGCCGCCAGGATCGCCTGCCGCGCCCGCGCCATGTGCGGAGCGCGCGGATCATCGCCGATCGCCTTCAGCGCGAAATACGCCTTCACGCTGGCCGACAGATCGAACGCCCCGTCGCGGAACAGCGGCCAGCCGCCATGGTTGCCCTGCATCGACAGCAGATACACACCGATCTTCGCTTCAAGCTCCGGATCGATGCGATCGAGGAAATGCTCCAGCAGCACGTATTCCGCCGGGATCGTCGCGTCCGCCTCCAGCTCGAACAGCCAGTGCCCGTCCACGTGCTGCTGCCGCGCGAGCGCCGCGCCAGCCTGAGCGATCGCGTTGCGCAGTGTCGCATCCGGCACGGTCTCGTTCGGCAGCAAGGTCTCACTCGGCATCGCGCGTCCTCAGGCGGCGAGCAGCGCCTCGGCCGCGGTTCGGCCGGACCTGATGGCACCTTCGATCGTGCCGGGCAACCCGGTGGCAGTCCAGTCGCCGGCGAGCACCAGATTGGCGAACCCTGTTCGCGCACCGGGCCGCAGACTCTCTTGCGCCGCGGTGGCCGCGACGGTGGCGCGGCGCTCCTTCACCACGCGCCACGGCGGCATCCGCCCCTCCAGGTCCAGCGCCGCCCGCACCTCCGGCCAGACGGTCCGGGCAATCGCCTCCGCGTCCTGATCCACCATCCGGTTGGCCGCACTGATCGTGACCGAAACGTGCCCATGTTTGACGAATACCCATTCCGCGGTCCCGCCCACCAGACCGATGAAACCGGCCGGACCGGGATCGGCCTCGACCCGGAAGTGGATGTTGAGAATCGCCTGGAACTCGGTCGGACAGCGCTGGCCGGGAAGCAGGTTGGTAACGACCCAGGGCGGGGCGGCAAGCACCACAGCCTCGACCAGCATCGGACCGTCGGTGGTGCCCAGCTCGCTCACTCGGCCAGCCGCCGTCCGCAGGGCGGCGACCCGTTGGCCTGTGATCACCTGACAGCCGCGCGTCTCGAGCCAAGCCACGGCAGGATCGATCAGGCTCTCCGATAACCCCTCGTGCGGGACCGCCGGGATACAGGCACGGCCGCCCTGAAACAGCGTCTCGCGCATCACGGCGCCCAGCAGCCGCACCAGCGCGACGTCGGGTGGCGTGTTCAGCGCCGCAACAGCGAGCGGCTCGATCAGCCGCCGGTAGAAGGCGTCCTTGCGTAGCGACGCAGCGATCGTGGCATCGTTGGTGATGCGGCGCAGACGCAGCAGTGCAAGGTGATCGGTGGCGTGGGTGCCAGGCACGCGGCGTTTGCGCGACAACACCCACCACGGGATCCGCCCGAGATTCGGCCGCAGCGTCCAGCGCTGCCCATTGCCGAGATCCACGAACGGGAACGTCGGCTCCGCCGGCATCGCCAGCGTCGACCGCGCACCGATCGTGTCGAGATAGGCGAAGGCCGACCGATTGCCGGACAGCAGCAGGTGGTTGCCGTTATCGATGCGCAGCCCCAGTTCGCGGTCGAAATACGATCGGCACCGGCCGCCGGCGGCCGGTCCCGCCTCGACGACGGTGACGGTTTGTCCCGCTTGGCACAATGCGACGGCCGCGGAAAGGCCGGCCAGCCCGGCCCCAATGACGTGGACGTGCATTCAGCTTCGCGCCAAGCCACGCGAGGCAGGCAGGATCGCTGGCGGTCCGCTCACGGCGGCCGAGGTGCTGCGTCCAGCCGCGCGAGGCGCGCGGTAGCCGCTTCGTTGCCAGCCGCCGCGGACTTCTCGAACCACTTTTGCGCCTCCACACGGTCGCGCGGCACGCCTAGCCCCTCGGCATACAAGATGCCCAGATTGAGTGCTCCCAGGCCGTTGCCCTGCTCGGCCGACGCGCGAAGCCAGCGCTGCGCCTGGGCATAATCCTGCTTCACGCCCTGGCCGCGCCGATACATCATGCCCAGCGCGTTCTGCGCGATCGCGTTGCCTTTCTCAGCCGCGAGGCGCAGCAGCCGCACTGCCTGCGCATAGTCCTGCGGCACGCCGTTGCCGTGCTCGTACATCAGCCCGAGCTGCGTCTCGGCCGGCACAAACTCCTGCAGTACCGCGCGCTGATACCATTGCGCCGCGGTGGCGAAATCCTGCGGCACATCCAGGCCGCGGCGATAGATGTTGCCGAGGATGAACTGCGCCTGTGGGTTCCCCTGGTTGGCGGCAAGCAGCAGCCAAGCCACACGCTGCGCCGGGTCGCGCTCCACGCCGAGACCCTGACCGTAGAACCGCGCCAACGCGAGTTCGGCCAGCGGGGCGTTCTTCGCCGCCGCGCGGCGATACCAGTCCAGCGCGGTGTCATAATTACGCGGCACGCCAAAGCCGCGCTCGTACATCACACCAACAAGATACAGCGCGCGCGGCGCGTCCTGCTCGGCTGCGCGCTGAAACCATTGCATCGCGATGGCATAGTCCTTTTCCACGCCGATGCCCTTGGCATAAAGCAGGCCGAGATCGACCTGCGCCTGCGGCTGACCCTTCTCGGCCAGTTCACGCAACGACTGCTGCGCGTCGGTCCCCTGCACCGGCGCCGGCTTGGCAGCGGTGGAGGCGTCGCGGCTCGGGCTTGGCTGCACCGCCGGCGCCGCCTCGAGCACCGGTGCGGCAACCACGTCCGGTGCGGTGTCGGTGCGCGAGAAATAGAACTCGCCATCGATCGGCGAACTGGACACCCAGGGTTGCTGGCTGCCCTGGGTCTCGTGCTTAACCTCGAGCCCGACCTGGTTGAACAGGCGGAAGATATCCAGACCGGGCTGGCGGATCGCGTCGGCCAGCGCCGTCGCGTAGGGGCCGTCCGTGCCGGTGCCATCGACAGCGACATTGCCGGGCTGGGTCGCAAACGAGATCAGCGTCCCTTCCGGCGCGCGCATCTGCGCCAAGCCGCCCGACACGCCGCGGGTGCCGAGGCTGCCAAACGGATTGTTGCGGCAGGCGTCGAGCAAGACGATGTTCAGCCGCGTCCCCGCACCGTCCATCTGCTTCAGCACCAGATCGGCATTGACCAACTGGAAGTCGAGGTCCTGCGCGCGCGTCGGGTTGGCATCGACCGGCAGCAGCCAGTTGCTGCCCTGCACCTGCATGCCGTGGCCGGCGTAGTAGAACAGCGCCACATCGGCGCCCTGGATCTGCTGCCCGAACTCCCGCACCAGGCGGTCGAACGCCGCCTTGTCGAGGTCCCGCTGCGCACCTCCGCCCACCAGCGTGAAGCCGGACTTTTGCAGCGTGTCGGCGATCAGCTTTGCGTCGTTGCCAGGGTTGCCGAGGCGATCGACATGTTGGTAGCTGGCGTTGCCGATCACCAGGGCAACACGGTGTTCGCTCTCCTGAGTTTGCGCGCCGGTGGTCCAGCTCACGGCAACCGCAAGGAGAAGGAGGCGGAGGCGCCTGCCGATCGTTACCCGCATCGCCGTAGCTCTCCGTAACATTGTCGTTTCACGCCAGACCATAGCGCAATGCGAGCCACAGCTTCTGCCACGCCGGCAGGCTCACACGTTCGTGCGGTGGCGACCAGCCGCGACGCTCCAGGCGCGAGAGGATGGCGGCGTAGGTGGCGCCCATCAACCGTGCCGGCTTCATCGCTTTGGCATCGCAGTGCCGCATCGCCTCCGACGCGGCACGGAAGTGCTCGTGCGCGAACGCGGCGACCCGCGCGCAGACCTGTTGCAGGCCGGGTGCCTGCAACGCGGCGGAGGGATCGAGCGGCACCGAGGCCGCGTCCAGCCATTCGCGCGGCAGATAGAGCCGGCCGCGCTCAGCGTCCTCCCGCAGGTCGCGCAGGATGTTGGTAAGCTGAAGGGCGCGACCGAGGAAATGCGCGACCTGGTCGGCAGCAGGCGAGGCGTCGCCGAAGGCGCGCACCGAGAGGCGACCGACGGCGGCGGCGACACGATCGCAATAGAGGTCAAGTGTCGCGAGGTCGGGGGCGACGATGGCGGTCTCGGCGTCCATCTGCATGCCGTCGATCACCGCCAGGAAGTCGTCCTCCCGAAGGTTGAAGCGGCGCACGGCGGCCGCCAGGACACGGGTGACGGGGCCGTCGGACTGGCCGTGGTACAGACCGGCGACGCGCTCCCGCCAGGCGGTCAGTTCGGGCAGTTTGGCGCCGAAGGCGCCGTCGTCGTCCGCGATGTCGTCGACCATGCGGCAGAACGCATAAATAGCGTACATGGCGTGGCGGCGATCGGGCGGCAGCACGGACATGCCGCGATAGAACGAGGTCCCGGCGGCGCGCACGATCGCCTCGATTGCGTCGAGGTCGGCCTGGACGGCGTTCAGAGGAGTCAGCGCGGCCCCCTCCCTCCGATCCCCTCCCGCAAGGGGAGGGGGAGGCGATACACGCATATTCCTCCCCCTCCCCTTGCGGGAGGGGGTCGGGGGGAGGAGGCCGCGGTCATACCAACCATCGCAGCGCAGTGACCGCGCTCGCCACCGCGTCGCCCTTGGTCAGGCGCACCCGCCACGCCACCGGATCGCCGCGCCGGAGTCGTCGCGCCAACCTATGCGCCAGACCGACGATCACCGCCGTCTCCAGCCTGAGGCGCCGGCTGCGCGTCAGCCGCGGCAGATCGACCGCCGTACGGTTCAGAACATCGACGCGGTCCAGCAGCGCGTCGAACACCGCCCGCAGTTCCGTCGAGGCTGCCGCGCCACGCAATGCCTCCACCGACACGCCGGGAAGGTAGCAGCGATCCAGAGCCGCCAAGTCTTGCGTGCAGTCCTGCAGATGGTTCAGTACCTGCAGCGACGCGCAAAGCGCATCCGACGGAACGTAGGTCGCGGGATCCTCGCCATGCAGATCGAGCACGTGCCGACCGACCGGCATCGCCGAGTAGCGGCAGTAATCGTACAGCTCATCCCAGTCCGCATACCGCAGCTTGGTCGCGTCGCGTCGGAACGCGACCAGCAGATCGAGCGAATGGCGCGGCGTCGCGCCGGTTTCGGCCAGGCTGTGGCGCAGACGCAGCGCACTCGGCGAGCCGCCGTCGCGCCGGCCCAGCAGCACATCCTCCAACGCGTCGAGCCGCGCTATCTTCTCATCGGCCGTGATGCTCGGCGAATCCGCGATGTCGTCGGCATTGCGCGCGAACGCATAGAATGCGTGCACATGCACGCGCAGGTCGCGGCGGATCAGCAGCGAGCCGACCGGAAAGTTCTCGTCTCCGCGGTCCTTGCCGGACCACGCCTCGACGGTCGCGGCCCCGCTCATGCGCCGGCCCCCTGATAGGCGCGACCCTTCCATGCGACGCCACGGCCGAGGTGATGGTTCACCGCGGCGCGGATCGTGGCAGCGAGATAGAACGCCGCCACCGCCGGCAGGCACGGCGCCCACAGCACGGAACGATGGAACCGGTGCAAGGTGGGCTGATAGGCGGCCGCCATCGCACCCCATGCCAGCCAGCCGAACCAGCGCGCCGGCCCGTGGCCGAACAGCGCGGCGAGCGGCGGCAGCAGGAAGGTGAGCGTCATCGCCAGGGCGGTGCCGACCAGCAACAGCGGCGAGAAGCGCAACTGCACATAGGCGGTGCGCGACACCATGCGCCAGATGTCTGCCGCGGTGGCATAGACACGCACCGAGCGCGCCAAGCCCGAGTGGCCGAGCCAGATGCGTCCGCCCCGCTTCACCGCGGCCGCCAGCGCGACATCGTCGATCAGCGCGCCACGCACCGACGCCACGCCGCCGATGCGCTGCAAGGCTCGGCGACGGATCAGGACCGTGCCGCCGGCCGCCGCCGCCGTGGCATGCATCGGGTCGTTCGCCCACGCGAACGGATACAGCAACTGGAAGAAGAACACGAACGCCGGCACCAGCGCGCGCTCCGCCGGCGTGTCGCAGGCCAGCGCCACCATTTCCGACACCAGATCGAAATCGCCGCGCTCCGCTTGTGCCACCAGCGTTGCGACATGGCGTGGATCATGGACGATGTCGGCATCGCTGAGCAGGATCAGGTCCGCTGTATTCGCTTCCGCAATCCCCTGTGCCACCGCCCATAACTTGCCGCTCCAGCCTGCCGGGCACGGCCGACCATCGAACACGTTCAGCCGACCATCTCCGATAGAACGCGCAATCGCGCTGGTGCCATCGCTGCTGCCGTCATCCACCACGATGATGCGCAATGACCCTGCGTACTCCTGCGTCATCAGTGATCGCAATGACAGACCGATCAGCGGCGCTTCATCGCGAGCCGGCACCACCACCGCGACGGGTGGCGCCACAACGGGGCGCGCCGGCGCCAACTCCGGCCCGGACTGCCAGAACCGGCCATGCGCCAGCAAGAGGTACAGCCAGATCAGCAGCGACAGCGCCGCCAGCGTGGTCATGTCCGGAGCATGCCGTTGGCGCGGAACCAGGCCACGGCGTCCTCGATCGCCACGCGCAACGGGCGCGGTGCATAACCGAGTTCGCGCATCGCCTTGGCCGAAGAGTAGAACATCTTGTGCCGCGCCATCTTGATATGGTCACGCGTCATCATCGGCGGGATCCCGGTAAGCCGCGCCAGCCCCTCCATCAGCCAGGCAGCTGGCCAGATCAGTGCCTCGGGCACCTCGATCTTCGGCGGGCGGCGGTCCACCACGTCGGCAACCAGCGCCAGGATGTCTTTCAGCAGCAGGTTCTCGCCGCCCAGCACATAGCGCTCGCCGATTTGCCCTCGCTCCAGCGCCAGCGCATGGCCTTCCGCCACGTCGTCCACGTGCACCATGTTGAGGCCGGTATCGATATAGGCCGGCACCCGACCGGCGGCAGCATCACGGATCATCTTGCCGGTTGGCGTCGGCTTGATGTCGCGCGGACCGACCGGCGCGGACGGGTTGACCACCACCGCCGGCAGTCCCTCCTGGCGCACCAGGTCCATCACCGCCCGCTCGGCCAGGAATTTCGACCGCTTGTAGGTGCCGATGAAGTCCGCCTCGTTGGTCGGCGTGGTCTCGTCGGCCGGCGTGCCGTCATCGGTCATACCGAGCGCGGCGACCGAGCTGCAATGCACGATGCGCTCTACCCCCGCTGCCTGGGCGGCGCGCATCACCGCGAGCGTGCCCTCGACATTGGCGCGCAGCATTGCGTCGGGATCGGGCACCCAGAACCGGTAGTCCGCCGCCACGTGGACCACGTAGCGACAGCCGGCGACGGCACGTGCCAGCGACGCGGCATCAGTGAGGTCGCCAAGCGCCAGCTCCGCATCAACGCCGGCCAGGTTGCGCCGGTCGCTGGTGGGCCGGACCAGCAGGCGCAGCCGATGTCCGCGCGCCGCCAGCACCCGCGCGACGGCCGAACCGACAAAGCCGGTTGCTCCGGTCAGCAGTGTCACCCCGTCCGCTGCCACGCCACAATCCTTCCCAGCACCGCACGACATATAGCCCAGTGCAGCGGAAACGGTGTAGAGCCGCAGCTCCGCCGGCCGGAAAGAACGACGCCGTGAAGAAGCTTTCGATCGCGCTCGCCCTGGCCGGCCTCTTGCTCGGCACCGTGCTGATCGGCTGGTTTGGGTTCGGCCGCGTCATCACAGGCGTGCGCCGGGTCGGCTGGGAGGATTTCGCGCTCATCGTCTGCTGGCAGCTCGTGCTGTTCGCCGTGCTGGGCCTTGCCTGGGATGCCATCGCGCCACCACGCGAGTCGCGTCGCCCCTGGATCTTCGTCTGGGGACGCATGGTGCGCGACGCCTCGACCAACTGCCTGCCGTTCTCCCTGGTGGGTGGCTTCGTGTTCGGCGCCCGGGCCGTGACGCTGCACGGCGTGTCGTGGTCACTGGCGACCGCCTCCACCGTCGTGGATGTCACCGCCGAATTCCTCGCTCAGCTCGCCTTCATTGGCATCGGCCTGGGCATCCTGCTGGCGCGCGCGCCGCAGTCGTCGCTGGCGGTGCCGCTGGAAGTCGGGCTGGGGCTGGCGGTGATGGCCGGTGCGGCGCTGATCTGGCTGCAGCAGGGCGCCGCGCCGGTGTTCGCCCGGCTCGGCCGGCGCATGGCCGGACGCTGGTTCGAGGACGCACAGGACCGCGTCGAGGTGCTGCAGACCGAACTGGGGCTGATCTACGGCCATGCGGTACGGCTGGCGATCGGCTTCTCCGTGCACCTGCTGGGCTGGCTGGGCACTGGTGTGGCCGGCTGGATCACCTATCGCGCGCTTGGCGTGCCGATCGACTTCGACGATGCCCTGGCGATCGAGGCATTACTGAGCGCGATGGCCGCGATTGCATTCCTGGTGCCGGTGAACGCCGGGGTGCAGGAGGCCGGTTACGCCGGCCTCGGCGCCATCTTCGGGGTGCCGCCGGAGCTGTCACTCGGCGTCTCGCTGGTGCGGCGGGCGCGCGACCTGGCGGTGGGTGTGCCGATCCTACTGATCTGGCAGTTATTCGAGATGCAGCGGCTGCGCGCGATGCAGAGGGTTGTGCTGCGACGGTAACGGAGAGGCCAGTATCGAATTTACATCGGACGCGGTTGAATGGCCGTATGGCGAATCGCAGCACTCCCGGACCGCCCAGCCTTGCAACCCTGTTCCTCAGCTTCCTGACCATCGGTTCGACCAGTTTCGGCGGCGGCCTGTTGGGCTGGATCCGCCGCGAGCTGGTGGAGCGTCGCCGCTGGATCGACGATCAGCAGTTCCTGGTCTGCTACGGGCTCAGCCAGATGGTGCCGGGCGCGACCAACGTAAACCTCTCGGTGATCATCGGCACGCAGCTTCGCGGCGTTCCGGGCGCGCTTGCAGCGGTGGCCGGGCTGCTGCTGGTGCCGCTGGCGATCCTGCTGGCGCTGGGCACGTTGTACTTCGCGGCGCATGGCGTGCCCGGCAGCCGCCTGATCAATGCCGCGCTGGCGGGAGCCGGTGCGGCTGCCATCGGGTTCAATCTGGCGACCGGCATCCGGCTCGCCCAGCACAACGTCCGCCGCGTCGGACCGGCGCTGGTCGCCGGTGCCATCATCATCGGCATCGGCATCATGCGCATCCCATTGCTGGAGGTACTGCTGGTCATGTTGCCGGCGAGTCTTGCCGTTACACTGGCAGAGCGCGCGCGATGATGGCCCCGCTGCTGCAGATCGCAGCCATGTTCAGCCTGCTGTCGCTGCTGGCATTCGGCGGCGGCGCGGCGGTCCTGCCGGACATGCAGCGCCAGGCGGTCGAGGTGCACCACTGGGTCACCTCGCGCGAGTTCCTCGACATGTTCGCCCTGTCCCGCGCCATTCCGCCCGGCTCGATGATCGTGGTGCTGATCGGCCAGCAGGCGGCCGGCATCCTGGGCGGACTGGTGGCGCTGCTCGCCATGTTCGGACCGTCCTCCTTGCTCGCCTTCGCCGTGGGGCGGCTGTGGCACCGCGCCGGCGGGGCCGTTTGGCGGGAGACGTTGGAGCAGGCGCTGGCGCCGGTGTCGATCGGCGTTACGATCGCCAGTGGCATCGCCCTCGCACGCAGCACGGAGCATGACTGGGCGACTTATGCGGTCACCGCGGCCACCACACTGCTGCTGGCGCTCACGCGCCTGCACCCGCTGAGTGTAATGGGAGCCGGCGCTGTGTTCCTCACGGTAGCAGGCGGGTGACTCTGATACGAACGACGCCATGGCAATCCGTCCTGTGCCGCGAACTGCTGTTCGGCGAGAACTACCGCATGCCCTGGCGTGACGATGCCGAACTTGCACAGTTCCGCGACGAGATGGCGGGCGCGCTGGGGGGAAGCGGCTGAGGCCGGATGACTGCCGTTTCGCGGCTTGATCATTGATCGCGATTGTGCCCGGTTGCAGCCCGATCCAACCCGGCTATATCCTTTCCGCGCTCCCGATCGGGCGCTGGGGTGGGGACGCCGCATCCCCTTACAAAAACGACAGTATCTGAAGGCTCGCACCAGGGCGTGGCATCCCGCGCCCGACCACGAGGAGGTGGCGATGGCAAAGATGCATGCGGTGCAGGTGGCGCGGGCCGGCTCGCTCGAACTCGTCGAGCGCGACCTGCCCGAGCCGGCGCGGGGCGAGGTCCGCGTCCGCGTCGAGGCCTGCGGTGTGTGCCATAGCGACAGTCTCACCGTCGAAGGGCAGTGGCCCGGCCTCGCCTTCCCGCGTATCCCCGGGCACGAGATCGCAGGCGTGATCGACGCACTCGGCGCCGACGTGGTCGGCTGGCGTGCCGGGCAGCGCGTCGGCGTCGGCTGGTTTGGCGGGCATTGCGGGTATTGCGAGCCGTGCCGGCGTGGCTGGCTGATCGACTGCCGCAACCTGCGCATCCCCGGGATCTCGTACGACGGCGGCTATGCCGAGACGATGGTGGCCCCTGCCGATGCGCTCGCCGCGATCCCCGACGACCTGGGGGCCGCCGAAGCCGCGCCGCTGCTGTGCGCCGGGGTCACCACCTTCAATGCGCTCCGCCACAGCGGGGCGATGCCGGGCGACGTGGTAGCGATCCTGGGGATCGGCGGCCTCGGCCATCTCGGGGTCCAGTTCGCCAACAAGCTCGGCTTTCGCACCGTCGCGATCGCACGCGGCGCCGACAAGGAGCCGCTCGCCCGCAAGCTCGGCGCGCACCACTACATCGACAGTGCGGCCGAGGACGTGGCGGCTGCACTCAACCGCCTCGGCGGCGCGCGGGCCGTGCTGGTGACCATTACCAGCGCCAAGGCGATGTCGCCCGCGATCGACGGGCTCGCGGTGCGCGGACGGCTCATCGTGGTGGGCGTCGATGCCGAACCGATCCAGGTCTCGCCGCTGCAACTGATCGGCGCGAGCCGCAGCGTCGTGGGCCACGCCGCCGGCGCGTCGATCGACTCGCAGGACACGCTCGCGTTCAGCGCGCTGTCGGGCGTGCGGCCGATGATCGAGACCATGCCGCTCGCGCGCGCGCCGGAGGCCTATGCGCGGATGATGCGCGGCGACGCGCGGTTCCGGATGGTGCTGAGCATGGCGTAACGAGCGTGCCGGCTGAAATACGGCTGCAGGAATGGAACACCACGGCACGGTTCGGGAGATCATACACACGGTCGGCAGCATCGGCCGGGCGCTGCTAACACATCATGAGGTGAACCAGGAGCTGCACGATCTCGCGGTCGAGTTGCGATGGTTGGAAGCTGAGCTCATTGCGGGGCGGTTGCCCGTAGAGCGGCTCGAAACAGTGCTGAAGGTTATTGCGGGATTCGAATACACGCCATGGCGAATTCCCACGGTTGTCGAGGATCTTTATAAGATCTGGACGCTGCTTGGCATGCTGTAGTTGCTCGCGTCCGCGGGTCTTTCACATCGACTCTCAGGTGTTCGGTGGGCTGCGGCGTCGCTGTCATCACGCACACGCTAGGCGCTTCGATGTCCGCCCATTGAACCCCGCGCCGCCCGGCCTTATCCTCCCGGCAACACGGAGTTGCACCCTGTGAGCGTTCCCGCGCGTGGCGCGATCGACTGCGATATCCACCCGGCCCTGCCCAGCATGCAGGTGCTGGTGCCGTATCTCGACGAATACTGGCGCGCGCACATCCTGATGCGTGGTCTGGAGCGCGACAACTACACTGCTTCCGCCTTCCCGCCCAACGCGCCGATCAACTGCCGCCCCGACTGGAAGCCCGCGAAGGGCAGCGCCGGCACCGATCTCGATCTGCTGCGTTCCCAGGCACTGGATGCGTTCGGCACGCGCTACGCCATCTGCAACGTGCTACACGGCGCGCCCGCGGTGTTCAGCGAGGACCTGTCGGCGGCGATGTGCCGCGCGATCAACGACTGGCTTGCCGCGGAGTGGCTGTCGAAAGACGACCGCCTGCGCGCCTCCATCGTAGTGCCGATGCACAGCCCGGAACTCGCCGCGAAAGAGATCGAGCGCATGGCCGCCGATCCGCGCTTCGTGCAGGTGCTGGTGTGGGAGATGAGCGAGCTGCCGCTCGGCCGCCGCGTCCACTGGCCGATCTATCGCACCGCCGAACGGCTCGATTTGCCGATCGGCATCCATGCCGGCAGCAGCTATCGCCATCCGCCGACCAACCTCGGCTGGCCGTCGTATTACCTTGAGGACTACGTTTCGTGGTCAACAGGATTTGCCGGCGTGCTGAACAGCCTGATCGCCGAGGGCGTGTTCGTCGAGTTCCCTCGCCTGAAGGTCGTGCTGATGGAGTCCGGCGTGACCTGGTTGCCCGGCTGGATGTGGCGCGCCGACAAGACCTGGCGCGGCGTGCGCGCAGAGGTGCCGTGGCTGGAGAAATCCCCCGCCGCCTACGCGCGCGAACATGTGCGCCTGACCATCCAGCCGTTCGACGCGCCGCCGCGTGCCGATCAGTTGCAGCGCATCATCGAGGAGATCGGTTCCGACGAGATGCTGCTGTTTTCTACCGACTATCCGCATTGGCACTTCGACGACAAGGATGCGCTACCGGACGGACTGCCCGAACACCTGTGGCGCAAGATCCTGGTCGACAACGCGTTGAAGACCTTCCCCCGTTTGTCCCCGTGAGCAGGAGAGCATCCGAATGAACGTCACAGTTATGGATCGCCAAGCCGATACATCCGCACAGACCAAACTCGGCATTGTCGATTGCGACGTGCACCCGTACACCAAGTCACCCGCCGACCTGGATCAGTTCCTGCCGGAGCGGTGGCGCAAGCTCCGCGCCTCGATCGGCGGGCGTTCGCGTTCGGCGTTCGCTAATGCGCCGAACTATCCACGCATGTCACCGTTCACCGGCATGCGGATGGACTCCTACCCGAAGGATGGCACGCATCCCGGTTCCGATCTGGAGATGATGCGGGAACAGTTGCTCGACCTGTTCAACGTCTCCTACGGCCTAATGATGCCGCTGCTGGGCCGCGCTGCCGATGAACGTAACGTCGAATTCGGAGCGGCGATGGCGACCGCGGCGAACGAGTGGGAAGCGCAGGTGTGGTGCGATCGCGAGCCGCGGCTGAAGGCCGGCGTGCAGATTCCGCTCGAGTACACCGAGGCCGCGATCAAGGAGATCGAGAAGCGCGCCGGCGATCGCCGCTTCACGCACGTGATGATCCCGCCGCGCGGACTGGAGCCGCTTGGCCGCCGGCGCTACTGGCCGATCCTGGAAGCGTGCGCCGCGAACGGATTTTCGATTGCGTTGCATCTCGGCGGCACCAGCGGGCATCCGTCCACCGGTGGCGGCTGGCCGTCGTTCTATCACGAGGAGCACCCGTCGTATCCGCAGAGCAAGGAGGCACTGGTCACCTCGCTGGTGATCGAGGGCGTGTTCGAACACATCCCCGATCTACGCGTAGCACTGGTGGAAGGCGGCTTCGCCTGGCTGCCCTCGCTGACATGGCGGCTCGACAAGCACTACAAGCGGCTGCGCGAGGAAGTGCCGCATCTGAAACGGCTGCCGTCGGAATACATCCGCTCCAACATCTGGGTGACGACGCAGCCGATCGAGGAGCCGGAGCGGCCCGAGGATCTGCTGGCGACGTGTGAGTGGATCGGTTGGGACCGCATCATGTTCTCGACCGACTATCCGCACTGGGACCAGGACGATCCGCGTTACGCCTTCAAGGCGCCGCTGACCGAGCAGCACAAGCGGATGGTATTCCGCGAGAACGCTCTGTCGTTCTACGGCCTGGAGTGACGGAATGGCCCGGCACGTCGTCGCACCCGTCAGCGAGATCGCGCCGGGCACAAGCAAGATTGTCGATGTCGCCGGCCGCTCCATCGGGGTGTTCAACGTACACGGCGAGTTCTTCGCACTGATCAACCGCTGCCCGCATGAGGGCGCCCCATTGTGCATCGGATTTGTGCTCGGCAAGTTCACCGCGGATCGCCCGGGCGAGTACCGGCTTGAGCGGCACGGCGAGATGCTGCGCTGCCCGTGGCACGGCTGGGAGTTCGACATCAAGACCGGCCAGTCCTGGTGTCACCCCGAGAGTGTGAAGGCACGCACGTACCAGGTGGAAGTGGTGCCGGGCGAAGCGCTGGCAAAGGGACCGTTCGTGGCGGAGTCGGTGCCGGTGACGGTGGAACAGAATTACGTGGTGGTAGAACTCTAACTCCAACGGGCAACGTCATCCCCGCAAAAGCGGGGACCCAGGGGGACGCTTACTGGGTCCCGGCTTTCGCGGGGATGACGCTTATATCAGGAGTAGTACATGGCTGACAGCGAACTGCGTACGAAGGGCCGCGAGCTGCGGCGCAAGCTGCTGGGCGATGCGACGGTCGACCGTATGGACAAGGCCATCTACAACGATCCCATCATGGCGAAGTTCGCCGAGGTCACCCAGGAAACCATATTCGGCGCGCTGTGGACGCGGCCCGGCCTCGATCTGAAGACCCGGGCACTGATCTGCGTGATTTCCGACGCGGCCACCGGCCGCGACCCCGAACTAAAGTTGCATCTACGCATGGCGCGCAACCAGGGCTGGACGGAAGACGAGTTGGTCGAGTCGCTGCTGCACCTGAGCGGCTATGTCGGCGTGCCGCTGATTCGCGAATCGCTGCTGGTTGCCAAGGAAGTCTTCGCGGAGATACGCGCCGAGACATGAGCGCCGAGGCCTGGCGGCAGGCGATTGCCAAGGCGGAGGTCCTGCTGTCTGAGGGCGAGGCGGCGGAGGACATCTCCGGCATTGCCGACGCGGTGTCCGCGTTCAACCGGGCGTTGAAGCTGGCGCCGCGTGCCGAGGCGCCGCTGGACTGGGCCAGAACACAATCTAGGTTATCTGCCGCGCTGCGAGCACTGGGTGCGCGCATCGACGATCCGGTGATGCTGCATTCGGCAATGATGGCGTGCGACCACGCGCTGGAGGTGTACCGCCCGGACAGCACGCCGGAGGACTGGGCGCGCACGGTCGCGCTGCTTGGCGCGGCGCAGGTGGTACTGGGCGAGCGTGACAGCGATCCGGCATGGCTGAACGCGGCACTCAACAGCTACCGCCTGGCGACAGGTGTTTATACACGCGAGGCCGCGCCTGCCGACTGGGCGCGCATGCAGCGCAACTGCGGGGCGGTGCTGTCGCTGCAAGGCGAACGCACCGGCGACACTGCCTCGCTGCGCGAGGCGGTCGATCACTATCGCGCCGCGCTGGAGGAATACACCCGGCAGGAATCGCCGATCGATGTGGCGATCACCCAGAGCAATCTCGGTCAGGCGCTGCGCGTACTGGGTGAACGCGACGGTGACCACGACACGCTGGCCGAGGCGGCTGCCGCATGCCGGGCGGCGCTGACTGTCTACACGCTTGAAGCCACACCGCTGGAATGGGCGATGGCCAGCACCAATCTGGCCAACGCCCTGACGGCCCTGGACGATATCGCCTCGATCGAGGAGGCGGTCGCGATCTACCGCGAGGCGATCGCCGCGCTCGACGGACCGGCGCGCCTACAGCAGCGAGCGATCGCGCGCTACAACCTCAAGCGGGCCGAGCAACGGCTGGCGGCGCTCCGCCAGCGCCCGAACGACCACCGTCGATGACGATGTGCGTGCCGGTGATGTCGCCGGCGAAGTCCGAGCAGAGATACATCACGACGTTGGCCACTTCTTCCGGCAGCACGTAGCGTCCGGTCGGCGTGTTGGCGGCGGTCATATCGTGAACCGCCTGTGGATTGGCGGGATTTCGTTGCGATTCGATCGAACGCATCATGCGCGTCTCGACCGGGCCTGGGCACACGGCATTCACGCGGATGCCGAGACGGGCAACATCCGACGAGGCCACCTTGGTGAGGCCGAGGACACCGTGTTTGGACGCAACGTAGGGCGCCATGCCGGGACCGCCGAACAGACCCGCCACGGAGGCTGTGTTGACAATGGCGCCACGACCCTGTTTCAGCATGACCGGTAACACGTGACGCATGCCAAGGAAGACCCCCTTCAGATTGACGGCGATCACCTGGTCGAAGATCGCTTCGTCGTATTCCTGCGTCGGCGCGGCTCGCCCTTCGATACCGGCGTTGTTGAAGAAGCAGTCGATCGCGCCGTAGGCATCCAGCGTCGCCTTCACATAGGCCTGCACATCGGAGGATTTGGTGACATCGGCCAACACGAAGCGCGCATCGCCGCCGCGCTGACGCACCAGCTCGGCGCTAGCCTCGCCGGAGGTCGCGTCGGAATCGACCACCACGACCTTGGCGCCACGTCCCGCAAAACCGATCGCACTGGCGCGGCCGATCCCGCCGCCGCCGCCGGTGATCAAGGCAACCTTGCCTGTGAATTCCATCTGCGTTCCCCCTCAATCGACCAGCAGCACTGCTTTGCCGGATACCCGCCGATCGCGCAACTGCTCGGCCACCGCGGCGAAGTCGCGCCAGCTTCGCTCCACGCCGACGCGAGGCTTCAGCGATCCATCGGCGATCAGCGACACCAGCAGCGCGAGGTCCGGCGCGAACCGGTCCTCGGCTTCCGAATAGAAGTAGCTGAAGCTCTGCACACGCGAATTCGGCGCGCCTCGGAAGTCGGCGAAGGCGAGCGTGGTCGGATCGCCCGATGAATTGCCGTACACCACCACGGTGCCTTTCGCTTCGACCAGCCTGACGGCATGGGAAAGCGACGCACCTCCGGCGGACTCCAGGATCAGTCCGAAGCGGCCCTGCGCCTTGTCGATGCCTTCGATCACCTCGAGCGCGCCGAGTTCCTGCATCCCGGCGGCGCGTCCCGCACCTCCGACCACCGCGGTCACCCGTGTGCCGGAGCGCGCCGCAAGTTGCACCGCGATGCTGCCGACGCCGCCGGCCGCGCCGGTGATCAGCACGCGCTTGCCCAGCAGCGGTGCGCCATGGCGCAGCGTGCGCAATGCGGTAAGGCCGGCGACCGGCAGCGTGGCCGCCTGTGCGAAGCTGACGTTGTCCGGCAGCACCGCCATGCGATGTGCAGGCACCGCGACGCGCTGCGCCCAGCCGAACTCGTCGGTCAACGCGACAACGCGCGTGCCGGCCGGCGGGCCGCTGCCATCCTCGGCCTGCTTCAGTACGACGCCGGCGACATCCTGGCCGGGAACCCATCCTTCGCCATTGTTGCGGACCGAGCGCAGCTCACCCCGGTTCAGCGAGAGCGCATGCACCGCAACCAGCGCTTCGTTACGCTGCGGCTGTGGTTCGGGGAGCTCGCGCAATTCGACCGGAGTCTTGTCGTTCAGTGTGGTGACGAGACCAAGCATCGGTTTGCTCTCCACTGCATTTCCGCGCGATGATACCGGCGAGTAGGGACGGAGCGTCGTAGATGCGCCAGATGGTCATGGTCGGTTTCCTGCAGGCGCAGAACTGCACCAACCTTGTCAGCTCCTGGCGCCATCCGGAATCGCGCGATGACTCCATGTCCGCCGACTACTACCGCACCATCGGCCGCGTGCTGGAGGAAGGCAAGTTCCACCTCGGCTTCTTCGACGACCGGCTGGCGATGCCGGACCGCTACGGCAACGACCACCGTCACACCGTGCAACACGGCATACGCTGCGTGAAGATGGACCCGGTCACGGTGCTCACCGTGATGGGGATGGCGACTGAACGCCTGGGCCTTGGCGCGACCTGCTCCACAACGTACTTCGAGCCGTTCCACGTGGCAAGGGTGTTCGCGACGCTGGACCTGATGACGGGCGGCCGTGCGGCCTGGAACGTCGTGACCTCGATGAATGATGGCGAAGCGCTGAACATGGGTCACAGCGAGCACCTGGAACACGACGCGCGCTACGATCGCGCCGATGAGTTCATGGAAGTGGTGCTCGGCCACTGGAACTCCTGGGACGACGACGCGATCGTCATCGACAAGCAGACCGGCCTGTTCGCGCATCCGGACAAGGTGCGGCGGCTGGACCATCAGGGTACGTGGTTTTGCTCGCGCGGTCCCTTCACAGTGCCGCGTTCGCCGCAGGGCCATCCGGTGGTGATCCAGGCCGGACAGAGCGGCCGCGGAAAGTCGTTCTCCGCGCGATGGGGCGAGGTAGTGTTCGTTTCCACCCACACCAGCATGGAACATGGCCGACAGCTCTACCGCGAGATGAAGGACGAGGTGGCGAGCCAGGGGCGCGATCCAGACCAGTTCTTCATCACGCCGTCGGCCTATGTTGTGTGTGCCGAAACCAAGGCGGAAGCCGAGGACAAGATGGCGCTGATCGAGACGCTGGCGACGGATGAGGATGCGCTGTCGCTGTTGTCTGAAGCTATGAACTTCGACTTCGCGTCGAAGGGCATCGACGAACCGTTCACGGACGAGGAGTTGGCGAACGTCTCGGGCACGCAGTCGATGCGCGACCGCGTGCTGCGCGCGAGCGGCATCACCAATCCGACACCGCGCGATTTCATCAAATTCAGCCATCGGGCACGACCGAACAAGCCGTTCGTCGGTGGGCCGAAGGAAGTGGCAGACGGTCTGGAGCAATGGTTCAGCGAACCTGTCGCCGACGGGTTCGTGCTGGCGGCGACGCACGTGCCCGGGACCTACATGGACTTCGTAAAATACGTGGTGCCAGAGCTGCAGCGACGCGGGCTGTATCACAAGGACTACGCCGGCGCGACATTGCGCGAGAACCTCGGCCTGCCGGTGCCGCGCGCGACGTGGAGGAACGCACCATGAAGCTCGGCCTCTCCATCGGCTATTCCCGCGCGCATCTCGAGATCCCAGTGAAGCTGGTGCAGCGCGCGGAAGAGCTCGGCTATGAGAGCGTGTGGACGGCGGAAGCCTACGGCACCGATGCGGTGACGCCGCTCGCCTATCTCGCGGCGCTGACCAAGCGCATCAAGCTCGGCACCGGTATCATGCAGCTTGCCGCACGCACGCCGGCCAATGCCGCGATGTGCGCCGCAACCGTCGACGCGATGGCCGGTGGCGGGCGCTTCATTGCCGGCCTCGGCGTGTCGGGGCCGCAGATCGTCGAGGGTTGGTACGGCCAGCCCTGGGGCCGACCGTATTATCGCTACAAAGACTACGTCGCGATCATGCGAAAGATCTTTCGCCGCGAGGCGCCGGTGACTCACGAAGGGCGTGAGATCTCGCTACCTTACACCGGCGAGGGAGCCGCCGGCGTGGGCAAGCCGCTGAAATCCATCCTGCACATGAATCCCGACATCCCGATCTATCTCGGCACCGGCAACGAATCGACCGTGAAGCTGACAGCCGAGATCGCCGACGGCTGGCTGCCGCTCGGCTTCGTACCCGGTTCGTTGCCGGAATACCTGCCCTGGCTCGAGGAAGGCTTCCGTCGCGCCGGCAACGGCAAGAGCCTGCGCGACTTTGCCATCCAGGCCTCGGTTCACGTAGAGATCGACAGCGATGTGAAGGCGGCGCTGGCAAAGCTGAAGCCGGAGGTTGCGCTATATGTCGGCGGCATGGGCCATCGCGACACGAATTTCCACAAGGACATGATGATCCGCCGCGGCTTCAAGGATGCCGCGGAACGCATCCAGGAACTGTATCTCGCGCATCGCAAAGAGGAGGCGATCGCGGCGGTGCCGGACGAATGGGTGGACATGAAATCGCTGGTCGGCCCGGCGGAGCGAATCCGGCAGCGCTTCCGTGCGTGGGAGGATTCGGGTGCGACCAGTCTCACCGTGCGTTCGCGTCAGCCGGAAGCGATCGAAGTGATGGCGCAGGCCGCACGACTCAACTGAGAGGAGGAACAGCCATGCGCTTCAAGGACAAGGTTGCGCTGATCACGGCCGTGGCCAGCGGCATTGGCCGCGCCACCGCCGACATCATGGCGCAGGAAGGCGCGGTGATCATCGGCGTGGACAACGACGAACGCCGGCTCGCCATGGCGATGGAGGCGATGAACATGGCGGGCGGTCGCGCGATCGGACGGCCGGCGAATGCACTGGATCAGGCGCAGGTGGACGAGATCGTCGCCTGGGCAGCGAAGCAGTACGGCAATGTCGATATCCTGGTGAACGCGGTTGGCGGCAGCACGATCATCGAAAAGCCGGGTGCCACGGTGGATGAGCTGACCTTCGACGAATGGCAGAAGCTGATCCAGTTCAACCTGAACGGCACGTTCCTGTTCTGCCATGCGGTGACGCCGGTGATGAAGCGGCGCAAACACGGCAAGATCGTCAACCTTGCGTCGATCGCCGGACGCGGACTGAGTGCGTCGTCCAGCAGCGCGTATTCCGCCGCGAAGGGCGGCATCATCGCGTTCACCCGCAAGCTTGCGTTCGAACTCGGGCCGTTCGGCATCAACGTCAACGCGATTGCACCGAGCCGGACGCTGACCGAACGCATCCGGCCGCGCTGGAATCAACAATCGCCGGAGGACCAGGCGGCGGAGATCGAACGCACGCCGTTGCGGCGGATCGCTGAAGCGGCAGATCAGGCGAAGGTGATCTGCTTTCTCGCTTCGTCCGATGCGGATTTCGTCACCGGGTTGACGATCGACGTGACAGGAGGGCTCTGACGCTACTGACCGAACCGCGGCAACTTCGCCGCCAGCACCTGGTACGCCTCTTCATCGGTACGGTCATAGCGCAGCGGCGTGACCACGATGTTGCCCGCGCGCAGTGCGTCGTAATCGCTCTCCGGTCCTTGTTCGCGGTCGCCACGACGGAAGTTGAGCCAGTGGTACGACATCCCACGCGGATCCACACGCGTATCCACATGCATGCCCGCGATCATCCCCACGCCCTGCCGCGCTAATGTCACAGGCCCGGCCTCGGCCGCCGCGCAGGCCGGAAAGTTTACGTTCAGGCAGGCATCGCTGCTCCAGCCAATCGCCAGCAGATCGCGCACCACCTTCGCGCCCAGCGTGTGCGATGCATCCCATGACATGTTGTTGCGGTCCTTGTACGCTTGGCTGAGCGCGATCGATGTCACGCCGAGCATCATGCCGGTCATCGCGCCGCCGACGGTGCCGGAAAATACCGTCTCCATGCCCAGGTTCAGGCCGCGGTTGACGCCGGACAGCAGTAATTGCGGCGGGCCGCCGGTCATCAGATGGCAGATTCCCATCACCGCGCAGTCGCCCGGCGTGCCGGAGATCCCGAAGCGCCGCTCGCCCTGCTGGCTGACGCGCAATGCGTGATGCAGGCTGATCGCGTGCGACACGCCGCTCTGGTCGTGTTCCGGCGCCACCACCCACACCTCGCGCGCCAGTTCGGCGGCGATCTGCTCCAGGATCATCAGCCCCGGCGCATCGATCCCATCGTCATTGGTCAGCAAGATTCGATCCAGCACGCGCGCACTCCGCTTCGTCGTTCGCGTCCTGTTTGACGCGTCCGCGCCGCCACGTCCAGCATGGCGACTGCGGGAAGGAGACGAACATGCAGGTCATCGACGCACAGGTGCACATCTGGGGCAGCAGCATGCCGAGTGGGCATCATCGGCAGACCTCGATCTACACGGCCGAGGAGCTGATCAAGGAGATGGACGAAGCGGGCGCGAACGGCGCGGTGCTGCATCCGCCAAGCTGGGACCCGGGATCCAACGAGATGGCGGTGGACGCGGCCAGGAAATACCCAGATCGGTTCTGCATCCTTGGCTGGTTTCCATTGGACAAGCCCGAGGAACGTAAGCGCATCGAGACCTGGAAGCAGCGGCCTGGCATGCTCGGCCTGCGCTGGTCGCTGACGCGGCCGGAGCAGGAGAACTGGCACAAGGACGGCACGATGGACTGGGTATGGCCGGCGGCGGAACGTGCCGGCACGCCGATCGCGACAATGGCCTGGCGCTTCCTGCCGCTGTTCCGGCAGATCGCCGAGAGGCATCCCAATCTGAAGCTGCTGATCGATCATCTCGGGCTGGTGCGCGCGGCGAAGGGCGCGGCGGCGTTCGCCGATCTGGACACGCTGTGCTCGCTGGCGAAGCTGCCGAACGTCGCGGTGAAGGCGACCGGCGCGCCGGGCTATTCCGCTGCGGCGTATCCGTTTCGCGACATCCACGACGGGCTGCACCGCATATTCGACGCCTATGGGCCGAAGCGCTTCTTCTGGGGCACCGACATCACGCGCATGCCGTGCAGTTATCGGCAATGCGTGACACTGTTCACCGAGGAACTGCCATGGCTGAAGGGCAGCGACCTGGAGCAGGTGATGGGCCAAAGCGTACGCGACTGGCTCGGCTGGCAGCGTTCGGCCACATAAGTCGCGTGGCGCAGCTCACCGACTACACGAGCTACGCGGATGCACATCGCTACTTCGCGTCGGCGCGGTTGTGGGAGTTGTTCGATGGCGATCGCGAGCGGCTGAACATCGCGCACGAGTGCATCGACCGTCACGCGGCCGATCTGCACCGCATCGCGATCCGCATCGCCCATGCCGATGGGCATGACGAGGCGATCAGCTTCCGAACGATCGCCGACGAATCATCCCGCTGTGCTCACTGGCTCGCCGAACAGGGCATTGCCGCGGGTGATCGCGTCGCCATCATGCTGGAGCCATCGCTGGCGTTCTACGCGACGTTGTTCGGCGTGATGAAGCTGGGTGCCATCGCGGTTCCCTTGTTCACGCTGTTCGGGCCGGAGGGCGTGAGATTGCGGATCGACGATTGTACGCCTCGCCTGTTGCTCACGACGCCCGATAAGGCGGATTCGCTCGGTGAACTGTCACTCCCGGTGATCGCGCTGGACGACGGCTTCCGTGCATGCCTGTCGCGCTATCCCACGCGGTTCACGCCGGCAACGCGCGCCGACGATCTCGCGATCTACCAATACACCTCTGGTACAACGCGCGAACTGCCCGATGCGATCCGCCACACCCACCGCGCCATCGTTGTGGTGATGATCGCGGCATTGTACGGCACGGGCATCCGCCCGGGCGACCATTTCTTCTGCCCATCGTCGCCCGCGTGGGGTCATGGACTATGGCACGGCACGCTGGCACCGCTGGCACTTGGGGTGGAGACAGGCGTCTATGCCGGCCGGTTCGATCCGGACCGATTGCTGCGGGCATTGCAGGACTTCGGCACAACAAATCTCTCGGCAGCGGCGACGCACTACCGATTGATGCGCACCAGCGGCGCGGCGCCTCGCTACCGCTACGCGCTGCGCAAGATGTCGTTCACCGGTGAGCCGATCGACAGCGACAGCCGGGAATTTGCCGAGCGCGTCTTCGGCTCGCGTCTTTGCAGCATGTACGGTACCACTGAGATCGGCGTGATCCTCGCCAACTATCCCGGCGCGGATGACTTTGTAACGAAGCCGGGCGCACTCGGCAAACCGGTACCGGGCGTCCGGGTGGAAGTGCAGCGGCCGGATGGCTGCGCGTGCCCGCCGGGAGAGATCGGCGAAATCAAGGTGTGGCGGCACGGCACATGGTTCCCGACCAAGGACCGCGGCTGGATCGACGACGACGGCTACTTCTTCCATGCGGGGCGCGCTGACGACGTGATCATCTCCGCCGGCTGGACGATGAGCGCGGTGGAGATCGAAGACGTGCTGCTGCGTCATCCGGCTGTGCTCGAAGCGGCGGTAATCGGCGAGCCGGATGCATTGCGCGGGCATGCGGTGAAGGCGTTTGTCGTGACGGACCATCCGCACGACGACGCGCTCGTCCGCGACATCCAGGACTTTGTGCGCACACGGCTGAGCCAGCACGAGTATCCGCGCATCGTCGTCTTTGTCGCCGAGTTGCCGAAGACGCCGGCCGGCAAGGTGAACCGCAAGGCGCTGCGCGAGCGCGAGATGCAGGAGCCGGCATGAGTGACGACCCCAACCGGCTGTTTCCGATGATCACCGACGAGGCACTGGATGCGCTGCGACGGCGGTTGAACGTGCGGATAGAGAACACGCTGGAGCCGTGGTGTCACGAGGCGACGCGCGATGCGATCCGCCACTACGCCCACGGCATCGGCGACGACAACCCGCTGTGGTGCGATCCGGACTACGCGGCGAATACATGTTGGGGCGGCATTGTTGCGCTGCCGAGTTTTCTGTTTGCGACGAGCCGGATCGTTTCCGGGTATGTCGGCGGCCTGCCTGGGGTGCACGCGATGTGGGCCGGCGCCGATTGGACCTGGCATCTTCCAGTTCGGCGCAATGACGCGATCAGCACCGAGGCCTGGCTGAAGGACCTAATCGAACATGAGACGCGATTTGCCGGCCGCGCGATCCAGCAGGTCTATCACGTGGATTTCTACAATCAGCACGGCGAGATGGTGGCCTCGGCCGACAGTTGGTGCTTCCGGACCGATCGCGACCAGGCGCGCGAACAGGGCAGCAAGTACGATGCGGTGAAGGGTCGGCCGCCACCACAATATTCGGAAGCGGATCTGACGCGCATCTATCAGCTCTATGCCGAGGAGGAAGTTCGCGGCGCGACGCCACGATATTGGAACGACGTTGCTGTCGGAGATCGCTTACCGATGATGGTCAAGGGACCGATGACGGTGACCGGGTTCATTGCCTACGCGCAAGGTTGGGGCGGGCTGTACATCCGTGCGAACAAGCTGGCGTGGAAGCAGATCCATGCGCATCGCGGTCTCGGCATTCCCAACCGCTTCGGCATTCCAGATTGCCCGGAGCGCGTACACTGGGAACCGGAGTTCGCCCGCATGGTCGGCGTGCCCGGTGCCTACGACTATGGCCCGGAGCGTTGCTCGTGGCTGACGCACCATCTCACCAACTGGATGGGTGATGACGGGACGCTGCGCCGGGCAACTTGCAAAATCCGTCGGCACAATCCGGAAGGCGACACGCTGTTCATCGGCGGGACGGTGGTGCGGTGCTTTGTCGAAGACGGCCGCCACCTGGTCGATATCGCACAGGAAGCGCACAACCAGGATGGCGAGCTGTCCGTCATCGGTTCAGGTGTCGTCGAATTGCCGTGCCGCCAGACGACATGACCGCAGCCGATTGAACCGATAAGGACACGGCATTTCTCAGAGCTGTGTTCCTCCGCGATCCTTCGTACCGCGCGCCAGGCCAATACCGGCCCGGCCCCAGGCAACGAAGGAACCACGACCATGATCATCGAGAACTCCACGTTTCGCCGCGGTCTCTTGGCTGCAGCCGCGTTCGCCGGCGGCATCGCGCTCGCGGGATCTGCGTTCGCCGGCTCCTGTCCGGCCGACAAGATGCGGCCCGACGGCAGCGGCGAGAAAATGAATGCGACGCCCGGGAAGGATGTCGGCGACGTCGTGCTGAACTCGATCGATCTCGCGACGGAGCCGGCGGCGGTGAAGGACCGGCTGCTGCGCTTGCGCCGGCTGGAGATCAAGCCGGGCGGCGTGGTGCCGTGGCATTCGCATGGCAACCGGCCGGCGATCATCTACATCGTCCAGGGCGAGATCGTCGAATACGCCAGCACCTGCGCGGTGCCGATCGTGCATCGTGCGGGTGAGGCGTCGGTCGAAACGCACGCCACCGCGCATTGGTGGAAGAACACCGGGAATGAGACCGTGGTGCTGCTGTCGGCCGATCTGTTTCCGGTGAAAACCGACCAGCACATGATGTAGCCGAGGTGCCTACCTCGCCGCTTTGATGGAGCGGTCAGTCACGTGGCCGCGCCGTTTTCCTTTCCCGCACCAACGAAGGATGCAGTGCCATGATGCCGATGGCCCCCACCGCCATGTCCACCGCGATGTCACCGACGGAAGCCGGCGCGAACGGCGTACTGCGCACGCTGCTGATCGGGCTGACTGCGTTCCTTACCGTGGTCGATCTGTTCGCAACCCAGGCAATCCTGCCGGCGCTGACCCGCGCCTATGGCACCACACCTGCGATGATGAGCTTCGCTGTCAATGCGAGCACGATCGGCATGGCGGTCTCCGGCCTTGGCGTAGCGCTGCTCGGGCGCCGCATCGACCGCAGACGCGGCACGATGGTGAGCCTCGCGCTGTTGTCGGTGCCGACCCTGTTGCTGGCGTCGATGCCAAGCCTGCCGGTATTCGCCGCGCTGCGCGTGGTCCAGGGGCTGTGCATGGCAGCCGCGTTCACCCTGACGCTGGCGTATCTCGGCGAGACCAGCAGCGCGCGGGGCACCGCATCGGCGTTCGCTGCCTACATCACCGGCAATGTCGCGAGCAATCTGTTCGGCCGGCTGCTGTCGGCCGCGGTGTCGGACCATCTGGGGCTTGCGTCGAACTTCTACACCTTTGCTGCACTGAACCTGTGCGGCGTGCTGCTGGTGCACTTCACGCTTCGGCGGCGGCCGATCATTGGCACGACGATGTCGCCGATGGGCGTGCTGACTGCGTGGTTCGCCAATCTGCGCGACCCGGCGATGCGCGCGGCGTTTGCGATCGGCTTCTGCATCCTGTTCGCGTTCATCGGCACCTTCACCTACGTGAACTTCGTATTGGTTCGGCAGCCGTTCAGTCTCGGCATGATGGCGCTGGGCTTCGTATATTTCGTCTTCCTGCCATCGGTGCTGACAACACCACTCGCCGGACGCGTCGCGGTGCGTTGTGGCACGCGGATCACCTGCGCGGGTGCGCTGGCGTTCGCCGCATTGGGGCTGCCGCTGATGCTGCTGCCATCGCTGCAGGCGGTGCTGGCGGGCATGGTGCTGCTCAGTGTCGGCACGTTCTTCGCCCAGGCGGTCGCAACCGGCTTCGTCGGCCGCGCGGCTCGCGCCGATCGCGCATCGGCGAGCGGGACGTACCTCGCATTCTACTTCCTGGGTGGCCTGGTCGGCAGCCTGGCGCTTGGACAGATCTACGACCGGCTGGGCTGGGAGGCCTGTGGAGGTGGTATTGCGCTCGCGCTCGCAGCGGCGATAGCGCTGACGCCGCGGCTGCGGTTTGCCGAACCACGATAGGCGTGCCGGCCGCCGCCCATCGTCATGGCGGGCCTTCGTCGGCATGACGGTAGCACCGATGCCGGTGGGTCAGTCATAATGGCGCTCGGTATTAGCTGCTCGACACATGCGTCCCGGCGCGCGCCTCGTGCAGGATGACGCCTTCGATCGGATCGAACTCGCCGTGCCAGGGCGCCTTGGCGATCACGCCCCGCGTGTCGGTGACGCCGGCCTCCCACCGCGCACGAATGCCAGCAGGACTGAAGTCGATGTCTTTCATGTGGTCCTCACCGTGGATCGATGGCGCCAGCAGCCGCACCACGTGCATACGCGTCAGGCAGCCATACTCCGCGAGGTCGCGCACCACGTTGCTCTGTCGCTCGGCCTCCGGCATCAGCCGCACCAGCTCGGACACCACGTGCCGCAGCCGGTGCAACTGCTTCTGCCGCGCGACATGGCTGACGGCGCGGCTGGAATACTGCACGTCCTTCTGGCGGTTCATCACCTGCCAGATCGTCTCTGGTTCCGATCCATGCGGGTTCCAGATATGCACCACGAACACCAGCGAGTTGCGGCGCGGCACGTTGTCGAACACCGCCTCTACCGGCGTGTTCGACAGGATGCCGCCATCCCAGTACAGCTCGCCATCGATGCGGATTGCAGGAAATGCCGGCGGCAGCGCACCCGACGCCATCACGTGCCGCGCCGCAAGCGGCATGGCGCCGCTGTCGAAATAGCGCATCTCGCTGGTACGCACGTTGGCGGCACCAACCGTGAGGCGCGTTGCGCCGCGATTGATGCGATCGAAATCCACCAGTTCGCCGAGTGTCCCTTCCAGCGGCGCGGTCGAATAGTACGCCGCAGCGTCGGAGCCGAGCGGCATGTGGGCGCCAGCGAACGCCATCGGATTGGGCTTGAAGAAATCGCCGATGCCGGCCGTCATGGTGAGCCAATTTGCCGCCATACTGCCGATCAGCGGCAGCGACGACATCGCCTGCTGAAACGGACCGTGCTCGACACGGCGCCAGAATTCCTTGAGGCGCGCCAAGCGGCTTTCCGGCTCGTTGCCGGCGATCAGGCTGGCGTTGATCGCACCGATCGAGGTGCCGATCACCCAGTTCGGCTCGATGCCCGCCTCATGCAGCGCCTGATACACGCCGGCCTGATAGGCACCCAGCGCGCCGCCGCCCTGTAGCACCAGAACGACCTGCCTGGTGTCGGGTGGAAGCTCGATTGCACTCGTCATCGCTTGCATCCTTTCTGAGTGCGGGTTGTGGCAACCGCAGCAACCACGCCAACGCCGGCGAGCGCTGCCACGCCAAAGCTTCGGCGTGTTCGCGCTCGGTCATGTCAGTGCGCCGTCCAGCCGCCATCGATCGGCAGCGCGATGCCGGTGATGGAGGCCGCCTGCTCGCTGCACAGGAACGCCACGGTGCCCGCGACTTCATCCACTGTAACGAAACGCTTCGTCGGCTGCTCGACCAGGAAGATGTCGCGGATCACCGCGTCGCGGCCGATGCCATGCGCTTTTGCCTGGGCATCGACCTGCTTCTCGACCAACGGCGTCCAGACATAGCCGGGGCACACCGCGTTGCAGGTCACGCCGAACACGGCCGCCTCAAGCGCTACCACCTTGGTCAGCCCGACGATGCCGTGCTTCGCGGCGACGTAGGCGGACTTGAACGGCGATCCGATCAGCCCGTGCGCCGATGCTATGTTGACGATGCGGCCAAAGCCGCGACGCTTCATCTCCGGCAGCACGGCGCGCGTGGCGTGGAACGCGGCGGAGAGGTTGATCGCCTGGATCGCGTCCCATTTCTCGGGCGGAAATTCCTCGATCGGCGCCACGTGCTGGATGCCGGCGTTGTTCACCAGGATGTCGATGGGGCCGAAGCTGCGCCCGATACGCTCGACCATGTCGCGGATCTCTACCGGCTTGGACATGTCGGCATCGTCGAAGCGCACGGGCACGTCGTGGCGCGGGCCGAGCACCTGGCAGAGCTTCTCCGCCTCGATCAGGTCGGCGATGCCGTTCAGCACGATCATCGCGCCGGCGGCGGCGAGGGCATTGGCGATGCCAAGACCGATGCCGCTGGTCGAGCCGGTGATGACGGCGACCTTGCCGTCCATCGGTCGCGGATTGCCGGAGCGGGCCAGGCCCGCCGATGCCATGATGCTGTTCATTAGTCGGTTCCCTTCGCTGATGGCGAGAAACCTGACGATGCGCCGCCCACGCGGCCAATGCCGAGTGTCGATGGAGCCGATGCGCCGACGCTATTGGCCGGGCAGCATGTAATGCGCTACCGGTTGCCGAGACAGAACATCAAGAACTCGGGGAGGACGTCATGGAACTGAACGAAATCCGCTACTTCCTGGCACTCAGCAAGACGCTGAACTTCACCAAGGCGGCCGAGATCTGCAACGTCAGCCAGCCGGCGCTGACCCGGGCGATCCAGAAGATGGAGGACGAACTCGGCGGCCTGCTGTTCTCGCGCGAGCGCAACAACACCCATCTGACCGAGCTCGGCCGGCTGCTTGAGCCGCACCTGACCGAGGTTCAGGAACGCACCCAGGCGGCGAAGGAAACCGCCACGCGCTTCCTGCGACTCGACAGCGCGCAGCTTCGCCTGGGCGTGATGTGCACCATCGGGCCGGTGCGGTTCGTCAGCTTTCTCGGCCGGTTCCGCGCCGACAATCCCGGCGTGGAGATCACGCTGGTTGAAGCGGTGCCTGATCGACTGTGCGAACTGCTGATGAAGGGTGAGCTGGATGTGGCGCTGCTGGCGAAGCCGGACGGGTTTGCCTCGCCGTTACAGCCGCAGCCACTTTATCAGGAGCGATTTGTCATCGCCTGCTCGGCTGGCCATGAGTTCGCGCGCAAGAACGTGGTTCGCATCGCGGATCTCGACGGGCAGTCGTATTTGGCACGGATCAACTGCGAGTACTTCGACGCGCTGCGCGATGTGTGCCACGCCAACGGTTCGCGCCTGGTCGGCTCGTTTCGCAGCGAGCGCGAGGACTGGATCCTGACCATGGTCGCCGCCGGCATGGGCATCTGCTTCCTGCCGGAGTTCTCCAACACCATCCCCGGGGTGATCAGCCGGCAGGTGGTGGATCCCGAGGTCGCGCGCGAGGTGTCGCTGGTGACGGTGGCCGGGCGGCGCTGGTCATCGCCGCTGTCGGCATTCGTGCGCGCGGTGCGCCAGTATCGCTGGCCGGAGGAGCAGCGGTCCGGCGTGACAATGGCTGTGGCGGCGTAGGACGGGCACACCAGGGCTGTTCAACGCTCTCAACTGAAGCTCCACTTGAGGAGTTGTTCGAGACCGGCGAGAGCGGCAGCGTAGCGATCCTGGCTGAAGGTTGAAGT
>Ga0209040_10000429_pt1 | contig 32390 bp, 38 predicted proteins | sample BogFormECP12_OM3_FD_188240 | JGI IMG/M metagenome (GOLD analysis project Ga0209040, IMG submission 188240) | Bog forest soil microbial communities from Calvert Island, British Columbia, Canada - ECP12_OM3 (SPAdes) (version 2) | ecosystem: Environmental > Aquatic > Freshwater > Wetlands > Bog ... | reverse complement strand
TCTGATCCAAGACCCTTCGAGGTCGAAGCCCGGGGATCTGAGAGCCTCCGCCGTTCTCGAGGTCCCTGGGCTTTTTGCACTTGCGCGTTTCTCGAGGCCAAGGCGGAGGTGTGTTCTTCGATCGTCTTCGAACTCAGTACGAGGGCGGTGCGCTAAAGGGGTCTGCCGATGAAGAACTTGTCGCTCGCTGTTCCGTCGCTCGGCAGCTTCGCGCCAGCCGCAGCCCCTCCCTTCGACATCCGAACGCTCGACGCGTCGAACATCCTGCTCAAGCTGAGCATGGATCTTCAGACGACCGACACGATCACCATCTTCGGCACGCTCGACGTCACCGCGACGTCGCTTAGCCCGAACCTGAACCTGCTCGGCACGGTGTCGGGGAACAACGGGCAAGCCATCAGTGGAGAGTTCGTCTCGTTCTGGCCGTACCTGTACATCCAGCGAACGGCAGGGACGACACCGACGAGTCCGACGAGTCTCTTCTTCGCCTGTAGCGCGACGGCTTTCGGTACGCCGAGCGCTCCCCTCACGACGGCGCTCCCGCCGACGACTTTCTTCTCGACGCTTATCAACCTCGCGCCGTTCGGAAACCCCGTCCGCGTGGGGCTCGATGGCAATCAGACCGAGATCGACACGTTCAACCTGTATGGCACGGACGATCCGACCACGATCGGGTTTGCGGGGGGCACGCTCCTCGCGAATCTCCAGGGCGGCGGCGGGCAAGGATCGAACTCGCTCGTCTCGGCGTTCCAGTACGTGTACGTCCTGCGAACGGGCGGCTTCACGGCCGGCAACTTGATCGCTTGGAGTGCGGATGACCCGGGTGCGGGTGGTGGAGGCGTGACGCCTCCCATCAACCTCGGAAGTCTCGCAGTCAACAACACGGCGGTCAACGGCAACTTCGGAACTCCGCCGCTCACGGCGCCGATGAGCGTCGACATCTTCTCGTCGTTCGTGCTCACGCAGACGTCGATCGACATCTTCGCAACACTGCCAACGCCAACGGTGCTCACGGCAGGGAAGATCGTCTTCGTGTCCAATTCGGCGGCGAGCGTGGCACCGATCTTCATGTACGGACTCTCGATCGGGATCGGTTACGGTGCGTCTTTCCAGCGGGATGGCACCGAGTGGACCCCCGTGGGCGTCGGCAACGCGTTCACGGACGGCGGCAACCTGTTCGGTCACACGGCAACCCTCGCGACGCTCGACAACCACAATCTCATCATCGCGGCTGGTGGGCCTGTTCCGACGACAGGCAATGTCGTCATCAACGCCAATGGCCAAGTCTTCATCACCAGCAACCACTCGATCGGACTGGCACCCGATATCACGATCATTTCGAATGGATCAGGCCCGGGTGCGGGCGTGTTCATCGAGGCAGTGGTCGGCAGCATCAGCCTTGACGCGAATCAAGCGGTCATCATCTCCGCCACGATGGTCGGAACCGGCAATGTTCAGGTCTTTGCCGATCTCGGTGGCATCGGCCTCAACACGAACAACAACGGGCCGATCTCGCTCATCACCAACGGCTCGGGAGACATCACTCTCCAACCCGGTGTGACCGGCAATGTGAACCTGCGAAGCGGCGGAGTGTCTGGGGCGGCGCTCCGGTTCTTCGACGCGGGCAACCTGCATTTCCTCAGTTTCCAGGCGCCCAGCGTACTGCCAGCGTTCAACACGTCATGGATTCTCCCGCCGCAGGATGCGAGCTTCTATACGCTCGGGCTCACGAGCGACAGCGCGGGGAACCTGTCCTTCAACGCAGGCACGGTTCTGCTCGCGTATGCGTCTGGAGGTCAGTCGATCCCCGACGCAGCTATTCAGACGCCCGTCGTCTACGGACTCGTCTCGGAACAGATCGGGGCTAGCTACAATCCGGTCACGGGCGTGTTCACTTGCCCTGTGGCCGGGTTCTACTACATCTCGGCGGGGGTGGAGTTCCTCGCCACTGCCGCAGCGTTGCACGCGGAGTTCACCATCACGGTGTACCAAGGCATCAACAGCATTGCCGAGGGCGTCGAGTACAACCCCGTCGCGGCACTCAGCAACCTCCGCAACCCACGCGTGAACGTGGGCAGCCTCGCGAACGTTGGCGACACGTTCAGGATTCAGGTGTCCCAAAACAGTGGAATTGGGCCCATTGCCCTTACGGCCACCGAAATTCGGAACTTCCTGAGCATCCACTTCGTGAAGTGATTTACGGCGGGGTGCCCGCCAGAAGGATTCGACCATGAAAACGGTCTTCACTCCGGTCCCCGCCGCACCTGGTTTCGCGGCACTTCTCGACGTCCGAGGACTTCAGCCGAGCAACGTGCTCTGCAAGCTGAGCGAGAACCTCGGTCCGGCAGATCAGGTGAGCGTCTTCGGTTCACTCGACTCGACCGCGGCGCCCGGGAGCCCGAACCTCACGCCGCTCGGCAGTACGTTCGGAAACCAGGGCGACCCCGGCACCCAGTTGCCGCTCGCCGGCTGGCCGTTCTTGCTCGCCCAGCGCACCGCAGGCGGAGCCCCCGGCACGTTCTTCGTCTCGGGCACCACGGCGCCCGGATCGCTGACCGCACCCGGGACCGTGGCGCTGCCCGTCGTCAACTCGGGCCCTGCGAGCTTCTCGGCCGGGATCAACCTGGCGAACTTCGCCGGGTTCTCGATCCTCGTCGGCCTCGACAAGAACGCAACGGCTGCCGACGTGTTCAACGTCTACGGCACGGACGACCCGGCCTTCGTGGGCACGGCCGGCGGAGAGCTGCTCGGACAGATCAAGGGCGGTAGCTCGATCACGAGTGGGACCATTCCCGTCACGGACTTCCAGTTCGTGTATGTGCAGCGCTTCTCCGGCGTGACGCCAGGCAACCTGCTCGCGTGGGGTGCGGAGGACACGGCTTCGGGCGGGATCGGGCCGCTCAACCTCGGAAGCCTCGCAGTCGGCAACACGGCCGTCAGCGGCAACTTCGGAACTCCGCCTCTCACGGCGGCGCAAAGCGTCGACGTCTACAGCTCGTTCGTGCTCATGCAGACGACCGGCGGCGGCGGCGTCAACGTGACCCTTCCTTCCCCGACGAGCCCCGTGGCGGGCAAGATCGTCTTCGTGTCTTCTCAGACCGTGGCCGGTGCGCAGCCGGTCGAGATGTACGGCGCGGCCCTCTTCCCCGGCTTCGGCATGTCCTTCCAGTGGGACGGCACCGAGTGGACGCCGGTCGGCGTCGGCAATGCCGCCACCACGAGCGGCAACTTCCCCGGCGCTCCGATGACGCTCGGCTCGCTCGACGGCAGCGACGTGACCCTTCAGGCCATCGGCGGTGGCGCGGGCACGGGCAACCTCTTCTTGGAGGGCTTCACGAACGTCTCGGTGACGTCGACGAGCGGCAGCGCGTCGTTGATTGCCCAGAGCCTCGCGGCCGGCGAGGGCAACGTGTTCATCACGGCATCGAGCCCTGGCGGATCCGGTCTCGTGTTCATCACGGGCCAGGGTGGCGTCACGATCATCGCCACGACGGGTTCAGCATCCCTCACGGCGCCGGCGGGCACTGCGGGAGTCGAGGGCCAGACGGGAGTCAGTATCGTCTCGCTGGGTGGTCCGGCGTCCATGATCGGACAGACGAACGTCAATCTCCAGGCATTCACGGGCAACATCGGGATCGATGCTGTAGTGGGCAACATCTCGCTCACCGGGACCGACTTCATCCTCATTCCCGTGATCGGCGCACTCGTCACGCCTTCGCTCGAGTTCCTCACGCTGGGTGGCGCGAACTCCCTCGCCTTCCGAGCGCCGAACGCCGTCGCGGCCAACGTCACGTGGATCCTGCCTCCGGCCGACGGCACGGCGGGTCAGGCTCTCCTCACGGACGGCGCTGGCAACCTCCACTTCGGAGCACCGTCGGGCGCCGCACTCGACTTCTTCTTCGCATGGTCGATCTCGCCCCTCGGATCCACGGTCGCCATCGACGCGCCGTTCCAGTTCGGTTCGACGGGCAACGGAGCTGCCGGCAGCAACCAGCAGTTCGGAGGCACGTCTATCACGAAGACGGGCCCCGGTACCTTCACGCTCGTCGCCGGGACCTACGCGGTCGACTTTCAGGGCAGCTTCAACGAGCCCGGACAGATCAGCGCCCTCCTCAACGGCGTTCTACTCCCGCAAACGGAGACCGGCCGCGCGACGGGCACGAACTACCTCGTCGGTAGCTGGATCATCGTCGTGCCGCCTGGCCCCGCGCAGACCTTCGAGGTGCACAACCACAGCTCGGCTGCTGCGCTGACGCTGACGCCGCTCCCCGGCGGCACGGTGGCTCAGGCGATGTCGATCCGGTTCCTCCGGATCGCCTGATGCAATCCGAGACGGTCGGCTCACCTCGAGTCGACCGTCTTGCCTCTCTCTGCTCGGTTCGGTACGGTGCGGTCATGGCAAAACGAACTCTCAGCAAGCTCCCCTCCGCCGCCGCACTCGCGGTTCCCTCGCCTTCGAGCGCCCAACCGGCTCCGAACGGTAAGCCCGCCGTCGCGCTTCCGTTCCGGCCCGTCGCGAGCCAGGTGACGCACGACGTGAACCCCGTGCTGATCTGCCTCTACGAGGCCCGTACGGCAGACGGCCGCATCATCCAGCTTCAGCTCACGAACGGGCTGAACGCCGTCACCTGGGACGGCACGGTCAACGAGGACGGTTCACCCAAGGTGAACGTCAACGCGAACGTGAACGTGACGTCGAGCTGGAAGCCGGCGGCCCCGGTCACCGAGACCGCAAAGGCGCCGACGCCCACGCCGCCCGCAGCGAACTGAAAGCCCCGGGGTAAACCCGGGCAACGAGTGAAGGGATCTGTTTCATGAAGAACGTCTCGATTCCGGTCCCTTCGCTCGGCAACTTCGCGCCGGCTGCGGCTCCTCCCTTCGACATCCGGACGATCGATCCGACGTCCATGCTGACCAAGCTGAGCATGGACCTCCTGCCGTCAGACCAGCTCACGGTCTCCGGCACGCTCGACGTGACGGCCGGACCCTTCAGTCCGAACAACACGATCCTCGGCACGGTTCGCGGCAACAACGGACAGCCCGCGAGTGGGGACTTCCTCTCGTTCTGGCCGTACCTGTTCATCCAGCGAACGGCGGGTCAGACGCCGACGGGGCCCTCGAGTCTCTTTTACGTGTCGAGTTCGACGGCGATCGGATCGCCGACTGCTCCCGTGTCGTTGGCGCTTCCTCGGCTGAACAGTAACCCTGGCTCGACCGTGATCGCTCCGGCTTCTACGACCGCAGTCGTTCTTCCGGATACCACGATCGTGGCTCAGACGACGGCGGTCACTGTCGCTGGCACACTGCCTCTACCGATCATTGATGTCATCGACACGACTGGGTTTTCGCCTACGGGGTTGATCGAATTCTCGACGAGCGCGCTCGTCAGCTACACGGGTCTCACACCGACTTCGTTCACCGGGTGCTCGGGTGGACTCGGCAACATCGCCGTGGGTGACTCTGTGACTCAGGCGCAATTCGTGCAATTCGCGCCTCCGGTGGACATCACCAACGTCGATACGACGGGGTTCCCGCCGACGGGCGTTCTCCTCGATCTGACAACCCCCGGCAACCCCCCAATCACGTACACGGGGATCACGCCCACTTCGTTCACGGGCTGCACGACGCCAGGGTTTGCCACGCTTACGAACGACACGCTGTATCCGGAAACGCTTCTGCCACAACCTATCATCAACGTAGTCTCGACGGCAGGCTTCGTGCCGGTGGGTAGTTTCTCGATTCCGTCGATCGGCGCAACCGTCAACTACACGGGCATCACGCCTACCTCGTTCACGGGGTGCACCACCCTGAGTGTGAGTCCGCTTGCTCCTGGTCAGGCTGTGGTGGCGTCCTTGGTGCTGCCTCTGTCGATCATCAACGTCGGCTCCACGAGTGGATTCACGCCGACGGGCAGCATCTTCATCCCGGCGATCGACGCGACCATCACGTACACGGGGCTCACGCCGACTTCGTTCACGGGCTGCACGACCACGAGCACGGCCACGCTCGTCCCTGGACAAGTCGTGAATCAGGTCGTGACTTCTGCACTCCTCAACCTCGCCCCGTTCGGCAATCCCGTTCGTGTCGGGCTCAGCGCCAATCAGACCGTTCTCGACACGTTCAACCTGTACGGCACGGACGACCCGAGCGTCGTAAGCACCGCAGGTGGGACTCTTCTCTTCAATCTCCAGGGCGGTGGCGGGCAGAACTCGAACACGCTCGTCTCGGCGTACCAGTACGTGTACGTCATTCGAACGGGCGGCTTCACGGTGGGAAGTCTGTTCGCCTGGGGAGCGGATGATCCGGGAGTCAGCGGCGCTCTCAACGTCGGAAGCCTCACGGTCGGCGACACGGCCGTCAACGGCAACATCGGAACTCCGCCACTCACGGCGCCTCAGAGCGTCGACATCTTCTCGTCGTTCGTGCTCACGCAGGGGACTCCGGGGATCACGGCGACTTTGCCTATGCCAACGTCGCCTACGCCGGGTAGGATCGCCTTCGTGTCGAACTCCAGCACGGCCACCGCAGCCATCACGATGTATGGTGTGACGATTACACCGGGTTCCGGCGCGACCTTCCAGTGGGATGGCATCGAATGGATCTCGGTCTGATTCGCACGGAGTCGTGAAGTGAGCGTCGTCGAGATTCTGAAATTGGTCGGACAGGGCGGATTCCCCGTCCTGTTCGCCCTTTTGCTCATGGGTCTCGGTTGGATGGGTGTGAAGCTCGGGCCTCAGGTGTTCGGCGCCTGGACGAGCATGATTACCGCGATCAACGAGCTGAAGACGGCCATGGTCACGGCGATTGGCGAGCAAAACACACGCATCGCGGCGCTCACGGCGAAGCTCGACTCGGTGGAGAGAGCGCTCGAGGCGATGAGGCAGCAGGACGTGAACACCGCGGTGACCACGGCTGCTGCCGTCGCTGCCGCAGCGTCCGGGGCCCACGGGGCGCTCTCAAGCGAAGACGCCGAGCGCATCGCAAAACCCCCAGGGCAGTACACCTACACAGAGCAGCGAGAAAGGGACAGGAGACGATGATGCAGAAGCACACCTCCTTCCACGAAATCCCGGTCGACGCGGCTTACGAAGAGCCCGTCGACTTTCGCGTTCGCAGGGTTCCTCCGCCTTGGCTTCGAGGCGCGCAGATGGCCATCCGCGTGGGAGGCGTTTTGCTCGTGCTCGCGGTCTTGCTCTTCACCGCGGTCGTGGCAGAAAAGTTCGAGCTGATGCAGAGCCCGAGCCCGTCGGATTCGTCGGTGAAACACGCCGGAAGTCGGTGAGCGACTCCGCAAATCGTTCTATAATCGAGGCCACCATGGACATCCCTCTCGTTTCTCCGGTGCTCCCTTCGGCGGTTTCGCCGGATGCGCCCACGGAAAAGTCTCCGACAGCGCCGGCATCGACGACCAAGGTTTCGGCTTCACCGCCTCCGCCAGCTCCGATCCCGTCGACGAATGCGTACCCGGTGTACACGCCGCCTACGATCGTGCAGGTCAAGTCTTCGGAAGAGACGAACACCGGCGTCAAGGTCGCGCTCGGTATCATCGGCGTCAGCGTGCTCGGCTTCGGGATCTACATGGCCAAGAGGGAGATCGACGACAAGGCCAAGAAGGTCGCGGACGACGCGGCCTTGGCACAGGCGGCAGCGGCGGCAGTCGCCGCGCCTCCGCCGCCCCAAGCTCCGCTCCCCGCGCCTCCTCCGCCTTCCGGGCCCAGGCGCGGTCAGCGACGAGGGCCGGGTCAGAGTTCTGGCAGAATGCCGGCAGCGATGTCGGGGATGCCGGCGTCGATGCCGGGGATGCCGATGGCCATGCCGGGCATGCCGGCGTCGATGCCCGCGATGCCGCCCGTACCGGGGATGCCGGCGTCACTTCCGGTGGCCCAGCAAGCGGTCGGTGCGCTGAGCGGTCTCGGAGGTGGTATCAGTGGTCTGAGCGGCGTCGGCGGGCTTCTCGGCGGCAGCCTCTTCGGCGGGTGAAAACATGGACGGCCAGCAACCCCTCATCTCTCTGTCGATCCCTTCTGGCGCACCCGCGCCTTCGTCGTACGTGCCTCCGCCGACGTACTACCCACCGTACCCGACGTACGCACCTCCTTCGCTTGTGCCGGTTCGTCCACCGGACGGGACAGACACGGGGGTCATGGTCGTGCTCGGGATCATCGGCGTGAGCGTGCTCGGCTTCGGCATCTTCATGGTGAAGAAGCAGATGGACGCCAACGCCGAGACCAAGAAGAAGCTCGACGAAGAGGAAGCTCAGCAAGCAGCGACCGAGGTCGCCGAGCCCGCGCCGACGGGAGCCGAGCCGGCACCAGCGGGAGTCGGGCCGCAACCCCCGCCCGCGCCGATGCCTCACGCCACGCAGCCCCAGGCAGCGCCTCAAGCGCCTCCCAAAGCGTCTGCCATGCCTCAAGCGCCTCCCATGCCTCAAGCGCCGCAAGCGCCTCCCGGACCTCCGACGCCGCCGCCCTTCGTGCCTCGGCCGGTCGGCATGGGGCCGTACAAGCCGGGCGTGCAAATCTGGATTCCTTCGGGTGCTCCGGGTGGAGGCGCCTGGTTCATCGCGGACTCGACGGGCCGGGTGAACAAGCCTCTGAGCCCGCAGCCGGCGCAACCCTCCGACAAGAACGCGGCGTTCCGCGCCGGGCTCGTGAACCCGCCGCCCATGCCCGTGACCAAGCCGAAGCCGCCTCCGGGACCGCCGCCTTCGGGTGTCGCAAGGCCGCCTCCGCCTACGCCTTCCGGCATGGCCGCGCCTCATCCGTCGACGCCTTCGGGTATGGCGGCGGCCGGGAACGTGCTCAAGACCGCGCTTCCGGTTGCCCAACAAGCCATGAGCGCCTTGGGCGGTCTCGCCGGTGGCGGGGGCGGCGGAGGCGGAGGCGCACTCGGTCAGATCGGAAGTGTCCTCGGTAGCCTCGGCGGCGGGGGTGGTGGCGGCGGTGGCGACGGAGGCATCGGCGGCATGCTCGGCGGCCTCGGGGGCATGTTCGGCTGAGTCATGACGACGGAGCAGGACGTCGGCAAGGGCGCAGGTATCGCGATCGGCATCGCGGCGTCCGCGTGCAGCGTGGTCCCCGGCATCGGCACGGGGATCTGCGCTGCCGCCGCCGCTATCGCGTCCGCGTTCGTCGCCCTCGGCACGTGGATCTCGAGCGCATTCCGCGACACGTTCCATCCAGACAAGGCCACGTCTGAGGCGTGGCTCATGATGATGCGGATTCACCCCGCACTCACGATGTTGAACGTGGACGTGGCGAACAACCCGAACGACGGTTCGCGCCTCATCCGCTACTTCATGATCACGAGCGGCGAGACTCCGCAAGGGAAGAAGGGCAATAACGGCCAGCTTCACAACCCGACCAACAGCTACTCCTGCGACAACCCGTATCAGTGCAACGACGACGGGGACGAGCCGCTGTCGAGCATGGCCATCCTTCAGAACGTCAAAGGTCGATTCGACCACTGGGTGGCAACGGGGGGCGGAAAAAACCTCAAGGCGCTGCCGTCCATGGTTCCCACGCTTCACCGGCGCCCTGACGAAGCTCGGTTGATTCTCGCAGCCATTCGGCAATACCCACAGCCGTTCAAGAACATCTCGCAGTGGAGTGAGATCACCGCGAATGCGAACCAGGTGCAGGAGCAGCTCCGAGCGATGCGACTCATCGCCGGTGAAGATGGACCTGATCCCGGGCATGTGCTCGAGGGTATCTTCGGCGGCGATCTCACGGTGCACCAGCACGGACACGATCCTTCCATCCACAAGCCCTTCGCGAGCTTCTACCCGTTCAAGTTCTTGAACGGGAAGTGGGTTTCGATGAGCCCGGCGGAGGTGAAGAAAACGGAGGATGACTTCTACGAGCATCTGAGTCCTTCGGACCGTGTGCTCGTTGGTCTCGCTGGAAAGAAAGAAGACTTTGGAGGACACCACGGACACGTCGATGAACACGGCTTGTTCATCGTCGACGACGTGTCGTCGCTATCGCCCGACGAGCGCATCAAGGCGGGGTACGCCGGGAAGAAGTTCACCGTCAACGGCATGCCCGGTCACGTCGACGCAGATGGCGCCTTCATCGTGGACTCGCCTCCGAAGACGGCGAGTGGACCTGGCGGTGGTGATAGCAAGACTGTGGGGTATCTCGTTCTTGGCGGCGCCGTGACGCTCACACTGGGAGCCTTCGCGGCACTTCTCTACCAAGAGAGCCGTCAGGAGCCGAGCCGTGGCTGATCCCATCTCGAGCGTCACGGGCGCGGTGAGTTCTTTCGAGAGCGCAGGGAAAGAACTGTCCGCCGCCGTGTCGGCAAGTCAGAAGCATGGTGCCGATGCCGGACAGATGATCGGCGGGACGGCAGGAGCCGTGGGAGGAGCCGTCGCGGGTGCTGCGACCGTCGCCTCGTCCGTCGCGGCCATGGCAGGCGTGAGCATCGGAGCTGAAGCAGCGGCAGCTCTCGGCATCGGCGCTGCAATCGGCAACGCCATTCCGATCCCGCTCATCGGCGCCGCCATCGGAGCGATCATCGGCGCGTTCATCGGGCTAGGACTCTACCTCAGCTCCATCGGGCATCAGCCGCCGACACATCTCGTTGCGAAGACGCCCGAGCAAGCGCGGCAGCTATTGGCGATCTTCCGCACCGATCCGACGTTCTTGTTTCGGTACTGGGATCAGGTCGGTCGGAACGCCATCGACCCGGCCAACCCGGACTCGTGGCCCGCGGGCACGCAGATGGCTGACCCGCAAGGCCAGGTCTGGACGAAGCGCGACGATGCGCGCTGGGTCGTGACCGGCAAGATCAAGCCAACGGACCAGGCCATGCCGGACCCGTTCGATGCGGCCAGGAAAGCGAACCCCGCCGCCCCGCCTTACGGCTGGCTCGACGAGCACAACCAGGCCCACTACGGAGGCCGACTTCTCAACGTTCAACACGGAGGCTGGGATCCGGCGAGTGAAGACCTGAAGCTCTCACCCGATCAGATCCTCGAGAAGTTTGCGTGGGTCTTCAGCCAGATCGTGATTCTGATTCGCGAATTGCGAATTGCGGCAGGTGATTGCTCGCCGAGCATGAAGTCCGCGGGCATCAACTGCACGCCGTACCAAGAGAGCACGGCGAAGACTCCCCTCGCACATCCGGTGACCGTCTTCGACTCGTGGTACTGGGACCCACTCAGCGGGAACGTGGCTTTGGGCCAGACGAGCAGCGATCCCATCAAGTCTTACGTCTTCTGGTCGGGGACCGACGTCGACGAACCTCTCACGTCGATGCACAACCTCGCCAAGCTTTACTGGATCTGGATCCGAAACAAGAACGCTCCTCCCGAGGTCGCTTCCGCGCAGGCTGCGGAGAGTCTTCTCAAAGTCTTGCGCTCGGGTCTTCGCTCGGGGATGACGTACGTCGACACGAGCGGCAACAAGCAGCCCGTCGTCTTCGACGAGGGCTTTCGTGAAGAAGTCCGTACGATTCGAACGATTGCGGGTGAAAAAGGCCCTGATCATGCCTTGACCAAGATCCTGGGTGGCGATGTGACGCCCATCTCGAAGCCTCGAAAAGCATCGGGCCCCTCGTCGGGTGCAGAGGACAAGACCGTGGGGCTTCTCGTTCTCGGCGGCACGGTCACGCTCACGTTGGGTGCGTTCGCGTGGCTGATTCGTCAGTCGCAGACTCGCCAGACGAGGACCGAGTGACATGGCCGGCACCATCACAGGATCCGAAGGCGGGGATGTCGCTCTCAAGGTAGGCGAGCAGGTTGCCGGGCAAGCCGCCACCGCCGGCATTGAGATTGGTATTGGAGCAGCCATCGGGAACGCGATTCCAATTCCTGGTATCGGCGCTCTTATCGGGCTTGTTGTCGGCGCCATCATTGCCGGATTCAACGCTCTTCCCAACGCGCTCAAGAGCAAGTTCCATCCGTATCCGGAAGACGCGTCGGCAGCGGTTCTAGTCTTTGCTCATCTGAATCCTCATGCGTTCTTCTCGGCCGGGATCGACGCGGCGAACAACTCTCACGACTTCGTGAAGCTCATTCGGTACTTCCGGATTAGAGCCGGAGTCGTGCCGAAGGGCTACCTCGGCAACACGTTCGACCTTGAGCACTTCCGAAAGACTGGGGACGCGAAGGGGCAGCTCTACGATCCGGTCTCCTCGTGGGCGCGGCCGTGGGCCGGCACGGACTGTACGAACAGGTACCTGTGTGCGGTGGACCCACTCGACCCGATGACGGACGAGAGCCACATCCAACATCTCATGGACGGCGGTGCGAACGCTCACGAGGTGTCGCATCCCATCGAGGCCCAGGGGCTTCTCAAGATCATGCGTGATCATCTGAAGCCGATCGAGGACGTCTTTCACAAGACCGGCAAGGCCGAGCAAGAGCGTGTCCGCAAGGAAATCATCCTGATTCGTCGGTTGGCTGGAGAAGTCGGCGAGGACCCGAAGCTCTCCGAGGTGTTCGGCGACGTCAACGTGACCATCGACATGCTGACGCCGGCTCAGCGGGTCGAAGCCAAGCTCGTCGGCAAGAAGTTCACCAACGAGAACGGCGTTCCTGGATCCATCGACCGGCGTGGTATGTTCACCCCCGACAGCGTGGAGAGCCTTTCCCCAGACCAGCGCATCAAGGCGGGCCTCGTCGGCAAGCAGGTCACGATCTCGGGCCTGTCCGGTCACATCGACCCGCAAGGCGCGTTCATCGCGGACGTGAAGACCTCGGGCGGGCCTGGCGAGCAGAGCAAAACCACAGGGCTCTTCATTCTTGGTGGCGTCGCGGTGCTGACGCTGGGCGCGTTCGCGGCGCTCATCTATCAAGAAAGGCCGGAGTGATGGGCCTGGACCTCAACAAGGTAGAGAAGCGCATCGAGGATCTTCTCGCGCGAGCTGGTCATGAGAACGCGGAGGAGCAGGAAGCTAGAACCTCGGCGGTCCTTGCCGCGCGTCTCATTCGAAGAGAGAACCAAAAAGGCAGCCACGACCTCCACGTCATCGACGTGAAGGAGTACGACGCCGTTTGGCAGAAGGAACTCGACGATCTGCGCCTCAAGGCGGGCTTCGGCGGCAGCCAGGCCCAGTTCTCGGCTCTTCAGAAGGAACTTCAAGCGGCAAAGCAAGAGGTTCAGGCCGCACGGCAAGAAGCCCGCTCGGTGAACGAGCTGGCGATGCAGGCCCGGCAGCGGGAGATCGATGCTCGCCGTCAGGTCGAGGAGTGCCAGAGGGTCGCGAACAAGTACTCGAGTGAGCTTCAGAGCTTGAAGGCACGCCCGGCGAGCATCAAGCCCGAGGTACTCGCGCAAATGCGAGGTCAGGCCGACGCTCTTCAACGGGAACTCCAGGCAGCGAGGCAAGAAGCTCGCGTCGCCTCGGACCTTGCGAGGAAGGCACGCGACGCGGAAGCCGAGGCCAAGAGGGTCGAAGCCGAAGCCAGGAAGGCCGAGGCCGAAGCCAAGAATCAAGTCAACGCGTGCTCGAACCTCGTCATGCGTCTCAAGTCGGAGAGCAAGTCGGAAAGTCCGACGAGTACCGAACTCGTGAAGCTCCAAGGCCAGGTCAAAGACCTCACGTTCAAGGTGACCGCAGCACAAGCCTCGGCTCACGCCTGTGCAAACCTTCGGGAAGAGGAACTCGCCCACTACGAGCGTCAGCGTTCGAAGATCATCCCGGCCACGAAAGACACCGCTTACGCTCTCTTCGCCGGGCTTCTCGCGGGCGGCGTCGTCACGATGGTTGGCGCGGTCGTCCTGCGAAAGATCATGGAGCCGGCGTCTCCCGCGCCTTCGCCTACGTTGCCCGCGCGAACAACGTCTGTTCCTGCCCGAACGGGTGGACGGTGAGTCATGCCGCCTTGCTCCGGGTGCGGTAGGGTACGGGAGCCATGAACCCCCATGCCGTCCTCGGCGTCTCCGAGAACGCTTCCGCGCGTGCGATCCGCAAGGCGTACTGCGATCTCGCGCTCAAGTACCACCCGGACAAGAACCCCTCCGGCGTGGCGAAGTTTCGCGAGGCGACCGACGCCTATAAGGCGCTCATGGACGGAGGCTCTGGCATGGGCGGCGGAGCGGGTGCCGCCCCGCCCGCGCCGCATGCGCCGCCGTACGCCGCGCCGGCCGAGTCGCCGTGGCCGCGTCGTTCGGCGGAGCCCCCTCGAGACTGGTACCCGCCGCGGGAACGGTACAGGCCGGAGCCCCCCGCGCCGCCGGACCCGACGAGGCCCTGGTCGCAAGGCGCGGGCTACGAGCCTCCCATCCCTCGAGCCGACGACGGACGCGGCTACGGTCGCGCTCAGGCGTACCCTCAGACGCTTCAAGCGTGGGCCGTGTACCCGACGTACCCGGAGTACCCGTCGCCGTCGAACTACCCGTGGACCGAGGCGGACTCGGAGATCCTCGGCCAGATCATCGAGGTTCTCTTCTACGAGGAGTTCGGCGTACGGTGGGTGGACTTGCCGCGTGAAGCCCAGGAAGTCCTGCTTCGAGGCGTCCGGTGAGCACCTACGAAGCTCAGGTTTGTCGAGGCGTCCGGTGAACGACTACCTTCGTCGACGTTTCATCGAGGAATCGCGTGCACTTCCGCTGCATGCGGACGTTCCCATCGACAAGGGCGACGGGGTGGCGCTCATGGTCGCGAGCAACATCGCAGGCGCCGCGATCGATGCCGTAGCGCCGGGGCTGGGGCTTGCTTTCTCGATCGCGATGAACTTCGTCGGCGAGCCTCGACCTTCGACCGAGGTGCTCAAGCCCGACCTCAAGGAGGCCGTCTACAAGGACTTCTTCAGGCGCCGCCCCATCCAGGCGTTCACGCCGAACGAGAAAGACATCGCCGGGTGGAACAAATTCTTGCGCAAGCACTGGGAGGATCTCCAAGGTCACGCGCACATTCCGGTGCCGGACAAGCTCGCGCACCCGGAGGACGTCGGCTTCGTCCCGACGCGGCTTGCGGCCTTCGTTGGCCAGGAGGAGGACTGGGCGGTGGCCCTGCCCGACCGGAGCCGGCTCCACGTGCACGGCTTCCATACGGAAAACGGTCCCCGCTTCGAGGTTCACCGTGATAAGCTCGACCCGGCACGAGGGCCCATCTCCGCGCTCTGGCACTGGTTCACCGAGACTCCCGAGGGGCAACTCACGGCGGGCGCGGGTGCAACGGTGGCCCTGGCCTGGTGGGTTCTCCGAGAAGATCCGAAGGACCGACCGTGACCTGGACCTACACCCTCACGTACGCGAGCGGAGCCAAGAGCGTCTACGCGACCGACATCGCGGACGTCGACAACTACGACGCCGTGAACTGGGGGATCGATCCGAAGCTCGCACGCGTCGAGCGCACGAGCCCGGACGGCCAGAGGGTCACGGTTTACGAACTCGGGTTCGTGCGCGGAGACGACTACCGCTGGCACAAGACCGCGAGCGGTCCCGGGGACATGCCGGGTTGGATTCCCGGTGCCGTCGCGGCGGTCAGTGTCGTTGGCGCTTTCGCATTCGGCATGTGGCTTCTCGGCAAGGAGCCGAAGAAGTTCGGTGCCCTCGACAGCCTCGACGTGAATGATCTCATGAGCCGTTACAAGAACGTGCTCAGTGTCTCGCAAGAACCTTCGGGGATGGTCCTCGTTCGGTTCGTCGACGAGAGCGGCAAAGAGCAAGTCCACGACTGGTTCTGTGATGGACAGAACTGGCGCTGTGGCTTGACAGGCGAACTGCAATAAGTCCTGCGGGACGAAACACGGAGAACTCCAATGACCGACGAGACGAAGAAGACCCTGACGGCAGTGGGTGTGGGCGTGGGCGCCGTGGCCGCCATCAGCACCGCGATGTATTTCCTCGGAGGCCGCGAGGCGCCCAAGCTCCCTTCGTTCGGCGACGCGGAGAAGCTCGCGAAGCGCGAAGTGCTCTTCGGCCGGGAGACGGAGTGATCCCATGAACGCTGGTGACTACCACGATCCGTGGAACCACAACGTCTGGGCTCGCGGTCCGGGCACGGACGACAAGCCGCCCGCGTGGAAGGCCGTCGCAGTCGGCGTGGGCGCAACCGCGGCCGTCGCGACGGCGATGTACTTCCTCGGCGGACGCGAGGCGCCGAAGGTGCCGACGCTGGAGGGTCTCGGTGACTTCGCGAAGCGGGAGGTCGGGTTCGGGGCGCTCAATCTGGCGCTTCCTCCTGAATCGATCGCCTCGAAGGTCAACTCGCTGCGCAACGAGTACGGAATCGACGCCGACAAATCCGAAAACACGAAGGATCTGATGAAGATCGATGATCTGCTTGAACGCTGCGCTCGAAACATCGAGGAGATCGAGCTTCGCATCCTGGCTCGGCAAGAATCCTGAGCAAGAAAGACGATCATGGAAGACGATACCAAGAAGATCCTGACGGGCGTCGCAGTCGGCGTCGGCGCGACCGCGGCCGTCGCGACGGCGATGTACTTCCTGGGAGGCCGTGAGGCACCGAAGATGCCGTCGCTCGGTGACGTGACGGGTCTCGCGAAGCGCGAGTTCCTGTTCGGCGCGGTCTCGACGAAGGAAGAACGACTTCAACGATTCCGAAACAGAGTCGAGGAGCTTCAGAGCGAGCTTCGCTCATGGCGTGAAGAGACCGGGCTGTACGAGGATGACGATGATCCTTACTTCGTCAACCTGGCGAACAACCTGCACGAAGCGAAACAGGATCTCAAAGACTTCACCCAACTGTGGGCGTAATCGGCGCAACGCCCACAGAGAACGATCATGGACGACAACACCAAGAAGAACCTGCTCGCAGTCGGCGTGGGCGTCGGCGCAACGGCGGCCATCGCGACTGCGATGTACTTCCTTGGGGGTCGCGAGGCTCCCAAGGTGCCGTCGTTCGGCGACGTGACAGGCTTCGCCAAGCGCGAGATCGGGTTCGGTTGCGTCGACACTTCCGGTCTTCCCGAGAAGCTCCGAGAGTATCACGCGTCGATGGATGTCATCCGCATCGAAAAATCCGAAGACGGTACCCGAGTTCGGATCTGTGCCAAAAAACCTGGAGGTGTCGAAAAAGACTACCAGTGGGTCTACGTCGACCTTCCTTCCGGTGCGGAATGGATGCTCACGCGGACGACGCGAGCGTTTCCTGGGTGACGCATGACCACCCTCTCCCGCTTCCTCCAGTCCTCCATGGACCGCGCGAGTGCCGATATCGCGTCGGAAGTCCTGCGTGCGAAGGGGCCCATCGTGAAGGTCGCGGTCCACGGGCCATCGGGGGTCTACGAGGGAGACGGTCTCATCGACACAGGCGCCGACCACACGACCATCGACGAGAGAGTCTTCAAAGAAGTCGGTCTCCAGCCCGTGGGTACATCGTTCGGCCAAGGCGTCACGTCCGGCAAGATGGTCCTGCCCCTTTACAAGGTCAGGCTCACGTTCCCGGGGACCAAGTTCCCCGCGGCGAACTTCGACAAGATCCCCTCTGTCCCGAATCTTCTGGATATCGGTCTCGTGGCTTTGATCGGTCGCGACGTACTCGCGAACTCGAACCTGCTCTACCGCGGGTCAGACGGTTTCTTCGCCATCGCGCCCGTCTCCGACGGCGACAAGATGGTCGTCGGACCGAACAACCCGTCCATGGCGGCGATCGTAGGGTCGCTCATTCTGGCCGCGTCGGTCGGGGCCATCGTCTACATGCTCAAACCGGAGCCCGAGTGCCCGCCGTGCGAGCTGAAGAAGCCCGCGTGAGGAGATGATCATGCGCTACGTCGTCTACGAAGGAGATCATGGTTCTGCTGCCGCTGCCGCCGCAGTGGGCATCGGAGTCATCGGTCTTCTCGGGCTCGCGTCATGGGGTCTCGCTCGCGCAGGAGTTCGTGTGCGCTACGGCTACGGCTACGGCTTCCCGTACCCGTACTACGATCCGTTCTACCGTCCGTACTACGGACCGTCGGTCTGGATCGAGCCCCCGCCCATCATCTTCGAGTCTGGCCCGACGATCATCGAAGACTACGGCGACCGAGGCTACAGCGACCGCGACTACGGTGGCGATTACGGCGGCGATTACGGTGGCGGCGGCGACTCCGGCGGCGGCGACTACTGAGGAACTGATGGACACCACGACCGCATTCAGAGAGAACATGGTCCGCCGAGGCGTCGAGGCGAATCGTATCGGCCCTCGGCTCTACCAGGGCTCCAAGCCGCCCTTCGGCCGGAACGTCCAGCGAGCCGGATTCGACATCCTGGTGCTCTGCGCGATCGAGCATCAGCCACGATCACGAGCTTTCCCAGGCGTGCACGTCGTCCACTGCCCGCTCGACGACGCGGACCATCTTCCCTCGGACTTCGAGTGGGAGTTGGCGAAGCAGACCGGCAAGTTCGTGGCGGACTGCGTGCGTGCCGGCGGTCGCTCGCTCATCACGTGCATGCAAGGACGAAATCGGTCAGGTCTCGTCACGGCTCTGGCGCTCCACACGCTCACAGGGCAGCCGGGGCACGTCTGCGTCAAGTACGTGCAGGAAGGCCGCACGGCAGCGCCGGCTCTCACGAACGATTACTTCATCGCGGCCCTCGCAACGCTCCGGTGACAGGAGAACTCTCATGGCGAATCCGAAAGCACTACCGACGACTCCCTCTGGCGCTCCTGTCGCTCCGGCCGGGCCTCCGGTCGCTCATCCGGCGCCCGCGGTCCCCGGGCACACGATGTCGTCGGACGCATCGGACCTCAAGTGCGAGGACTACCTTCCGAGCTTCGTGTGCAACCCGCACATGCCAGAGATTCCCGGCGCGGCCGACATCCCCTGGTGGGTCTGGGCGATTGGCGGCGTAGGCACGGTCAGCTTCGCCACGCTCGCCTACGCGTCGTTCAAGGCGGCGCCGTACGTGATGCCCATCGTGAACCCGGACGCGGCGCCGCTCGCGAAGGCATGGCTCCGCCACCGAGCAGGTCACGACAAGGCCGACATCGCCCACGAGGCCCTCACCGCACTCAGGGAGCAACGGTCGAGGGCTCCGCGAACGAAGGAAGAACTTCAAGACCTTCGTGAAGCTGCCATCAAAGAGATGGTCGCCGACATGCTCGCCAAGCGCCGGATGAAGCAACTCGCGAAGACGACCTGAAACGAGGAAAAGACCATGTGGAAAGCTGAAGAAGTACCGATGCCCGTGCGAATCGGCGTGACGGTGGCGCTCGCGGGGGCGACGATCGCAGGCGTAGCGGTTCCGAAAGAGGACACCACCAAGGCCGGCGCGGGGACCGCGGGCGTGCTCGCGACCCTCGCCTACGCCTGGTGGGCGTTTGGTACTCCTGCCAAGGCGTGAACGATCATGGAAGACTCGACCAAGAAAGCCCTGATGGCGGTGGGCGTCGGCGTCGGCGTGACAGCCGTCGTCGCAACCGCGATGTACTTCCTCGGAGGCCGCGAGGCACCGAAGGTGCCGTCCACGAGTGAACTCACGGGCCTCGCAAAGCGCGAGCTGCTTCCGTTCTCGTACAGCGAGGACGTCGGGCTCGGGGCAGTCCGTTACGAGCACATGGAGGATCTTCCGAAAGAGATCCGCAAAGAGTACGCCAGTTTCATCGACTGCTCGGCCGTCAAAGACTCGGACACCGGAGACATCATCGTCTCGTGTAGAAACCGGGACAACCGCACGACCTGGAAAGATCATTGGATCGGCCATCGAGACTCTTACGGTGGCCGCACCTACACGCTAGGAGCCCCATACGGGGACTGAGACCGTGGAAGACGATACCAAGACAACCACGTGCACCCCATGAGCCCTCCCCTCTCCTCCTACCTTCAACGCGCCAGGCGCGCCACTCACCCAGTGCGTGTACGGCCACGTCGGTACGATGGCGGAAGCTCAAGACTGCGCCGACACCTGGCTCTCCGAGAACGCCTGGAACAGCAAGCGGACGTGGTGCGCGCCGCGAAGGAAGACGAAGGCTGAGCTTCATGGAAGACTCGAAAGACATGACGGCGGTGGCCGTGGGCGTCGGGACCGTCGCCCTCTTGGGCCTCGCTGCGTTCTTTTTGAGTCGCGAAGACAACACGAAGCTCGCCGCGGTCATCCACCCGCCCGAGGTCCGCGCCCAGCAGTTGCGAGATCGCATCGCTGTCGTGCAGGACAAGCTCAAGAAGGCCGCGTCTCCGGAAGAGTCCGCGAAGATCCTCCGCGTCCTCCAGAGCTTGGAGAACACGCTCGCCTCCGAGGTCGCCAAGATCGAGAAACGACCCTCCGAGAGTCAGAGGGCTCGAGAGCTTCGTGCTTCGCAGGAGAAGGCTCGAAAACTCGACTTGAGAAAGCTCAAGGAGTCTTCGTGGGTGCGACTCGGGCAGCCGGCGCTTCTCGGCAAGGCGACGAGCAAGCTCCCCTGGCAGCTCGAAGAGGAAGCCAGAGCAAAGACCGATCAGGCCGAGTCTGACGCTCGCTACCAGAGGACAAAGCAGAAGAAGCAGACCGCGGCCGAGAGCGAGCGACGTCGCCTGAAGGCATGGCGCGAGCAGGAAGACGCAAGGGTTCGTCCGGAGCGCCTCGCGGAACTTCGGCGGCAGGAAGAAGAACTCGCTCCTGAGAAAATCTCGAGGGCCGTGCTCCGTGAGCGATGCAGCATGCGCGTGTCGCTCGGCGCCTTGCCGCGGGACATCCTCGACTTCTATCGAAGTCAGGAGGGCGGAGAGAAGTCCATCTGTGGCACGCGCTCTTTCACGACCGAGGACGGGCGCCAGGGCTTCATCGTGCGAAGTCTTCACGGCGGGCACAAAGGTCAAAAGCTCAACACGGAGCGCTGGTCGAAGCAAGAGGACGAGTCGTGGGCGATGGACGACTCCAGACACCAGGGAGTCGAGATGCCCGTGGTGAACGTCTCGGTCCCGAGTCCGCTCTTCGCGCCTCCGCCTCCCCCGCAGCTCGACACGTGGGAGCTGAAAGCCCTCAAGACGATCGACGACCCTGACTTCACCTACAGTGACGCGGACCCCAACGCCAAGAAGTGGGACGCGGCGTTCGAGTCGCTCCGGGTGCGCGGTTTCATGAACATCGTCCCGAACCCGGCGAACCTTAACGATTCGCTCTTCGTGATGACATCGAAGGGGCGAGAGGCTCTCGCGAAACTCACGTGACGAGCCCGTCCTCGAATCCGCTCCAGCAGGTCACCGACGTTCTTCAACAGGTGTCCCAGCAGGCGCCGCAGATCGCGCAGCAGCTCTCCGCCATCGCGCAGCCCTTCGCCCACGGGCTCCCGCCTCCGCCACCACCCCCGCCTCCGGGCCCCACGATGACTCAGGCGGTTCTTGTCGGACTTGGCGCGGTCGCCGTCGTGGGGATCGCGGCGTACTTTCTCGGTCGTCGCTCGGCGCCTTCGTTCGGGTCTTCGTTCGGCGCCCTGAAGCTCACCGCATGGGAGGAGAAAGCGCTCCGCACGCTGAACGATCCGAACTTCACGTACTCGGACTCTGACCCCGACGCGAAGCACTGGGACGCCGCGTTCGAGAGCCTCAAGGCGAAGGGGCTCATGTACGAGAAGCCTCCGGCCATGAAGCTCAGTGAGTGGGAGTGGCAAGCGCTTCAGACGCTCGGTAACCCACACTTCACCTACAGTCACAAGGACCCGTACGCTCGTCTCTGGGACGAAGCCTTCGCTGGGCTCGAGGCCAAAGGTCTCATGCGCGTCGTGAAGCACGAGCACGACAAGGGCATGTCGTTCGAGATCACAGCCGAGGGCAAAGCGATGAACGATTCGCAGTTCGAGCCTACGGCACGAGCCAAGCGTTTTCTCGAAGGCGTCGACGAAGACGAGCCCGTTCCGCCGACGGACCGGACCCCGGCGTATGAGATCCCGCCGTCGCGCAAGAAGTACTCGGTCGCGTGGGAGTAGCGGTTCGCGCGGCTCTCAGCGCCCCCGCATCATTGCGAGGATGTGCGGCGAGAGCCGGATGATGGTCGGCGAAGGCTTCACCGTGGCGCGGTGGGACGTCGGCACCTTGGTGAGGCGTGCCGACGCTGGCAGAAGCGCCATGGCCGCCTTGGGCGGGGACGCGGACATGCTGCGAGGCAGGAGTTCTTTCAGCATCTCTCCGGCGTGCTGGAAGCGATCGTTCGGATTTGTCTCGAGTGCCTTGTCGATGACCCTCGCCACGTCCATCGGCACGTGGGGCGCGGCGTCTTTCATTGCCGGGGGCTTGTCCACGCCTTCGAGGGAGCACCCTGTGAGTAGCTCAAACGCCGTCGCGCCCACGGAGTAGACGTCGGACCGGGCGTCGACCTTCTTCCCGTTCACCTGCTCGGGAGGCGCGTAGCCGGTCGTGCCGAAGAACTTGCCTTCTGGAAAGCGCGAGCCGCCGTGCGCGTCGGCGAGGCCGAAGTCGAGCACGCGAACCTTCCCGTCGTTCAGTACGAACAGGTTCTCGGGCTTGATGTCGCGGTGAATGATGCCGCGCGAATGGGCTTCCGCGAGGACTTTCAGAGCTTGCGTGATCGCCGGGACGACTTCTTCGGTAGGCAGGCACTCGTTCGGCGAGTTCGCTCGCATGGACTCGAGGTCTTCGCCCTTCAAGAGCGACATCGCGAAGAACGGCACGTCACGGTCCGTGACGCCGGTCTCCACGTTACCGAGCTGTCCGAGTGACGCCGCGAGCTTGCCCTCGCTCAGGAACTTGCGTCGGATGAACGGGCTCCTTGCGGCGATGTGCGGGTGCATCACCTTGACGGCGACCTTCTGGTCCTTGTCGAGGTCAGTCGCCTCGAAGACGCAGCCGACGCCGCCCGTTGCGAGCTTCTTGTCGAGGCGCCAGCGCCCCGAGAGCGTGTCACCTTGACGTGGAGTGAGTCGACTCATGATGTGGTGTTTTGACTGAGACTCAGTGAGAACCAGTCGTGATGTCGGCGCCGACCGTGGAAGAGCCGTCCGTGGCCATCTTGTAGAAGTGGCCCTGAACGAGCCCTGCGGGGACTTGGCCCATGCCTGTAGTCTTCTGACCGTTCACGACCAGGTACGCGGCGGGCTCGAGCTTGTTGAAGCTCCCGTCCGCATTGAGGTTGCCGATCCAGGCGTAGATGAGCTTGCCGGGCGTCGAGCCTGCCGTGCCGAGCGGAACCGAGCCCACCTTCCCGGGGATGTAGGCGCCGCCTGGGGTGGCCGTCGTGTCCACGTAGAGCGTGTCTTCGACGGTGGACACCGGGCCTTTGGCCGTCTTCGTCCCCACGGGCGTGCCGAGCGTCACGTCGGCGATCACGTCGTAGGACCCGTCCCAGCGCATCGGTCCGACGCGATAGGCGTGACCGGGGGTGACGCCGAAGGCGGGACGGAAGCCCGTGACGATGCCGTTCGGGCCGGAGATCCACTGGTTTCCGAAGAGGTCCACGTAGAGCGTGTTCCGAAGATCCGGGTTGGTGTAGCTCGTGTCGTCGTCGGCGCCGGGACCACTTGCCGTCTTGCCGACCGGGGGCGCGCCGACGTGGGCCGCGCCGACCGCGATGCTTGCCGCGGTTCCAACGGCGGCGACGGGCGGCTTCGTCGTGCCGTAGCACCAGCCGTGGCCCTTCGCGGTCTCGAGCAAGCTCGGCCCGATGCTCTCGCCGAACACGTCGATGAAGACGCGTCGAACCACAGCATCGCTCGCTGGCATGGCCGGAACCTTGTCCTCGGGCGGAACGATCTCGATGCCCTTCGCCTGGAGCGCGTCGATGAGCTGGTGCGCCTTCCACGAGACCACGCCGTAGGCGGCGAGGAGCGCGACGAGTAGACTCGCGACGACCGTGCCGGCGCCGCTCGCAGTCTTCCTCGGCGAAGACGCGTCCGTGAGCTTGCCTGGCGGGTACTTCCAGAACGTGGTCCCGGGCGGCCACGCGATCTTCGTACCGGCCGCGGTGACGTCGATCTGAGTGCCGTCGGATCCTTGAGGATGTTTCATGTCCGGCGGCATCGGAGGCAGGGCCATGATGTTGAGTTGGGCCAGGCGCTCTTCCTCTTCCCAGGCTCCCGGCGGCAACGCCATGAACCACTTCCCGACCGACGTGTCCGTGAACACACTCGCGATGCCCGATGCGATCTGGTAGACGCCGAAGAGCACGCCGGCCACGGCGACGCCGATGGCGAGCTTCGCGCCGAGGCTCATGCCCGGCTCCTCGGTGCTGTCCTGCACCGCCATCATGTGGTGGAGGTGGGGGTTGAGCGACTTGAGCATCTGGTCGGCGCTCGGCCGGTCGCGCGGATCGCATGCGAGCGCCTGGTCGATGACCTCGGCGATGTCGTACGGTACGTTGGGCTCCACGAGCTGGAGCGGCGGCACGGGGCAGAAGTCGGTCTGATTGCCGACGGGGTTCACACCCGAGAGCGTCTCGTACGCCGTCGCGCCGACGGACCAGATGTCGCTCTTCGCCGTGGTCTTCTCGCCGTCGACTTGCTCAGGAGGCGCGTAGCCTTCTGTGCCGATGAACTCGTTCAGCGGGATGATGTTGTGTCGAAGCGAACGCCCCGAGGGCGTCTTGAGCTTGTTCTTCGACGTCGTGTCGGCCATGCCGAAGTCGAGGAGCTTCACTTCGCCATCGTCCGTCAGGAAGATGTTCGCGGGCTTGATGTCGCGGTGCACGATGCCCTGGCGGTGGACCTTCCGAAGCGTCTGGAGCGTCGCTTCGAGGATCGGCAAGGTCTCGTCCACGGTCAGCTTGCCGCCGTGCATGTACGCGTCGAGGTCTTTGCCCTTCAAGTACTCCATCACGAGGTAGAGCGATCCGTCTTCGGCTTGCCCGGCCTCGATGGGCGCGACGGCGCCTTCGCCGGCAGCTTTCTCCAGAAGCCCTTCACGCGCGAAGAGTTCTGTCATGAGCCCGTCGTGGTCCTCGTCGATGGCCTTGGTGGTCATGACCTTCACGGCGACTTCATCGCCCGTGTCGAGATCGACCGCCTTGTACACCGCGCCGACGCCGCCCTCGCCGAGCTTCTTGCCGAGCTTCCAGCGCTCGTTGATCACTTTTCTGCTGCTGCTGGCCATGTTCGCTCCCGTTCGTTCCCGTTCGCTCAGCGCTTCGTCACGCGCACGCACTCGCCGACTTCTTCGGTGAAGCCGTCGCCTTCGCGGCGCACGGTCTTGCAGTCGAAGCCGGCCTTCTCGAGCAGCGCTCGCAGCTCCTTGCCGAGGTCGTGCGCGTCACCGCGCTCTTCGTCGAGGAGAAGCATCTGCTCCTCGGACGTGAGGGGACCCTTCATCGCACCCGTGAAGCAGAGCGCCCGCACGTGCGGTTCGAGGCACTCGGTGTACTTGTTCGTACCGAGCGCGGCGAGAGCGGCTGCCCTGTGCGCGGGCTCGGCGAAGCCCTGCGCGACGGCGATGACCGGCGTGATGATCGGGAACATGCCGCCGAGGATCCCCCAGCCGATGGCCCAGCCGATCGAGTTGTTGCGCTTGTACCCGTGGTACGTGCAGAGTGCCATCGAGCCGGAAGCGAGCGCGGTGCCGATGGGATTTTCGCCCATGACCTCCACCACGTAATCGCCGAAGCTCTTCGACGCGGGCGGCGTTGACGGAGGCGGAAACACGGTGATGGGAGTCGGCGAAGGGACAGCCATCGGCGCGGGGTTTGACCCCGCAGGGCTCGACGCGGGTCCGGTCGCGTAGGCGGTCGTGAGTGCGGGGTTTACCATGCCGCGGAGCGTACCCAAAAATGGCTTGGAAGTCAGCTCCGACGTGGACCTTTACGAGGCCCTTGACACGTCTGGAACTTGCTAGAAAACCAAGGGGTTCGATGGTACGCTCCGCGCCATGGCGGAACTCAACGATCCCTTCGGCATGAACCACCCCGGAGCCGTCGTCATCCTCGGTCTCAGCACGCTCTCCACGTTCGGCGCGATGTATTGGCTGCACCGCCAAAACACGAAGGATCACGAGCGTTTGCAGAAACAGCTCGACCAGATCAGCAGCGCGCTCTCCGAGCACATCAAGGACGACAGACGTCACCTGAGCCTGGCGCCGCTGGCGGGAGCCAAGCGTCCGAGCTTCATCCTCCCCGTGGACGAGGCCCCGACCCTCCGGTCGCCTCGTCCCGTGTTCGCCTCCTGAACCAAGGACGATCTCATCATGAACGAAATCGACTCGCTCCAGCCCAAGCCGTTCAGGGACGTCGGGCCGCAGCTCTTCGCGCCTCGCGACGACGAGGACGTCGTTCCGAACCCGTTCGCGATCCCGCCCGAGTGGCTCGCGGTGTGGCAGGAGGAAGCCGACGATCAAGCTGCGATGGAAGCTGCGGCGGGAGCGGCCAGGGACGCGGAGGATCTCAAGGCCGAGAGCGCGAAAGCGGACGCGGCAGCCGCGAAAGACGGAAAGAAAGCCGACGGGATCATCGCGTCGCTCTCAGCGGCCATTCCGAAGTTCTTCCAGAGCGAAGAGAAGAAGATCGACAAGGCCGTGGCCCCCGAGAAGAAGGCGTCCGGCATCTTCGAAGACCTTCAAGGCGCGGTCCAGGGAGCGCTCGGAGGCGCTGGGCAGCAAGCTGGAGCCGGCGCCGCCAAGGGTGTTCTCGAACAGGTCCAAGGAGCGCTGTCCGGCATCGGTGGACAGGTCGGTGCCATCGGCCAGCAAGCCGGACAGCAAGCCGGAGCCGGCGCGGGCCAGGGGCTTCTCGAGTCCATCAAGGCCGGCATCCCCGGCTTGATCAGCACCGCGCAGCAGGCCGCGCAACCCGCCGTGCAGCAGGTCGTCACGGGCGCCGTCGACGCGGCAAGACCTGGCGTCGCCGAGCTTGCGCACACGGCAGGTCAGCACGCGACGGCCGGTGCTCAAGAGCAGCTCAAGAAAGAAGGCACGGGCCTCGGCGTCGACACGACGACCTTGGTGGTTGGCGGCGTCGCCGTGCTCGGCGCACTCGGCCTCGGCGCCTGGCTTCTCTCGGGCGACAAGAAGTTCGGCGCGACGAGCACGGAAGAACTTCAGAAGTTGCTCGACAAGGCGTCATGGACGCGGCCGGCAGGAGCCCCCGCCGTGAGGTGGCTCGAGGCGCCCGAGTCGACCCGGGCACGCTCGGCGCTCCAGCCCACGAGCACAGGCGACTCGGGGCTCGGCGCCGGGATCGCGATCGTGGGCGGGGCTTCGGCCCTCGCGGTTCTCATCGGCTACTGGCTCAAGGGCGGCTTCCACGCGAACAAGACCGCGAGCGGCGCCTACGGCACGGGTCTCACCGGCTCTTCGCCCTCGGGGCACATCGGTCACAGGGGTTCGTGGTGGAAAGATCGCCAATCCGGCGCCACGGGATCACCTCTCGTGATGCGCTCGTCGCCGCTTCATCCCTTCACACTCGCCGACTCGCTCGGGCTGGCGAAGGAACTCCTGCATCTCGATCAGACCGCGATTCTCGGTCCGAGCCCGTCACAGAAAGATCACGACGACTTCTTCGCAGGCTACCCCATCGGCCACAAGGCCGGCGCGGACAACTGCGACGCGGCACGCCTCAACAAGGGCGGCACGGTGTACCTGAAGGACGCGACCAAGAGCCAGGCATGGGACAACGGCTGGCTCAAGGGCTACTACGACGGCTGGATCGCAGAAGGCTGCAAGGCGACTCTCCCACACACGACGACTGCGAAGACCGCGAGTGGTCCTGAAGAAGAGTGGGAGGCGGGCGAGCGCCCGCACGGAAACGAGTACTGGTGGGCGACGGAATCCACGGCAAGTGGCCCGGAGAGCACCTGGAATTACGTCTTCACGTACTTCGACGGTACGACCATGGTCGACCAGACGCCGACGCCGAACAGCCAAGTCTCGGTGATGGACAACCTGGCACCGGACACGGCGAGGGCGGCGAAAGCCGTGAAGGTCGACCGTGTTCGATTCCCCGACAACTTCAAGGTCACGGTCTGGACGGCGGACAAGGGCGCGAGCGGCCCGCCGCCGGCCATTGGCATTCTGCCGGGGCTCTACAGCGTGCTCTTGCCGTGGCAGCGGGAAGCCGCCGTGAAGTACAAGCTGTCGCACCCGAACTTCGGATCTGACTACCAAGAGATGATCCGTGTACTCGCCATCTCGCCGGCCCAGATCGCGAAAGCGAACGCGGCCTACAGGCCGTTCGCCGGGGCCGACGCGGCAGCCGCCGTGCAGGCCGGCGCGGCGTCCGATCCGGGCTCGCAGTGGACTCAAGGCGCCCCCAGCGGACCTCCCCAGACGCAAACCGCTCAGGCTCCCTCGGGAGACGACGGAGAAACCACGTGAGCGATGAAGGCATGAGCAACGGCGCAAAAGTCGCCGTCATCGCGGGCGCTCTCGGGCTCACTGGGCTCGTCGCGTACTGGTTTCGAGAGAGCATGAGCGAAGCCGACGACCGCGAGCGCCTGCGGGCTTGGAAGGCCAGGCAAGCGAGCGGGCCCGGTGTGGATCTTTCGCAGATCCAGCGCGTCTGGCTGCCGTGGCAAGCGACAGCCTTCGTGAAGCGCCAGCAGCAGTACCCGAGTTTCGGGAGCGACATCTCGGAAGTGATTCGCGTACTTGCCATCACGCCCGCCCAGCTCCAGAAGGCCGGGCAGAAGGGCTCCACGATCCCCGCTGGCTTCAACCCGCCTCCCGGTATGACCCTCCCGACAGACGAAGACGTCGCGGCGGCGGGGCCCGGTCCCGTGAACACTCACCCTCTCGTCCGACCGCTCGTCGCCGTACAGACGTTGGCTCCGGACGACGACTCGTGAATCATTCCTGAAAGGAAGTTCTCATGTCCAACAATCCCAACATCCGAGCAACCGACGAGCAGCGCAACGTGGTGCGTGACGAGATGAACGAGAGCTTCAAGAAGCTCAAGCAGAAGAGCGCAGGAACGCTCCTCGGCACGTTCATCGCCCACGTGCAGAGCGAAGACGGCAAGCCCCTCCGTGACTTCGGCGCCATGGTCGACGCGGCGTCGGGCGGGCTTCTCTCGAAGGCGATCAAGGGCATCATGGCGCCCGACTCGAACGAGCCGGCCAAGCCCAAGAACAGCGGCATCACGGTCAAGGAAGTCGACCGGAAGCACTGATCTTCCCGACGCGCACTCGACACGCAAAGGATTCGTCATGGAAACTGAGAAGTCCGAAGGCACGAGCGACGGCGTGAAGATCGCCGCTGTCGTGGGTGTGCTCGGGGTCACCGGGGTCGTCGCCTGGCTGTACAGCAATCGGGGCAGTGCTTCGAAGCAGTCGAGCGGCCCCGGCAACTGGTTCAGGAAGGGCTACCCCACGGACTGGGGCGGCTGGGCTCAGCAGCTTCCGGAAGCGGGACGCGTGCGCTGATACGCCTTCGGCGTGTAGAGGATCTCAACTCATGGACATCTCGAATCTCGAACACGAAGCCGAGCACAAGGCCGAAGGCATGAGTGACAGCCTGAAGATCGCGACCCTCCTCGGGACGCTCGGTCTCACCGGACTCGTCGCGTACTGGTGCCGCGACGGCGGGCCTCTCGACGGCAAGAAGAAGGCGAGCGGCTCCATCGCGTTCCCGTACGACACGCCGACGTACCCGATCGGGAGCCCGGCCTGGTACGACTGGATCTCGAAGCACCGGGCTCAAGGACTGAGCGTAGGGGTGACCGGCAAGACGACTACCCCCACGCAGGTCTATCGCGGAAGCAACGCCTCCATCTTCCAGATCGCGGGTTCCGTGATCGGCACTCTCTCGGCAGGCTCGACCGTCACCTACCTGGGTGAAGCGCCGGTCGAACGAGCTGATTTCACCGACTCCGTGACAGGTATCCAGACTCTTGACTCATGGATTTCCAGAAGCGCCGTGATGGGGAGTCACTCAACGACGGCCGCTCAGGTGTTCAACGGAGTCAGCGGGCAACTCATCGGAACGCTTTCGCCTGGATCCGGAGTTTCTCGCAAACGTTCCTTCTCCCGCGCGTCGGTCAGCGATTCGGTGACTGGTATCCAGACGCCGGACGTGTGGATTGCCAACGACGCCGTGCAGTGGCCCGCCAGTCAAGATGACGTCGGCTCCGACGTGACGGGCGGCATGACAGGGGGCGCGCCGGACTTCGACGAGACGGCGATTCAGGCAGCTCCCGAGTACACCTCGTGGCACGCGCGGTGGGGCGAGCGGTTCTGGGAGCGCCCCGAGTGGCGAACTCAGTTCGGCGAGCGCTTCCGTCGATTCGACGAGACGGCGATTCGCTCGGCACCCGAGTACGCCTCATGGCATGCGCGGTGGGGCGAGCGGTTCTGGGAGCGTCCCGAGTGGCGAACTCAGTTCGGCGAACGCTTCCGTCACGACGAGCGCCGGGGCGATGAGCGCCGAGGTGACGACCAGCGCCGTGGCGACGTTCGAGGTGACCAGCGCCGGGGCGACGTTCGCGGTGACGTTCGGGGTGACGAACGCCGAGGTGATGTTCGTGGTGACGAGCAACGCCGAGGCGACGAGCGCCGCGACGGAGCCGCCGATACCAGCGCGTATCACCACGGTCAAGCTTGGGCAGCGAGTCAGACCGCGGAGACCGCGAGTCGCACGGCGATGCAGTCGGGCAGCACGATGCACCACCAGACGGCGGCGACCAGTCACCAGTACGCTGCCTCGAGCCATCAAGCGGCGGCTGCGGCACTGCAAGCTCCAGCGGCCACGGCGCCTTCGACGGGTCGTCCGGCGACGCTCAGCCCGATGGCGGACAAGCTGTCGCTGGCGCCGCTCATCGCAAGTCACCAGGCCGCCGCAACGAGTCACCAAGCCGCAGCGCAGGAGCACACGGCGGCAGCCCAAGCTCCTCAGGGTAGCGCGTCGGCCACGTCGCACGCAGCAACCGCCGTGAGTCACGCGGCGACGGCAACGCAACACGCCGCATCGGCGCATCGAGCTGGTTGAAAGAGGACTCATCATGGACAGCACTTTCGAAGGGACCGAACACAAGGCCGAAGGCATGAGCAACGGCCTGAAGATCGCGGCCATCGCGGGCACTCTCGGGCTCACGGGGCTTGTCGCATACTGGTGCCGTGACGGAGGACCGCTCGGCGGCTCGTCGAAGAAGGCGAGCGGACCTGCCGACTGGCACGGAGACTGGCATGGAAACAACTTCTCCGGACATCCAGGCTTCGCAGGAAGCGTAGGCTTCGCGCACCCCGGCTTCGAGCAACGCGCCGGCTTCGAGCAGCGCCCAGGCTTCGAACAGCGCCCAGGCTTCGAGCGCGAGCACGTCGAAGGCACGGAGCGCTTCGACGGGAGCTGGCGTTTCCACCACGAAGGCGTCGAAGCCGAGCGCTACCATCGCGACTGGGCCGGCTGGCGCGGGGGCGGCTGGCGTCACGAGCACGAGCCGGATCTGTTCCGGGATCTGGAGGGAAGACTTCTCCAGGGCGTCGGTGATCCCGCAGTCTTCGTGGTCCGTGGCGATCAGAAGCACTGGATTCACGACCCGACAACGTTCACGAACATGGGGTTCGACTGGAACGCGATCGTCCAAGCGGATCCGGAGTTTCTGGCGCGGATTCCGACGGGTTCGACGTACATCAACGAGTAACTCAACGCCTTTGGCGTTCACAAAGGATTCGTCATCATGGACAGCACTCTCGAAGGGGCCGAGCACAAGGCCGAAGGTATGAGCGACGGCATGAAGATCGCCGCCATCGTGGGGACGCTCGGCCTCACCGGGCTCGTCGCGTACTGGTGTCGTGACGGCGGGCCGCTCGGCGGCTCGTCGAAGAAGGCGAGCGGCCCCGGGCGCACCTACCTCTCCGGAGGCGGCGAGACGGCAGCGACCCTCGCGGCGAAGTACAGCGCCACAGGGCACGAGAGCGACCTCACGGGAGCCAACCCGGGCATCGACTGGTCGCAGCCGCTCGGGATCGGCGTCCACGTGGCCATCCCGGACTCCTGGGCTCTCCTCTACGCGGCGAAGACGGCGAGCGGACCTGCGTACGGACCGCACCCCGGCGGCTGGCCTCACAGCGCTCCGGGCGCCCACTGGTCCGACTGGCATCGCCACTCTTCGCTGGACGACTTCGCCGGCTGGGCGTCGGAGAGGGCGTCGGGCGCGGCACCTACGGCACCCGCGAACGCGTCTCCCGACTACCGGCACGGCTTCCAGGTCGGCATGGCCGAGTCGAAGCTCCACCAGGGCTCGCCCGTCACGGCGAACGTGTCGACGAAGGGTGGCGGACAGCAGCTCTGGAACGGCACGGCGTGGCAGCAGACGACGCCCGAATTCCAGAAGGGCTGGCACGCGGGGCTTCTGGCCGGTCGTCATCACCACGGGGCCCACGGCGGCCACGCTCCGGCCGGCGCTCCCGGCGTTCCGCGTCCGGCCGCTCCTCGCCCGGCCTGAGAGACGAGACGTAACGATGGCCGGAGCTTTCTGAGCGCCGGCCATTTCAACATCAGTCGATCGGAGTCTCTATGAGCAACATCATGCAATACGTCCAGGCTTTCTTCGCGCTGCTCGGTGCGCTCTACGTCATCTTCAGCGTCCTCGGCAGCTTCCTGCCGGCGACCAGCGCGTTCGGCAACTGGTGCCGCACGATCGCCGCCGACATCA
>Ga0209040_10000428_pt1 | contig 32392 bp, 30 predicted proteins | sample BogFormECP12_OM3_FD_188240 | JGI IMG/M metagenome (GOLD analysis project Ga0209040, IMG submission 188240) | Bog forest soil microbial communities from Calvert Island, British Columbia, Canada - ECP12_OM3 (SPAdes) (version 2) | ecosystem: Environmental > Aquatic > Freshwater > Wetlands > Bog ... | reverse complement strand
GGGAGGTCACCCGATAGCCTGGCTCGAGGACATGGAGCGCGATGACCAGCAGGTGGGCAGCAACAACCTCGGAAAGAGTGCGGGCACCGAAATAGACCAGCTCGGGGGCCACCGCCACAACCATCCCGCCAAGCAACGCGCCGCGGAGGCCGAACGCCGGGCGACACCACAGGAAGCAGCACACCACCGGTGCGGCTGCCAATGCCGCAAAACCGACGGCGATCACCGGGAGGTAATAGTCGGGCCCGTCGCCGATGATCCGCGACAGCTCCATCAGCCCGGCAATAAGGCCGGGCAGCAGCCAGGATCGCACGCCGAGCTGGAATTCCCACGCCACGAGGCCGCTGCCATAAACGAGCCGGTGCGCTGGCTCGGCCGTCTGAAAGATCTCGTCCGGCCACACCGCGCTGGGCTCGACCAGGACCGGTTGGAGGCGCAGCAGAATCGCCACCGCAACCAGCGCTGCCAGCCCGATTTCGCCCCGCCGCTGTGTGAGAAACGGCACGAGGAGGTGTTTGCGGCCAGCCCCGGTCGGCACGCCGCTATGAGATTCGCGAAAGAGCGCCGGCCGATATCGCCGGCCGCTCCATGCGGCAAACCCGCCGCAGGATCAGGCCCGACAGAACCAGTGCGGCGAACACTCCGGTTGGTGTGCTGCCGAAGGTGACCCTGCCCGGCGCATCCCCAAGGATGACAAGGAGCGCCAGAGCCGCCCCGAACAATCCGACCGCGACAGCCGGCTCACCCGCGAGCCATCCGCGGTTGATCTGGTCCCGTGCGAGGAAAGCCGCGGGGATCATCAGCGCGGCCATGTCGTACGCGAAGGCATAGGGTGTGGCGATCAGCGCTGCGGCCGACAATATGGCCGCCTTTAGCGAGAACCGTGTCCGAGATCGCCAGACCACCCATACGACGATGGCGGCGGCAAGGGTCGTCAGACCTTGGGCCAGGGATGCCAATCGAGCGCCGCCAAGGAAGGTGCGGGCGAGGCCGTATACGGATTGCAGATATCCCCAATTGCCGTCCGGGCCGGCAAGCAGGTTCAAATCGGTCTGCGCCAAGAGCTCTCGCGGAAATGCCCCCCAGGCCCCAGCACCGAACATCGCAAGCGACGCGCCGGCCAGCAGAGCGGTCGTGATCGCGGCGCTCGCAATGGCGCGCCATTGCTTCGCCGCGACCAGCGCCACCGGGAACAGCACGCCGAATTGCGGTTTGTAGGTAAGGCATCCGATCAAGACGCCGGCCAGCGCGGGCCGGCGCTCGAGAGCCAGCAGCGAGGCACCGACTAGCGATGCCGTCAGAAAGCCGTTTTGCGCGGCGAGGAAATTCCACGCGGTGAAAGGAGAGGCGAGCACTACAGCGATGGCGGCCGGTCGGCGGATGATCGCATAAACGACGATCAGGCAGCCGAGGAGTGTCATCACATCCCAGGCGACAAAGGCGTAGAAATAGGGAAGCGCCGCGAACGGCGCCATGATCAGCAGGAACGTCGGCGGATAAGGCCAATTCGGGTAAAGGTCCTCCCGCGGCCCGACAAAAGCCGCCTGGACCGCGGTGAAGCTGGCTGGATCGTAGAGCGAGGCGGCTTGCCCGTTCAGCGCCTGCACGGCGGCGATCCACCCGCAAGCGAAATCGGTGTAGACCGGCGCACCGACGGAGCCGACGATCCAGCTCCCCGCCCTGTAGACGGACACGAAGAAACAGGCATAGATCGCGGCGACGGCACAGCCATAGAGCCGGAGCCGCGATGCCGTCAAAAGGCCGAGGAGGCCGGTTTCTCCTCCGGCGTGCTCGCAGATTGGTGACGCTCGACGGCGAATGAAGGCCATCGAGCGCTTTTTCAGAGCTTGCTGGCGATGGTGCTGAACAGGGTGCTGAGGTTGGTGCCGACGAGGGTGAAAGCGGTGATTGCCGCGACCGCGACCAATGCGGCGATCAAAGCATATTCAATGGCTGTAACCCCGGACTCGTCCTTGATCAGATTGAAAAGAAGGGTGCGCAAGCGGATTCTCCTCTGGTCAGAAAAGCAAACGCGCGGAGATTGCGCCAGAATCTTTAACCGTCGGTAAATGGACGAAGCCGCCGGCGGAATTGAATTCCGCCGCTACACCCCAGCTGCCAACATGCTCATTCGATTGATCTGCATCAATGAGGACGGGGCCGGGTCATACGAAATTGCGTGTTCATCGTTATGAGAGTGTTTCCCGATGATCAGTTTCACGTTCTCCCCTGAACAAGTGAGATCGGCCCCTCCGGAGGTGCGGCGCTGGATCGAGCGCGAGGTCGCCGCGACCATCGCCACTCTGAGCAGGTCCGAGCCCAACCCGCCCAGGTCCAGACAGCAGCGCTCGCGGCCTGCCTCCCGCTGGAGGCTGCACAGGTTTTCGAGCTGATAAGGGGCAATTTTTTGCTGTCGCAGGCTTTCTTCGAATTGGCGCGCGAGACGCCAAGCAGCCCTGATAGGCGATCGGCTGGTCGACTGTTTTACCGCGATCAATCAGGCGTTTCAGACGATACGCAACGATCCAGAGGCGCCATTATTCGGCTTCGATCAATACAGCCATGTGTTCATTCGCCAGACCACCCACCGCAGCATCTGGCAGCTGGGAGCAGCTGTTCACAGCCGATCCGCCAATATCGGGCGGACAGGCCGCCGACGGACGGCGCGCCGCTGGCCGGGTTCAACCCGCTCGCCTCGACCCGAGCGAGGACGTCGCTCAGACCCGCCGGGCTCCGACAGCATCAATTTCTGAATTGAGTCGCAAATGAACGAGTCGAACCCAGGGCCGCGCCGGATCGCAGCCACCCGGCGGATCGCCGGACGCGCCCAGGAGGATCACATCCGCGATCCCTACCGGCGGCAACAAAAACTGACGGACCGCACGGTTTCCCCGCAATGCGGCGCCGCCTATCATGCCGGGCGCTGGCAGTGGGGGCCGCGACCAGAGGACAGTCACGAAACGCTTTGTTCGGCCTGCCGGCGCATCAATGGCGAGTATCCGGCCGGTGTGGGCAGGTTGCGCGGCGCTCTTGAGCGGCAGCAGATCGAGGCGATCGTGAGCCTGGCGCGCCATCAGGAGAAAGCCGAAAAGAGCGAGCATCCGCTCAACCGCATCATCTCGATCGACGAGGACGCGGCAGAAATCGTGATCAACACGACGGACATCCGCCTGCCGAGCCGGATCGGCGAAGCGGTCCAACGCGCCTTCCGCGGCACCCTCGACGAGCATTTCGACGAAGGCGGCTATTTCGTGCGTATCGATTGGAGCGCAAACAGCGGACACATGGTTGCAGCATTTGATCTGGCTCAATGCGTAACGCCGCGACCCGCCTTTTATTGCCAGCGAATTTCGACTTGGAGGTGTTTCCGATGCGCGCCGCGGATTTGATGACGAGCAAGGTGATTACGGTCCACGAGAATTCGACCGTGCCGGAGGCCGCAAAGCTGCTCGCGGAGCACAGAATAAGCGCGGTCCCCGTTGTCGATAAAGACAACCGGGTGATCGGCATGGTCAGCGAAGGTGACCTCTTGCATCGCACCGAGACCGGTACCGAGCGCCGCCGCTCGTGGTGGCTCGAAATGGTGGCATCGACCAACAAGCTCGCCGGTGAATACATCAAGTCGCACAGCGGCAGGGTGAAGGACGTCATGACGCGCGACGTCCTGTCGGTCACCGAGGAAACCCCGGTTGCCGATATCGCCGTTCTACTGGAAACCAACCGAATCAAGCGGGTGCCCGTCCTGCACGACGGCAAGCTCGTCGGGATCGTCAGCAGAGCTAACCTCGTCCGTGCGCTTGCAATGACGATCAGCGAGCCGGCGGGTGGCCCCGAAGCCGGTGACCGCACCATCCGCGACAAGCTGCTGGCCGAGCTGAAGGCGCAAAGATGGGCCGAGGTCTCACCGGCCAATGTGACCGTCAAGGACGGCATCGTCCATTTGTGGTCTTCCTATCTGTCCGAACAGGAAAAGAGGGCGCTCGTCGTCGCCGCCGAGAACATCCCCGGCGTCCGCCGGGTCGAAGACCATATGAGGCCGGTTGCGGCCTATCTCCTGGGCTAGGGAGCCTAAAGATGTCGCTGCATCCGATCGCCGACAAGGCTGAGGTCTCGGTTGATTTCCCCGACAAAGCTTACATCGGGAGCTTTGGTCGGCACTCACAATTCGACGCCTACGCCGACACGGACAGCGTCGCTGTCAGGCTGGTGCGGCCCGGCGAGGATCGGCGCGAGGCGCTGGTTCATCTGCACTATGGCCTCTTGGCGGAGATCCTCGCCGAGCTCGCCAGGTCGTTGGCCTCGCGCGATCCGCTCGACGAACAGCATCGCATGGAGCTCAGCCAAGCTGCAAAACAGCTCGCTGCCGCACTCGAGTCGCGCGAGAAGAGCTGAAAGGGTCCAGCAGCAATCAGCCGCAATCGCGGTTGCAGGCTTGACCTGGCGCGCCACTTGGTGTTCTAGCGCTGCGAATCCTGGGTCATGCCGCGGCGTCACCAAAAACAGCGAGTAACACGACAGTGTCATACAGAGCTCTGCCCGCCATGCTGGCGCTATTGATGCTTGGCCTTGTTGCCGCGCACGCCGCCTGGGCCGACGTCGCCAAAGGCGCGCAACTCGCACGGCAGTGGTGCGCCAATTGCCACGTGATCAACAACAATCCCAGCGGCGGCGTGCCGCAAGGCCCACCGACCTTTCTCGCAATCGCGCGCAGCGGAACGACCGCCGACCAGCTGCGCGCGTTCCTGTCGCATCCGCACGGTGCGATGCCGGACCTCGCCTTGACGCGCGCGGAGATCGACGACCTGATCGGCTATATCGCGACCCTTCGCTGAACGTCACCTGATCATGAACGGCGCTGCAGCCTTGTCCGGTCTATCGCGGCAGGGCTTCCGGCGTCTGACTTCTTCGCATCGCCACCGCGAGGTCCTGCCGCAGAACCCGAGGAGCTGCTGAAACAGCTCGGTAGACATCCGACGACAGAAAAGGCAGCTCAAGGAACTGATCGAGCGCGCCAAGAACCCCTCGATCTCCTGCTGCTGTCTTCGGGAGCAGTCTCGTATTTCCCGGCGATAAGCGGGCCGTCGCGGGGACCGCTGTAATGGTGCTGTTGTGATCACCCTGGCTCGTCGGGCGCTGGGAAATGTAATCAATACGTAGTTCTACTTACGTAGTATTCCTAAGGGACATTCCGAATTTCGGCCACTCTTGTGAACGGCCATCCTCTCTCCATCGAAAGCGCTGGAGAGACGGCATGTACAGGCAGTTTGGCAACGTCGATTACCGGAACGGGTCCCCAGAACTCGAGCGCGACGGCGCCGCGATCGCGCACGCGGGCCAGCTCGATGCGCTGCTTGTGCTGGAGCGCATCGGCACGCGGCTCAGCTTCGCGCGCAATGACGAGATCTATGCCGAGGGCGACAGCGCGGATTGCTGGTACAAGGTCGTCTCCGGGACGGTCCGGGTCTGCAAGCTGCTTGCCGATGGCCGCCGCCACATTGGCGAATTCTGCTTCAGCGGCGATTGTTTGGGGATCGACAGCACCGGCAAACGCTTGTACTCGGCCGAAGCGGTGGACGATGTCATCATCATGCGCTTCCAGCGGAAGGCGGCCGAACGGCTGATGGACCAGAACCCCGCCTTGGCCCGCCTGCTGCGCGATACAATGTTGCGCGATCTGGCCAGTGCGCATGGGCGCACATTGCTGCTAGGCCGCATGACCGCACCCGAGCGTGTCGCAGCCTTCCTTCTCGAGATGTTCGAGCGGCGCGACCGGACAAAAGCACTCGACTTGCCGATGTCGCGCAACGACATTGCCGATTATCTGGGCCTTACCATCGAGACAGTGTGCCGCACTTTGTCGCTGTTCAAGCGGGACGGTGTCATCGCCATTCCCAACCCGCATCGGATCGAGATGGTCGATCGCGACGCTCTCGAAGCGGTGGGTGATGCCTGATGGGCTTCGGCGGCAGTTGATTCAAGTCAGTGCGCCGGCTCCCGGGTCCTGATTTGATCGGGGCTTCTCACGGAGAGGCTAGCATGCCCGTTCCTTGGGGGCACAGCCCACCCTGCCAGAGCCAAGAGCCGGTCTGCGTTGTCGATGACGACGAGTGGGTCGCCGATTCTCTGAAGTTATTGCTCGAAACCTTCGGTTTCGACGTGCGGTCGTATAGTTCCGGAGCCGAGTTCCTTGCCGATGATCGCCGCAGCACCGCAGGCTGTTTGGTGATCGACCAGCACATGCCCGGTATGAATGGCCTCGACGTCGTCGACCGTCTGCAGAAAGAGGGAGTACGGGTGCCGACGATCCTGATCTCGGGCCGGCTCGATGCAGACACCAGAAAGCGCGCCGCAAACCTGGGAATAACGAGCGTTATTGAGAAGCCCTTTGCAGCCGACCATCTGGTCGAGATCATTCGGACGGCTTTGTGGGAACGCAACTGATGCCGCTCGGATACCGGTTGCCGAACACGATTTTCCGGTATGTCTGCGCGATAAGCTGGCCACACCAGATCGCGCTCGTGATCCTGACGGTGATCACTTTCCTGCTCGAAATTGTCCCGCTGGAGATCCAGCGTCGGGTCGTCAATGATCTCGTCAAGCATCGGTCCTTTCAGCTGGTCATAGGCCTCTGCATCGCATATGCCGGCGGTGTGCTCCTTCAGGGGGGAACCAAGCTCGCGCTGAACATCTATCGGAGCTGGGTCGGGGAGAATGCGACCCGTGATCTCCGCCGACACATCCTCGCTTATGTGAGGCTCGCCCGGGTCGCGGCACCGGGCCCCGAGGCCCGTGGTGTCGGGGCTGCGATGATCGTCGGGGAGGCCGAACCAATCGGCGGTTTTGTCGGCAGCAGCGTTTCCGAGCCTTTGCTTCAGGGCGGGATATTGCTCTCCGTGCTCGGATATATCGTTCACCTGGACACATCGATGGCGATGGCGGCATTTGCTCTATTCGTGCCGCAGCTTGTTTTCGTGCCGCTCATGCAGGGTGCGATAAACCGCCGCGCCGGCGCGCGTGTCTGGGTTTTGCGGCAGCTTGGCGTTAGCACTGTCGACACGCACGCCGTATCGGCCGAGCAAGACAGGTCCGACAGTAAGCGGATCGACCGCGTCCTGCAGCTCAACATGGGCATCTTCAAGCTCAAGTTTTCGATGAATTTCTTGATGAACTTTTGCAGCCATCTCCAAGTTGTCGCGGCATTGCTGATCGGCGGCTGGATGGTGCACACCGACCAGCTGGAGGTGGGTGGCATCGTGGCGTTTATTTCCGCGGTTGGACGGCTGAACGATCCGTGGGGCGATCTGGTCAACTACTTCAGGGATTTGAGCGTGACTCAGGTGAAGTTTCGCCTGGTTGCCGAGCGGGTAAACCCGCTCGCCGATGCGTGGCCCACTTTTCCGATCGAAGAAAGAAGGGCACTCCGCGTGGAAGCCTGAGAGCTGACCCAAAATGAGCCTTGAAGTATTGGCAGATTATTCATTTTAAGATCGGTCAGGGCGGCGGCTTCGGCGGTTTCGCATCGAGCCGCGCACTCGATTTGTAGCAGGAGAACAGATCAGGAAATCGGCATAGCGGGCCGTGCGCGCACGTAGAGCACATCGGAGCGGTACTCCCCGCGCCGTGCACTCTCGCGGAACGCAGGCCAGGTAGCAACCATACAAAGAACTACGATGAGAGCTAGCTTCACGATTACCTGCCTCTGCGCCTCAGAACTCGAAGTGCACACGAAGGCCGAAGATTTCGACTGGTCCACGGACGGCATCGTAGGCGGGATTGACCACATGCTGGTAATCGAAAGTAAGGTTTAGCCCCCCAATAATTGATGCTTTGTAATAGAGCTCCAAGATCCGCTCCAGCTCATAGCGGGGCAGCTGACCGTCGCCGATAATGACGCCGAGCCCGCCTGCGGCAAAATAGTTGCGAGCCTGGGGGGAGATGCCATTGACGACGCCGGCGAGGCCAAACGTATCGTCCGGACGACGCCAACGATCGCCCTTCATCGATATCCCCGCCGAAATCGACTGGTTGATCTCGGTGAACTCGTAGACTTCCTTGCTGCCGTTATCAGCACTCGCTCGCGCGAATACACCCAGATCGGGGGCGATCTGCTGTTCGAGATTGAGGGCGACGCCGGGACGCGAGCTGTAGCGTCTGACCTTGGCGACGTCCGGTGTCGTGCCCGTGGCCTGCCCCAGGGCCAAGGCAGCGTTGTAGTTTGCCATGTGACCGCGATTCGCCCAAAAGAGGAATTTGAGCTTGCCGGGCTGGCCGAAGAGCTCGTGCCGTTCTTCCGCCTCGGTGGCCACCTCGAATTGGACGAAATCTCGGTCCAAATACTTGCTGTTCGGCATCCTCGACAGATCGAAGAGCCCTTGCCGGAGCGTCCACCAGGACTGCGTCCACTCCACGGCGCCGCCGTAGGTGTAGGCCCAGGAATCCGCCGCGTAATCGAAAGCTCCGGATTCGATGATCGACCAATTGAGAAAGTCAGACCGTGGGTCGTGAGCATAGATATTGGTGTCAAAAATATCGGGGACGCTGAACTTCCCAACTGTGAAGATCAGGTTGTCCGTCCGGCGCGTGCCGCCAAGCTGGTTCCAACCGGGCTCGATCTTTTCCTCTGTGGCGCCGAGCCCCAAAGTATAGCGGAAGAAGGCGCGGGGAAGTCGAAGGTAGGGATCGGCCATACCAACCTTATAGGCTTCTCCGCTTGGAAACCCGGCGACACCAAACGTGCTGCTCAGGCCAAAACCCTGATCGACCTCGGGGTTGACATAGGCTTCCAGCCCGTCGCTCAGGCGTCCGCCTACGAACAGCGTCGCGTCGATCGTCTCGTTGCCGCGGTGGCCTGGTATAAGGCTGTTAGGTCCATAAAATGGAGAAGTGAATGGGGGATGATATTGAGTAACATTGGTGAACTGCCCGTGTAAGCTGAAGTTTTCGGGTGCATTCGCTTCTGGAGTGGGATTGACCTCTCCCGCCTCGGATGTTGATACTTGCGTCGTCAGCGGAGTTGTCCGCTGTGCAACTCCAGGCGATGCGGAAATGGATGAGGCGACCGCGTAGACGAAAGTGAGCCGGCTAAGAACAAGCCTGGCAACGCGGTGGATAGACTGGCTACGGTATACCAACCAACGCTTGTTGTTGATTACAATTTTATGAAGCGCCGGCTGTGATATCGCAGAATTAAGACCGGCCGCGACCATGAGCCATGCAAGTGAAGGGGGTTGGGGCCCCGCGTCCGCTCCGCGACCAGGGGGGACAACCGCCGAGCCTCCCGCTGCCGAGGCAGCTGGTGTGCGAATTTCGCGAGACGAGGAGTACTGCAGGTCGGCCCGGGACGGTGCTATAATCGATCGTATGTGCGGGCGCTTTTACCTGATAGCCACGGCGGCTGAAATAAAGAAGAAATTCAACCTCGACCAGGCACCCGACCTGGTGCCGCGCTACAACATTGCGCCGACCCAGCCTTCCCCGATCCTTGTCGGGGCAGCGAAAAGTAGGAGCGTGCGCATGGCCCGCTGGGGTTTGGTGCCGTCCTGGTCGCGCGATCTCTCGCTGGGAGCCCGGATGATCAACGCGCTTGCCGAGGAGATCGACGACAAGCCGGTCTTCCGGTCCGCCTTTCACGCACAACGGTGTCTCGTGCCCGCGAACGGCTTTTACGAATGGCAGACGAGAGGGGCCAGGAAACAGCCCTACAAAATAGCGCTGCGCAATGGAGCGCTGTGCGCATTTGCCGGGCTGTGGGAGAAGTGGGTGCCGGAAACCGGCGAACCGGTCGAGACGTTCGCGATCATCACGACGCGAGCAAACAAATTGGTCAGTGAGGTGCACGAGCGCATGCCGGTGATCATTGCTCCTGCCGATTATCAGCGCTGGCTCACCGCCCCCGACGCCACGGCAAAGAGGCTGCTGGTTCCCTATACCGGCGCAATGACCATCGCTCCGGTCACCGATCGCGTCAACAACATCAAAGAGGATGATGTTGGGCTCATTGCGCCAATACAGATGTGAGGAGCCTGATCGAAGTGAATCTCGAGGGATCAGAAGGTTTCTCGTCATTCCTGCTTTCGAGCTGGTGACGGCTATGCCGGCACGTACGTCAATTTGTATCGGGCTCTAGGATGACCATTGGCCGCGAATTGGCCGAGTTTCTGACTCGAACCTCCTCGGCGGATCTCCCGATGCAAGCGCTCGATCATGCCGCGATGCTCATCGCCAGCACGCTCGCCAGCGCGGCGTTGGGCGCAGGAATAGCATCTTCGGTCATCATCCGCGACCTCGCGCGAGAACGCGGCGGAACCGCCGACGCCTCGCTGTGGTTTGACGCGGGACCAAAATTACCGGTAGCCGACGCGGCCCAGGCGAACGCGGTGATGAGCGATGCAGCGGCTTCTGACGACAGCGACCTGCGCAACATCGTCCATGCCGGCACGACTCTCGTCGCCACCGCGCTTGCGATGGCCGAGCGGACGGGTGCGAATGGCGACGACATATTGACGGCGATCGTCCTCGGCTACGAGGCTGCCGGACGCATCGGTGAAGCGATCACACCAGGCTTTCGCATTCGCGGCTTTCACGGCTGCCTCATCGCGATCTTCGCCGGCGCGGTTGCCGCCGGCCGTCTGCTGCGGCTGCACCCGAAGCAGATGGCGCAGGCCATCGCTCTCTCGGCCACCTCGATCGGTGGATTGATGGCCGCAGCGAACACAAGCACCGCCCGCGAATATCATGCCGGGCTGGCGGCAATGCTCGGCGTTCGAGCCGCGCTCGCGGCACAGCGGGGATACCGGGCCGAAGAAGGCATTCTCGAAACCGAGCACGGGTTTTTCGAAGTTTACGGCGGGACCGAAGGCCTCTCGGCCGGTGCGAGCGCCACGCGCGACCTCGGACAGTCCTGGGACATTGTCACCGACCTGGCCATCAAGCTGATGCCGGGCGGTCATCCGTACCACGCACTCGCCGAGGCCGCCGCCAACGCGGCGAAGGAAGGGAACATCGTACCGCAGGACATCGAGAGCATCACCGTGTCGCGTCCCGGCTTCACGGCGTTGACCGGTCCGCTGCACCCGACCGATCTGATCGGCATGGCTCACAGCCCCGCCTATTTCCTTGCGGCGGGCGCGGCCGATCGCGACTTCTCCTGGGAGCACGCGACCGCCCCAAAGATCGCCGACCCGGTCATTCATCAGCTGATCGACAAGGTCCGGGTCGGGCCCCGGCCGACTGGCAATACCGAGCGTTATCGGCAGGGCGCGACCGTGACCATTCGGACAACGGACGGCCGGGTCAGCACGAGCACGGTCTTTGCACCCAAGGGCGCGGGCGGCGGGGGTATCGCATGGGCCGACATAGACCGGAAGTATCAAACCTTGATGCCGCATGCCGGTCTGCGCGATCAGCAGATCGAGGCGAGCCTCGCATTGGTGCATGACTTCCACCGCGTCGCGCATGTCGCTGAGCTGACCGGCTTTCTGCACCCGCGGGCTACCCAGAGACCATAGGATCAGTATGCCGCTTTGGAGGGTACCATGGATGTCGGCCTGATGATGATCTTCGCCAGCTACGGCTGGGAGAATATTGGCGACGATCAGGTCTGGGACGAAGATCTCCGCTTGGCGCGCCGGGCGCCGGGGCTCGGCTTCGATGTGTTGTGGTCGGCCGAGCATCATTTCTTCGACTACTCCTTCTGCCCCGACAATCTGCAGCTGATGACTTATCTCGCCGGCGTGTGCCCGGACATCGATCTGGGCACAGCCGCCGTGATCCTGCCCTGGCACGACCCGCTGCGCGTGGCCGAGCAGGCCGCAGTGCTCGACTTGCTGTCCCACGGCCGGCTGCGGCTCGGTTTCGGCCGCGGCTTGGCGCGGCGCGAATTTGCCGCGTTCCGCGGCACGATGGACGAAAGCCGTGGGCGGTTCGACGAGGCGGCGCCGATGATCGTCAAGGCGCTGCGCGCCGGTTGGATCGAGGCCGACGGCCTCTACTACAAGCAGCCGCGGGTCGAATTACGCCCGCGCCCGAAATACAGCTTCGACGGGCGCATCTACGCCGTTGCATCGAGCGAGGACTCGGTCGACTCGGCGGCGCGGCTCGGTGCGCATATGGTGATGTTCTCCGACCGCCCCTGGCCAATGCGGCTGCCGGCGATCCAGCGCAACCGCGAAATGCACCGCAAGTATCACGGCATCGAAGCGCCGACCATGATGATCACCGATTTCTGCATTTGCGCGCCGAGCCTCGAGGAGGCAGAGGCGTTGGCACGCAACCACATGGGCAAGTTCGTCGAGAGCAACTTCGATCATTACGAGTTCCTCGGCGAGCACTTCGCCACTGTGAAGGGCTACGACGCCTATGCGCAGAAAGCCGAAATCGCTCGCAAGGGCGGCCTCGAAGGCGCGATCGAGGGTTTCATGAAGGCCGCCGTGTGGGGCACCCCGGACCGTATCCTGCGCGAGCTGGAGGCGCGCCGCGCGGTGATCGGAGATTTCGAGCTGAACGCTTCGTTCCGCTTCGGAGGCATCCCCTACGAGAAGGCGGAGGCGTCGTTGCGGCTGTTCTCCAGGGAGGTGCTGCCCGTATTGAAGACTTGGCAGTCCCCCGCCGCCAAGGCTGCGGAATAAGATTCAAGTAAGCCAGCGTGCAGCGACGGCATAGCCGGCGCGCCGGCTGGGCGGCAGGGCGCGGCTCGCGGTTTCGTGCGTGATGATCTCAGCGGCGATTTCGCGGCGGCCTGACTTCATCGCCGCATCGATCAGCATCTGCATAACGAGATCGCGTTGCGCATTGCTGCCGCCAAGCAGGCGGATCTGCTCCCGCTTCAAAGCCAGCAGATCGACAACCCGCGAATAGTCGCCCCGTCGGTGGGCCAGCGCCGCCTCGCAGACCGGGATCACGACATCGGCAATCGCCGGCGCGGTCCACAGCGCCTTGTCGCCGGCGAGCTCGCGCAGCGCGGCGAGAAAATCCCCCGCCGCCCCGGCGCGTCCGGTCGCCGCCAAAGCCAGCATCAGATGCGGCACCAGCAGAAGGTGCCCGGCATCGCCGATGCGCGCCTCGGCCTTATCGGCCAGCTCTTGCCAGCGATCGCCGACAGCGACACCCATCTGCTCCAAGCGCCACAGTATCGCCGGCGCGTTCTGCAGATCGATGAAATGGTCCGGCACCGCTTTCGTCATCGGCTCGTCGAAATTACGGATATTCTCGTCATAGCTCGCCAGCACCGCATCCAGTTCGCCGAGCTCCAATTCCATCAGCGCGCGGTGCCACCACAGGTGATGGATCAGATTGTTGCCCAACGACCAGTGGCCGACCTGGCTTGCGAGCCAGTCGCGGCCCTCTCGCGGCCGGCACCCCATCTCCATCACATGCGCCTTGACGTGATGTGCGAAGTAATTCGTGCGGTCCTGCTCCATCACCAGGTCGACGGCGCGCTCGGCGCCCGCGGTGTCGCCGGCCTCCTCGTGAGCGAATGCCCAGACCGTTTGGAAGCAGTCGTAACCCGGAATGTCGGCCGACCAGCCGGCGGCAAGGCGATCGGCCTGCTCAAGGATCGCGGCGGTCTGACCATGGCGGAACCAGGTCGTGTCGCAGATGCGACAGGCGAGCAGATCGGTCGGATGGGCGTCGAGGATCAGCCGCCAGATGCCAAACGACAGGTCGAGCGCACCACGCGCCCAGGCTGCAAACGCGGCGACATGCTGCCGTTCGCGCTCGGTCGCGAGCGCCGCACCCGACTGCGCCGCTGTCAGGGTTGCAGCGATCTCCGGCGCATTGGCCGGGTTCGCGGCGCTGAGCAGCAGATAGCCCTTCAGGCAATGGCCCATGACGAAATGCGGGTCTGCGGCCAGCATTCGGCCGACCAGCGCCATCGTGTCGGCGTGAAACTTGAGGTAGTGCTCGACCGCACGGTCGAACAGCTCTACCGCCTCCGCGCTATCGGTCGAGAGGGGCAGATCACGCGCGTCGCGCTTCATTCGAAATTCTCCAAGGTGGTCTGTCCGGCCAGCGCGAGAATGCTGCCTTTATGCGTATGCCAGAGTGATTATATCCCAATTCGCATGTCCAGCAGTCAACTCAGCTTCCTGGAACCGCTTACTTCCCTACCGGAAGGGTTCGAATATCGAGCGGACTTTATATCACCAGACGAAGAGGCCGCATTTCTGGAACATCTCCGAGGGCTGGATTTCAAGGAATACGAATTTCATGGCTATCTCGGCAAGCGGCGTGTCGTCTCGTTCGGGCTGCACTACGGCTCCAACGAGTGCGCGGTCTCCAACACAGAAAACATTCCCGGCTTCCTGCTAAACCTGCGTCAGAAGGCTGGCGATTTCGCGCGGCTTGCTCCCTCCGAACTGCAGCAAGCCTTGGTCACTGAATATGCTCCCGGAGCCGGGATCGGATGGCACAGGGACCGACCCGCTTATCGCGATGTCATCGGTGTCTCGTTCAGCTCATCTTGCCGGTTTCGCTTCAGGCGCAAAAGCGGCAGCGGCTGGGAACGCGCTTCCGTGATCTTGGAGCCGCGCTCGGTCTATCTGCTGCGCGGACCGGCACGGACGCAATGGCAGCACAGCATTCCGCCCGCCGAGTACTTGCGGTACTCAGTCACATTCCGAAGCATTCGCGGCTAATAAAAGCTGATCAGGCTGCGTCGCGTAAGTAGCGCGGCCGATCGCCAGCAGCTGGCCCGCTTCGTTTGCCACATCGATGTCGACGACCCCGACCAGTCGGCCGCTGCGTCGCACGGTGGCAGTCACGATCAGCGCGGTGTCGATTGCGGGGCGCAGATAATCGACGCGGAAATTGACCGTCGGCAATGGCCGGCCCAATAGCATGACGAGCGCGTAATCGCCGACCGTGTCGATGATCGCCGCGATCGGGCCGCCATGCCATTGGCCGCTGCCGCGCCTGCGCTCGAATTCCGGGCGCATTGCGGCGCGCATGACCAGCTGCTGCTGCTTCACTGGGTCGGCGCTTAGCACCGTCAGGTTCAACAGGCTGATGAACGGCGACTGGCCGAGCCGTTTTTGAAGCGCCTCCACGCCGAGCGGTTCGTCGCTCATGGCGCGATCACCAGCTTGCCGAAGACGTCGCGGTTTTCGAGCCGCGCCAGCGCCTCGGCCGTCCGCTCAAGCGGATAGGTGGTGTCAACGACAGCTTCGAGCCGCCCGGACTGCACCATCTCGAGCAATGCCATGATATCCTCACGCGCCCAGCCATTGGAGCCGAGGATCTGCAATTCGAAGGTCCAGATGAACCGGATGTCCTCGGGCGGGTCGTAGCCGGCTGTCGCGCCGCAGGTCAAGAGCCTGCCGCCGACCCGCAATACCCGCAGGCTCCGGGTCCAGGTGTCGCCGCCGGTGTAGTTGACGACGACATCGACGCCGCGGCCGATGCCGGCGCCGCGCCGCGCCGGCTTGCCGTACAGCCCATAAACCGCCTGCAGGAAGTCCTGCTCGGCGTAGTTGATCGTATGGTCGGCGCCGAGCGCGCGCAGCCTCGCCGCCTTTTCCTCGGAGCCTGTGGCGGCGATCGCCGTCGCGCCCGCAAGCTTGGCGAGCTGCACACAGCAGACCCCGACGCCGCCCGAAGCGCCGAGGATCAGCACCTTCTCGCCCGCCGTAACCCGACCGTTGGTGAACATCATGCGGCGCGCGGTGCCGTAGGCGCAGGGCAGCGCCGCGGCCTCTTCGAAATCGATGCCGTCGGGGATCGCGACGAGCTGATGCGCCTTGAGGCGGCAATACTCGGCCAGCCCGCCATGCACGGTCTCGCCGGTCAGCCCGCCCTCGATCCGGTTGATCGGGTCGCCGAGCACGCGGTCGCCGACCGTCCAGCCCGACACCCCGGGGCCAACAGCGACGATCTCGCCGGCCACGTCGAGCCCCATGATGGCCGGCATCGGGATCTTGATCCCCGGCATGCCGCGTCGGGTGAAAACATCGTGGTAGTTGAGCGCCGCGGCGCGCACGCGCAACACCACATCGCCCGGGCCGGGAGTCGGGTCGGGGAAGTCCGTTTCGTAGCGCAATCCACCGGCGCCATGCTCGCGCAACACCATAGCCCTCATCGGATTGTTCCGTCCTATATGGACCGCGATAACAGTTCGGCCGCCCGCGTCGCCAGCGCCCGTCGGTCGATCTTGTTGGTGCCGGCAAGCGGCATCTCCGGCAGAAACCATACCCGTCGTGGATGCAGATAGGGCGCCGCGTTGGCCAGCGCGAATTGCTTGATTGCCTGTTCGCTCAGCGCGGCGCCGGGCCGCGCCACGACAAAGGCCGCCGGTTTCTTGAATTTCAGCTCGTCATCGATCGGCACGGCGACCGCCTGATGAATGTCCGGGTGGCGCTCGAGCATCGCCTCGATCTCGCTCGGGTAAATGTTTTCGCCGCCGCTGACGAACATGTCGTCGGCGCGTCCGACAAAATAATAGAAGCCGTCGGCATCGCGGCGGAACACGTCGCCGGTGACATAGAACCCATCCTCGGTTAGCGCCCTCGCAGTTGCGTCGGGCAGATTGTGGTAGCCGTTCATCAATGCCGGACAGTGCATCTGCAAGACGCCCTCGCTGCTTTCGCTATTGTCATCAGCGATCAGCCGCAGGCTGACCTGCGGATGGGCGACGCCGACTGACAGGTCGGGAGTCGGCCGGCCATCGGGGTGCGCGGCGAAGACGATCGGCCCGGCCTCGGTCGTGCCGTAGCTGTTGGTGACGAAGGCATTTGGAAAGGTGCGCCGCGCCGCCTCCATCAAGCCTTGCGACACCGGCGCCGAGCCCATGCGCACCGCAATGACCGCCGTGAGGTCTGCGCGCGTCAGCAGCGCCTTGGCTTGCAATATCATCCCGATCATCGTGGGGACCGAGGTCAAGGTCGTGGCGCGATATGCAGCGGCGGCCGCGATATAGCTCTCCACAGTAAAGCCGGGCAGCAGAATGATCGTATCGTGCTGCGCCAGCGCCGCCTGCGATACGGCGAGCGCATTCATATGGTAGAGCGGCGCCGCCACAAGCACCCGCTGCTGGCCGGGTCCGCTCGAGCGACGGCGCAGGTCGATGACCCAGAGGTGACTGGTGTGGGACAGCACGACACCTTTTGGCCGGCCGCTGGAGCCGGAGGTATACAAAAACATGGCCGGCTCCGCCGGAGCGGGCGTCACCGCGGCGAAGGGGCCGAAATCCGGCAATGCTCCGAAATCCTCGCCGAAGACAAATCGCGGCAGTCCCGTCGGGCACAACGGCAGGCGCGCCCGGTCGCACAGCACGAGCCTGGCGCCGCAGTCGCGCAGAATGAATTCGACGGTGACCGCCGGCAACTTCCAATTTACCGGCACTGCGACCAGACCGGCGCGTATGATGCCGAGAAAAGAAGCGAGAAACTCGCCGCGATTGGCCGATAGAATGGCGACGCGCTCGCCTCGGTTCAGGCCCTGCGCCTGTAGGCCGCGCGCCGTCGCACCGGCGAGCGCGTCGATCTCGCGATAGCTGTAGACGCGCGGCGCCGGCCCGGCGCCGAGATCGATCAGCGCGGGCGCTTCGGGATCGCCATCCCGGTCGATTGCGTCGCCGAGGTTTTGGAAACCGGTCGGCTCATAGCCGTCTGCGGCATCGGTCATCGCTCACTCCGAGAATGCGATAGCCGCATTGAACGCCGCACCCGCCGGCACCACCAGCCGATGCGGCTCGACGCGCAAGCCGGGGACGGAGCGCAGGCATTGTCCCGCCTCCGGCAGCGAGCGAACCCTGATCCCGAGAGCCGCCATATATTCGGTGCGGCCGGCCGGCTGTGCTGCCGTTTCGCCGAATTCGGCCGCCACTGCATCCGGCATCGCGAGCTCCACCTGCGCGGTTCCGGCGTCGATTATTTGCCGCCCATCGCAATCCGTTATGGCGTCGTCTCCGAAGAGATCGCGGAACAGCATTGCCGTGCGCCGAGGATAGACGGTCGCGACCACAACGCGCGCGATCGCGCAGGCGCCGTTTGGATGGCTCTGCCACTCGGGCCGCCAAACCAGGTCGGGGGTCTGATGCTCGCAAAAATAGACCCGGCCCATGGCCACCTTGGCCGGATCGAGGCGGGTGGTGCGAAACCGTGCATCGCGCGTCGCGCCATCGAGCGTGACGGGGCGGGAGAAGGACTGCACCGGCAGGATCGGCAGACCCGCCGCTGCCGCCTGTCCATTAACTGCATCGGCATCCGCGGTCTTGAAGACAAGCCCGTTAAGGCCGACCGGAAAGCGCATGATCTCCGGGCGGATTGCGCCGTCCCCGGCAAAGCCGAGCAGCTCCAGGTAGTCGGTCGCGAACATCGCTAGGTGGTTGACCGAACCCAGTGTATGGCGGCCGCGCGGCGTCAGATGAAAACCGAGCGACAGAAAGCAATGCATCGCCTCGTCGATGCGGTCGCGCACATCGATCACGACGTGGTCGAGGGCAGGCGCGGGTGCGGCCATATAACCTCCATCCGGGCGACGCAGCGGGCACCAAGGTAGTCGGCCATTAGCCTGTGCTGCAAGGCTCAGCGGCCGCATAACCCGTGAAGTTGACAAGAGAGTATATGCGCTTATATAGGTGCATACGCTCCTAAAAGACAGAGATTTCCGCGATGAGCAGCACCGTAGTCGAACTGGACATTAGTTCCGCCGAGGCTCGGGTGCCTTCCGCACCAGCGGACCGCGATTTGAGAACGGCGATCCGACGCGCGAGATTGAGACGGTTCGCCGTTTACGGCCTCGCGCTCCTGATCGGACTTACTGCCGCGTGGTATGGCCATCAATGGTGGACGGTTGGGCGGTTCATCGAGCGCACCGACGATGCCTATATCGGCGGCGACGTGACCGTGATCTCGCCAAAAGTCGCCGGCTTCATCGCCGAGGTTTCGGTCACGGATAATCAGGCGGTGCGCGCCGGGGATTTGCTCGTCCAGCTGGATGATCGCGATTACCGCGCGGCACTGGCAAAAGCCACGGCGAGGGTTGCTGCTCAGCAGGCCACCCTTGCAAACCTCGACGCGACCCGAGCCCTCCAGCAATCGATGATCGCGCAAGCCGAAGCCGAGGTTACGGCCGCCGACGCCGAGGTGGCGCGCTCGCAGTTCGACGTTGTCCGCTATCATCATCTCGCTGACGACCAATACGCCTCGATCCAGCGCTTTCAGCAGGCCGATGCCGATAACAAGAAGGCCGTCGCCGCTGCTGCGAAGGCACGTGCGGCCCTCGCGGCGGCGCAACGCAAGCTCGATGTCATCGATACGCAGAAGCAGCAGAGCCAGGCGGCACTGGCAGAAGCTATCGCCGAGCGCGACCTCGCGCAGCTCAACCTCGGCTACACTGAGCTGCGTGCCCCGATGGACGGCGTGGTCGGGAACCGCAGTGCTCGCGCCGGTGCCTACACCATGGTTGGCGCGCAGCTCATCTCGCTGGTGCCGTCGCACGGCCTCTGGGTCGACGCCAATTTCAAGGAAAGCCAGCTCGCGCACATCCGCCCCGGATTGCCGGTCTCCATCGAGGCAGATGTGCTGCCCGGCCAGGTGTTTCGCGGGCATGTCGCCAGTCTGGCGCCCGCAACCGGCGCCCAGTTCAGCGTGTTGCCGCCCGAGAACGCCACCGGCAATTTCACCAAGATCGTGCAACGGGTCCCGGTCCGTATCCTGCTGGACGATGGCGCCTCGACGCTCGGCAGCCTGCGTCCCGGCCTGTCGGTAACCGCCGCGGTGGACGAGCGGTCCTCGGGGGAGGACGCGCGATGAGCACCGTCACCGAGACGGTCCTGGAGCAGCCACCGGCTCGACCCGGCGAGCTCTCCCTGAAGGCGAAGATCTTCGCCTTCGCCAGTATGTCCGTCGGCTTCTTCATCGCCCTTCTCGATATCCAGATCGTCTCCGCCTCGCTCGGCGAGATCGGCGGCGGATTGTCGGCCGGCCCGGACGAGATCGCCTGGGTGCAAACCAGCTACCTGATCGCCGAGATCGTCGTGATCCCGCTCTCCGGTTGGCTGTCGCGGGTGATGTCGACGCGCTGGCTGTTCTGCGCCTCGGCTGCCGGCTTTACCGCCACCAGCCTCTTGTGCGGCTGGGCCTGGGACATCCAGAGCATGATCGTGTTTCGCGCGCTGCAGGGATTTCTCGGCGGCTCGATGATCCCGATCGTATTCACGACTGCCTTTATCTACTTCACCGGGCAGCAGCGCGTCATCGCTGCGGCCGTCATCGGCAGCATCTCCTCTCTCGCGCCGACCTTGGGACCGACTATCGGCGGGTGGATCACCGACAATTACTCCTGGCACTGGCTGTTCTTCATCAATCTCGTCCCCGGGACATTCGTCGCCGTCGTGGTGCCGATGCTCGTGCGCATCGACCGTCCCAATCTCGCGCTGCTGCGCGGCGCCGACTATCTCGGCATGACGCTGATGGCGGTGTTTCTCGGCTGCCTCCAATACACACTGGAAGAAGGGCCGCGATGGGACTGGTTCGGCGATGACACGATCCGTGCGACCGCCTGGATCTCGGGTATCGCCGGCGTCGCCTTTGTCTGGCGCAGCCTGACCCATGCCCAGCCGGTCGTTGACCTGCGCGCCCTCAAGAGCCGCAATTTCTCGCTCGGCTGTCTCTTCTCCTTTGTCACCGGGATCGGAATTTTTGCGACAATCTATCTGACGCCGCTGTTCCTCGGCCGGGTGCGCGGCTTCAGCGCATTGCAGATCGGCCTCGCCGTGTTCTCGACCGGCGTGTTCCAGGTTCTCGCTATTCCAATCTACACCTTCTGTACCCGGTACATCGATTTGCGCTGGTTGATGATGTCCGGTCTGGCCTGCTTCGCGCTGGGGATGTGGAACTTCACGCCGATCACCCATGATTGGGGCTGGCGCGAGCTGCTGCTGCCGCAGGCGTTCCGCGGCTTTGCGCAGCTGTTCGCCGTGGCACCGACGGTGACCTTGACCTTGGGCGGTCTGGCGCCCGAACGACTGAAACTCGCCTCCGGCCTGTTCAACCTGATGCGCAATCTGGGGGGCGCGATCGGCCTTGCGGCGTGTGGTACGATCCTCAACGATCGGGCCAATCTACATTTCCTGCGGCTGGCCGAACATCTCAACGCGACCAACACGGCAATGGCGGATTTGCTGCAGCGGGTCAGCGCCGTGGACACCGTAAAATGGGGCGGTGACGCCGTCCACGGTCATACAGCAGCCTTGAAGCAGCTCTGGTCGCTGACCTGGCGGGAGGCGCAGACGCAGACCTATGCCGACGCCTTCCTGGCCATGGCCGCTTGTTTTGTGGTCGCCACCGCAATGGCGCCGCTGATGCGCAAAGTCGTGCCGCCGAAGGGACCAACGGCCGATGCGCACTGAACCGCAGCGCGGCGCCTATCCGCGCATGAAGCCTTCGATCTCGTCGGATGCCCAGGCGAGCGCCTGGTCGATGCTTTCGCCCTGCTGGGTGCAGCGCGCGATCATCTTGGTCATCGTCGCCTGGGAATATAGCTGGGTGGCGATGTTCGTCGGGGCCGGCGCGCAGGCGATCGAGGCGACCAGATCCTCGCGCGGCGGGTAATTGTGGAGGGTGCCCTTGGGCGGCTCCTCTTCGGCCCAGGTCTTGAAATCGCGCAGCTTGGCGAATGCCGGCAGGTCATAGCCGTGACCGGCAGCGACGAGCTGCTCGACCTGCGGGCGCTGCGACAAAAACGTGAGCAAGCTCTTGGCCGCGGGCTGGTTCGCAGAGAAGCTCCAGATGCCCCAGAAATACGGCAGGAACGGGTCGTAGCGGCCCTTCGGACCGGCCGGCGGGGTTCGAAGGTCCACAGCTGCTCGGCGACTTGCGGCGCATCGCGCTTGGCAACGGCCCAGGCCGAGGGCGGGTTCACGATCAGCGCACCCTTGCCCGAGATCAGCCATTTGTTGTTGCTGGCATCGTCCCAGGCAAAGACGTCCGCGGGCAAGAACGGCACCACCTTTTTGAACCACTCGAGGACCTGCTTTGTCGCATCGGATTTGACCGTGACGTTGCCCTCCTGGTCGACAAGCACCGAGCCATGGGAGGCGAACACGGCGCCGACCCAGTCGACCGCGTCAGTCGTCTGCCCGAGCGGCATGCCGAACGGAAACCCGGCCTTCGAACATTTCTCGGCCGCCTGCAGAAAGAAGTCCCAGGTCCACCGGTCCGCCAATTCCTTGTTGGGTGGCTCGCCGGCAGGGTACATCTGGGTCAGATCGAGCCCGACATGCTGCTTGAACAGGTCGATCCGCGCGCAGGGCGGACTGGCTGCCGACGGTGGCCGGCACGGCGACCCAATGGCCCTTTTGCTTGCCGAGATATTCAACCGCGGCAGTGACCTTGCCGTATTTCTAAGTCAGGTCGCCGACGATCTCGTCGACCGGTTCGAGATTGTCGGCATTGCCAGCAGCATACCAGGTCGGAAGGCGAGGATGTCGTCTCCGCTGTGCGACTGCGCTTCCGCGGCGATCGTCAGCAAGTTCTTGTCGCCCTGTGAGGTGATGTAGTCGATCGCGACATCGACCTTCTCCTTGTCGCCCCATTCCTTGCACAGCCTGGTCAGGGTGTCGTTGGCCCCAGGGACCCAATGATCCCAGAAGCCGCAGGCGACAGCTTGCCCGCGGCAAAGGCGCCGCGCACAAAGGGCACCCCCAGCGCGGTGCCGGCGAGCGTCGCAGCACCGAGCCGCGAGCGCCGCGTCAAATGTCCATTTTCCATTATAGCCTCGCGAGAACGAGCGCGGCGAGACCATCACGGTCTGGGACGCCATCCTATGCCCTCAACGCGCGCCGCGCCGAAAGATTTCCGCATCAGGGCGCGCCGGAATTGGTAGATCGCATGATTTCGGCGTAGAGCAGCTGGACCTCGTCAGGTCGTCTGCCGGTACGCTGCCGCTCAGCCATTTCGCGTTTGGCTCGCATACGAAGCCGTTCGAGCCTCGCCAGCCGGACATTTGCCCATCCGTAAAACGACTCCCCGCCTTGGACGGCGGCCGGCAGTCCCGAAGTCACGAGTACGCGGTTACGGTATCGCTCGACTGCGGCCGGAAATTTCTCGGCCGGTCGCCCGCCGCTGATCCATCCGTCGAGACGGCCCGGTCCCCAGTTATAGGCGGCGATCGCATCGTGCCAGCTGCCGTAGCGCCGGTACATGTGGGCGAGATACGCGCGGCCGAGCGCGCGGTTTTCGGCTTCGTCGAAACGGTCGCCGCCTCCGGCATCGGTCGCCGCCGCGGCGGAGACCTGCATTGGTCCCTGCGGGCCCTCCGGCTCGGAGCGCCACATTCTAGGATCGCTGCCGTGGCTCGATTCCGCTTCATCCACTGCATAGGTGACGCGATCGAGCACGCCGCCGGCAGACGCGACTTGCCCGCCGGTAGTGGCCAGGATCGCCAGCAAGGGAAGAAGCCGGAACGAAAGACAGCGGAAACGCGACATCGTCAGGCTCAATAATTCGAGATCTCGACCAGATTGAGGTCCGGATCGCGAATATAGACCGATTGTATCGTGCCGATCGCGCCGGCGCGCGGTCCCGGTCCCGCCACGATCGGAACGCCGCAAGCTTCGAGATGCGCCGTCACTTCGGCGAGCGGCACAGCGGTGATGAAGCACAAATCGGCCGAGCCAGGGGTGGGCTTGTTCGCCACGAGACCCGGGATGTTGCTGACCGGATGCAGGTTCATCTTCTGCTGACCAAAGCGCAGCGCGGTGCGGCCTTCGCCAAAGCAAACGATCTCCATGCTCAGCACCCGCGTGTAAAATTCGCAGGTTCGATCAATGTCCGCGACCGTCAGAACCAGGTGATCGAGCCGTTCGATGTGCATCGGTAGACCTCGCCGCCATGAGAACAAGGGCGAGATTGCCACGATCGACGCGATGCGGCCAGTACCGGTCGCCATGCGGCCGGCGATCATCGCGCCACCGGTCGGCCGCTGACCTCGGCGCCGGCATCGGGGGACATCCGCAGGAAAAACGGCACCGAAAACAGCGAAATCATCGCGATGCCGACAAAGGCCGGGTAGAAATCGGCGGCCGTCAGCGCGGCTCCGCCCCGCAGAGTCATCATCACCTGCAGCAACAATGCGCCGGTGGCGACGCCCACAGTCTGCGAGAGCTGCTGCGCCATGCTGGTCAGACTGGTGGCGCGACTGAGCATCGGCGGCGGCACATCGGCATAGCTCAAGCTGTTGATGCTGGTCATCTGCAACGACCGGAAAAACCCGCCCGCCAGCAAGGCCAGAAAAATCACCAGATGCGGCGTATCCGGCCGGAACAGGCTGTAGCTGAACAGAAAGAGCGCGCTGATGACCGCGTCGCCGACGAGCACCAGGCGGAAGCCGAGCGCGCGGATAATCTGCGCGGCCGTCATCTTCATCGTCATCGCGCCGGCGGCGCTGGCGAAGGTCAACAGCCCCGACGATAACGGATCGAGCCCGAAGCCGACCTGCAGCATCAGCGGCAGCAGAAACGGCAGCGCGCCGAGCCCCATGCGAAACAAAAACCCGCCGATCGTCGCGGAGGCATAAGTCGGGATCTTAAATAACGCGAGATCGATGATCGGATGGGACACCCGCGAAGCGTGACGCACATAAAGCGCAGCGCAAATGGCGCCGACAGCGAACAAAACCATTACTGCCGTGATCGGCAACGCGCCGCGGCCGACATTCTCAAAGCCGAACGCCAATGTCGCCAGCCCGACGCCGGTCAGCACAAACCCGCTAAAGTCGAACGGGCGGCGGCCGGTCTCCTTGAGATCGCCGATCAACAGGTTGACGAGCACGATCCCGAGCAGCCCGATCGGGATGTTGATAAAGAAGATCCAGCGCCAGGATGCGTAGGTCACGATGAGGCCGCCGAGCGGCGGCCCCATTACCGGTCCGATCAGCGCCGGGACGCTGACATAGGACATCGCCCGCACCAGGTCGGATTTGGGAACTGTCCGCAACAGGACGAGGCGCCCGACCGGCACCATCAGCGCTCCGCCCATGCCCTGGACGATGCGAGCCGCTACCAAGGCCGGGAGCGAGTCGGCGAACCCGCAGCCGATTGACCCCAATGTGAACACGACGATCGCCCCGCTGAATACCCGCCGCGCACCGAACCGGTCGGCAGTCCAGCCGCTGATCGGGATGAATACGGCAAGGCTCAGCAGATAGCAGGTGATCGCCACATTGAGCCGCAGCGGGCTTTCGCCGAGAGATTGCGCGATGGTCGGCAATGCCGTGGCGATCACCGTCGAATCGAGGTTCTGCATGAACATCGCGCAGGCGACGATTAGCGGCACCAGGATCGGACGGGAACCGCTTGCAGGCATCGGCTGGTATAGTCTCTGCCCCGCATCGACAGCAACCAGCCGATGATCCGCCACGTCCCGTTCCGGTTATGCTTCGTCGTGCTCCTGCTTTCGGCGGTAGCCGCATGTTCCGCGCCTGCAGTTGTGGAAAGCTCGGCGACGGCGGTGACCGTGCGCTATGGCAGCCTTGACGGGATCGAGGAGGCGACGCAGCTCGCGCAAAAGACCTGCGCCGTCCACCGCAAGACCGCCCGGCTCCGCGACACCGCCAATTTTGGCCTCAGCGAACGCTACGGTCACTTCGATTGCATCTGACCCGCCTGCGGGAGAGGGTCGGGCGAGGGGCGCTACCGGTGCAAGAGCACGTCGCGGGCGCGGTTGATCTTGGTGGCGAGATAGTCGGAGCCGCCGTGATCGGGGTGCAATTTGACCATCAGCCGGCGATGCGCCTCCTTGATCGCCTCGGCATCGGCGCCGGGCAAGAGACCGAGGACCGCATAGGCCTCATCGACGGTCATGTCGCCGCTCGTCGGCCTTGCGCCGCCCCCTCCAGCGGGGCCGGCGCGCTCGCCGGCGAGCTCGTCGCGCCACTCCGGATGGGCACGGTCCAGATAGGCCTCGAGCAGCCGCGCCCCCTCCTCGTCTTCCGCCCGGCATTCGCGTAACAATGCCAAGAGATCGGCCGGTCCCAGCTCCTCTAGCCGCATGCCGGCAAACCGGCCGCGCAGGATGGTTCCCTCCATCCTCCCGGTGTCGTGGTCGAGGGTCATGCGCAGGAAAGCCGTTGCCACTGTCGAGGTCTGGCCGCCGGACGGCGGACGGTAGCGGTCGAGCAAGCTGCGGACCCGGATCAATAGCGGCATCAGCATGGCCAGCGGCATCAGCAGCGCGGCGAGCCGGCCGGAGATCGCCAATGTCGCGACGGCGACGACGGCGATGACGATGCCGGTGACCTTGAGGCCGCGGGCAAGCCGCGCGGGGTCTGCGTTGACGAACAGGTACACCAGGAGCAGAAAGCCGCTGAGGACCGCAAACCCGCCGAGAAGGTAGAGCATCGCCGCCGCTCACTCGCGCAGTTGCGCGGTCAGACGTAGGATTTCGCCGCCCTTCTTTTCGCCATACGCGGTCAGCGCGCGGTAGCCGCCCGCGGCATAGACCGCGACGGCGCCGAGCAGCTCTTTGAGGCGGTCGGCGCTCGACAGATCGAAACTGAGATACGCACCGCGCGACAGGCTCGCGATCTGTTTGAAGGCCGCCGCCGCAGTGCGGTCACGGCCCTCGTGAAAGATGAAGATAGGGACGCCGAGGAGGCCCACCTCACCGGCCAGCCGGCACAGCCGGTCGACCTTTTCCTCCATCGCGTCGCCGACAAAGACGAGCGCATTGACCTTGTGCGCCCGGGTCTCGCGGATCGCGTGGCTGAGCACCCGCTCGATCTGGGTCTCGCCGCCGACGCAAAAGACCGACCGCATGACCCGGTGCAATTCGGCGGTGGTCGTCATCCATTTGCTCGACTTGCATTCCGAAAAGCCGCGGTAGAAGACCAGCTGGATCTCGAGCCCGCCGAGCGCGGCGGTCGTTTCGAACATCTCGCCCTGAATGCGACACGCGCGGTCCCAGGTCGGCTCGCGGCTGGCGGTCGCGTCGAGCGCAAAGATCAGCCGCCCGCGTCCGCCCCCCGGGTGCACCGCTGGCATCTTCTTCAGGTTCTCCAGAAATTGCTCGACCTCGACAGAGCGTGCCTCAGTCGGGAGTTGGTTCTTACCGTCGGTCATCGCGCCCTCATGCCGGGCTGAGCCATACCGAAGTATCGTGGAACACGGCGCCGCCGCGCGGCAAACCGGGGTCGGCGCTCGTCAACAAGTTTATCCCGATACCCTCCTCGAAGGCATCGTTGGGCCACAGGCCTTCCACGATCACTACCCGCGTCTGCAACCCGCCAAAGGCGCGGGCGCAAACGACGACGCTACCCCGCCGGTTCCCGATGCGTATTCGGTCGCCATCGCCCAGCCCCAGTCCCGCCAGCACGTCGGGGTGCACCAGCGCGGTGGGCCGGCCCTCGCGGGCTATGCTCGACGGCGTGTTGTTAAAGCTCGTGTTGAGAAACGAGCGCGACGGCGCCGCGATCAGCCGGAATGGCTGTTCGGCATCACCCTCGTCGATGACCGCGACATGGTCCGGATATGGGGGCAGCTGCGCGTGTTCGGACCCGATCGCCGGCCAATCTGCGCGGAAATGAAATTTTCTGTCGGCATGCCCGAAACCGTCGAGAAAATGGCCGGTCTCGAATGGCGGGCAGCAATCGAGCCGGCCGTCTTCCGGAAAGCTCTCGACGTCGGGCAGGCCGCTGATCTGCAGGGTCCGGTCGATCAGCTCGATCGCGCTGATCACAAAGCCGGGGTGGCGAGCGCCGAGCCGCTCGGCGAGCCCGCAGATCACATCGTGATTGGACCGGCACTCGGCGTGGGGCGGCAATACGGCGCGACCGATCTGCAGGTAAGTGTGAGCCCCGGCGGGATAGATGTCGTCATGCTCCAGGAAGGTGGTAGCGGGCAATACGATGTCGGCCATTGCCGCGGTTTCGGTCATGAACTGCTCGTGGACGCAGACAAACAGGTCGGGGCGCGCGAAACCGCGATGCACAAGGCCGGATTCCGGGGCAACAACCATCGGGTTGGTGTTCTGGATCAGCAATGCCGTCACCGGTGGTCCGTCCCCGATGTCGCGCCGGTCGTCCATTAATACCGACCCGATGCGCGACTGGTCGAGGATGCGGGTCGCGGGGTCGAGCCGGTCGAGCCCCTCGATCAGGGTCGGGTCGAGCGGGACGAGGCCGAGGTTCGAATAGAGCGCGCCACCGCCCTCGTGGGCCCAGGCGCCGGTCACCGCCGGCAGGCAGGTGACGGCGAAGAGTTGTGCGGCGCCGTTGCGAGAGCGCGAAAAGCCGTAGCCTACGCGGATGTAGCTGCGCCTGATACTCCCGTAGAGCCGCGCGAAGCCGAGTATCTCGTCTTCGGACAACCCGGTCAGCCGCGCCGCCCAGGCCGGGTGGCGCGGCGAGAGATGCGCCTCGAGCCCCTCGGGGTCATCGGTGAAGCGCGCCATGTAATTTCGGTCGGCGTAGCCTTCCTTGAACAGGACGTGCATGACCGCGCAGGCGAGTGCGCCGTCGGTGCCGGGAAGCGGCGCGAGATGGAGGTCGGCCACTTCGGCGGTCGCGGTCCGGTAGGGATCGACGACGACGAGCTTGGCGCCGCGCTTCTTGCGGGCCGCGGCGACATGGGTCATCACATTGACTTGGGTCGAGACCGGGTTGCCGCCCCAGATCACGATCAGATCGGATTTGGCGATCTCGCGCCCGTCGACCCCGCGCTTGGCTCCTACCCCCGCAAGCCAACCCGCGTCCGACAACATGCTGCAGATCGACAAATGCTCGCGCGAATAGCGCATTGCGTGGCGCAACCGGTTGATGCCGTCGCGCTGAACCAGCCCCATCGTTCCGGCATAGTAATAGGGCCAGACCGTCTCGGAGCCATGGCGCTGGGCGGCGCGCGTCAGCCGTTCGGCGACCTCGTCGAGCGCCTCGTCCCAGGAGACCGGCACGAACGCGGCTCCGCCGACCCCTTTCTCGCCGACCCGGCGCAGCGGCCGGGAAAGGCGCGCCGGGTGATGTTGGCGCTCGGCATAGCGAGCAACCTTGGCGCAGACGACGCCCTGCGTGTAGGTCTGTGCAGCAGCCCCGCGGACCCGCCCGATCCGCCGGCCGTCGATCCGCTCGATTTCGAGCGCGCAGGCGCTCGGGCAATCGTGCGGACAGACGCTGGAAACGATGTCGAGCGGCAAGGATCGGGCTCCGCCGTGTATGACGCGCCAGACAATAGCATAAAGCGCCGGCCGCCGGGTCGATATGCAGCGAGACGGCGGCCTCCGTGTATCGCAGGCCCGAGGATGCCGGCGCCTATGGCGCAATGGGCCGTGGGGAAGACAGGAATTCGGAAGGGGTCAGGCCATAGCAGCCTAACCCCTTCTTGATATTGGCTCCCCGGGCCGGACTCGAACCAGCGACCAAGCGGTTAACAGCCGCTCGCTCTACCAACTGAGCTACCGGGGATCAGGGCGTCCATAGGTGCGGGCGCAGCCCCCTGGAGGCCGGAAGCGGAATCGAACCGCTGTACGAGGATTTGCAGTCCTCTGCATAGCCACTCTGCCATCCGGCCACCTCGTATCACCGGCATATAGGCGCGTGTCGCGCACCCGGTCAAGCACGGCGGACCGCGCACGCGCTGTTGCCGCGTGCCGGTACGCTCCATATATTGGGTGCCTTAAGGGTTCCTGAAGAGAAGAGAGAAATGGCGCGCGTTACCGTCGAAGATTGTGTCGTCAAAGTCCCGAACCGATTTGAGCTCGTTCTGCTCGCCGCTCAGCGCGCGCGTGAAATCAGCTCAGGCGCCCCGCTGTCGATCGACCGCGATGACGACAAGAATCCGGTCGTTGCGCTGCGCGAGATTGCCGAGGAGACGGTCGGTCTCGATCATCTGAAGACCTCTGTGGTGCGCGGCATGCAAAAGCATGTCGAGATCGACGAGCCTGAGGAATCCCACGAACTCGAACTCGATACCGCCTTGTTCGGCGTCGCCGAACCGGCCGGCGTCCTGATGGACGAGGAACTCGACACTGAAGCCGCCGCCGAGGACGCCGAGGAGGAGAACGAGGACGAGGTGGGGAACGAGGACGAGGTCGGGAACGAGGACGAGGTCGGGAGCAAGGACGAGGAGGCTCTCCCGGAGGAGAGCGCGGTCGACCTTGCAGAGCTCGACGAGGACGACGAGCTGGCCGAAGATATGTTGGAGGTCGAGGAAGATGTCGATCTCGCCGACGCTCCTGAGCCCGATACGCCGGGTGATTTCGACGAGGAGCTCTGACCGCGGACAAATGCCCCGAGCCGGGTGAACGGCGCTCAGCATGAGGCTCGCGCCGCTCAATCGGTGTGGCCGCACCGGCGGCTGCCGTCGGAACAAGACGGGAAAAACCTCGTCATGATGCGGCAGTTCGAGCTCGTCGAGATCGTCAAATCCTACGACCCGAACGCCGACGAGGGCGCCCTTAATCGCGCCTATGTGTATTCGATGAAGGCCCATGGGGCGCAGTTGCGGGCTTCCGGCGATCCGTATTTCTCCCATCCGGTGGAGGTTGCCGGCATCCTGGCCCAGATGAAGCTCGACACTGCCTCGATCGTGACCGGTCTGTTGCACGACACGGTCGAGGACACGGTCGCTACCCTTGAAGACATCGACCGAGTATTCGGCCCCGAGATCACCCGGCTCGTCGACGGCGTAACCAAGCTGTCGCGGATCGAGCTGCAATCGGACCAGACCAAGCAAGCCGAGAATTTCCGCAAGCTCGTTCTCGCGATGTCCGAGGACATTCGGGTGCTCCTCGTCAAGCTCGCGGACCGTCTGCACAACATGCAGACCTTGCACTTTATCGAGAGCGAGGAGAAACGCCGGCGGATCGCCCGCGAAACGATGGACATCTACGCCCCGCTGGCCGAGCGGCTCGGCATGCAGCGCATGAAAGACCAGCTCGAGGATTTGGCGTTTGCCGAGCTGCACCCCGATGCCCGCGCCAGCATTCTCGCCCGGCGCGATTTCCTACGCGACAAGGGAGCTGGGATCGTGCCGCGCATCCTTGCCGAGCTGCACCGCAAGCTGGAGGAGGGCGGGGTGCAGAACGCGGTCGTCTCCGGCCGCGAGAAATCGGCATACTCGATCTGGCGCAAGATGCAGCGCAAGAACGTCGCCTTCGAGCAGCTGGCGGATCTGATGGCCTTCCGCGTGCTCGTCGACGACCTCGGCGACTGCTATCACGCGCTCGGCATCATCCATTCCGCCTATCACGTGGTTCCCGGCCGCTTCAGGGATTACATCTCGACCCCGAAGCCGAACAATTACCGCTCGCTGCATACCGGGGTCATCGGCCCCGAGCAGCAGCGCATCGAAGTGCAGATCCGCACCCGGGAGATGCACGATGTCGCCGAACTCGGCGTTGCCGCGCATTGGACCTACAAGCACGGCGCTCCGAAGACCGAAGGACCGCAATATCGCTGGCTCCGCGAACTCGTGGATATCCTCGACCATGCGGCGGGGCCGGAAGAATTCCTCGAGCACACCAAGCTCGAGATGTTTCAGGACCAGGTTTTCGCCTTTACCCCGAAGGGCGATCTGATCGCGCTACCGCGCGGTGCGACCGCGGTCGACTTTGCCTATGCCGTGCATTCCCAGATCGGCGACACCTGCGTCGGTACCAAGATCAACAGCCGGCTGGTCCCGCTGCGCACCCAGCTGCAAAACGGCGATCAGGTGGAAATCATCACCTCGAAGGCGCAGACGCCCTCGCCGACCTGGGAGCGGTTCGTCGTCACCGGAAAGGCGCGGGCCCGCATCCGCCGCTTTATCCGCACGCAGCAGCGCACGCAGTACCTCGATCTCGGGCGCGCCATCGTGCAAAAGGCGTTCCGCCAGGAAGGCCAGGAGTTTTCGGAACGGCCCCTCGAAGCGGTGCTGAAAACATTCAATTGCCCGACTGTCGAGGATCTTTATGTCGCGGTGGGGCAGGGGCTGGCGACGGGGCGCGCTGTCGTCAATGCCGCGTTCCCGCAGCACCACGAGGCCAAGGCCAAGGTCGTCTCGCTGGATCGGGCGCGGCGCCGGGCAAAACGCAACGATATGGCGGTGCCGATCCGCGGTCTCATTCCGGGTATGGCGCTGCACTTCGCCGGTTGCTGCCACCCGCTGCCCGGCGATCGCATCGTCGGCATCGTCACGACCGGGAAGGGGGTGACGATCCACACGATCGACTGCGAGACCCTGGAGAGCTTTGCCGAGACGCCGGAGCGCTGGCTCGATGTCGCGTGGAGCAGCGGCGACGATGCGATCCATGTCGGCCGGCTCAATGTGACGATCGCCAACGAACCCGGCAATCTGGGCAGCCTGACGACGGTAATCGGCAAACAGGGCGGCAACATCAGCAATCTGAAGATCACCAACCGCTCATCGGATTTCTTCGAAATAATGATCGACATCGAAGTCGGCGACGTTAAGCACTTGACG
>Ga0209040_10000427_pt1 | contig 32404 bp, 32 predicted proteins | sample BogFormECP12_OM3_FD_188240 | JGI IMG/M metagenome (GOLD analysis project Ga0209040, IMG submission 188240) | Bog forest soil microbial communities from Calvert Island, British Columbia, Canada - ECP12_OM3 (SPAdes) (version 2) | ecosystem: Environmental > Aquatic > Freshwater > Wetlands > Bog ... | reverse complement strand
GTTCACCGCTCCCAATCGTAGTGTTGTGGTAAGCAACCTTTCTGTAACTCAGCAGGGGACGTTCGCTCCTGACTCGAACGGGCGCACGATGGGCTCGATTGCGCGCGACCAGGCTGGCAACATTATGGTTGGCTACCGGCGATCCCGAGCAAAGGCGTCGCCGTCTATGTTCATCGCAGGGCGTACGCCTGTTGATGAACTCGGCGCCCTGGAGAACGAGATCTCAGTCAGTGGCAGTCCTGGTTCGCAGACCGGCAATGCTAAGAGATCGGGGTCTCACAGCGCTTTGCGGATCGATCCGGCTGACAATTGCACCTTCTGGCTCTGGTATGGGAACGATTATGGGCCGGTTCAGACGGTCAACGGGAACGGCCAGGTTGCTGCGGCAATGTTTGCTAATTGCTCTAGCTTGAGCGGTGCTCAGACAACGCCTGCGGCGTCTCCAAATCCGGCAAAAGTCAGCGATTCAGGGAGCACGCCGCAGCAGCTTGCCACGTTGTACAGCAACTTAGGCACAGGAAGCAGTATGTACCAATCATCGATGGGCTGGCTAATCTCCGGCATGTTCAGCGGTCAGGGAACCAACACCTATGCTAACGAGTTCCAGGTCACGGCCGGTGGCAGCGTTAGCGAAATCGACCTCGGTGTTGGGTATGGCAGTCAAAATGGGACTTTCTTCAACTTCGCCATTTACTCAGACAATAGTGGCGTTCCCGGAGCGGCATTGGCCTCGTTTTTCGACCAGCAGGCTACCCAACAATTCCCGGGCTGTTGCGGTTTGGTGACGATCACCGGCATTTCGGGACTCAACCTTTGTCCTAACACTAACTACTGGGCTGTGACCAGTGCTTTCGTCTCGAGTAACACTTATGTGTACTGGAACTACAGCAACAGTGCAACTGGTCTTGAGGACTACTCCACTGACGGTGGCAATACTTGGATCCAGCAAGGCACCCAGCCCCAGGGCGCGTTGCAAGTTCTTGGTACTAACCAATTCAGTGCGACTAGTCTTACGTCATCACTGAACCCTTCGAGCGTGAACGTTCCAGTAACCTTTACGGCCACCGTAATCGGGGATTTTGGCACACCCACCGGCACAGTCACCTTTACAAGCGACCGCAAACCGATTCCCGAATGTCCGAGTCCCGTGAACCTGGTCAACGGAGTAGCAACGTGTACCACGCAGTCGCTGCCAGTGGGCACGCACAACATCAATGCAAGCTACAGTGGGAATTGCACCTACAACGGAAGCAACGGTTCGCTCAAGCCCGAACAGAATGTCACTATTGGCGCTAGTAACACAGCTTTGCAGTCGTCCAAGAATCCATCGAATGTCAACGACTCAGTTACATTCACCGCCACGGTCACCGCCGTCAACCTGGGCCCGCTCTCGCCCACCGGCACAGTCAGCTTTACCGACAACAGCAGTGCCATTCCCGGATGTAGTGGCGTGCCCCTGGCCAGCGGAGTAGCAACGTGCACCACCCAGTCACTGACTGCGGGCACCCACGCGATCATAGCCAGCTACAGCGGCGACATGAATTTCAGCAGCAGCAACAATAACTTGACCCAGATGGTTACCCTGATCGCGAGCAAGATCGTTTTGCAATCGTCTTCCAATCCCTCAATTGTCAATGCCCCAGTGACCTTCACCGCCACGGTCACGGCCAGCAGTCCGGGGGGGCTGTCGCCCACTGGGACGGTGACGTTTACCAGCAATGGCGCCGCCATCCCTGAATGTCCCGGCCCCGTGCAATTGGTCAGCGGAGTCGCAACGTGCACAACCCAGTCGCTGCCTGTCGGCTCCGACCTGATCAAGGCGAGTTATGGAGGAGACAACAACTTTGGCCCCAGTAGTGGCCAGCTGACCCAGACGGTCACCCAGTCGGCCAGCGCGCCAGTATGCGGCTTGCTCGTTCTGGCGCAAAATCCCCAAAGTATGTCGCCACTTTCGATTGTGGCAAGTGTGACCTGTACCGATCCTCAGAATGAGCCATTAACCACCACAATAGACTGGGGAGACGGCAATAAAGACACGGTGAGCGGCGGCTCGCTTACAGCTTTTCCCCACACCTACGGTCAAGCCAGCAACTACAACCTTATAGTCACGGCGACGAATAGGTCCGGAGCGCAGGGGTACGCATACGCTTACCTGAACTTGCTCACTTCGCCACCGCAATCCGTGTTTGCGGGCCAGACCGCGACCGAGACGGCCTCCATCTCATCGCCGATCCCGGCGACGGTATATTTCGCGTGTACCACGGTAAAAGACTTGAATAGCGGTGTCGTCCAACCAGCTTCGAACCTCGGCATTACATGCAACTCGGTTCCAAAGCAAGTACCCCTGTCGGTCGGTCAAACTCCTGTGACGATTGAGATACATACCACTGGCAGCGCCTCCGGGGCGCTGAACCGGGGTATGAAGCATCGAACCTGGTTGTTCGCCTTCGTGCTGCCACCGTGGCCTTTGATTTTCCTGAGTGCGGGGTTTGGCGCAACGCGGGGACGCCGACGCGCTCTTCGGTACGCAATGCTGGCCGCCGTGGTGGTGTTGCTATGGCTGGTCATGTCTTGCGGTGGTGGTTTCACCCCACCCAAACCGGCGCCACCGCCGTCATCAACCCCACCGGGTAGTTATCAAGTCGATGTTGTTGATGAACCCGTCGGTTCCGCCACCGGCTTTGCACAGCAGTCGTTGATTGTGCCGCTGACGGTGTCGCCTGCACAGTAATGGCGCGGCCCGCTTGCAAATTGCGGAGGATGTCCTGAGGCGAGCGAAGCGGAGGTTTGCAGTCAGCGCGAGGAGGAAGCAATGTTTAGCCGCATCCATACGATTGCGATCCTGGCCGGCCTGTTCGTATCGCTCAGCGTGTCGGCACAAAACTGCCCTAATAACACGCTTTCTTGCCTTATCCCCACGACATTTCACACGACCCTTTCTACGTTCAATTTCTTCAATGAAGCATTCGGCACGCAGATTGGCCAAGTACCGTTGGCGCAGCCTGCATCGGGCTTCACCTACACTTTTGACCCGAAACTTGGGGTTCCTGTTCTCTCCCAGGAGACGTACGGCCCTTTACTCGCGGAACGGGCAGAGACAATCGGACGCCACAAGATATATGTGGCCTTCACGTATCAGCGCTATTCCTTTAGCGAGATCGACAGCAATGGCCTCAAGTACCTGCCGATACTCTTCTACTTCCCATCCCAGCCTCCGACGCAAGTCGTGACCTATACCCAAAATCGTGTGGACACGAACCTGAATCAGTATGTAGCCTATGGCACATTTGGAGTCACCGACCGGATTGATGTCTCCGTGGCAGTTCCGTTTGCGAGGGTCTCTCTGGGTGTAAGCTCGACGGGAACCGAGTATAGTACAACCTCCTCGGCCACGGCACATTTCACCGAATACCTGGCCGGCTCCGCCAGTGGTGTAAGCGACGTGATCGTGGCGGCCAAGGGGACGGTGCTTGAACGTGAGAAGTTCTTGTTGGCGGCGGGCCTTGAATTGCGGTTCCCCACGGGCGACGCGTCGAACTTTCTCGGATCTGGCGCCTACGGTATCAAACCGTACTTCGTCATTTCGCGCCACGCACAACAAATCGCTCCCAGCGTCCTTCCCCGCGTCAAATTTGCTCCCCACCTTAACCTCGCGTACCAGTGGAATAGTAATTCCGTCCTGGCTACGAATCAGAACGGCCAGCAGGAAAATTTACCGGGCTATTTCGGTTATGCCCTTGGAGCCGACTTTGCGCTTAACAAGCGCATCACGGTGGCGACGGACTGGGTGGGCCGGGAATACTTTGGCGCAGCCCAGGTATCGACACCGATGAACGTTACAGCACCAGTCAATGGTCAGCCAATGAATTTCACCAGCATTACACAGGTGAACGGTGCGTACAACACTAACGACATAAGTTTGGGGCTGAAAGCGAACCCGTGGAACCGTTTCCTGTTCATGGCCAACGTGACGTTTAGGTTGAACGAAGCGGGTCTAAGGGCCAACGCTGTGCCGTTTGTGGGACTTTCCTATACCTTCTGAAGCTGGAACATTTGGGAGGGGAGGGAGGCCCCGGTTTTCGATCCATGTCGAACGGCAGAAGGCACCCGTAGTGGTCTAAAGCCGTCGGGTATCCAGAATGGGTCAAACTCGCCCTGCTGGGTGCAAGCTCGCCAACAGCGGCTGCAGCAAGGTGTCGATGAAGACGATGCCATGATCGAGCGGGCTTTGCGGTGCCCTGTGTCTTTGGGATGCGACAGGGAGGGTTGATTCGCTATCACTTGCAAGAGGAGGGAGTATGCCAGTTCTGCGGGCGCTGATAGGGTTAGTTTTGGGTTTCGGGATTGCGTTTGGCAGTTACTATGGACTTACGATAGCTCTTTCCACAGCCACGAGCACGGCGGCGGCGCCCCAATCATCAACTGGCCACAAGACGCCAAGTGGCCCCAAGAAGCCGCCTGTGCCGGCCAATAACAAACCTTCGACCCAGGATAGTTCGAAGACCACGGCGCTTATCGTAGGGCTCATTTGCGGGGCTCTCGGCGGGCTCTACAGTGTGGTGGCCTTTGCCAAGGGCATTTACGGATTTTGGCCCTTCAGTATCCTGGGATACATCCTTGACGTGAGTTGGTCTCTGCTCAACTCTGTCGCGAGCCTCGTTTGGATGCTGGTGTGCATGATTGCCGGCAGCGATTCTGTCGATCCTGACGACAACAGCAAGCGGTCAGGGACGTTCGTCTACTCAAGCAATCCCCGCGGGGGCGGCTATGGCGCCACGACCATCGGGACGACGATCGCCGGAGGCTGGTGCTCCCACGAAGAAACTCACGTTTGGCAGGCCAGGATATTCGGCCCGCTTTACATGCTGATGTATGTCACCAGCCTTGGGCTGAACCTCCTGTTCCGATTGCTCACCGGCAAGATAGAAGACATCAGCAAGCAGGCTTACTACCGGATATGTTTCGAGGACTGGGCGTACAAGGCGGGAACAACCTCCGGCGGCGATATCAACTGGGGATTTTGGTTTCTCTGGTTTTTTCTTTCGATCATTTATGTGGCGTTCGCGGTACTGATGGTAGGAGGATTCGCAACCAAGACGCTTGTTTTGGGCATCGTCGGGATCGTCGGGTTGGTAGTCTACAGTCTGATACGAGCCCTTCTTCCACCACCACAGTAGCCTGGTCGATCAGCTATAAGCCTCCACTCCCAGGCGCGGAGGGTATACTCCCTGTGGCAATTCGGTGGGCTTCGTTGCCAAAGCTATTACCGACCATCAACTGGAGGGCAGGCCCCAAGCGAAGGAGAGGAATCGATGGCCCTTGCGATCGTTTTCATCATCGTTTTCGGAGTGGCCGCAGTCATACCTGCGGTATGGTCAATCGTCGGCCTCATCAACGGTAACCGTAACATGTGGCCATGCGTGGCAGGCACGGCGTACGCAGTCGTGCTGCTGGTCATCACCTTGGTTGGCATCTTCACCAACTGGGGAGGCTGCCCAGTTAACGGTGGCACCTCGGAAGGTTCGGTGCAGTGCTACCAGAATGTACACGGCACTTGGCAGAAGCAGTGTGAGCCCGATGTCTGGCGCGAGCAATGCCGACAATCCGTCCCTGCCTGTAGCCACGCTTCAATTCCCACCGGATCGTTCTGTCCAACTGGTCCCCAGTGGGTCACGGTCTACTCCTTCTGCGAGCCGATCCAGCAGGGCGGCGTCAAACAACCTTGGGCGACATGGTCGGACCTGTCTTTTGTGGCGGCCGGTCTGTGGCTGCTGTGGTTCTTCCAATTTTCCGGAAGCTGGCCGGCGCTGTTTGGCAGCGAGGATGACAACCCGATGAGCGGTATCACTGTGTTGTCGGTGGCGTATTGCTTCATCGTTATCTTCATGGGGCCTCCGAGCATGTGGTATCACGCCTCTATGAAGCAGTGGGGCGGATGGTTTGACACCATGTCGGTTGTCGCCTGGCTCGGTTTCAACGCGGTGTACGTGATCTACTTACTGGTCGCCTCCATGTGGGGGCGGGGGCGTACGGTGTTGCAAACCGTGGTCGTATTTGGCGTCTGGGCTCTCATCATGGTGGTTTTTGGGATCATCGCAGGCGTCAACAAGAATGCACACCTCTATCTCTACTTCCTCACTGGCGGACCGTGGGGCATCGCAGAGGTGATCTACATCTTCGTGGCGGCGTTTAATTCAGGGGTGCAGTATCGGCGCAGGTGGTATCTGTTTGTGGCCAACCTGATTCTCCTGGCCGCAACCATGACGTTGTGGATCTTCTTCAACGATGGTGTGGTGAAGGAAGGATGTGCCGGGCGCGCTGGATTCCCGGGCCATGCCCTTTTCCATATCATGGCGTCGGTCTCAACGATGCTGACATTCTTCTCGTTTGCATCGGAACGACCCACAGCTGCCCATTGAACTTAGATGCAACTCTGAATCGCACCAATACTTCTATATGGCTGCGAATCCGCTTGTGATCACCTAAGCAATCTGGCATAAGTACTATCGGCTCGAAGGTAAGCGTCTGGGCAACCCACCTTTTCGACGAGAAGCGTGTGTGGTGAAGTGGTTTGATGAATGAAAAACAGAAAATGTCGGCGCGCGGTCGACGCACCCGCGCAGAAGTTCAGCAGCTAGTGGCTGAGTTCGTAAGCAGCGGCATGCGACGCACCGAGTTTTGTCGAAGTCGGGGTTTGAGCTTCGGCACGCTTGACCGCCATCTGAAGAAGCGAAGCTGGAAGAGAAGGAGTCGAAGAGCTTCTTCGGCTGGCCGGTTCGTGCCAGTGGAGTTGGCCGCCAGGAAATCGCCGACTCAGCACGAATTGAGTTGCGGGCTGGTTGTGGTACTGTCGAGCGGGCGCCAGATCGAGGTGCATCCTGATTTTGATGCCAATACGCTCGAACGCTTGGTGGGTATCCTGGAGCGGGCCTAAGCCGTGTTTGGATTGGGTCCAGCCACCCGGATCTATTTGGCCGCCGGAGTCACCGACATGCGCAAGGGTTTCGAGGGGCTGTATGGTCTGGTCCGAGATCGATTGTCGTGTGAGCCTCTTAGCGGGCACCTGTTCCTGTTCTGCAACGCCCAGCGCAATCGGTTGAAGGTCCTCGTCTGGGATGGAACCGGACTCTGGGTGTGTGCCAAGCGGTTAGAAAAAGGGCGTTTCACCTGGCCGCAATCGGGCGATGCGCAGGGCAAGGTCATCCTGAGTCACGAAGAGTTCTCTCTTTTGTTAGGTGGGATCGATCTGGCCAAAACCAAGCACAAGCGGTGGTACCGGAGGGCTCCCCCAGAAGAAAATGCTGCCGCATAAGTTGCTTGCACGTCGCGGGCCGACTCTGTTAAATCAGTAGCCCATTGTGAGTGTGCTCCCCATTCCTTCAGCGCCGGCCGATCTGGAACTCATCGCACAACTGAAGAGCCGGCTGCAGTACGCGGAGCTGAGGATTCGTGTACTGGAAGAGCAACTGCGGATGATGCGCATCGAGAAGTATCGAGCGGGCGGTGAAAAGCTTTCTCACGCGCAAATGGAATTGTTCGCACTTGAGGCGGTCGTCAGTGAAGTGATGGTGCAGGGGGAAAGTGAGCCTGCGCCGGTGCGGCGCTCGACGAACAGATCCTGCAAGCATCCGGGCCGTCAGGAATTGCCGGCGAACCTTCCTCGTGTAGAGCGGATCCTGCCTTGCGCACCGGATCAGTGTGTGTGTAAGCGTTGCGGCAAAGAAACGGTGGTGATTGGCTATGAGGAGAGTTCGCATCTGGATGTGGAGCCAGCGAAGTACTTCGTGCTGGTCACGAAGCGAGAGAAGCGGGCTTGCCGGTCGTGTGAGGATCTCGGAGTGGTCTCAGCACCGCTGCCGCCACGCATAATCGAGAAATGCCGAAATGCCTAGCGAGTGACCGCGTCGTCATCGACACGATCGTCAGCAAGTATTGCAATCACACGCCTCTGCATCGGCAGAGCATGATTCTGGAAAGAGACCTCGGTTTGGCAATCAGCCGAGCGACACTGGACGGCTGGGTCCTGAAAGTCGGCGAGTTGCTGATCCCTATGGTCGCTGCGATGAGGCGAGAGTTGATCAGCGGCAGTTACATTCAAGCAGATGAAACCCCGGTGGATGTGCAGATGCACGAGGGCCGCGGGAAAAATCATCAATCCTATTTGTGGCAGTACGGCCGCCCCGGAGGAAGCGTGGTGTTCGACTTCCGTCTAGGCCGCGGACGCGATGGACCGAAGCGGTTCCTGGGACAGTTCGAAGGCATTCTCCAAACGGACGGCTATACCGCCTACGATCAGGTCGGCGGGACGAGGATGGTACATGCCGCTTGTTGGGCTCATGCTAGAAGACAATTTTTCGAAACGGTGCAGCTAAGTCCACGGGACCCGGTTTCAACCCCGATTGTGGCCCGGATGGACGAACTGTTTGCCGTCGACGCGGAGGCTCGCCGCAGAGGGGTTGGCCTTGCTGGGCGTCATGCTCTACGGCAGGAAAGAGCCAAGCCTCTGCTGGATAATATCCGTAGCAAGATCGAGGCCGCACAGTCCGTGGCGCTGCCCTCCAGTGCACTCAGCAAGGCCTGCCAATACGCGCTCACGCTTTGGAAAAAGCTCACCCGCTTCTTGGAGTATCCCGAATTAGAGCTAAGTACTAACCTGGCGGAGAATTCCATGCGTCCCGTGGCTCTGGGCCGGAAGAACTGGATACACATCGGCAGTCCTCAGGCAGGACCCAAGGTTGCAGCGATTCTCTCGGTCGTGGAGAGCTGTCGCAGGTTGAAACTCCCGGTGCGCGATTACTTGGCCGCGGTTCTCCCCGGGTTTGCCGATCTCCCGATCCGGCGTCTCCCAGAGCTTACTCCCGCTGCATGGCTCGCCCAGCATTCATGGACTCAAACGCCGGGGTTGTCCCCACGAAAACGGCTTGCATTAAGCTGCTAGTTAGCACGGCTTCAGTGTGCAGCGTGTTGATTGGATAGAGTTGAGCTGCGCAACTACTCCCACAGACCATCCGCGCCTACACCGCAGCCGTCGCCGACTTCGCCGTCTACTTCTATAAGTCGCGAGGGCCGTTGGGTCCCGAGCAGATACTCCATACGCCGGTATCAACTCTATTTGTTGTATGAGAAGAAGCCGGCAGAGCATGCCGGTCCGCAAGTCGGCCTTGAAGTTCCTCTACACGCGTGAACCTCGAGCAAACTGGTTCGACAGCGAGGTCGACAAGACCAAAGGTGCACCGCAAGCTGCCCGTGGTCTGGAGCCGGGAAGAAGTCAGCGCTCTGCGCCAAGGACTGCCGTCGCGTCCTCTCCCGTATCGTGGTTCTTGATTTTGGCGTTCTTAGCTAGTACAAGTGGGGTTGCCTTTCGTTCGATCATGCGACTGGTGCTGAAAGCGCAGGCCCCAGGTGGCGCGTGCATCGCCGCATCAGATCGGGTCTTCTTACGCTGCGACTGGCTGGGGAGCTAGGAAATATGGCCAAAGCCCCTGTTAAATCGGCCACGACACTGAAACACCTTGGCGAAAATACTGCGGCGCTTGGAGTCCCAACTGCTGCGAACACCGAAGAAGGTCGACGGTTGGTCGAGACCCGGGGAAAACTCCTGTGGCGTCGCTGGGGACCCTATGTCAGTGAACGCTCCTGGGGAACAGTTCGGGAGGACTACAGTCCGAACGGGGCGGCTTGGGATTTTCTCTCCCATGACATGGCCCGGAGCAAGGCTTACCGCTGGGGCGAAGACGGGCTGGCGGCGATCTGCGACCGCTACCAGCTCCTGGTATTCGCCCTCGCTCTGTGGAATGGCAAAGATCCGATTCTAAAAGAGCGTCTCTTTGGCCTTACGCCCAGCGAGGGCAATCGTGGCGAAGATGTAAAAGAATACTACTTCTACCTCGATAGCACGCCGACACATTCCTACATGAAGTACCTCTTTACGCGTAGAAATCAGGCGCTAAGGTCGTCGAAGCAATGATCTGCGCCAAGCGCTTCCGTAAATCTCCACTGCCGCCATCAATTCGCGCGTTTCACCACCAGCACTCGCTGGACGGTGGTCCAGTTACCGAGGTCCGAGGGTTTGCTCAACACCGGAATCACGCCCCGGGTAACACCCGCAGAATCCATGAGCAGCTCTTGAAGTGGATCCAACTCCCCCTGCCCTTCCTCCGCGCTTCTAATCTGCCCTTGCGTGAGAGGACTGAGGTCGATGGGCTTGTAGCTGGCGAAAACCTTCAGAATGTCCGTCACTTGTGAGCGACCCGTTGGGACAAATGTCTTTAGAGATCTTGTAAAGCTCATACCAGCCTTCAGGACCTCCTTCGCGCCTTGGTCGGTTGGATAGACCACTGCAATGCTGCCATCGCTCGATAGGTCGAGGATGGCTACGTAAAGGTCCCGCTCGGAGTTGTTCTGAATTGTTGCGTCGACGATCTCGCCTCCTCGAACGCCCATGTCAGGCTTTCCCACGCGCGCCATGGGATCTCGGGTCTGGCTCCCCTTGATCGTGAACCCCACATTAATTTCGGATTGAGGATTGTGTATCGACAGCACGTTAAACCACTTGGCCCACGACTTGACCTGATCCACCACTCGGTCTACCACAGCGGGGTCGTTGGTAGCGACCGGCGGTGAAAGCGTCGAAGAATCGGCGCCTAACGTCTGTATCTTTCCTCCGGCCTCCCTCACCTGCATGTTGCACATCCAGGGTTTTTCGACAATCTCGATATACTTAAGCGCCTGCAGGGCGTCACGGATCGATTGCAGCGTCGGCGACTTGTCCACACCGTCGAGGAAAACGCGCATCCGCGAGCTGCCATACTGGTGCTCTCGCTCGACGGCGCGAGAAGCCGGGGAAATCTTGGCACCTGAAGTGAACGCTGCCTCGGAAGTCAGAGCATCTACCGAGACCAGACCCACCCTTGCGACGGGCTTCTCGGGCGGTGCGAATTTCTTGCTTCCGGGCGGATAGATGTCATAGGTTGATCCGACGGTAGCTCCCTCGACTCGTCCCACGTTGAGCGTCACTCGATGCGCGTCGAGCAGCGACGGTGATGCTGTCACGTAGATCCGCGCCACGCTGCTGCCATCCCCGAAAATGTACTGGTCGGCTTCGGCACCCTCCAGTGAAGGATGCTCCGACGGGTAGTTTGCTGTTACGTTTCCGATCACGCTGTCCATGACGTCGCGATAGGTAACCCCCGCCTTCGCAGCACGAAGTTGTTGGGTCAGAAAGTACGTGAGGGCACCATGGTCGGTGCTTTGGGCGTAGTGCTCGAAAGCGTTCTCCTTGGATGTGGCAGCAGCAATAAAGGCAAACTTGGGGACCGTCTCCGGATTCGCTTCTCCCAGGCCGCGCGTTGCAGCGACAGAATACGCGGGCAGTGGAGGAGGCACGCGCATGTCGGCAGGAATCGAACGGACCCGCGCGCCTCGGACCAGCGTGCCGGAATGGCAGCTATCCAGAATAAAGGTGAGGTTTTTGGTCTTCGCGGCAAGTTGAAGCAGAAGCGGATGTAACTCTGCGCCGCTTATATCAAATACCTGGCCACCAGGATCTCGGGAGTCGAAGGGAACGATGGTCTCATCAAGGCCGCTGATCATCTTTCCGGTTACATCCTTCATCTGCGAACCGTGACCACTGTAATGAACGACCACAATGTCGCCAGCCTGGGCCTTAGCGATCAGGTGAGTCTGAATGGCTTGAATTATGGCCGCGTGCGTGGCCTGGGAGTCTTTTAGAACCAGAATGTTTTCGGGCGGAAACTCAAACTTCCCAATCAGGACTTGCCGCATGTCCTCAACATCATTGAGAGAACCTGCCAGCGGCGATATCCTGTCTGGATACTTGTAGTTATTAATGCCCACCAGCAGGGCCAATTTCTTCGGTGCGCCAGAAGATTGGCCAGCCTCGGTGCTTGGTCGCGAAGGATTCTCCACGGCCTTCGCATGCACAGAGCGCATCACGAATGAACACCAAAATAGCAATAGGCCTGCACCCAAGAGTGCGACCTGGCGCGTTATTTTTCCCATGGGGTCCTCCGTGCCACTGCGGCTGCTATTCGTCGATGCCTTTGTATTCCAGGGGTATGTAGCCTTTGAAACGCGACCATGTAGTCTTGCGACAAACAACCCTGGCCGCACTGCCCGAAGCCTCACACACATTGATGGTCCCATCGGGGTTATAGCCAGTAAACAAAACCACGTGTGACCCCGGTTTGTTCAGGACGTCTCCCGGCTTCATGTCTGTAAACCAGTTATACTTTGGCTTGCCCGCAATCTCTCGCAACGTGCTCGTGCCGTATGCATGGCTGGACAGTGGAATGCCCCAACAATAAGTGACGAAGCCCGAGCAATCAATGCCCGTAGTGCACGACAATACCCCGTAACGGCTATGTCCCCCCGCAGCCAGTCCCTTCGCCAGCTTGCGATCAAAATCCTCGGGCCCGTCAATACCACCCCAAGAATACGGAATACCCGTCACCTGTTGTCCGGTCTTCCAGTCGCTAGAGTAGCTTTTCGAACATGAGGCATGGAGATTGGGCGCACTGCATACCCAGGTGTGATTAGCCAGCCTATGAGCCCGGGCTATGATTTCGGCCCGCGTAGTAAGGGGCAGACGCGCAATCACGCTGGGTTGTGTCTGGCCGAAAACACTGGAAGTCAGCCAAATGAGCGCGGCCAGAAAATTCAAGCGGGAAAGCACGGATGCACCTCTATTCGGCAGAACGATCAAGAGCACAGTTAGTTCATGTCCCACACGTTTATTCGAACTTCAGAGCTGCCGGTCATCAGCTGATATAGGATACCTTTGCGAACGCGAAGTTCGTCTACCGGAGTAACATAATAATCCAAAGGAATATCTGTAACTTCACAGACCAGCACGCCATTGGCTGCATATTTTCGAACAGACTTGTTTAGATTTATTCCTTCGGTCTCCTCGCCGCCTGTCGTGGTTTCAAGAGCTACATAGGTATTACCCTGACTGTCGGTACCGAGACCCTCGATAGAAAGCAGCCTCAACCCGGGCTTGTCGAGTCGAACCTCGATAGTTCTACCACCGGCGCTCCCTATTGGTGGCACGGTCACAGTCCCGCTGTTCCCCGTGAGCACTCGGGCTTCTGCTGCCTGTGGCAGGGCAGCCGCCTCGGAGGGGCGTAGTTTGCCTTGGAGGTCGAAAGCATGAAGCTGCCCGGTGCTTGCCTCGCGAACCAGAATCAATCCGTTCGCGCCCACTGTTACGCTGTCGGCGGCAAAACCGATCCTCCAAGCCTGACGGAACTTGCCTCGGGAATCAAACACAGAGACGCTGTTGCGCAGAGGGTCGCTAATCAAGAAGCTCCCATCGTCAAGCACATCGAATGCGGCGGGCCCCTCTGGCGGCTCATCCTGAGCTCCTGGCGAAACCATGAGAGTGGCAGGATCGCCGAGCGGGATTTTCCCTGTCGGTTGTATCTCCTGCATGCTAACTGGAATTCTTACAGTTCTCGTCAGCGGGATTAGCCGCAGCTCTGCCTGCGGCCGGGCGGGCTCGTCACCGGAGCTGCTAATCACTAACCCGCAGAAAAGAACAAAACTAAGGACTCTATAGCGCCGTATCATGTTTCATCCAGCGGACTTACTGAGTATCCAAGAGCGCACTCACAGCCCCATGGTAGAAGAGAATTGGTCAATTGTCTCGATCCATACCCTGTGGCGTCAACCGTTAAATTAAGTGGGTTTCGGATAAAACCCAAACCCCGCCGACGGCTTGTCAAGCCCCATCGAGGGATGGTGTTGCCTATTCGGAATCGACGAGCACGACAAAAGCAGGACTGCTTTCCTGGTCCAATTGTTGTGCCAAAGCGTTGGCCCCTTCCACCGTCGCTTGCAGCCCCACGAGAACTCGCCAGGTTTGATCGCCCGGGCGAAAAATCAGGCTCGCAGTTCCGTATTTGCCCTCCATCTGCTCCCGAAGCCTGTCAGCCTCGGTGCGCTGCGGGAACGCCCCGACTTGGACCGCGAACATTTCTGCACCCCGTGTCGGCGGAGTGCTCATCACCTCTAACTGAACATTAACAACGCCTGGCATGTCGATTGCCTGGGCCGCCGCGTGAGAAAGATCAACAATGCGGCCTGCGACAAATGGGCCGCGATCATTAATACGTACTTCGGTCGTCTTTTGATTTACTTGGTTCTGTATTCGCACGACCGCCCCAAATGGCAAGGTTCTGTGGGCAGCGGTCATCTTTTCCATGTCATAGATTTCTCCGCTTGCTGTTAGCCGGCCATCGTAAGGATGGCCGTACCAACTCGCAACACCCACCTCCACGTGACGCTCCCGAGCACCATCCTTTCTTGTACAACTGGCCAATCCAAGGGTGATCGCCAGTGCCCATGCAAAGCACGTTTTCAACTTGTGGGACACCGTTCGTTTTACCGCGAGGCCTCCGGCAAGTAGATCTGCGCTCATTCTTGAGTCCTTGTTTTGGAAATGGCGCCGCCGGACTTCCTGTGCTCGCGAAGGCCCGGAGTAGCGACGTGTGGGGAATTGTAAGCTTGTCGATGCTTGGTAGCAAGGGTAAAGACAGCGCCGCCTTTGTAGCCGACTAATGGCAGGTTTACAATGAATAGATAGATTCCTCCGCTGTCCATTCATACGCGCAATTTCGATATTCTGCGACGGTATAAAATAGGTCGCAATTTGAACCAAATCGAGAGCCAGAAGCCCTGACGGGTCAGATGGGCCTGCATGGGCTGACCTTTGGCTTCGGATTGGTGTACTGCAGAAGCGGACAGGTACGAAGCCTCACCGGGGGGAATGATGGCGATTAGTCATTGGAAACGTACTGCCGTCAAGTGTTTTCGCGATACTGACGACCATCACATTCTGGCGTACGCAGCGGCGATGTCCTACTATTTTGTACTGGCACTTTTCCCTGCGCTTATAGCACTTGCTGCGACCGTCGCTTATTTGCCGATCCCGAACATGTTCAGCATTATTGTAAGCTCGCTCGCGCGCGTGATGCCGCCCGAGAGCATGGTTCTGGTGCAAACAATTGTAGCGGATATTATCACCCCGAATCCCGGCCCCCTACTCTCAGTTGGTTTGCTCGGGACGCTCTGGTCAGTGTCTGGCGGTTTCGCGAATATGATTGAGGCCCTGAACATCGCTTGCGATGTACAAGAATCACGCCCCATATGGAAGACCCGGTTGCTGGCGCTTGGGTTAACGCTCCTCATAGGGGGCCTTATCGAGGTCGCTTTCTGCTGTATCCTTGTTGGCCCACATTTCGGAGAGCTTCTTGCGGCTAATTTTGGATTGAGCAGGGTATTTGCAGTCCTTTGGCCAATGCTGCGATATTTCTGTGCTCTAATGTTCCTTCTTCTAGCGATAGTAGGGATTTATCGAATCGCGCCCAATACTAGCTACACTCTCAAGCAGGTATTGCCGGGGGCTGGTTTCGCGGTCCTGACTTGGCTACTACTTTCCTCGGCATTGAGCTTCTATTTCCGAAACCTGGCTAATCTTAATCGCACGTATGGCGCTCTCGGTGGCTGCATCGCGCTGCTCTTGTGGCTGTACTGGACGGCATTCTTGATCCTCCTGGGGGCAGAACTCAATTCAGAACTGGTTCAGGTATCTGCCGATAGTAAATTCGGGATTGACCCACGAGCGGGGCCCCCGCTTTTAGGTAAACGATTCCCATTTTAATGTGTGGCAGATCTTCGCTCCATCATGCAGAGTCCAGGCGCCGGTTTGAGTACACAACGACCTTCTCAAAGACCGCCCAGTGCTCCGATCGGTGGATATAGCATGCTTGCAGAGCTGGACTCTTGGCGTTGCGATAAGTTCTGTCAACAACCACCTAAGTGCCGGGGGCGGCTCGGCACCAGATTCTTGTTGCGGAACTGTAAGTCTTGGGCTAGTATGGCTGCCACGTTCTGACGCACGATACTTGTGGGATTCCCGGAAGTGTCGCGACCCAGGTCATCCTCATGTCGAGACTGCATCCTTAAAAGTAAGGTCGGCAATCAGATGTGTGCCGCACGCTGATGGTTGGCTCAGATGATCGATCAGTTTGATGAGCGACTGCAGGACTGGATTACGAGCGTAGTTCAGGGAGCTAGTGTGTCCCTTTTTCCGCCTGACGGAGAAAGAGAAGGGCGCGGAGTCGGTCTGTACTTACTTGAAGTCACGCAGGCACCTCCGCCCAGTACCGTCAAGCGGCCTCCACTCCAACTCGCTCTGAGGTACCTGATAACTGCGTGGTCTGATAAGCCGCAACAAGCCCATCAGATGTTGGTGCAGTTGATCTTTGCTGCAATGGAGAACCCGGACTTTCAAGTCGAACTGGATCCCATTCCCATCACCGTCTGGACGGCTTTCAAGGGACCTCCTCAACCGTCATTCATTCTGCGGGTACCACTGCGGCAAGAGCGGCCAGAGATCCATACAGCGGTTGTGCGTCACCCGCTGAAGATCGAGGCGTCGCCGATCGTCGGCTTACACGGACTTCTTCTCGGGCCTGACGACGTCCCACTCTCCAACTGCACGGTGGAGATCCCGGCGCTACACATTTCGGCAAACACCGATTACAGGGGCAGGTTTCACTTTCCAGGCGTGCCGGAAAAGGGGACGAAGCGGCTTCTCGTTAAGGCCAAGGGACGCCAACTTTCCATCGAAAGTGATCAGAACTTTCCGGATAGCGAAACACCGCTGGTAGTACATTTCAGTTCATTGGAGGAATGACATGACGTTAGCCTTGATGGCTCCTGGAGTCTACATTCAAGAGCAGCCTGCACCGAGAACGGTAGTGTCTGTGGGAACCAGTACGGCTGCTTTCCTCGGCACTGCTCCGGACGCGAATGCACACCTGAACGAAGCATGGCCGGTTGACAATTGGTCGGAGTTTCGTAAGCACTTCGCGTCCTCGGACAACGCCCCTAGCACCATGCTCGCGAATGCGGTGTATGGTTTCTTTAACAATCGGGGAAGTCGTTGCTATGTGCTCAACATCCCCAAAGGAGAACCCATCTCTGGCAGGGACAGACCACGCTCTGGACTCAAGTTGCTGGAGGAGAATGACGAAGTTGCGATCGTTGCAGCTCCCGGCTCCTTCGACCCGGACTCCCACGAAGCACTGCTCACTCACTGTGAAAAGATGGGCGACCGCGTGTGCATTTGCGATACTCCTCCCGATGTCCAAAATACCGACCTCTTGAAGACGGTGGAAACCGCCCCTCTCCCTAAGGGGAAAGACAAAGATAAGGGAGCTGCAGGCGGAGCGGGAGCAGAAGAGGGCAGTACCAAACCTCCTTCTTCGTCCGCGTCAGCCGGAGGACTACACCCTCGCCTCTCCGAACTCGGTTTCGGAGCGTTCTACTTTCCCTGGATATGGGTGAGGGACGCTATCAACCCCCGGGGAGATCTCGTGGCTGTTGCGCCCTCGGGTCATATCGCGGGAGTCTGGTCGCGAACTGATGCCCTGCGAGGTGTGCATAAGGCCCCTGCCAATGAGCCGATTGCAGGCGCTCTTAACCTCACTTATCGCGTCACCGCCGAGGAGCAGGCCGAATTGAATTCTAAAGGGGTCAACTGCGTTCGCTTCTTCTCGGATGTGGGCATCCGGGTTTGGGGAGCCCGTACTTTGGCAGATGAAACCACTGCCTTTAAATATATCCCTGTCCGCCGTTTGTTCAACTTTGTTGAAAAGTCAATCCTGCGTAGCAATAGCTGGGTCGTTTTTGAACCGAATGACGAAACTCTGTGGAAGACGATCCGAGCCGAGATATCAGGGTTTCTCAGAATGGTCCATCGGGATGGGGCTCTCGTGGGCAAGACGCCCGAGGAAGCCTTCTTCGTGAAATGCGATGCTGAAACAAACCCCCCAGAGAGCGTCGACATGGGCTATGTAGTCACCGTGGTCGGCCTAGCGCCGGTGAAACCTGCTGAATTCGTGGTCTTCAAGATCGGTTTCCATCAACAGGGAGCGAAAGTCGAAAATGTCTAGCTGAAGATGCAAGGAGGCATCCATGGCAGAAGCTAAAAAAACACAGACGGCGGCTGCACCAGGTGTAACCGTCGATCCTTACCGTGCTTACTATTTTAAGATTTATATAGGAGGCACCGTGCAAGGGGGCTTCACCCAATGCAGCGATTTCGGGATAAGAGTCGATTGTATTCGTTACGCGGAGGGCGGCGATATCGTGGAGCGCAAGGTCCAAGGCCGGGTTCACTATGACGATGTAACGTTGCAGTATGGCCTGAGCGACTCGCTGGAACTATGGGGTTGGATGCAGAGCCTCGTAGCGGGCCCTACGCCTACGCCGCGCAAGAACGTGAGTATCGTTGTGATGGATGCCGCTGGGACTACCGAGAAGGTACGCTGGACCTTGTACAACGCATGGCCCAAGAGTTGGCGGGCGGCGCCACTGAATACGATGAGCAGCGTGATCGCAATTGAGACCCTGGAGTTGTGCTATGAGCACCTTGACCGACAATGAGATCGGTCGCCCGCGTAAGGGGAAGCTCTGGCTGACGACCCTTGCTCGAAAGCTGAGGAATTGGTTAGACGGTTTCCTCCAGGACGATGCCAGCTCTGCGGCCGAACCGAGAGCGGGGCGAAGCGAAGAGTTAGCTTCGACGCCGGATCTCCCAGCACAGGGTCAAGGTGTGTGGTCTGAACCAACCTTAGCAGCCGAAGACCAAGCCGGAGAATTTCCACCAAACTTGTTCAGGGGGCCAGGTCCTCCTGAACATTGGTTGGCCCTCGTACGCGAAGGCGCTTCGGAATTGCTTCTCCCCATCGAGGAACCTAGTGTTCCTTCGCAGACCCCTCCGGAGCCTGCGATGAAAATCGAGGGGAGGCAAAGAAAGGAGGTGGAGGTGCCACCTGAGGCCAGGTCGGCACGAATGCGCGAAGGGGCTCCGGAGTTGCTTCTCCCCATTGAGGAACCTAGCGTTCCTTCGCAGACCCCTCCGGACCCTGCGATGAAGATCGAGGGAAGGCAAAGAAAGGAGGTGGAGGTGCCACCTGAGGCCGGGTCGGCACGAATGCGCGAAGGCGCTCCGAGGGTACCTACGGAGCAGAGGACGGAACTCTGGCAGAGTGCGCAGAATACCGCGATGAACGATGACGAACGGCGAACAGGAGAGATGCCACCTTCGGCACCTCATCGCCGACCCTCCATGCGCCTGTCTGCGGAATCAACGCAACCGCCACCAAAAAGCATGGGTCCAGTAAGATCCGATAGCGGCGGACTGCCAAGAGTAAGGTGGATTCAACTTCTCAAGTACAAAGTTGCAGGGAAACTTTCTGACAGCTCGAAAGCTCACCGATCTCAGTCGCCGGACGAATACTCTGGCGGCTTGTCGTCCCCAGTACGACAGCTAGTGCATGAGGTTCCATCGGATATCAGAACGATTCGATCGCCCAATCGTTTGGAATCGCCGCCGCCCGGTGCCACTAGGACCCCAGATAGTGTGACTCCATCTCCGCACAGTGTTGGAGGGTCAAGCCCACCGCTTAGCAACGAACCCGGCCGATATTCTCCTAGCAACTATTCCGCGACACCCGCTCAGTCGACCTCTGCATTCAGCCAAGTGGAACAAAAACCGCATGGGATCTCCGCTTCTGCTCTCGACCAGCCTGAGGGAAAGAACCACTCTCCTATGGCAGACGATGCTTCTTTCAGTCAACAGACTACGAGCCTGAGCTCAGAGCATCGGTTCGTCAAGGACCGTCCTGGGCGCTGGCCCGCGAGTCCGCAATCGGATATGGGCGGTGAGTTCAGGAAACTTCGACCGGCCGCGTGGAAACGTGGGACGGAGGAAGGCAATCGTTCCCCGATCCAAACCCGGAAGAACCCTGAGCTCATGACGGACGCCGACGCATTCGGGCAGCCTGCCTTGCTTACAACTCTGCCGCTCACCGCTTCAAAGTCGCCACGTTCCGTTGACGCGACGGGGACCACTGGAGATCCGTGGCCCGAACTGCCCGAAGATCTGTACTCGGCCGCTGCCCATTCGGAGCAATTTTTGCGTAGCTGGCAGCACGTTAGTGCCCTCGACATTGAGCAACGTGGAGGCAGGTAATGGAGCGAGTGGCCTTCCTGGTGGAGGAGACTGACGAGCGAATCGCGTGTTTGTTGAACCCGGATAGCGTTGTTGTCCGCCGTCTTGCAGGTGTCCGTCCGCGCCAATCGAGCAGCGGGCCGCTGACTGGCGCTGCGCTGAAGGATGATCCCCTCCTATACACCGGCGGAGGCATGACTGAGATTCTATTGGACCTCCTATTTGACGTGTCGCTGGTCGCCCCCAACGTGACGATAGAAGATGTGCGCGACCTAACCGAACCTTTGACAAAATTGGCGGAGGGCGCTAAGGGCGACGATGGCTACGGAAGACCTCCCGTGGTTCGCTTGGTCTGGGGAAAGGCGTGGAACGTCCCAGGAGTGGTAGCGGCAGTCGCCGAACGGCTGGAATACTTTACATCAGGCGGCGTGCCTCGTCGATCCTGGTTGCGTATGCGGCTTCTTCGGGTTGGCGAAACTTCGCAGGCAGAGCCACAAGATCGGGACGGCGATCTTGTCATCTCGGATATTCCGGACGAAACTGATGTTCCTCCCGACGACCTGCGGTTCTACCAACTCAAGGGCACAGGCGGGGGAGAAGAACTTAGTAGTAGTGAGCGCCTCGATGAAGTTGCTGCCTCTCACTATGGCGATCCCGCCTGGTGGAGAGTGATCGCCACGTTCAACGGGATCCACAATCCGTGGGAGATTTCCGCTGGACAGGTGCTCATGATTCCGCCAGATTCTGCCGTGGGAGCCAAAGCATGACACCGATCGTGAGTCTTCCTCAAGTCGATATAGATGTGGAAGGCGAGCCCCTCCCAGAGGACGCGGCTGCAGTTTTGGAAGAGGTGCGAGTACAGCACAGGCTTTCTCAACCCAGTCTGTGCGATCTCACTTTCTTCTGCACTCATGGCTCAATACCGGAATTGGAGAACATCTCCATAGGTTCTCGATTGTGTCTGAACGTGCCGTCAGGCTCTCGGCTGCTGTTTGCCGGAGAGGTTACGGCGGTGGAATTTACTTACCAGCCTGGCCATGGACAAACCGTTCATATTCGCGGGTACGACCTACTGCATCGTCTCCGCAAGCAGCAGCCGGTATGTGTTCATGTTCAAGTAACACCCGCGGATCTGGCTCGTGAGTTGGTGGCGGATCTCGGACTTTCGGTGGAAGCCGAAGAGGCGGGTCCATCTTCGCAAAGACTCATCCAGTACCGACAATCCAGTCTGGACTTGCTCGTCGATTTGGCACAACGATTTGGCCTCTACCTTACGCTCCGCGCAGACGTACTGCATCTGATCAGCCTTGGAGGGATGGGCGAAAGTATTGCGCTCGAGGTGGGGAAGAATCTCTTGGAAACAACGATAGAAGTGAATGGCGACCCCGCGTGCCGTTCCGTCTTAGCCAGAGGTTGGGATGCGTCCCGGGTGGAGGCGCACGAGAGCCGCGTCGACGGCGCGCGCATTGGACGTGAGGTGGACGCGGAAGCAGCGCCACAGCGGTTTGGAGTAACAGGAGAGTGCACTTTGGCTGATCAGGTGCTGCCCGATGATCGTCACGCCGAGGCAGTTGCACAATCGGCGTTAGACTTACGTATCGCCCGCGAGGTCACGCTCCGCGGGGTGGCGGATGGAGATCCCGACTTGATGCCCGGTGTCATCGTCGATGTTTCGGGAGTCGCAAGCAGCTTAGCGGGCCGCTATGTTCTAACATCGGTAACCCATCTCATCAACCGTCGTTCCGGCTTTATTTCAGAGGTTTCCACCGTCCCGCCCACGTTTGAACGTCGGCCGCAAGGAGCGGCCGCGGTGTGGGGTACGGTCTCGCGGTTGGATGATCCCGATAAATTAGGTCGGGTACGCGCCTCCTTGCCTGCTTTGGGGAACGTCGAGAGCAATTGGATGGGGGTGGTGGCAGTTGGTGCTGGCAGTGGCAAGGGACTTGTTTGCTTGCCGAATGTGGGGGACCAAGTACTCGTCCTATTCATTGGTGGAGATTCATCGCAAGCTGTGGTCTTGGGCGGATTGTACGGCATGAATGATCCGGGCGACTATGGTTTGGAGGGATCGGTGGTGAAGCGCTTCACACTTAGTACACCTGGTGGGCAGAAGATTCAGCTCGACGACACCGGCGAATGCATTCGCCTGGAGAACAAGGGAGGCAGTTTTCTTGACCTTTCGCCCAAGAAGGCTGTACTCCACTGTGCTGTGAACCTAGAGATTGAAGCACCCGGTCAGCAAGTGTTAATCAGGGGACAAACCATCGACTTCGAGCAGGCGTGATGTTAGTGCTAACTGAGGACGCGAAAGTGTACTGCAAACATGGACCGGGCAAAGTCTCGATCAAGGAAACGCAGGAACTTGTGACGATCGCAGGACGGAAAGTGTTAGTGGAAACCGACCCGGAAGGTCGACCGATTTCGGGGTGCCCGAGTGTGGTGCCCTTCAAGCCTTGCCTGACGACCTTAGTTGTACAGAAGGGTTACTCCCACTTCATTCGCGTCGAAAATCGCAGGCTCTGCCTCGACACGATTACAGGCTTTACTGACGGTACGCCTCCCGGAGTTGTCATGTATGAGGTACGAGATCCCGGTCAGCACTTTGTATCGGAGGTTTCATGAAGCCAGCACGGTACCAAACGTTTCAGTTTATACATCCTGACTTTGACCAAGCGGAGAAAGGTACGGGGCTCGGTGTATCGAACCGCGGCAGGCTAGAAATGGTGGAGGGGGAAGCATCCGTAAGGCAAGCCATCTTCTTGCTGCTCTCAACGCGACCCGGAGAACGGGTGATGCGCCCCGAATACGGTTGTGATCTGCAGCGATTGATCTTTTCGCCGAACGATGACACCACGGCGGGCTTAGCCATCCACTATGTGAAGCGGGCGCTAGAACGCTGGGAGCCACGCGTGGAGGTAGTTCGCCTGGATGCCAGAAGATCAGAAGACGATGCATCGCCCGGTCTGCTGGAAATTCATCTTGAATATCATGTCCCAGCCACACAGCAGATCGAGCCCCTGGTCTATCGCTTCGATTTGACAGGAGAACGATTCTGATGGCGCTCGTCCCCCCAAATTTAGACGATCGCACCTTTGCGCAACTGGTGCAAGAAGCACGCCAGCGGATCATGGCAACTTGTCCCGAGTGGAACGACCTTTCGATTGCCGATCCCGGGATGGTGTTGGTCGAAGTATTTGCCTACCTGACAGAAACCATGATCTACCGTCTTAACCGGGTACCGGACAAGGTCTATGTCGAATTCCTTCGTTTATTGGGAGTGTCCCTGCTCCCCCCCGAGGCGGCAAGCGTAAGCTTGGTTTTCAAGCGGTCTCGTCCCTCCGATAAGCCTCTCGAAATTCCTCGCGGAACGCGCGTTAGCGTATCCCGGGCGGAAAGCGGTAAAGAGCCACCTGTATTCGTGCTAGCACGCCCTGTATCGATCGCGCCGGGAAGCACTGAGGCCGAGACACTGGCGTATCATTGCGACCTCGTGGACGCGGAACTGGTAGGAAAGGGAACGGGGCTTCCGGGTCTCTCGGTGAACGTTGGCCGTCCTCCCATTGTCGCTTCCACCACCGACGAACTTGATGACCTTATTGTAGGAGTGGAGGCAACGGCCGAAGAATTAGGAGGCCGCGCTCCTGCTCGGGAATTTGGCGGCAAGGCTTACAGAGTGTGGCGGGAGGTCCCAAACTTTACGGAATTAGGGGCTGACACCTTCGCCTACAGGGCAGACCGGGCGACTGGTTTGATCACGTTCGCACCGGCAGTACGGATTCGAAACGCGACCGGAGCGTTGGAAGAAATCCCGCGTGCATTGGCAGCAGTGCCCGCCGCAGGGCGGGAAATTCGGGCTTGGTATCAATGCGGGGGGGGGCCGCTGGGCAATGTTTCTGCAAGTACTCTGACCGTGCTTAAGGATCCCATCCCGGGTGTCTCGGTATCTAACGCTGGAGCCGCCGTCGGTGGGCGATCGGCCGAAACAATTGATAACGCGCTGCTTCGCGGTTCACACGAAGTGCACTCATTTCAGCGAGCTGTCACCGCACGCGATTTTGAGCTTGTAGCAAAGCGGACTGGCGCCGTGAGTCGTGCCCACGCATTTACCAAGGCAACTTTGTGGAAGTATGCAATCCCGGGAACTGTCGAAGTCGTTCTTGTACCGTTTCTAGAAGAAGAAAAATGTGGTGGGCAAATCACGGTAACCCAACTTCAGGAACTTGAAACCGATGTGGCACGTGAAAGAATTCAAGAGACCTTAGACCAATGCCGACCGCTCGGCACTATCTGCGTAGTCAGCTGGGCTCGCTACAAAACAGTGAAGGTGCGTGCTCGCATTGTGGCCCAGGCGGAGGAAGATACAGATACCCTTAAGGCGCGCGTTCTGGATCGTCTGTACAAGGCAATTAATCCCATGCCCTCGAAGACACACGGCGGCTGGCGATTCGGGCAGGCACTGAGGAGCTCCACAGTCTACGACGCTGCGCTTTCGGAACCGGGTGTTAGTTATGTGGAGGATCCGCAATTGATCGTCGAGGAAGTTCCCGAAAAGGATATCGGCTGTCTAGCGGTAGATCCTTTCCAGCCACAAACCTGGTATAGCGGCAGTCATGAGGCGGTATACCGCTCTCTGAACGATGGCGACGGTTGGGCGATCGTGGGTCAGTTTTCGGGAAAGTCCGTGTACTCTGTGCAGGCGAACCCTGAGGTCCCTGGCTTGATTGCCCTCGCCACCAAAGAATCCGGAGAGACTGGTGGGTCATGCATCTATATATCTTGGGACTGTGGTGAGAATTGGCAGGAGAAAGCTTCCAGCTCGTTTGCTGTTGAAGACATGGCTTGGGCTTCACGCGATGGAGTGCCCCTGCTATTCTTGGCAACCATGGTCGGTTTGTTCGAACTTTCAACCAAGGCAGGTTCTTCGCCGGTGCAGATCTTTGTTCGGCCCGACGATCAGCAAATCGGGTATTACGCAGTCGCGGTGGCTAACTTAAAAGGAGGGCCCTGTGTGGCGGTAGCCACCCGCAAAATGGGCGGTATCTTTTTGTCCAGCGAAGCGGGCAGAGGAAGCACTTTCCGCCCCATTGGAATGGCGGGGGAGGATGTTCGCGTGCTCGCTGTGCAGTATGACGGAGCCCAGTCGTTCTTGTGGGCTGGGCAGGCGGCTCCGGTAGTCGGCGATCCCGGGAAGGGTTGCTTCGCCTGGGAACTTCTGGGCTCTCAAGACCCGCCGGAGGGATGGCAGACCTTCAACAAGGGCTGGCTGGGTGGCAGCTGTGTCGAGTTGGCCTTTCAGGGAAACAAGATTCTGGCGGCCACTTTTGACGGGGGTGTATTGTGGCTGGACAGGCGCAACGAACAAGAGTCGTGGCATGTGCCTGATCTGAATTGTGGACTGCCCCAATCCAGCCGCGAGCACCCGTTCGAGCGGGTGGATGCGCTGGCTGCCGACCCGTTACGCGAGGTTCTGATGACTGGCGGAAAGTCGGGTGCCTATCGAAGCAAGAACGGTGGACAACAATACGAGTTTTGTTCACGAAAAGTCTTTACCGACAAAGTAACGCTTCCCCCCAACTGGTTGTTCTGTTCGGGAGAGCACGAGCTGGAGGTCGTGACGGAAAGTGAAAGAAGGTCAGATTAAGCGACTTTTGCCGACTGTATTCCAGCGCACCGTGCAGCGGGGGAGTCCCTTGGCTGCGATTCTCAGCATAATGGAAGGCTTGCAAGGGCCGTCGGAATTTATACTTGAGCACTTGGACAGATTGTTTGATCCATACAGGACTCCAGATGAATTCGTGCCGTATCTTGCAAGTTGGGTCGATTTGACCATACTGATGGACGGCATCCGGCCCGGGAGTCCGTCGTCCGCTGCATCTCTGTCCACGGGGCTCGGCCGTCTGCGCGAGTTGGCGGCTGCGGCGGTGCCTTTGTCACACTGGCGCGGAACTCGAAAGGGGTTATGCCTCTTTTTAGAGACTGCCACCGGAAAACAAGGATTCGAAGTCGACGAACACGTCATGGAGGCTAACGGAACTACCAAGCCCTTTCACCTGCGGGTCACAGCCCCGGGTGAGCTTTCCGAACACCAGGTCTTAATCGAGCGGATAATCGAATTGGAAAAGCCGGCATACGTAACATACGAGTTAAAATTTCGATCATAGTCAATGTGAGAAGCTCACTACTTGACTCGGGAGGATTCTAATGGCTAAGTATTTCCAAATCACGATTCCTGAAGGCGCTTCCAACCCAAAGCTTGACAGCCAAGGCCGTGCGACAGTGCAATACACCGTGCGGAATGTGAGCGCTGCGCCAATCGATGGTCGCGCAGCCCTGGTATCTGTTCCCGGCGCCACCCCTGCCAATGATCCGGTCCAGAAAAAGTGGGTCAGCATTGATGGGCTGGCGGAACGGCACTTCGATACGAACAAAGAAGAGGTTATTAAAGTCAACATAGCTGCCAAGAGCGCGCAGCCAGGGGATTACACGTTTCGGCTGGACGTAGCGTCGGTCGCCGTGCCAGACGTGGGTGACCAAGGACCGCCCGTGAAGTTTACAGTGGCCCAAGCGCAAAAGTCGTCCTCCAAAATGGGGTTGTGGATAGGGCTGGCGGCGGTGGTCGTCCTCGCGGTGGGCGGCGTGGTGGCATGGTTACTGATGAAACCCAAGGCAATCGCGGTTCCAGACCTCAGTCAGCAAACCGTTGACCAAGCCAAGACCACGCTCGCCGGGCTGAATCTCACGCTCGATGAGGCCGGGGTGCAGGTAGTTCAAGACACCCCCGAAAACGCCGGTAAGATTCTCAAACAAGACCCGGCAGCGGCCGCGAAAGTTCCCGCCGGTACGTTGGTGAAGGTTACGGTGGGTGCTGCGGTGAGCATTGTGCCAGACCTCAAAGGACAGACTGCGGCACAGGCTCTACAGGTCCTGACTGCGGCGAACCTGACGCTCGACCCGCATGTTGAAACCGTCCAGAGCGCACCTGAAAATTCGGACAAGATCACGGCGCAAAGCCCAGGAGCCGGCAGCAAGGTTCAACCCGGAACCGCCGTACATGTGACCCAAGGTGCCGAAATGGTGAACGTCCCGTTACTGATAGGACACCCCTTCAGCGAGGCACAACAACTCCTCGCCCAATCCAATTTAACTCAGGGCACGATCACGACTGTAGCCAATTCTAGTTTCGGTGGGGGGGTAGTTGCTGACCAGGATCCGAAGGATTCTACTCCGGTGTTGACTAGGTCCGTTGTGAATCTCTCGATCACGCCTCAAACCACGACTGTTCCCAAGGTCGTTGGAATGACTGTTAAAGACGCTAATAATAGGCTCCAGAGCTCGAACCTTAGTCTCGGAACGATCTCCGGCGACCTCCTCGATCAGCCGATCACAACTCAGAATCCGGCCGAAAATCTAACGGTACAGGTTGGCACAAAGGTAAATGTGGGAGTGCCATGCCGGTTTGCGAACTGCCAAATGGTGTACAAGGGCTGGTTCTTTGCTGGAAACTCGGCGATAGTGCAGAAACCAACGCCAACGCTAGCGCAGACGGCTGCGCCTCCGCGGACTATCGCAAACCCGAAGGCGCCCAATGGATACTCGGTGGACTGGTGTCTGCACTGGGCCGCCCAGTGCGGTCAAGCAGCCGCTGACCAGTACTGCAGGATCAACGGCCATCCCGCCGGGGCGCAAAGTTTCGGAACCATTGCCATGCGCCCGACATGGGTTCTGGGTGACAACAAGGTGTGCGATGCACCCGGCTGCATTGGCTTCACGTCTATTCAATGCAAGTGATAAAACCGGAATGGCAACTGTCCGAAATGACGACAACGTACGAGGATGAGACTGCGTTAACATTACGAGTAATATCGTCAGCGCTGATCCTGTTCGTGTTATTGCCTGCCTAGTCATCGACAGGAAGTCAACAGGCTTCCGCTGTACCCCGGTTGCGATAACCGTGGCCGGGCGAAGCCTGACCGGTGGTGGCGACGACTAGTTAACTCTGGAGGGTTTAGTGGCCAAGTTTTTCCAAATCAACATTCCTGAAGGCGCTTCCATCGTGAAGCTTGACAGCCAAGGCCGTGCAGCCGTGCAATACACGGTGAGGAATGTGAGTGCTGCGCCAATCGATGGGCGCGCGGTCCTGGCGTCTGTTCCCGGCGCAATCCCCGCCAACGATCCGGTCCAGAAAAAATGGGTCAGCATTGATCCGCCGGCGGAACGGCACTTCGACAAGGACAAAGAAGAGGTTTTTACCGCCAAGATAGCCGTTGCGGCCAAAAGCGCGCAGCCGGGGGATTACACCTTTCGGCTGGACGTAGCGTCGGTCGCCGTGCCGGACGTAGGTGACCAAGGACCGCCCGTGAGGTTTACGGTAGCCCAAACGCAAAAGCCGCCCTCCAAAATGTGGTTGTGGATAGTGCTGGCGGTAGTGTTCGTTCTCGCTCTTGGAGTTGGCATATGGTTGGCTGTCAGGCCTAAGCCCACGGCCACACCCACGCCCACCCAAGGGGGCAAGGCAACGGAGCCAGTGAAGAAAGAGCCAGTAAAAGAGCCAGGTAAGGAGCCAGTGAAGAAAGAGCCGGTGAAGGAGCAGCCACAACCCAAGAAGTGAGGGTGATGAATATGGTCGGGCTGCGGGCGAAGAAGTAACTATGAAGGAGATGCAGGATGAAGGTCGTGCTGATCGTGCTGGTTCTGGTTGTCGTTCTATTCGTCGTGCTTGTTGTCTGGGGACATGGTAACAACGCAAGCGTAAAAACGTCAGGAAATCCCACTAAGGATGCAAACAACTTCAACGCAGACTCGTACCCATCCATCACTAAACTTAGAGGCTTTTTCGGCCCGCTGGGCCCCAAGTTGAAACCTAGTGAACTGACGCCCAATCCCCCGCCGCTTCAGCGCGCGCACCCCGCCGCCGCGGGGGCTTCCGGTAAGTTCATTCTCAGTTTTGGAGACAAGCCCACAACGTTCAATGTTGCGCCGGACAGCAAGGACAAGTATCGCCAGGCAACCTTTACCGTAACGAATAAGGCTTGCGCGATTGAATACACAACCAATGACCCTAGCGGAGGGAAACTGAACGACCAAAAGTGGCCGGACGACGGAGTCGATCCGCACAATCCCCTAAAGCCGACATTCCAGATTCTATCGGCAAAAGGAGTCCTGACCGTGACTTTGAAGCAAGGCTGCTCTATTCAACTCGATTGAGCCGGGCACGTTAGACGATCACCTTGACCACTGAAACAATCCCGCCGATCAGGTAGACCACCGCCCAGATAATAGCCAGAATACAAACGATGATGGCGGCAATGTCATCCGTGATACTCACTAAGAATCCTGGAACGAAGCCCTGCAGAAACGCAATAATCAGGTTGGCTACCAGCGAGGTAATAATGATTAACACGAGACCTTTGTTCTGAAGAAATCGCTGCTGGGCCAGGACCAGGCATGCCGCGAAGATGATCTTGAGCGTCATGAGCAGGCTAAGCGCAATCCGCGCACCATTCGTGTCGAAATTCGCCCATATCGCAAAATAGGCAATTGTTCCAAACGGAATGGACAGCAGGAGACTAACCATCAGGATGAGAAGTGCGATGTCGACGAAGGCGACGACGATGCAGCCCAGGATCAGCAAAATCGAAAACACCAGCGTAATGATCCCTTGGATCTTGCTCTGCACTCGCTCTGGAATCAGCAACGCAATGGTTATAATCAGCGTCGCGTAGAAGATGAGTCCATCCAGAAATGCCATCGCAGGAATGGCTTTGCCGGTGGGCGAGACCTCCAACGCGGTGGCGGTCGAGCCCAGGACGGCAATCGATCCCAGTTCGACTAGGACCGCCAGAAGAATGGCGATCAGGGCTACAATCAAAAAGGGCTTGCGCATGCTGTCAAGCATAGACATCCACCTTCGCTGTGGGCGGCGCCAAGGCGCGAATCTGCCCTGTGGCAGCGAGTATACTCAAAAGCTCTATCCGTGCAAACTCTCTTGTGAATCAGTAAGAGGGACCCGAGAATCCCACCCCTCCAATCAGGACGCCGAGACGAGCGTTAAGGTCATCAAAGTCGCTTTGGCCTGATGAACCCAGCAAGGCATCAAAAAATCACCGTGCATGGGAGGGATGAGCTTGTGGTTTATGCACTGGTTGCTTGGCTCTATTTGACGGTGCAGGCGCCCCATTCCAGGCTAAAATCGCGATAAGACCGCCAATGCACACTCCCGTGTCTTCAGCCGAACCAAACGTCACAAAACTGCTAACCCCGATTTGCGATATCCCTCCGTTCCCCACAAATTCACAACTGTTTGGTCTTGATGCGCCCAGGTCGCAACCGCTCTTAAATGGAGAGTGTCCCGCGTAAGCGGGTTGTTGGATCTCGCGGTCGCAATGTGTAGCGGCAAGGTTAGCGCTCTTGGCGGGCTGCGAGAATCACGCCACGCGAAGGAATCCGCGTTGCTGTGGTTTTGCGGACACCGCGAACTATGTGGACTGAATGAGTGTTCCTGGTACATCCCGAACTAAGGGCAATGGGTCAACCGGCTGAAAGAGGTATCAATGGCCCGAGTCGCTACCAGAAGGGAAGTCTGCTTCCCAAGAGCGGCCTTCCCAAGAATGGGCTCCGGATTGGCAGGTCGAGCGGGGACATGATTCAGCCAGACGGAAGAATTCGTCGGCCCTGTAAGTGGGAGGTTTTGGGAACGATCCGGGACTATCCCACACGTAGACTTGCGCAGCGTGCGCTGGAGGATGGCGTAGAACGTCTTGTAGGGTTCGTTGGCGGATTCGATAATGCGCTTGATCTCCTCCAGCTTGGGAAGCACAAACCCGTGAAAAGGATCGTGGGCAATGTAACCCGACGCCCGGACACTCCTCCACATCATGCGAAGCGTCGCCACTAGCACCCGCTGCTAAAGAGGCTGGGTATCCCGCAGTGTGGTTTCCATGCCTTCCGGCACGGCAATGCGACGCTACTCGACCGCTCGACCGGCTTGGCGCACCCATGCGAGTGATGTGTTGTGCGCAGCTTCCATCTCTTGTCATCACCAGCGCGGTAACCAGGTAGGCACAATCAGGGCTGCAACAAATTCATTCGTGACGTGACTCCCAGTCCCATGACCCTTCGTGCCAAACCCAGTGGGCCAACCAAAATGAAGAATCTGAAAATTTGTCCGAAGTACATAAGTGACAATCCTGCGCTCGGAGGGATGCCCGTTCAGGCCGGCCCCCCTTGGCGATAAACCGAGGAGATCGGGATCAGCGTGGATAAACGCTTAGCTGTCACCACATTGGGACAAAAAAGCTGATGCAAAGAACATCTGCACAACTCTTGGTGTTGATTGCGTGTTTGGGTCTGCTGACCGGGACAAGCCTGGCGCGAAGCCAAGTGGTACTTGGTGAGAATGATCCGACAGTGATTACGGTCACAAGCACCAGTGGCGTGAGTTTGGACTGCAGTAACGACACGGGAGGCGGTAACAGACGAGGTAACACTGATGTCCGCCCCAACGCGGCGGCAACTGAATTGTCACCAGTGAACCCCGAGGAGGAGGAGGAGGAGGCAATACGTGCCATCTTGGATAGGTACGAAGATGCCTACGCGAGCATGGATATCAAGGTCTTAAGAGGAGTTTGGCCATCGATGACGAGAGAGCAGGAGAAGGCGGTCAGGAACGGTTGGCATGTTCCCGGCCTTCAGGCCGTTAAAGTACGGCTGCTGGATCGTGCTATATATCTGGAGGGCGACAAGGCTAAAGTGACGAGCGTTCAGTCGATGGTATATACGTGGAGGGGCGAGCGGAAGCCACCGCAGACAAACCCCGTCGAGATCTTGCTTGTCAAGAATGCGCAAGGCAACTGGCTGGTGGATAGCGTGAAGGGGAGATGAGGTGGCACTGAAAGCAGCCGAGCGGGCCCCTCACATAGGCGGCGCGCACACGCTGCCCGTACATCTCCGGCGCGAAAAAGACCCCCGGGGGTGTTTATTCGCCTACTATGCTGACATGAGTATGAATCCTGAGAACACGAACGAAACACCCAAGCGCCAAACTCCCAGAGGCAGCTAAACCCTATCGCTGGAAAAAGGGCTGCCCCAGCCGGAATCCCGGCGGAAGACCGAAAACTGCCCACATCTCTCAGGCGCTACGTGTTGCGCTTGCGCGAGGAGAAGCAGACAACATGGCAGACACCTTGTGCGCTCTGGCGACAGGACGAAAGAAAGGCTCTCCTGTGCAGCTCGCTGCTATCCGTGAAATCGCAGATCGAACCGAGGGCAAACTGCACCAATCCGTGGATTTGGACGCGAGTTTTTAGCATCGGGGAGCGGCTCAAAGAGGCTATTAAGAGACGCGAGGCGCAACGTCGCCAT
>Ga0209040_10000426_pt1 | contig 32410 bp, 32 predicted proteins | sample BogFormECP12_OM3_FD_188240 | JGI IMG/M metagenome (GOLD analysis project Ga0209040, IMG submission 188240) | Bog forest soil microbial communities from Calvert Island, British Columbia, Canada - ECP12_OM3 (SPAdes) (version 2) | ecosystem: Environmental > Aquatic > Freshwater > Wetlands > Bog ... | reverse complement strand
TCTTTGGTCAGCCAGATACGACCTTTGCCGCGGGGTTCTTTCCGCCTCGCCGCGCGGTCTCCGTCGATGGCGGCTATCGTGTCTCCGGGCAGACGCCATTCGCGAGCGGCGCGCATCATGCGCGGTGGTTCATGGGTCTGGCACAGATCATCGACGACGGTACGCCAAGGCTCGCCGCGGATGGGTCGCCGGTGACGCTGATGACAATGTGTCCGGCAAGCGAAGCGGCGATTGTCGACACATGGCGCACCCTGGGTATGCGGGGGACCGGCAGCCACGACGTACTCATGACCGACGTCTTCGTGCCTTCGCGCCATGCCGCGATGCTGGCCCCGTTGGACAAGCCTGGGACCGGGTATGAAGGGCCATTGTACCGGCTCACTGTCTGGGCCGCGATAGCGGTTTTGGCGACCGTCCCCCTCGGCATTGCAAGAGCCGCCATCGATGATCTGCTGGAACTCGCAGGGCGGAAAACGCCGTCATACCTGGCGACGCCGCTCAGGGATCGCGTCACCGTGCAAGCGTTGACCGGCGAGGCGGAGGCCACGCTGGGTGCCGGGCGGGCGTATCTCTACGAGGCGCTGCGCGAAGTGTGGGACAAGGCGCTCCAGGGCCAACTCATCGACATGCCCGGCAAGATGAAGCTGCAACTTGCGGCCACGCATGCCGCCGCCGCTGCGGCCAGGGCCGTCGATCTCGTCCAGGCAGCCGCCGGAACGACCGGCATTCGCGACGAATACCGCTTCCAACGTCATTTTCGGGACGTGCACACAATCACCCAACACGCGTACATCTCGGCAAGCCGTTACGAATCGGGAGGCCAGTATTTTCTCGGCGTGCCGATCGAGTGGCCGTTCTACGGGTTGTAGGAAGTCCCGATCTCTCACTGAACCAGGACTGGCCTCTCCACCACCGGTGCTTACCGCCGAGAGCGCGGTACGGTAGGCCTTGAAACTGACTGAACAGTCAGTAATTAACACTCATGCCCCGCTCCCGCCGCAAAGACGCGCGTCCCGGCGAGATCATCGCTGCCGCTCTCGCCTCGTTTGCCGAGCGCGGCTACGCGGCCACCAAGCTTGAGGATGTCGCCACCGCCGCCGGCATCAGCAAGGGCACGATCTACCTCTACTTCCCCACCAAGGAGGACCTGTTCCGCGCCGTGGTGCGCCAGGCGGTGCTGCCGAATGTTGAGGAGGCCGAGGCCGACATGGCCGCGTTTACCGGCTCCTCCGCCGACCTGTTGCGCCTGCTGGCACGGCGCTCCCTGCACTTGCTAGACAGCGATCTGACTGCGATCCCCAAGCTGGTCGTCGCCGAATCAGGCAACTTCCCGGCCATCGCGCAGTTCTATGCCGATGTTGTACTGCGGCGGGCGTTCGCGCTGATCGAGGGCATTCTCACCCGCGGCGTGCAGCGCGGCGAATTCCGCCCGATGGACGTGCATGCCACCTTGCCGCTGTTCGCTGGTCCGTTCCTGCTGCTGGCGCTGTGGAAACACTCGCTCGGCCGCCATACCGACCTCGCGTTCGATCCGCGCGCGGTCGCCGAGGCACACATCGAGACGTTGCTGCGCGGCCTCGCGCCGGACCAGCCGACATGAAACGCGCCCTGTTCCTCGTCGTGCTGCTCGCCACCGCGACCGGTGGGGCCGGATGGTGGTGGCTGCACCGCAATACCGATCCCACTGCCTGGCAGGGTTACGTCGACGCCGAATATGTCCGCGTGTCGCCCACCCTGACCGGCCGCGTCACCAGCATCGCGGTCGCCCGCGGCGACCAGGTGGCCGTCGGCGCGCCCTTGTTCACCCAGGACGATGCGGACGATGTCGCGGCCCGCGACGCCGCCGCGGGCAAGCTGGCGGAGGCGCAGGCACGGCTCGCCAACCTTGAGACCCGCATGCGGGATACCGAGATCGCCCAGGCGCGCGCCGATCTCGCCGATCTGATCGCCACGCGCGATCGCATTGCCAAAGACCTCGCGCGCAATGAGGAGTTGCTGCGGACTGGGGCCGCAAGCCGCCAGACGGTGGACCAGCAGCGTGCCGACCTCGCCTCCGCCATTGCCCACGTCGACGCGGCCAACGCGAAGCTGGCGCAGATGGAGTCGCCGACTGGCCGCGAGTACGAGATCGCCGCCCAGCGCGCCATGGTGGAGCAGGCGCGCGCCGGGCTGGCGCAGGCGCAGTGGCGGGTGGACCAGCGTCACGTCAGCGCGCCGATTGCCGGACTGGTGTCCGATACCTACGCGCGACCCGGCGAGACGATCAACGCCGGCGTTCCGGTGGTCTCGCTGCTGCCGCCGCAGAACATCCTGGTGCGGTTCTTTGTCCCTGAAACCGCGCTCGCCACCCTGCATGCCGGCGACCGGTTGACGATCGGCTGCGACGGCTGCGCGCCCGGCCTCACCGCCACCGTCACGTTCATCGCGCCACAGCCGGAATATACGCCGCCGGTGATCTACAGCGAAACCAACCGCGAGAAGCTGGTCTATCTGATCGAGGCGCATCCGCCGCCGGATCAGGCGGCACAGCTCAAGCCGGGCCAGCCGGTGGATGTGCGGCGATGACCGAATTCGCCATCGACGTGCACGACCTGCGCAAGAGCTTTGGCACGCGGCTGGTGATCGACGGGCTGACTCTGCAGGTGCCGGAAGGTGAGATCTGCGGCTTTCTCGGCGGAAACGGCAGCGGCAAGACCACCACAATCCGAATGTTGTGCGGCCTGCTGCGCCCGGATGGCGGCGGCGGCACCTGTCTCGGCATGGACCTGCTGCGCGACGCGCCGCGCATCCGCCTGCAGATCGGCTACATGACGCAGCGCTTCAGCTTCTACGGCGACCTGACGGTATCCGAGAACCTGGAGTTCATGGCACGGCTTTATCAGATTCGCGATCGCCGCCGCGCGATCGCCGAGGTGCTGGAACGCATCGGCCTGGCCGACCGCGCCGATCAGTTGGCCCAGGAACTGTCGGGCGGTTGGAAGCAACGCATGGCGCTCGCCGCCTGCGTGCTGCACCGGCCGCGCCTGTTGCTGCTCGACGAACCGACCGCCGGTGTCGATGCCAAGGCACGTCGGGAATTCTGGGACATGATCCACGAGATGGCCGCCGACGGCATGACGGTACTGGTATCCACCCACTACATGGACGAGGCGGAGCGCTGCCAGCGCGTGGTGTATCTCGCCGGGGGACGGCTGGTGGTGCAGGGCACCGCGGATGACGTGGTGCGCGCCGCGCACCTGGTGACGTTCGAGGCGACCGGCGATGACATCGAGCGCGCAGTGCGCAAATTGCGCCGTCTCCCTGGTGTGGAAACGGCGGCAGTGTTCGGCCGCTCGTTGCGTATCGCCGGCATGGATCGCGCCGCGCTGCGCACCGCAATCGACAGCCTCGGCGACGACGCGCTGCACTGGGAGGAGGTCGAGCCGCGACTCGATGATGTGTTCATCCATATGCTGCGGGACACCGAGGCATGAACCGTTTTTCCCCCGCGCGCCTGTTCGCGATGCTGATCAAGGAATCGCTGCAGATGCGGCGCGATCGCGCCACCGTCGGCCTGACGGTAATGCTGCCCATGGTCCAGCTGTTCCTGTTCGGCTACGCGATCAACGCCAATCCGCGGCATCTGCCGACCGGGCTGCTCACCGCGGAACATTCCACCTACGAGCGCACGCTCGCCGCGGCGTTGCAGAACACCGGATACTTCGACATCCAGCCGATGGCGAGCGAGGACGCGGCCGAACAGGCCCTGGCGCGCGGCGATGTGATGTTCGTGCTGAACATCCCGCCGGACTTCTCGCGCCGGGTGGACCGGGGCGAGGTGCCGCAGGTGCTGATGGACGCCGATGCCACCGATCCCACCGCGATCGCCAACGCGACCGCGGCCGTGGTGGCGCTGAACGCCACAGTGCTGAACCGCGATCTGCCGGCGGACATGCGGGTGCAGCCACAGCAGCCGCCGTTCCAGATCGTGCTGCATGGCCGCTACAATCCCGAGCAGATCACCGCGTTGAATATCGTGCCTGGACTGATCGGCCTGATCCTGACGGTCTCCACGCTGGTGATGACGACGCTGGCGATTACGCGCGAACGCGAATCAGGCACGATGGAAAACCTGCTGGCCACACCGGTGCGGCCGGTAGAGGTGATGCTGGGCAAGATCATCCCCTATGTCGGGCTGGCCTATGTGCAGATCGCGCTGATCCTGCTGGTGTCGGTGACGGTGTTCGCAGTGCCGGTGCGCGGCTCGGTTGCGTTGCTGCTGTTGGCCCTCGGCGTGTTCATCGCGTGCAACCTTGCGATGGGGTTCGCCTTCTCCACCATGGCGACGACCCAGATGCAGGCGCAGCAGTTGTCACAGTTCGGGCTGCTGCCGTCGATCATGCTGTCCGGCTTCATGTTCCCGTTCATGGGCATGCCGGCGTGGGCCCGCTTCATCGGCGAGGCGGTGCCTCTGACACACGCGCTGCGCATCTCGCGCGGTGTGCTGCTGAAGGGCAACGGGCTGGCACAGATCTGGCCCGATCTATGGCCGATGGCGCTGTTCGCGTTGGTGGTGGGTGCGATCGCGGTCAGCATGTACCGCGAGACGCTGGATTGACTCAGAAGACGGGCGATGATGGGTTTCGCTGCGCTCAACCCATCCTACGAAACCGGCAGATGGGTTGAAACGTAGGATGGGTTGAGCGCAGCGAAACCCATCACCAGTAATCAATCATCGCAACTCCCACGGCAACATCCGACGAAGCGTCGCATCACGCAGCATGTAATGATGGAACAGCGCGGCCGCCGCATGCACACCGGCGACGATCAGTACCGCGTTGGCGGCCAGCGCGTGCCAGCCGCCGACCAATTGCCTGAGTGCCCGATTGCCCGGCTCGTAGGCCGGCACCTGAAACAGGTTGAAGATCACGTCGCCGCGCACCCATACATTGGCGATACCGAGAACCACCGCAACGATCAGCAGCGCATAGAGCAGCCAATGCGTGGCGCGGGCGATCGCCAGCAGCACGCCGTTATCGATTGGCGGCAGCGTCTCGCGGCGTATCAGCCGCCAACCAAGCCGGGCGAGCAGCACGGCTCCGAGCGCCACACCTAGTACGATATGCACGGAGCGATAGTCGATGCGCAACGGCCCGTTCGGAAACACGTCCACGGTCTGCCCGATCGTCCACAGCACGACGACAAGCAGAGCGCTGATCCAGTGCAACGCGATGGTAGCGGGGTCATACCGCAGGCCCTGCGGCTCGGCAGGCTGCATCACGATCGTATACTGCATGCAATCCTCTAGCTGCTGCCAATCAAGTAGCCGGTGGCGAACACCAGGGCACCGCCAAATGCCACCTGAAATGCGGCAGAAAACGGCGGCGTGTCCATATACTTCCAACGAACCCAACTAATCGCGGCGAGCTCCGCCACCACGACGCAGATGGCGATGGTGGTCGCGGTCCAGAAGTTGGGGATCAGAAACGGCAGCGTGTGACCGATGCCACCGAGAGTGGTCATCAGCCCGGTGATCGCGCCGCGGATCACCGGTGCGCCACGTCCCGTCAGGCTGCCGTTGTCCGACAGTGCCTCGGCGAACGCCATGGAGATACCGGCGCCGATCGAGGCAGCCATGCCGACCAGGAACGCATTCCATGAATTTTGGGTGGCAAACGCAGCCGCGAATACCGGCGCCAGCGTGGAGACCGAGCCGTCCATCAGCCCGGCCAGCCCCGGCTGGATCACCCGCAGCACGAAATTCCGCCGCGCATGCGCATCCTCGCCGGCGCGCACATTGGCGGGAAGGTTCTCCTCGACGATCTGGTCCGCGCGCTGTTCGTGCACCGCCTCGGCCTCGGCCAGGTCGCCAAGCAGCTTGCGGATCGATGCATCGGTCGTCCGCGCCGCGGCGCGGCGATAGAAGTGTTTGGTCTCCGTCTCCATGCTCTCGGCGAGGTCACGCACGGCATCGAGGCGGAGCGGCTGAATCTGCCAAACCGGCTTGTGCTGGATGAAGCCGCGTATGTCGTAGCGACGGATCAGCGGGATGTGCTCGCCGAACTTTTCCTGGTACAGCTCGATCAGCCGGCGGCGATGATCGCTCTCCTCGCCAGCCATCTCGGTGAACACGTTGGCGCTGGCGGGATAATCCTGACGCAACCCTTCGGCGATGTCGTTGTAGATCCGGCCGTCTTCTTCCTCGTTGGCGATTGCCAACGCGAGGACCTCCTTCTCGGTTAGGTCGGAAAAATTCCGCATGCCGCGCCAATGTGACCGCTGGAGCGCGTCGGTCAAGTGGCGGGGGGCGCCGATACCACGGCAGTCGGATAACGAAAATGGCGGGGGCTCGCCATCCTTCCGCGCCCTCGTCCGCCTGACCCGGCGTTAGGGAAATATTTCCTATCAAAGTCCTACACTCCGCCGGACCTGCCAAAACCCTCGCGGAGACAGCGCGCCATGGATCAGCCGAACGAACCATCCCTGCCGGCCAAGCCCAGCGAACCCGACGGCCTCGACGTCAGGTTCGCCACCGACCTGATGGACCTGACGTTCGACACCATGCGCGTGCGCGAACGGGACGACCCCGCGCGCCAGGCCAGCCGTCGCGAGGCCGCGGTCACCGCGCTCGGCGCGATGCAGGCGAGCGATCCGGTGAACCTGATGTTCGCCGCCTACGCGGTCGCCTCGCACCACGCCACCATGGAGTGCTTCCGCCGCGCCATGCTCGCCGTCAACGACCCCGACGCCGCCACCCGCCTGCATCGCAGCGCGGTGGCGCTGTCGCGCATGATGGCCGACGCGGTGCAGGACCTGGCCAGCCGCCGGCGCCAGAACTCTGGGGGCAAGACCCCATGAACAGCGAGAACCTGCCCCCGCCCTGGGGCGGCTGCGGAACGGCAACCCCTCCGGCAACCCGCACGCCGCACTGCGCTGCGGTGCGCGCAACCGGGCCGGCGAGCCGTGCCGAGCGCCCGCGATGAGCAACGGCCGCTGCCGCTGCCATGGCGGCAAGAGCACCGGACCCAGAACGCAGGCAGGTCTGCAACGGCTACGCGCCGCGCACACCGTGCACGGGTTCTATGGCGCGGACGGCCGCGCCTTCCGCCACACCATCGCCGCGCTGTTCGCCCAGGGCCGCTGGCTGCGCCGGCTCGCCGAGTTGACACCGGTGCCCTCGGGTCAGAACACCGGGGTGCGGCCAGACACGGCCGATGACGCGCCTCGGTCACCTCGATAGCGCATCGTTACTTATGCGATATGGAGCCGCCTGCGGTACCCGATCAATGTCTCTATCCGGTTGGCACCGGTTCAGCACCCGCCGGTCGTCCAACGACGAAGCATGCCCCATTGGAACGACGTAGATCGCTGATCGCGTGCGGTCCCAATGGCGATGCGTCACACAACTGTGCTAGACCGCCCTCGTGACTGACCTCGACCATGCCACAATCGAGCAAGCTTTTCAGGAGCTTGGAGATCGGCTCCGTCGCCAACAACGGGTCGGTGATATCGCCGTCTACGGTGGCGCGGCGATGATCCTGCACTTCGGGATCAATCGCGTCACGCACGATGTGGATGCGGTGATCGAGACTGAACATGGCCCCGTGCAACAGGCCGTCCGCGAGATCGGTCGCATCCACGGCTGGGGTGAATCCTGGCTCAACGAAAGCGTCTCCGTCTATCTCGCACAGGCCGCCCGACTAGACGACATATCGCTGTTTCGGTCCTATCCGACCGAAGGAATGATCGGGCTGCGTGTCTTTGTCGCCAATCCACGCTATATGCTCGCCATGAAATTGGCAGCCCTTCGCACTGGAACGGGGCAACGCGACAAAGATGATGTCCTTGTGTTGGCGCGGGCGACCAGTCTCACTACGGCAGAGCAACTGATCGCCCTCCATAAGACATACTACCCCAGTGATCCGCTCGATGCGCGCAAGCTGGTCATCATTGGTGAGATCGCGGAGCTGCTGAATGCGTCCCCAGACACTGCGTGACGCGATTCAGCAACACATCGCCGGCCGCGACTTCGGCGTGGCGCTCAACGAGTTCCTCGACGAATTCTACATGGCCGACGCGACGACGCGCCAGCAGATGATCGAACAGGAGCCACCATTGATCGGGGACGTGCAGCAGGATGCCTACATCGGTGCTGTCGGTGAGCATCTGGCCGCGCGATGGCGGCTTGACCACGTACCCGCATGGACCAGTGGTCCGGCACGAGATTTGGAGTGGCCGTGGTTCATCGATGGCACCAGTGACAAGCTCCGTAAGATTCTGCTCATGGAAAGCCCGATTGCCTTTCGGCGTCGGCAAATCTTCACCGAGGCCGAACCGCTTCGTCGTGCGCGGATGCCGCGTGATGCTCGTGCGATTGCCAATGAACGCGGCATCTGGTCGGACGCTTGGATCGCGAATGAGATCTGACGCCGCCATCGCCCATGCGTCAGGGCATTGTTCCAGATCGTGATGACCAATCCAACCCTGAATCGGCTCTGTGGCCGTAACTTCACGCTGATGGCCGCGGTCTCCGGCGACGATGCAACGATGGCTGGTGGCGCGCGGCGGCGTCAGGGGCTCCCCCTGCGCCGCAGTGTGCCGCGGATCGCGTCCAGCACCTGCTCCGTCGGCGTGCGGTCCATCTTGCCAAAATAGACACCGGACGGTGTCAGCGAGCGCACCAACTGATGGAAGCCAGGGTTCAGCAGAGCATCGGACAGGCCCAGCGCGTCCGCGCGCGCGTCGTAATGCGCGGCCAGGCGCAGCGAATAGCGATAGACCGAGACCAGAATACTCACCAGAAAGAACAGCACCGCTGCGAAGCTGAACCGAGCGATAAAGATGAAGATCTCCAGCGGATCGGTCTTCACCGAGATCAAACTCGGCAGTCGGGCCTTCAGGTTGTCCAGCGCCGCCTCGTCACGCTTGATCTGACTTCTGCGTTCCTCGCGATCGGCCTCGAAGACCTTCATGATCTCGAGTGGCGGTCCGATGGCCTGTTCACCGATCCCGAGCGCGCCGAGCGTCGCCTTGACCGCTGTCAGGTCAACCGCGGCGGCCAGCTTCGTCAGGTCAGGTGGGTCCAGCCGCAGGATGATCCCGTCCGTCCCACCGCCCAGCCGCGCCGACCGTCGGCGGCGAACTGCACTGACCGAAGTTTATTGGTCGTGCCGCTGGTCTGGCTCTGCCAGCTCTCGCCACCGTTCTGCGTCGCCAGGATCGTGCCGTTACATCCCACCGCCCAGCCGCGCCGGCCGTCAGCGGCGAACTGCACGGAACGGAGAGTGTTGAACGCCAGGATGGTCGGCAGGGTGGTTACCGCGGCTCGTGCCACGACGTCCTGGCGCAACCGCGCAAACTCGGCCGCCAGTTGATCGAGGTTCTGCTTTTCCTGGTCGATCAGATCTTGCTGCTTCTTGATCGCGTTGGATTGCTCGGTGGAGTTCGCGATCAGCAGGATCTGTGAATAAAATACCACGCCTAGGCCGCCGACCAGCAGGATGATGATCGTCGTCAGGATCAGATGGCCCAGGCGCCTCAGTCGCCGGGCACGTGCCCTTATCGCTTGGCTGATCGCATCGATTGCGTCCGACGAGGCCTGTCGTTCCGTGTCGGTTAGGTCGCGTTGCGGTTGACGGCGACGCGCTGCATGCGCTTTGCGATCGGTCTCAGGGCGCGGCACCTCGTCGTTCATTTGCCCGACGTTCCCTCATTGACCAGCAACACTGATCGCTGCGGCCGGATAACTCTACTGAATGTTGTCTGCGAAACAAGATTGTGCCGCGCCGGCCACGGGCTTGTTGGCCAGCCGCTCCGGTAGCGCAATGGCGACAGACCCCGGCCCTTACTCCGCCCCCACCCCCTCCGCCAGCACCTTCGGCAACTCCTCCGCGCTCAGCGTCTCATGCGCCAGCAGCGATGCCGCCCCCTCGTCCAGCGCCGCCCGGTTCGCCCGCAGGATCCCCACCGCCCGAGCCAGCGCCCCGTCGAGATGCTCGCGCACCGCCACGTCGATCTCATGCGCCGTCTCATCGGAGAACCGCCGCGGCTGCCAGAACGCGCCAGGCTGGTTCAGGAACTGCCCCTGATCGGTATCCCACGCCACCGGCCCCAGCTTCGCGTCCATGCCGAACCGCAGCACCATCCCGCGCGCGATGTCGGTCGCCTTCGCCAGATCGTCGGCCGCCCCGGTGGAGATGTCCTCGCCCAGCAGTGTCTCCGCCGCGCGTCCGCCCATCAGCACCGTCATCTTGTCCTCCAGTTCCTGGCGTCCCATCAGGAACCGGTCGTCGGTCGGCCGCTGCAGCGTGTAGCCCAATGCGCCGATGCCGCGTGGGATGATCGACACCTTCTGGATCGGATCGCTGCCCGGGATCGCCAGTGCCACCAGCGCATGCCCCATCTCATGGTATGCCACGACGCGCCGCTCGCGCGGGATCAGGATGCGCGACTTCTTTTCCAGCCCCGCGACGATCCGCTCCACCGCGCCGGTGAAGTCGTCCATCCCGATCGCCTGCGCGCCGCGCCGGGTCGCCAGCACCGCCGCCTCGTTCGCCAGGTTCGCCAGATCCGCCCCGGTGAACCCAGGCGTCAGTGCGGCGATGTCCTCCAGCTTCACGTCCGGCGCCAGCGTCAGCCGCGCCAGATGGATGCGCAGGATATCCACCCGGCCCTTCTTGTCCGGCCGGTCCACCAGCACCTGCCGGTCGAACCGCCCCGCGCGTAGCAGCGCCGGGTCCAGGATCTCCGGCCGGTTGGTCGCCGCCAGGATCACGATCGCGACCGACCGGTCGAACCCGTCCATCTCGGCCAGCAACTGGTTCAGCGTCTGCTCCTTCTCGTCCTGCCCGCCCATCGGACTGACGCCGCGCGCCCGCCCGAGCGCATCCAGCTCATCGATGAAGATGATGCAGGGCGCCGATCCCCGCGCCTGCTCGAACAGGTCGCGCACCCGGGCCGCACCCACGCCCACGAACATCTCGACGAACTCGGCGCCATTGGTGGCGTAGAACGGCACCCCTGCCTCGCCCGCCACCGCACGCGCCAGCAGCGTCTTTCCGGTGCCCGGCGGCCCCACCAGCAGAATGCCCCGCGGGATATGCGCGCCCAGCCGGGTGAATTCCTCCGGCCGCTTCAGAAAATCGATGATCTCGTGCAGCTCGTCCTTCGCCTCGTCCACCCCGGCCACGTCGGCGAAGGTGGTCTTCACGTCGGTCTCGGCCACCAGCTTGGCCTTCGAACGCCCCACCGACAGCAGCCCGCCGCCGAAGCCGCCGCCGCGCCCGCCCATCATCATCCGCGAGGCGAATACCCAGATGCCCACGAACAGCAGCGGCGGCAGCACCCACGACAGCAGCGTGCCCAGCGCGCCGGTTTCGTTCGCGCTGCCGGTGAACTCGACGTTGTGCTTGGCGAGCTGGCCTGCGAGGTCGGGCGGCACCTGGACGGTGGTGAAGTTGCTCCGCCCGTCCGCCATCGGCTCGGTCAGCGTGCCGCGGATCACGCTGCCGGCTACGGTGACCTGCTTCACCTTGTTGGCATCGAGGTACTGCTGGAACTGGCTGTACGGGATCACATCGGAGCCTCCGGTTCCGCCACCGCCGCCACCGAACAGCCCGAGCGCCGAGATCACCACGAGCCCCGCGACGATCAGCCAGATCGAGGACGAGAAATTCGGTTTCGGCGCCGCCACGCGGGTGTCTCCAGACAGAGTAACAAGTGTGGGCCGGGGTCGCGCCGGCAGCAACACCGCGCGCGAACCCGCTTGGTGCAAAGCTGGCGCGGGTCGCAACGGTAAATTTACCCCACGCGTGTAGAAGCGGCTCTGGGAAAACGCTTCGGTGCACATAATGGGATCCGCTGACCGTTCAACTTTTACCATCCTCGGCGCCAGCGGCTTCATCGGTGCAGCGTTGGTCGCGTGGCTGGAAAGCCACGATCAGGTGGTGCACGCGGTCACGCGCGCCGTGCTGCCCGCGCTGCTGACAGGGCGTCGGCAGGCCGGCCACGTTATCGACTGTGTCGGCCTCACGGGCGATTTCCGCGCCCGCCCGCTGGACACGGCCGAGGCGCATGTCGGCCTGGTCGCGCGCTGTCTTGGCGAGCTGCGGTTCGAATCGTTCCTGCTGCTGTCATCCACGCGCGTCTACGCTCGCGCGAGCGCCACGCATGAGGACACGGCAGTGCCGGCGCTGCCTGCCGATCCCTCCGACCTCTACAACGTGACGAAGCTTGCCGGTGAGGCGCTGTGTCTCGCCGACCCACGGCCTACGATCCGTGTGGTGCGGCTGTCGAACGTCTACGGCATCGGCATGCCGGCGGAGACATTCTTGGGACAGGTGCTGCACGAAGGCCATGAGACGGGCGGCGCGGTGTTCCGCGAGAGCCCTGCATCCACCCAGGACTATGTCAGTACCACGGCAGTGGTGCGACTGCTGCCGGTGATTGCCGCAAACGGCCGGCAGCGGATCTATAACGTCGCGGCCGGCAGCAACACCAGCCACGCCGCCATCGCCTACTGCCTGCGCGACATCGCCGGCTGGCACATCGGCTTCGCGCCCGATGCGCCGACAGTGCGGCATCCGACGATCGACACCGCGCGGCTCGAGGCCGAATTCGGCCCGACCGCCAGCAACCTTGTCGCCGACCTGCCGATGCTGCTGGCTCTCGCACAAGAACACCCATACTCGCCATCGACGAGACCGATGGCCGCATAACCATCCACCACCCGGACGGCAATGCGGAGCAGCATGCGCTTGACCCCCTGGAAGATTGGCTGAGCAACGCATCCATGTGATTGGGGAACGTGGTGCAGGCGGCGACGTTCTGGTGGGATGAAAAACCAGATCAGACTGTTGTTCTGCCTCCTGGCCTGCATGACGGTGCCGTCCGCCGTCGGCGCGCAGAACCCGCAGCCGGCGCCACCGCAGCAGACAAAGCCACAGCTGGCGCCGCCCAACGCATCGCAGCCTCCGCCGGAGCAAATCGCGCCGGCCGATCGCACACCAGGGATGCCGGGGAACACCACCCTGAGCGACAGGCTGTCCCGGCAGCAGGGCACGCTGAAGCCACCGGCGGTCGATCCGGGCATCCAGGCTCCGGTGCCGTCGCACGCCCAGGGCACGATGCCCGTGATACCGCCGCCCGGCTCGCCAGGCGGCGACCCAACAGTGGTTCCGAAGTGATTCAAACTCGCCGCAGCGCCTCGCACACCTGTGCGACCTGAGCGTCGGTCAGTTCCGGATACATCGGCAGGCTGAGCACCTGCTCGGCCGCAATCTCGGTTGCACGGCAGCGTGCAGGACCAAGCGCCACACGTCGGCGATACGCCGGCTGGAGGTGTACCGGGGCAGGATAGTGGATACCGGTGCCGATCCGGGCCTCGCGCAGTCGGGCCTGCAATGCGGCGCGCTCCGGGGTACGGAGCACATACAGATGAAACACGTGACCGACGCCCTCACGGCGCGCCGGCGGCGCCAGCGACGCACCCCGCAGCGCCACATCGTACGCAACGGCGATCGCCTGCCGCCGCGCGTTTTGCGTATCAAGATGGCACAGCTTAACGCGCAGGATCGCCGCCTGCATTTCGTCGAGCCGGCTGTTCACCCCGACCGCGTCGCTGATGTAGTGAGTCCGCCAACCGTACTGGCGCAGTGCGGCAATATCGGCACCCAGATTCGCATCCTGCGTCGCGAGCATGCCGCCGTCGCCCAGCGCGCCCAGGTTCTTGGTCGGATAGAAGCTGAACGTGGCCACCTCGGTGAACGTACCAACCTTGCGGCCGGCGATGGTGGCGCCGTGCGCCTGCGCGCAGTCCTCGATCACCACAACGCCATGCCCGCGGCACGCCGCGACGATCGGTTCCAATGCAGCCGGCTGGCCGTAGAGATGTACTGGGATCACCGCACGGATCGGCGGCACGCCGGCCGGCGGATGCGCCAGCACTTCGGCCAGTTCGCCGGGGTCCATCGTGTAGTAATCCGGTTCGATGTCGATCAGCAGCGGCGTGGCACCGACCATCTCGATGGCGGCCACCGTGGCGACCGCGGTGTGCGACACCGTCACCACGCTCATCCCCGGCCCGACACCCAGCGCACGCAACGCGAGCGCCAGCGCATCGGTGCCGTTGCCGCAGCCCACCGCCGCGGTCGCGCCAAGCCAGGCGGCGAATTCCGCCTCGAACGCGCGCACTTCCTGGCCGAGGATGTACCAACCGGATTGCAATACCCGCGTCACGGCGGCATCGATCTCGCCTTGCAACGCGCGATAGCCGGCGCCGGGGTTGGCCTGCGGCACGCTGATCGCCGGTGCACTCATCGCCATCGCCTCAATGCGGATCGACCGCGATGTAGCGCGCCGGCCGCGGCCCGTCGCCGCCGCACTGGAACAAGCCCGCGCGAGCCAGCGCCGCACGGTCGTCCTCGGACAGCCGCGTGACCTCGCGCAGGTGATCGGTCCAGCTCTCCATCGACCAGACCTCCATCCAGCCCTCAGGATGCGCCACATCCTCATAAAGCTGCCAGAAGTTGGCACCGGCACGGCCACGGACCTTGCGGACCTCGGCCATCGCGGCCAGGAATTCGCCGCGTTCCTGCTGCTCCACACGGTAGTGCACGGTCTCCATCACCCGGCCGCGCGCCCGGCGCAGCAACGGCACCAGTTCGGCCGCCGGCGCCTCGGGAGTCGGCAATGGTTCCACCGGCTCGGGCGTGATCCGCGCAACCGACAGATCGATCGAACAGCCGCGCACGGCGACAGCCAGGGCGACACCGACACCGGCAGCCACCAGCAGCGTGTCGCCCATGCCGATATGTTCGGCGAGCAAACCCCAGGCGAACGACCCTGCGGTCAACGCGCCGTTCTGCGCCAACTGGTAGATCGACAGTGCCCGCGCCCGCACCCAAGGCGGGCAGACGAGCTGGGCGGCGGCTTGGATGGTGGCATAGGCTGAGGTCCAGCCGACGCCGAACAACGCCATGCCGGCAGCGGCGGGCAGCCAGTGATGCGATACACCGAGCAAGGCAATGCCGGCGCAGGAGAACAGCGTGCAGCCGATCACCGTGGTGCCGCGGCTGACGCGGCCACGAACCTGCGGCAGCAGCATTCCGGAGGTGACGCCGCCGATCCCCATCATGCCCAGGATCACGCCATACATGCCCGGCCCAAGGTCGAGGTCGCGACGCACCAGCAGCGGCAGCAGCGCCCAGGGCGCCGCGGCGGGAACCGAATAGGCGATGGTGCGCACCATGGCGTACTGCACTGCGGGGGTGTTGCGCACATAGCGCATGCCGGCGCGCATCGCCGACAGCAGGTGCTCGCGCGGTAGACCGGTGAAGCGGCGGCTGCGGTGCCAGGTGAACAGCGCGAACAGCACCGCGATGATCGACGTCGCGTACAGCGAGAACGCCAAGCTGGAGCCGCCGATCAGGATCAGCGCGCCGGCGAGCGCCGGCCCGATGGCTCGGGTGAGGTTGAAGCCGATGCCATTCAGCGCAATCGCCTGCACCAGGTCCTCGCGCGGCACCAGTTCCGGCACGATCGCGCTCCAGGCCGGCCCGGTCAGCGCGGCGCCGATGCCGATCGCGAAGGTCAGCGCCAGCAGCAGGAAGGCGGTCATCGCGTGGGCAACGGTCAGAATCGCGAGCGCGATGGCGGCAAGGATCGTCCAGACCTGGGTGCCGATCAGGAACACCCGGCGGTCGACGATGTCGGCCAGCGCGCCGCCGGGCAGGGCCAACAGGAACACCGGCATGATGGTGGCCGCCTGCACCATGGCGACGATGAACGGCTGCGGCGCGAGGGTGGTCATCAGCCAGCCGGCGCCGGTGTTCTGCAGCCAGGTGCCGAGCCAGGCCACCACGTTGGCGAGCCAGAGGCCCCGGAAGGTCGAATTGCGAAGCGGAATCAGGGCGGCGGGCAGACGCATCCGCGCATCATAGCCGCACCGCCGCGGATTGCGCCGCCTATGTCGGCGTTTACCGCTCTGGCGGGAACATCGTCCGCAGCACTTCATGCTGCACATATCTGTAACAGGGGCACAATCCGTGGCAGCCGCCTGCGTCAGGCAGGCTGCCCACGGCACCGGACGAGCCCCGGCAAGGGCGGAATGGCAGATTGACCGGGGATCCCAAGCCGGCTGGCAGGATAGCCCCAGAACGTCACGCCGAGCTTCGAACATGTTTTGGTGAGGCCGAGGAAGGCACGCGGCAATCACGGCCAAGGTCGCTACCCGTTCCGGCGCTGACCTTCGGTCGTGTAACCTGACAATGGATGTCGCTCTCGGAGCCATCACTATTGAGCGGCGTCTCCGGCCGCTCCAGCGCCACGAGCAGTTCGGTCTTGTTGGCATGCAGGCGCGCCAGCAGGTGGTCGAGGGTGACGAAGCCGGTGCGGCGGCAGAAGATGCGATCGAAGCGCGCACGCAATGCGGCACGACGCTGCGCGCTGGGAGCGGCCCGATAATCCCTGAGGTCGGGACAGAACCGCCAGATCAACCAGCGGAGGTGCTGTTGCGCGCTACGGTGCAGGTCGTTGAAGGTATCCAGTTTGTGCACCAGCCGTTCCGCATGCACCCAGCACAGTGCATGGTGGCCAACCGCAAATTGTCCGGCATCGTCACCAGCACCACGGTGCCGCGCACGAAGTCATGCGCCTGGACGCTGCCCCAGATTGCTCCGCCGGCCTTCGCCGGGGCAGGCTCTTAGTGGCGATCTGCGCCGGATCGGTGTGATGGTCAGGGCGTCGAAGCCAAGCCGGCCGAGCTGGGCTGACCAGGCGGCCTGATCGGCGAACACCATCTCCGATTGTTGCATTAGCCGTGCGATCAATGTCGCCGACAGCGCGCCCCGGCCACGGGTTTTGCTCCTGTTACGCAACCATTTGACTAAGCTAGGAAATTCCAGTTCTTGGGCGGGGTCACAGCATCGTAGTCGATCTGTGAATCCGTTGGCGCACGCCTACGTTGGTTCGAATCCAATCCCCTCCATTCCCGCTTCTTTTCAGTCGCTTACGGGAGTGGAGGTCGGGGTGCCGGTGCTGGTGACCATGTGGGCGTACCGCATGGTCACCTGGATCGAGTAATGGCCGAGGACCGCTTGGAGGGATGGGATATCGCCTGTGGCCTGTAGGAACCGGCTGGCGAAGCCGCGGCGCATGTCATGACAACGAATTGTTAGGACCCGGCCGATATAGTGTTCCGCAATTGAGCGACCGGTTTCCCTGAAGGTCGTCGTTTACGCCAAAAACGGCACTTCTCGTGAGCTCTTCTATGCTCCCCAGACGGGGCCGGCGTCCCGAAAAGTTTAAGCTATTTACGAGAAAGGTTGCCTGCGCCGGTGCGCTGGCTGCTAGCACGATCCTGTCGGCCAATGCCGCCACAATCCAGTATGAAGACGCCGTTGACGGTCCGAACGTGGTATCCATCACTGGTGAGATCGAGCGCGGCGACGCTGACCGATTCAATCAGGTTGTGTCCACCCTCACGGGACCGACTGCCGTTTTTCTTAAAAGTCCTGGTGGGCTGGAGATCGATGGTCTGAATATCGGCATCGCAATTCGCGGACTGGGCTACAAAACGGTCGTGATCGAAAACACCGTCTGTGCCTCGGTATGCGGACTCATTTGGCTTGCCGGATCGCCGCGTATCCTGACCCCGAGCAGCAAGATCGGCTTCCACACTGCCTACAACCGCGACGGTCAGGAAAGCGGTCCAGGCAATGCGTTGGTTGGAGCTTACCTGACCAAGTTGGGTTTCTCGTACGATGCAGTCATCTATCTGACACACGCAGCACCCGACGACATGCAATGGCTGAACCCGAGCGATGCCGCGAGAGTCGGCATCACCTACTCGCTGGTCAATCCGCCAGCGCCAAAATCCGAACCACGTCCGTTCATCGTCCAGCCTGCTCAGCCGCAGTATCAACAGCCATCGACGCCGACCGGCTCACCGGCTGAACAGCAGGCCCGCCGCCTCGTGCTGGGCTACAACTCTTACTGGTCGCAGGGCGGCACTAATATTGAAGGTCTGGCGACCTACTATGCGGACATGGTGACCTTCTATAACGGGACGATCCCGCGCGAGAAGGTGCTGGTCGAGAAGCGCAAATTCTCCGCGCGTTGGCCGATCCGCCATTACATCGTCGATCCGAACAGCCTGTTGGTTCAGTGCGATGGCATCACGTGCAGTGTCTCCGGTGTGGTCGCATGGGATTGCACCAACCTAGAGCTTGGCGCGCACTCGGTCGGCACCGCCAACTTCGCGCTGCGCATCGTCAACGGCGTGATCGTCTCCGAGAATGGGTCGGTCTTGAGCGGCCATACCGATACACCTGAGAGCCTGCAAGCCGCGACAACCCCGGCGTATGCCCAGGGGCGGCAGGCCCGGCTGGATTACGAGCAGTGGTACAACGGTCTGGTCGCAGGCGACTACAGGAATGCTGCGACATTCTGGGCCACGCATCGCAGCGACAAGCCTGCGCCACCGAATTGCGTGGGAACAACCGACTGGATCGCTGGCTGTTTGGCCGCTCGTGCTCGGCTGACGATGATCGACTTCAACCGCAGCACCGACAAGAATTTCTGGTTTGGCTGGAACAGTTTGTAAGGCTGACGATCAAAACTCGAAGCGTCTATTTGTCGAGTCGAAAGACTTTCACGCCTGTTCGGGGCAGAGACCATTCGTTGGCAGAACCCAATCAAAAGATAACGTCGCTCACATGATGACTTTGGAGAACGGGCAATGAGGATCATATCGACCGGTCTCGCAGGTGCCATGCTGATGTTGCTGGCATCCACCACACTCGCCCAGCCCTGTTTCACGCCGGATGCCTGTCGTCAGCTACGGTTGATGCAAGAACAGCAGCGGGCAGCACAGGCTGCTCAGCAACAGGCCCAGCATGATGCGCAGGTAGCCAAACAGCGCGAGATTGACCGGCAGCGTAAGTTGGCCGAGCAGCAGGCACAGAAAGCGGCGCAGGAGGCTGAGCAGGCAGCTCAGCGCGCGGCGCAGGAGGCGGAAGCGCGGGCCGAGCAGGAACGGTTGGCTCTTGAACAGCAACGGCGAGAAGCCGCAGAACATGAGCAAGAACGGCAGCGTCTCGCCAAGGTGCAGCGTGAAAATGTTTTCGCCGCCGTGCAGCAGATGCCGGAAATGGCCCCCTACTTTGCCCGCGAGAAGGGCGATCTGATCTTCCTCTACGCGACAACCACGAAGCATGTCGTGCGCGGACTCAAGGGTGATCTGATCTCGATCATCGATCGCCCGCTGTTGTGCTGGGGCTTCCCGACGACCCAGGTGCCTAGCGGCTTTCTCGACGCTGCGCTGCTGACCGCGACCAAGATGGTCAATGTGGCGCGCTTTGATGCTCGCCAGTGTTCACTCTCCGAGGCCGACCTAGTGATGTTCACAACGGCTGACCTCGTCATCGAGAACGGCGATCAAGCGAAGGCGATCGGCGATGCTATCAAGGCTGGCCAACTGATGCCGCTGGTCGAAGCGACGCGTGCTGACTACGACACGAAGGTCATCGCCGATCGCAACCGTCGCGAGGAAGAAGCCGCTCGCGAGCGAGAAGAAGCGGCCAAGATCGAACAGGGCATCGATGATGGCTCGCGAGCTGGCGTCGCCATCCTGCAAATGAACGACAATGGAACCTTTTGCACCATCGATACCGATCCGGTCGTCGTGCTTAAGGCGCAACCGTCCGGTGCGCGAGACATCAGCCTGATCCGGCAAGCACAGTCCACCACTGCCGACCGCGCTTTCATCTCGATCAAGACCGGTGGCTGTTCGATCTTGATCGGCCAGACCAGTGCGCTGCGGACGATTCGTGAAGGATTGCGCCGCGATGGCATCAATCCTGGCATCGTCTTGGCCTGGTTCAGCCCCGTCAGCCTGAGCAAAGCGAGCGCGGCTTTGGCCAGAGCGCGCGCCGACCAAGCTGCCGCCGATGAGGCAGCACGAGTCGCAGCGGAGAAGGCCCGCGCCGATCAAGCCGCTGCTGATGTGGCAGCGCGCGTGGCAGCAGAGAAGGACCGCGCCGCCCGGCGTGCAGCCGACGCCGCCGAGCGCGAAGCGGAAGACCGTGCCGCACGTAACCGTCAAGAACAAAAGGCCGCTGCCTGCGCTGAGGATGTCACCGAATGTGATCCGTCGATTGCCTGCAAGATGTCGATCCTGACCAACGAAGCCAAGTCGCTGCTGGAAGGATCACACAATGCGCTGTTGGGCGAGATCAAAGTCCTACAGTTGTACGAACCTGGGGAGAATCCGCACGCCGATCTTGGCAATCAATGCATTGCCTCGGTGGTGACGAGCCGTGGCGAGATGAAGCTGGTCTATGGCTGGAAGGTCATCAACGGCCACAGCTACATCTCCGCCCATGTCGAACGTCTGTAACCATTCACTCGACAGGAGCCCACCATGAAACGCATCGTTACCGTTATAACCTCCCTGGCCCTTCTGGCAGGCTGTGGTGCTAACCCCGCCACCCAGGCGCAGTTGAACGCCAACAACGCCGCCTGCGCCGCTGGCGATCCCGATGCCTGCACGGCAGCGCGGTACACCGCGCAGCAGGCGGCAGCCGAGGCGCAGCAGAACACCAATGCCCTCGTGACCGGCCTCGCCGCCCTCGGCGCCGCCGCTGGTACCGCTGCTCTGGTCAACTCCAACAACAATCATCCGACCTACTATCCGCCGCCCTATCCGTACCACCGCTGAAAACGATAGCAGCCAGCATCGTGGGTATTTCGGGGGAGATCGACGATGGAGACCATCTTAAGGAAGGTCTGAATCAGTCCCATTTTCCGGAATCGCCCCATTGATTGCACTCGCGATCTTCCGGCCGTGGAGCACTCAATCAGACCTTGCTTAAGCCAGCCGGCGCCGGTGTTCTGCAGCCAAGTGCCGAGCCAGGCCACCACGTTGGCGAGCCACAGGCCACGGAAGGTCGAATTGCGGAGCGGGATCAGGGCGGCGGGCAGACGCATCCGCGCATCATAGCCGCACCGCCGCGATTGTGCCGCCTGTGTCGGCGTTTACCGCTCTGGCGGGAACATCGTCCGCAGCACCTGTTGCTGGACCTCGATCGCCTGTGCCGGGGTGTGCACTTTGCCGGATGCGGCGATGATGCCGGCGGCCAGCGAGGCGGCCGTGTTACGGTCCAGAGCCGCCATCAGATCGTGGATGGCGACTTCCATGGGAACCGATGGGGTCTGCCGCGCCTGTGACATGGGCTATCTCCGTTGTGTACGCGAGTTCCCCGCTAGCGCGGCATTGCCGGACTGCCAAGCGTGGCCGCATGTTGGTGGCAACACCCTGGGAGGCCGCCATGAACGATGCCGCGCCCACGTCCGGATATGCAGAAGCCTATGCCGCCTGGCGTGCCGACCCGGATACCTGGTGGGCCGGGGTCGCCGACGGCATCTCCTGGGAGCGGCGCTGGGACCGCGTGTTCGACGCCTCGAGCGGGCCGTACGGCCGGTGGTTCCCCGGCGCGATGCTGAACACCTGCTTCAACTGCATCGACCGCCACGTGCAGGCCGGCCGTGGCGAGCAGGCCGCGCTGATCTGGGACAGCCCGATGACCGGGCGCATCGAAACCTACACCTACCGTCAGATGCAGACACGCACCGCGAAGCTCGCCGGCGCGTTGGCGGCGCTCGGCGTGATGCGCGGCGACCGGGTGGTGATCTACCTGCCGATGGTGCCGGAGGCGGCGATCGCCATGCTCGCCTGCGCGCGGCTGGGCGCGATCCATTCCGTGGTGTTCGGCGGGTTCGCCGCGGCCGAGCTCGCCTCCCGCATCGCCGATGCCAAGCCGAAGGTGATCGTGTCGGCATCCTGCGGCCTCGAACCCGGGCGTGTGGTGAAATACAAGCCGCTGCTCGATGCGGCGATCGCGCTGTCGCCGCACAAGCCGGATGCCTGCCTGATCCTGCAACGCGATGCCGAACGCGCCGAGCTGATCCGCGGGCGCGACCACGATCTGGCCGAGGCGGAAGCGGCGGCGGCGCCGCATGATCCCGTTGCGGTCGCCGCCACCGATCCGCTCTACATCCTCTACACCTCGGGTACGACGGGACGGCCAAAGGGCGTGGTGCGTGACAACGGCGGCCACGCGGTCGCGCTGTGGAACTCGATGCACATGCTGTACGGCGTCGATGCCGGCGATGTGTACTGGGCGGCGTCCGACGTCGGCTGGGTGGTCGGCCACTCCTACATCGTCTACGCGCCGCTGCTGCGCGGCTGCACCAGCGTGATGTACGAGGGCAAGCCGGTCGGCACGCCGGATGCCGGCGCGTTCTGGCGGGTGTGCGCGCAGCACGGCGTGAAGGTGCTGTTCACCGCGCCGACCGCGATGCGGGCGATCAAGCAGCAGGACCCGGACGGCAAGCTGCTGCGCACCCACGACCTGTCGAAGCTGGAGGCACTGTTCCTCGCCGGCGAGCGCTGCGATCCGCCGACCGCGGTCTGGGCGGCGGACCTGCTCGGCAAGCCGGTGGTCGATCACTGGTGGCAGACCGAAACCGGCTGGGCGATCACCAGTGGCTTCCGCCAGTACGGGTTGTTCCCATTCAAGCCAGGCTCCGGCGGGCGCCCTTGCCCGGGCATCGACCTGCAGGCGTTGGACGACGAGGGGCATGCGGTGGCACGAGGCCATACCGGCAACCTGTGCGCGCGGCTGCCACTGCCGCCCGGCTGCGCACCGACGTTGTGGCAGAACGACGAAGGCTACCACACCGCCTATCTGTCGGACTTCCCCGGCTGGTACCGCACCGGCGACGCCGGCATGATCGATGAAGACGGCGATGTCTGGGTGATGGGCCGCACCGACGACATCATCAACGTCGCCGGCCACCGGCTGTCCACCGGGCAGATGGAGGAGGTGCTGGCCTCGCACCCCGCAGTGGCGGAATGCGCCGTGGTCGGCGCCAAGGACGAACTGAAGGGCCAGACGCCGATCGGCTTGGTGGTACTGAAGGCCGGGGTGAATCGCCCGGACGCCGAGATCGCCGCCGAGCTGGTCGCGCTGGTGCGCGAGCGCATCGGCCCGGTGGCGGCGTTCAAGGACGCGCGGGTGGTGCCGCGGCTGCCGAAGACGCGGTCGGGCAAGATCCTGCGCGGCTCGATCCGCCGGATCGCCGATGGCGAGACCGCGCCGGTGCCGCCGACCATCGAGGACCCGGCGGCGCTCGAGGAAGTGGCACGGGCGCTGCGGCACTGACCGCGATCAGTCAGCCGCGGTCGTCACTTTGGCATCAGTCAGCGCCGCCAAACGCCGCAACGAGCCGGCGTCGGCCAGCACCGCGGTCAACTCCGCTGCCGACAATGCGGTGATGGCCGCATCCAGCGTGTCCGCCTCCTCCAGCTTTGCCCGCGCGAGCACAAGCGTGGCGTCGATCGGGTCGATGCGCGGGCGCCGCGGCGGCAGCAGCATCGCCATGTGAGCGGCCAGCAACCGCGGCTCGCGCAGAAGCTGCGCCACGTCGGGTGCGCCTTCCGTTTGCCATTCGCGTTGCAGCGCCGCCGCCCGCGCGACCACCGGCGGTGGTTCCAGATCCTCTGGCGTGCGAAGCAGGCCGCTGGAGCGTCGCCGGCCGGTCAGCAGGGCCAGCGGAATCGCCAGGGCGAGGCCGAGCACCACCGGCAACATCCACAACGCGAGGGACAGCGAAACCGCCCACGCCACCGCACCGAGCAGCAATCCGAGCAAGGTGTGCCGCCGATACAGCCGCCGCGTCTCGCGTGCGGGGATCACACCATCGTCCCGTCGCTGCGCGTTCCAGCCGGAATCGCGCCCGAGCACGATTGCCGCCACATCGATCGTCTGGGTCAGCATCACCACCGGCGCAATCAACCCAGCGACGAGTGTCTCGTACAGGATGCCGCCAACCAGTCGTGCTAAACGCCAACGCCGCCGTTCCTCGCGGCGCAGCAGGATCGCCACGCAGCCCAGCAGCTTCGGCACCAGCAACAGCGCCATGGTGCCGACGAACATCCACATCGCGCGCACCGGATCGATCACCGGCCATTGCGGAAACAGCGACTTGCCCTGCGGGAAGTAATCCGGCGGCACGAAGCGCGCCTGCACCGCGATCATGATGCCGGTCAGAATGAAGAGCAGCCACAGCGGCGCTGTGATGTAGGAGCCAATGCCGGTCAGTAGATGCAGCCGGCTCATCGCAGCGAGGCCGCGTGTCGGCAGCACCGCCAGGTGCTGCAGATTGCCCTGGCACCAGCGGCGGTCGCGTACCGCGAGATCGGTCAGCGTCGGCGGCACCTCCTCGTAGCTGCCGCGCACGCCGGGCACCATGTGTACCGCCCAAGCGCCGCGCCGCATCAGCGCGGCCTCGACGAAGTCGTGGCTCATGATCGGCCCGCCGAACGGCTTGCGGCCGGACAGTTCCGGCAGCCCGGCCTGTTCGGCGAAGGCGCGGGTGCGGATCATCGCGTTGTGGCCCCAGTAGTTGCCCTCCGCGCCGTGCCACCACGCGATACCGTGCGCGATCAGCGGGCCATAGACTCGGCCGGCGAACTGCTGCACCCGCGCGAACAGCGTCGTCGCGCCGGTAATGATCGGCAGCGTCTGGATCAGCCCGACATCGGGATGCCGCTCCATCGCGCCGGCCAGCCGGACGAGCGTCTCGCCGGTCATCAGGCTGTCGGCGTCGAGGATCAGGAACTGCACATAGGCGCCGCCGAAGCGGGTCACCCAGTCCGCGATGTTGCCCGATTTGCGCGCGACATTCTTGGGACGCCGGCGGTAGAAGATGCTGCCATATCCGCCGGTGCGTTCGCGCAGCGCCAGGAAACCAGCCTCCTCGGCGATCCAGATCGCGGGATCGGTGGTGTCGCTGAGGATGAACAGGTCGAATGCCTCGGCCGCACCCGTTTCGCCCAGCGATTCCCGGATTGCCTGCAGCCCCGCCATGATGCGCGCGGGCTGCTCGTTGTAGGTCGGCATCAGCAGCGCCGTCCGCGACATGAGATGCGGCAGCGGCGCACCCTGCCCGGTGCCGAGACGGCAGCCTCCGCCCGCCAGCAGCGAGCAGAAGCCGGCCAGCGCGCTGGTGAACGACAGCGCGATCCAGGCGAACAGCGCGAGGAACAGGGCCAGCATGAAGATCGCCAACGCCGTCACACCGTTCATTGCAAACACCAGATACATCTCGTGAGCGCCGGCGATGGTCAGCGCGACGGCGCCGCCAATCACGGTCAGCCGTCGCAACCCCATGGCGCGTGGCGAACTCGGCGGCCGCGGGGAGCGCGGCGGCGCGGTGTGCAGCGACTGGGTCGGCATCGCGAGCGGCGCTGCGTCGGGCAGCGCGCGGAACGTCGCTGGAGTCAGGCTGTCCAACGGTACAGCCAGGTTTCGGTAAGCGGGGTTTCACCATCCATCAGCCGGGCGTGCATCTCGACCAGCTTCTCGCTGCCCTGGTTGAGCTGAAAGCTGAGCCGCCAGCCGCCCGTGGCCGGGTTCGGCTCCACCACCGGGTTCTCGATCTTGCCCTTGCTGGCGCCAACATCGATCGCCGGCAGCGCATCCGCCTGCCTGCCCTTCAGCACGCCGCCAACAAAGTCGATGACGAACAGGCGGTTCTTCTGATCCCACGACTGGCCGCATCGCGTGCCCGCGACTTCGGCAAGCTGCGATCCGGCCGGCATCGACCAGCACCAGTGCAGCCGGTAGCTCAGCAGGTACTCGCCCTTCGACTTGAGCGGATCGTGCGGCCGCCAGAACGCGACGATGTTGTCGTTGATCTCCCGATCGGTGGGGATCTCCACCAGTTCGATGACACCGTCACCCCAGTCGCCGATCGGCTCGACCCAAAGCGAGGGGCGGTTCTCGTAATGCGCCTCGAGGTCCTGGTAGTCGCCGAACGTCCGGCCACGCTGCATCAGCCCGAAACCCCGCGGGCCAGTGTCGGCGAAGGCGCTGATCTGCAACGCGCGCGGATTGGCGAGCGGGCGCCACACCTGTTCGCCCTTGCCGGTCCACAGCAGCAATCCGCCCGAATCATGCACCGCCTCGCGATAATCATCGATGCGCGTGCGGTCATTGGCGTCGAACAGGAACATCGAGGTGAGCGGCGCGATGCCGACGGTCGCGATATCGGTGCGCGGATACAGCGCCATCTCGGTATCGAACACGGTCTGCTTGCCGGGGCGGATGGTGAAGCGGAACGCCGCCGCCGCGCTCTGGCTGTCGAGCAGTGCCTGCACCACGATCGCATCGCTGCCCTTGCCCGGCCGTTCCAGCCAGAACGTGCGGAACAGCGGGAATTCCTCACCGGCGGGATCGGCGGTCTTGATCGCGAGCCCGCGCGCCGATAGGCCATAGCCCTGGCCCTTCGCCACCGCGCGGAAGTAGCTGGCGCCAAGGAAGGTGCAGATTTCGTCGAAGTAGTCGGGGCGGTAGAGCGGATAGTGCAGGCGGAAGCCGGCGAAGCCGACGTCGGCGGCCGGCGGCCTCACCTTGCCGAAGGTGAACATGTCCGGGCTGTAGCGGATCAGTTCGGCGCGGCCGTCGACGACCTCGAAAATCCTGACCGCCTCCTTGTAGAGGAAACCGCGATGAAAGAACTCGGCAGTGAAGCGCAGCCCTTCGCCGCGCCACATCGCATGAGCGGGATCGAAGCGGATCGAGCGATATTGCTGATAGTCGAGGTTCTTCAACTCATCCGGCAGCGTTGCACCGGGTGCCTGGTACGGCCGCTGCGCCAGGTCGCGCGCCAGGTTGCGCACGATGGCGGCGTCGAACGACGATGATTCCTCGGCGCGTACCGCGCGGCCTGGCGCGGCGGCGGCGACCGACAGAGCCGCGGCATGCAACAGGATGTCACGCCGACGCATCGCATCTCCCCTGCATCGAAGATGCGTGCGGTTTCATCGCCCAATTGGGGCGAGATCATGCAGCTCAACTCGAGTTGAAAATGGCTAAAGCAGGCGCAACGCCAGGAAGCCGCCAACAATGCCGGCGGCGAGCATGCTGGTGACCAGGGTCAGCCGCCGCTCGATGAAGTCACGCACCGGCGTGCCGAACATGCGCAGCAAGGCAGCGACCAGGAAGAAGCGGCCGCCGCGCGTGACGACGCTCGCGGCCATGAACACCGGGAAGCTGAACCTCGCCGCCCCCGAGGCGATGGTGACCAGCTTGTACGGGATCGGCGTCATCCCCTTGATCAGGATCACCGCGAGACCCCAACGGGCGTACCAGGCCTGGAATGCGCTGAGCGGGTCGGCGCCGAACAGAGCATGCGCGAGCGGCAGGCGCATCACCGCGTCGAACACGAAGTAGCCGATGGCGTAGCCGAGAGCTCCGCCCACCACGCTTGCCACCATGCAGATTGCGGCAAACCGCCAAGCCCGATCGGGTCGCGCCAGCACCATCGGGATCAGCAGTGCGTCCGGGGGAATCGGAAAGAAACTGCTCTCGGCGAACGCCACGGCGGCAAGCCACCATGGCGCGCGCCGCGAGGCAGCCAGCGCGAGCGTGCGCATGTACAGGCGATGCAGCATCGGGGTCTCCTACCACTGCGCCGGCCACTGGTCACTGATTCCCGCCCGCCCTATCGTGCCGGCGAAACCGTTCGAGGGACCCGCATGCGCCGCATTGCCTGCCTGATCATGACCCTGGCCCTCGCGGCATTGCCCACCGTGCCGGCGCGTGCGCAGCGCAACCTGCCGCCGCATTCCTGGCTGTTCGGCGCGTGGACCGGCGGAGTGTTCCCACCGCCGAGCACGCTCAGCGCGCAGGAGTGCTTTGCCTTCCCGGTGGTGATCTTCACCCGCGATATCGTGATGCGCGCGGTGACAACCGACCAACTCTACACCCAGCGCCTGGTGGAAACCGCACGGGTCACGGCGGAGGGGGTGGAGTTCCGCTTCACCCCTTCGCTGGCGTCGGCTCCTGCGGGACCGTTCAACCCCTCGCCCAGCGGCGGCAACGAGGTGGGCTTCGGCTGCGGCAGCCCCGACATCCTGCGCGTGCAGCGCCATACCGAGAATGAGATCAGCTTCCCCGGCTGCACCGATTTCCCCTACCCGCTGGAGCGCTGCCCGGCGCGCTGACAACCATCAGGAGACGCCCCCGCGATGACCCGTTCCGTTGCCCGCCTGCTTGCCGAAAGCCTGGAGGCGCACGACGTCGATCAGATCTTCTGCGTGCCCGGCGAGAGCTATGTCGGGCTGATCAATGCGATCACCGACATGAACTCGCTGCGGCTGATCGTGTGCCGGCACGAGGGCGGCGCTGGCTTCATGGCGGTAGCCGACGGGCGGCTGCGCAGCCGCGCCGGCTGCTGCATCGTCTCGCGCGGACCGGGCCTGTCCAACGCGATGGTGTCGCTGCACTCGGCGTATCACGACGCGACGCCGGTGGTGATGCTGGTCGGCCAGGTGGAGCGCAAGGATTTCGGCCGCATGGCGCTGCAGGAGCAGAACTACTCGCGCCTGCTGTCGGACGTGACCAAGTCGGTGATCGAGGTGATCGACCCCGACCGGGCGTCGGAGGCGATCGCGCGGGCGTTCCATCTGGCGGAGAGCGGCACGCCGGGGCCGGTGGCGGTGATCCTGCCCGAGGACCTGTTCGACGCAACCACGGATGCCGAGGTCGATCAGCCGCGTCCACGTGTGCTGGCGGGGCCGCGCAGCGAGGACCTCGATCGGCTGGCCGACATGCTGGCGAAGTCGGAGCGGCCGCTGATCCTGGTGGGCGGTGCGCTGCTCGCCGATGCGATCTACGATGGCGCGGTATTCGGCGATCTGCGGCTTCTGGCGGAGGAGTGGGTGCTGCCGATCTCGCCCACGCATCGCCGGCCGCAACTGTTCGACGCGACACATCCACACTACGGCGGCTACATGGGCATCCGCGTGCCGCGGGCGCTGATTTCCGAGATGAAACGCGCCGACCTGATGGTGGCGCTCGGCGAGCGGCTGACCGACAGCGTGAGCCAGTCCTACACGTTTCCGGCGGCGCCGCAGCCGCAACTGCCGCTGGTGCATGTGTGGCCGGATGCGAACGAGGTGGGGCGGGTGTGGCGCCCCGAGCTTGGCATCGCCGCAAGTCCGCATGAGGTGGTGAAGGCGCTGCTGAAGCGCGGCGCCCCGATGGATGCGGAGAAGCGGCGCGGCTGGGTCGCTGGGCTGCATGCGATCCATCGCAGGCTGCTGGCGAAGGAGTGGGAGCCGACGCCGGACGGCGTGAACTTTGCCGCCATCGTCTGCGAGGTGGACAAGCACCTGGCGCCGGATGCAACGGTGACGTCGGATGCCGGCAACTTCGGCAGCTTCATCCACCGCTATATCGGCTTCAAGCCGGGCCAGATCTTCCTGTCGTCAGTGGTGGGCGCGATGGGCTCCGGCATGCCGATGGCGGTGGCGGCGACGCTGCGCCGGCCGGGCAAGCAGGTGGTCGCGTTCATGGGCGATGGCGGCGCGCTGATGGCGGGCAACGAGATCGCGACGGCGGCGCAGTATGGTGGCGCGCCGATCATCGTGATCTCCGACAACCGGATGTACGGCACGATCGGCATGCACCATCATGTGCGCTATCCGGGGCGGCCGTTCCGGGAGTCGATGAAGCTGACCAACCCGGACTTCGCCGCGTGGGGCCGTTCGTTCGGCGCCGAGGGAATCACGATCGGCGATGAGTCCGAGGTGGCAGACGGCATCGCCCGTGCATTCGCGGTGAAGACCAGGCCGGTGGTGGTGCACTGCCACACCTCGGCGATCCAGATGAGCGCGTGGCGGCGGTATGAGCCTAAGTAGAGGGGTTGCGAGCGCGATCAGTTCGAAGCGTTGAAGCTCGTAGCTTATTAGGAATGACACCGATTCAATCGAAACGGGCCGGTAAATTCGACATCGAGCCTGGCAGAGAGGTTTACGGAGAGCTAAACCTCGCAGGCCAAGCCACTTCTTTGTACCTTCGCGACGAGGCTTCCTTCAGTATACGGGGCGACGGGCACCGCTGCATCACCGGAGTTTTGCACGATCTGACGAAGGTCACTCTTGTAGATTGCACCTCAGCAGGCCCCGGCCATGCGATACGTAGCAAAGAACAATACACCTTTGAGGAAGTGCTTCCGCACTATGTGGTCCTTGGCGACCGACACATCGATCCGACCGACCAATCGATCAGCGGTGTGCACTTCGTCATTGGTGATGCCGCAGATCTTTTCTATGACTTCGACGCGTTCGGTTACGTACTGGATGCTCAGCCCTTTATAGATGAGATTGCCCACGCGAACAGCTTGGATCGCGGGGTCGAAGTAGGCCCCAATCCAAAAATACTATATTTTACGGGTAAGAGTGAAGTGCTATCTTTCGATACCGATACTGGCAGGATATCGGTCAACCACAATCCACAGCATAATCTCGGCGGGCCTCACGGTGTCTGGTTGAGGAATACGATCGTCGTGACGATTGCGTTCACTAAGCCGGTGACGTTCTCCGACATGACCTTTCACACTTACACTCTCGTTCGGCACCTCGGATTACTCGTTGGTCGTCCCCAAAGCTTGGAGAGGCTGAGCTTGTCAATAGCCTCGGACACTACCCGTGCTACTCCTCTTGATGTTCATGCGAGCCTATGGCCAACACACAGTGCAAGTCGTAGTGATCGCAAGCCGCACCCTTCGGACCTTCTGATCGATGCCGTAAGAAATCGTTGCCGCGTTCTAGTTGAATGGCTGAGCCGGTGGGCAAGTTGGAGTGATGCACGTGGGCGTTTCTTCGATTGTTTCGAAAGGCAGATGGACTACGACATTGATCGGCTGGTTGCGTCGGCTAACATGTTTGATCTGCTGCCGCCTGCTGCGGTTCCAGGCACTACAGAACTATCGGAAGGCCTTAGGAAGGCTCGAGACAGCGCTCGCAAGGAGTTCAAAGCTCTTCCGTGGAGCGAGGATCGCGACGGCATTCTAGGCGCGCTTGGCCGAATCGGGAAGAGCAGCCTCAAGAGCAAGATCGAGCATCGAGCAACGCTCTTGCCAGAAACCGTCAGGTCTCGTCTTCCGCGGCTGTTAGCAGTCGTCAGGGAGGGAGTGAGATGTCGGAACCATTACGTACACGGCATTGAGGCCAGGTTTGACTACAACAAGCAGTTCGACGCCATGCCATTCTTCACCGATACGTTCGAGTTCATCTTTGCAGCCTCTGATCTGGTCGAAGCTGGTTGGGATATGAGCGCCTGGGCGGAGACGTGCACTGGCATGTTTCATCCCTTTGCTCGATATCAGGCCCGGTACAAAGAGAGACTGCAAACGCTAGATAGTCTCATCCCACCGCAAGAAATGCCATAGCGTATCGAACGGGAACTCGAGCTGCGCCGGCTACCTCCCCAGATTCCGGTCGAAGAACCCTGCCACCTCCATGTTGTACCCCTTGGTCTCCGGCGCATTGGCGTCACGGTTGTACTGCGCGTGGGACTGACCCTCGAACACCTGCAACACCGCCTCCACGCCCGCCTCGCGCAACTTGCGATGCACCCGCACGGTGTTCGACAGGAACAGATCGCGCGTGCCGCTGGTGAGGATGGTAGGCGGGAACCCGTGCATGTCGCCGTACACGGGCGGCAGCAGCGGATCCTTCAGATCATGCCCGTTCGCATATAACAACGCCGCCGCATGTCCGAATCCGTCATCCGACACCAGCACGTTGTCCACCATCTCGTTGGCGAAGTAACTGTCGCCCGTCTTGGTCATGTCGGACCACGGCGTACCCGGCGCGATGGCGCCAGGCAGCGGCAGACGCTCCTGCTTCGCACGCAGCACCATCGCCAGCGTCAAGCCGCCGCCGGCGGAGGTGCCAAATACGCCCACATTCCGCGACGGAGTCGTTTCCAGCACCGCTCGGTACACCGCCATCGCGTCGTCAAGCGCGGCGGGATACGGGAAGTCGGGCGGCATGCGATAATCGACCGAGATCACCTTGAACCCGCCGAACCCGGCAAGCAGGATTGCCTCGCGCGTCGCGGCCTCGCCGGGAGCGAGCACGTAGTAGCCGCCATGGACGTGGACCAGTACGCGGCCGCCATTGCCCGGCGGAATTTCTTTCGGCGTGACGATGAAGGCCTTCACGCCGGCGATCGTGGTCGGCTGCACCGCGACACCGAGTTGCTCGCGCAGGCTGGGCAGCCCTGCGATCACCTGCGCGGCCGCCTTGTCGACGATCGCCTTCCACTCTGCCGGCGACTTCGGCACCACGTTCCAGATCTGGCCGTAAGGCTGAGCGATGATCGCCTGCATCTCCGGGCTTACCGTCGTCGGTACCGGGATCGCTTTCGCCGGCACGCCGCGTGGCGCCGGTTGCGATACCGCGGCGTGAGCAGTGAGCAGGGCATTGTCACGTTAACTTTGGACGGATGAACTGGAGCCTAGGACGGCGTCCTCGCACGCATCATGTCGCGTGTCGGGTGCACGTCTCGTTGTGCCA
>Ga0209040_10000425_pt1 | contig 32439 bp, 25 predicted proteins | sample BogFormECP12_OM3_FD_188240 | JGI IMG/M metagenome (GOLD analysis project Ga0209040, IMG submission 188240) | Bog forest soil microbial communities from Calvert Island, British Columbia, Canada - ECP12_OM3 (SPAdes) (version 2) | ecosystem: Environmental > Aquatic > Freshwater > Wetlands > Bog ... | reverse complement strand
CGCGACCTTGCCGTCGCCCATAATGCTGGAGCCGGCAAAGGTCTTTACCGTCTTTAGCTGCTTGCGCAGCGGCTTGACCACGATTTCTTCGCTGTCGTTGATTTCGTCGACCACCAGTCCGAATTGGCGGTCATCGGCCTGCAGCACAACGATGTTGACTGCGGCATCGTTGCTGCCGGCGCTATCCAGCTTTCCCACCAGCTTTAACTCACGGCTCAGATACACCAGCGGCAAAAGCCGCCCGCGCAGCCGATACACCGGTACGCCATGGACCATTTCGATGGCGGTGCTCGCATGTTCCGCCTCCAGTCGCACCAGTTCGAGCAGGTTTACCTGCGGAATCGCGTAGCGTTCTCCCGCGCAGGTGACGACCAGTGCGGGAATGATGGCCAGGGTCAAGGGAATCTTTACTCGCACCGTGGTGCCGCGACCGAGAGTGGATTGCAGATCCACCAGGCCACCGATTTTCTCCACATTCGTCTTGACCACGTCCATGCCAACGCCGCGACCGGAGACATTGGTCACTTTCTCCGCCGTGGAAAACCCGGGGAGAAAAATGAGATTGAAGATTTCCCGCTCCGTCATGCGCGCCGCTTGTTCGGCGGTAATGACCCCGCGCTCGATGGCTTTCTTGCGGATACGGTCGCTGCTTAATCCAGCGCCGTCATCACTGATTTCGATGTTGACTTGTCCACCCTCATGAAAAGCCCGCAGAATCAACCGCCCGACCCGAGCCTTACCCGCCTTCACGCGCGCTTCTGGAAGTTCGATACCGTGGTCGACGGAATTGCGCACCAGATGGGTCAGCGGGTCTTTGATGGCCTCAATAATGGTCTTGTCGAGTTCGGTCTCTTTTCCTTCCATCTCGATCCCGACCTCTTTTCCGCATCCCAAAGCCACATCGCGCACGGTGCGCGGAAATTGCGCCCATATATTTCCGATGGGCTGCATGCGGGTCTTCATTACTTCTTCCTGCAATTCGGTGGCAATCAAGTTCATGCGCTGGGAAACCGCCTGCAATCCGGTATCCTCCACCGTATTCGAGATTTGCAGCAGTTGGTTCCGTGCCAGGACTAACTCGCCGACCAGGGTCATCAGCTTGTCCAAAAGGTTGACCCCAACGCGGATGGTTTCGGGCGCGGCATCGCGCACCTTCGTCTCCAGCATCTGCTGGGCAGCCATCACGTCTTCTTGTTTGGCTAATCCCAAGGAAACAAGAATTTCGCCGAGGCGCCGGCGGTCACCTTTCTCTTGTTCCTGCAAAGCGAGAGCGAGATCTTCGGCATGCACCGCCCCGCGCTCGACCAGCAGCCCGCCAATCTTCCCGCGGATCGGCTTTCGTTCGCCACTCTTTTTCTGCGGCGTGACTGGCGGCTCGACCGGGGCTGGCGGGGAGGCTTTGACTGGTTCGGGAGGATTCTCCTGCTTCGGCGGAGAGGACCCGGCCTTCTGTTGCTCCGGCTCCTTGGTTGCGACGTCGGCCGCGGGAGATGGTTGCGCAGAGGCTTTCCCGGCATCTCCTGCAGTCGGGCTTAGCAATCGGGTCAACGTTTCCCGTAGCTCTGGGTAATCGTTCTCGCCATCTTGATCGGTCGATTCAATTTCCTTGAGCATCTGGCGGACCGCATCCACCATGCCCAGTAGCGCCGTCGTGCGTTCCGGGCTGAGCATCAGCTGTCCGTCGCGCAAGCGAGTCAAAAGGTTCTCCCCAACGTGGGCGACCTTCTCCAGTTTGTTGAAGCCGAGAAAGCCGCACGTACCCTTGATGGTGTGTATGGTTCGGAACACCCCCGCAAGAGCTGCGTTGTCTTCTGGATTCTTCTCCAGACCGACTAGGTCCCGGTCGAGGCGGTCAAGATTCTCGTAACTCTCGACTAAGAATTCCTTAACAATTTCGTTCTCGCTCATCGTTACCCTTTAACACAATGGGAAATTGGAGTCACAGAAGAGTCCTCAATGCCTGCCGGCTGCCCCTGGCGGATCTTTCGCTTGGTTGGCACGGATGTGTGCATTGGCTGGTCCCCCTGCAACTCGTGTTAAGTTCCGACAAACATCCATCGGCTATAGACAGGGCATTCATTAGTCGATCGCTGGCTCCCCGACCAAGCGCGTCAAGACACTTCCAGAGGGATGACTCGTCCAGTTCGGGGAACTCGGTTTAAGCGTGGGCAGAATCGCTGGAATGGATGTGGCGTGCCTTAGCTCAGAGGGGCTGATTTCGGCCTTCAGCGGCGCGTATCATTGACAGTTCTTGCCGTCTCAGATTCAATGGCATAAGTGGCTAGAAATGGGAATTTCGCATTCCTTAGCTGCAAATTTATTTTGACTCAGGAGTACACCTCATGTCCGCACCTAGCCGCCGGCCCGAGATTCGTCGACGCCGCGCTCGTCAACACAAAATCGCCACGCTCCGCAAGCGCCTCGCTTCGGCTCAAACCGACGCCGATCGTAGCCGGGTCACCTCCAAATTGCACAAGCTCGCCATTGCGTCGCCTGGCCAACCGCTAGTGAAATAGATCCGGCTTGAAACAAGTCTCGACGTGTCTGGTGGGTGAGACTCGTCGAATTACGCGACGCCTGCCGTGGTTTTGCTGCTGGTGGCGGCAGACGATCCGGGCAATTCCGCCTTGTCTGCGGAACTGAGCACTTCCTGGTATACGTCCCTGATCCGGCGGACAGATTTCTCCCAGGAAAACTTGGCTGCTTGCCGGTAGCTGCGTTCCTTCATCTTCTCGCGCAACGGCTGGTCGAGAAGCACCCGATGTAGCGCGCGCATGATTTCGAAGACATTTTCCGGATGAACCAGCACTGCTGCATTGCCCACCACTTCAGGCAGTGAAGAGACGTTCGAAGTCACCACCGGCGTCCCGTGTGCCATCGCTTCGAGCGGCGGTAGCCCGAAGCCCTCATACAGGGACGGGAAGACAAAAATCTTCGCCGCATCGTAGAAGGTGCGCAGCACTTCGATCGGCACAAATCCCAGAAAACGAACATCATTCTGTACGCCGCTGCGGATCACGGTTCGCCGCAAATCAGGATTGCCCGAGACGTCATCTCCGATAATGATCAGCTTCAGATCAGGGAACAGATGATCTTTTTCGAGTTCCGCTTTCAGTGCCGAGAAAGCCTCGATCATGCGCACGACGTTTTTATGCGGACTGATCCTTCCGGCATAAAGCAGAAAAGGATAGGTCACCTGGTAGCGCTCAACCATCAACTGGCGGTCTGCTGGATTCGCATGCCCGCGCAGTAACCTCTCATCGATCGCGTTGTAAACGACCTCGATGCGTCCCGCTGGAATGTCGAATAGCTTTTCCATCTCCAATTTGGTGAAGTTTGAGACTGCGAAGATCCGGGCTGCCCCGTGCAAAACCCGTTTCGTCATCTGAAAATAGAGGGATCGCCAGATGCCGGTTTGCTGCCGCGCGCGGGAAAGATGCTCCAGAATGTCGTGTACCGTCATTACGTAAGGGCAAGGCAGGGCGCGCGGAATCGAAAACAGATTCGGGATATGCACCAGATCGCACTCCAGCCGCTTCACCACAGTGCGAAATTCGCGGAACCCCATCACGGAGCGCTCCGGCTCGGCCAGAGGAACCGCGTGGAAGTTAGGTTCCAGGGGGCCGATTTCCTTAATTCTGGCGGTCGATCCAATCAGGAGATAGGTGGTCTCGTGGTCCAGTCTTTCCAGGGTACGCACGACATTGCGGATATACGTACCGACGCCGAACTCCGTCATCCGTCGGATATCGATGGCGATCTTCACCGAAGGCATTTAACCACGTAAGGCGTGGAAGGTCACAGTAGAATTCTTGAGATTTCTAATCTAGGCGCGCACTTCCGCCTGCGCTTTAGCCCTGCGGTCGGCGTACAGGGGAAATGCCTCGCATAGGCCAAGCACTTCGTTCCGGATTCTCGCCAGCACCGACGAATCGCTCCGATGCAGCAGCGCATCGGCAATCCAACGCCCGACCTGTCGCATCTCTGCTTCTCGCATGCCTCGCGTAGTCAGCGCGGGTGACCCGATGCGAATCCCGCTCGGCTTCATCGGGGGATTTACATCGAACGGGATGGCGTTCTTGTTGACAGTAATTCCGGCCTCGCCCAATGCCTTCTCAGCCTCGCTTCCAAGCATACCTTTCAAGAAGACATCGACCAACATCAGGTGCGTGTCGGTTCCACCGGAAATAATGCGGAAGCCCTCAGCGGCCAAAGTCTGGGCGAGCACTTTCGCGTTTGCTACGACTTGTTTCGCATAATCACGGAATTCGGGCTGCATCGCTTCCTGAAAGCAAATAGCCTTGGCAGCGATGATGTGGATCAGCGGACCACCTTGCATGCCCGGAAAAACTACTTTATCAATCGCCGCCGCGAACTCCGCTTTTGAAAGAATGAGGCCCGAGCGCGGTCCACGCAGAGTTTTGTGCGTGGTCGAGGTCACAATGTGAGCATGCGGCACCGGCGATGGATGCGCTCCGCCCGCCACCAGTCCTGCAAAATGCGCCATGTCCACCAGAAACAGCGCGCCCACCTTATCTGCGATCTGGCGCATGCGGGCGAAGTCAATAATGCGCGGATAGGCGCTGCCACCGCCGATAATCAGCTTCGGCCTGTGTTCTTCCGCCAGCTTTTCCAGCGCGTCATAGTCGATCGTCTCCGTTTCTTTCGTCACTCCATAGGGGACGATTTTGTAAGTCTTGCCGGAGAAATTGAGGTGATGCCCGTGCGTGAGATGGCCACCGTGAGCCAGGTTTAATCCAAGAATCGTATCGCCCGGCTGCAGCACCGCCGCGTAGGCTTCCATATTCGCCTGTGAGCCGGCATGGGGCTGCACGTTGGCGTGCTCCGCGCCAAACAGTTGTTTAGCGCGATCGCGCGCCAGGTTCTCGACCACATCCGCGAATTCGCAGCCGCCGTAGTAACGCTTGCCGGGATATCCCTCGGCATACTTGTTGGTGAACACTGAGCCGGCGGCTTCCAGCACAGCCTCGCTAACAAAATTTTCGGAGGCGATCAGTTCGAGGCCCTCATGCTGGCGGCGGGTTTCGTTGTCGATGGCTGCAGCGATCTGCGGATCGGCTTCGTAGAGCGGGCGATACATCTTCGAAGGAACTGCAGAATTCTTCATATCTTCGTTCCTGATTCCTACGGCGTTCCGTAAACGTTAGGCTGATGTAGTTCCATATATCGCTCCGGAGTTTCCACCGGAGTAAATCCAAACCGTGAATAGAGCCCGTGCGCGTCGCGCGTTAAGAGAATCCAGCGTCGTAAATTCGCGAGCGCCGGATGCTGCACAATACACTCCATCAGCCACTTGCTCAATCCGAGTCCGCGATGCGATTCCAGCACAAATACATCGCCCAGATAAGCTACGGTGGCAAAGTCACTGATCACTCGGCCAAAACCAACTTGCGCGTCCCCCTGGTAAACGCCGAAACACAGCGAGTGCTCAATCGAACGCGCCACAACATCGCGCGGAATTCCCTTGGCCCAATAACAATTTGTCAGAAAACCGTAAACCACATCTAAACTGAGGCGATCACGCGCGGTGCTGATCAGAAACTCTCCGCGACGGTATTCCCGTACCGTTTCGTAATCAGCACGAACACCCGCCATGCTCACATTCTACCCCGTAAATTCCGGCTCGGCGGGATCGATCAGCCTTCAAATGCCGTCCGCAGAAACGAAGCCAGGTGCCAGCCGTCCATGTAATTGTAGGGCGTTTCACCCATGGTGTAGTGACCGCAGGGCAGCACCACCACTTTGTGATCCAGTCCGTAGCGCTCGAATTCCACTACTACATCACGGGAAAGTTCGGGCAGAAAAGTCAGATCGTACTTCGCGTAAACAATGAGCGACTTCCGCGGCCAGCGAGCGAACTGATTGAAATACGCCATAGGACTCACGGCGAGCCATGACTTCCGCAATGTCTCGAGAGTGATTTGCGACTCCAGGCCCTGGCGGATGTGCCGCGTCGATTGTCCGTGCCAGACTACGTCAGCGACATACGTCGACGCGTGGTTGAATGCTGCGACACGAAGGCGCGGATCATGCGCCGCCGCGATAAACGCATAACACGAACCCAGGCTCGTGCCGACGATCCCCAGCTTGCTGTAGCCCTGCTGCTCCAGCCAATCGAGACAGCAGCGGACGTCTACCACGCCTTGCCGCACCGCATCGAGCGTGCGCCCAAGGTTGGCGGAAACGGCGTAGTCTGCGCGGCTGATCTCGGCGGGCATGCGGATATCGTGATAGGGCATGCTCAGCCGCAATACCGCGATGCCCAGCATATTTAACACCCGGCAGAGGCTGACATATGCAATCGCGTCCGCGTTCCAGTGCGGCAGCAGCACAACGGCCCGGCGCCCACGCGCTGGAAACCAGCGAGCATTCACCAGATTGTTTTCTGGATACGGCGTTTTCACCGGAGCAGTGAATCGCAGGAACTCCGCAAAAGTCCCTTTTACCTTCGCTTCAAGCTTCGGGTCAGGAACTTCACGAGTCGAGAAAACTTGGACTTCCCGTTTCTCCAGCCTGAAATCTGTCGGCTTGGTGTAGGAATAAAACTCATCGCTGGAGGCCACGATGCGGCGGTTGAAGTCGATCAGGAATTTTGCCGGATCGTCGACGGCCTGCCCCGGACGCCAGCCATTCTGGCAAGGCCAGTTCTGCGCATATTCCACACCCCACTCCAGTGGACGCACCACGCGGTTGTTATCCACCGAAGTAAGCCGGTGTTCCCAGTCATACATCCATTGTGCGTAGCGCGAAGGCATGGTCAACCTTCTAGTGTAGCAAGCGCCTAGGCCGGGCTTGGACCGGTTTCATTCAATGGTCGCAATTAGCGGTTGATACCGGGCATTTGCTCCCTGAGCGGAAGCGACAATAAGAGCGGGTGAACTTGATCGCAGCGGCGCGCTACCTAGTTGCTGTATCTTCGCGGCACGCGCTTGGAAATATTGCAGAGAATTTCGTAGGGGGAGCTATTCGCCAAGCGCGCATGTTCCAAGGCATCCACGCTCAAGCCATCACTGGTTCCGAGCAGGATCACCTCATCGCCAACGGCGACGTCTGGAATACCGGTCACATCCACCAGCGTGAGGTCCATCGAGATGCTGCCGACGATAGGCGCGTAGTGGTCGCGAACGATCACGCGCCCGCGATTGGAAAGTTGCCGGTTATAGCCGTCGGCATATCCCACAGGAAGCACGGCGACGTGTGCGGGAGCCTTGGTCACGTAAGTTCCGCCGTAGCCCAGCGCCTGATTGGCAGCGAAGTTCCGCATGGAAAGAATGCGCGTTTTCCAGGTCAGCACTGGCTTCACCGGAAGGCGCAGCGTCCCACCGCTCACCTCTCTTCCCGCACGCTGGAATGGCAAAAAATAACCGTAGAGCGCAACACCCGGACGCACCATGTTGTTCCATGTCTCCCGCCGCGAGATCAAGGCGCTGGTGTTGGCCATATGCACCAACTCAGGCACGAATTCCGCCGCTCGCACCATGCGCAATGCCTCCTCGAAGCTGCGCTCCTGTTCGCCCACTGAGGGCGCATCCATAATTTCTGAGGAGGCCAAATGCGTCGAGAGTCCTTCGAGAAGAAGATGCGGCGCCGCCTTCAGAGCTTTCAGCACGGACGGGAGCTCATCCAGCGACACACCCAGGCGGCCCATGCCTGTATCCACTTTCAGATGTACCGCCTGCCGCATGGTTCCGTTCGAGACGGTTCCGCGCGCCGCAGCCATCTCCAGAGAGTCGATGTGCCAAGTCTCCCAAACCGTGGGAGTGAGCCGCAGACGAACGATCTCGCTTTCTTCGCCACGCCAGAAACCCGTCATCAGCAGGATCCGCGATTTTATGCCAGCATCGCGCAACGGGATCGCCTCATCGAGTGAGGTCACGCCCAGCCACTTCGCGCCCTCGGCCTCCAGGGCCCGCGAGCATTCCAGTGCACCGTGTCCGTAAGCGTCCGCTTTCACCACCGCGCACACGATGACGCCCGCACCCGTATGTTTCGCAACCGTGCGAAAGTTTTGCCGCAGACTGGTCAGCGAGACTTCCGCCCATGTGGGGCGGGTCGCCACGCGGCTCATGATTTCTACAGTGCTCGCCACTCGGCTCGATTATAGCGGGAGCGGCGTGCGCGCTCAGGTTACGCTTGGGCTACTCCCGGTTGATTTCGTTCGCGTCGGGGCTCCGCCTCAGTTCCCACCCAGCGCGAAGTTCACCGTAATCTGAGTCTCCACCTCAACGGGTTCGCCGTTCAAGATGTAAGGCCGGTAGCGCCATTGGCGGACAGCGTCGATTGCCGCCGGCGCCAGCATGGGATGGCCACTCAGCAGTCTGAGATTCTCGATTGTGCCCTGCTTGCTGATCATCGCCTCTAACACGACGACTCCCTGAATGCGCGCACTTCGCGCCAGCGCAGGATATGCCGGCTGCACTTTGTGAATCAGGTCTCCCTCGCTGATGTGGGAGCGGCGCAGCGGATGCGTAACCGTCACGGGCGGAGCCGTCGGCAAAACGGGGCGCGTGCCACTCTCAAACAAGCCTGCAGGCCCATGCGGATCTCCGATTCTTGGCGCTCCGGGAACATAAGGACCGACGTCGGAAATCACCGGCGGTCCATCATCGCTGGCGGGGTGCATATTTATCGGGAGGGATGACGGTCGCCGGAAGATAAACTCCGCCGGACTGTCTGGAGCGGGGTTTGGACCGGAGTGTGCTCGCATCACAGGACCTTCCGGAAGCGGTTGCCCCAAACTGATGGGCGTCGAAAGCTGGTGGAAGGAGGGTAATCCCGTTGGACGCAGCAACGGCAAAACTAGAAGGATGCCCACGATCAGCGCCTGCAATCCAAATGAGGTTAAGGTTGTCCATCCGCGGCGCGCGCGCTCAGTCCATGAGGGATCGAGCGTATCGGCAAATAGGGTTCTGTCAAACGCTGTTTCGTTAAACATGGTGTCCTCCAAGGATATTGCTGCTAAGGACACCGAGTTCTTCTTGCCGGTTCGCACTTGAGAAGAAAATGAGAAATAAAAAAGGCCGCGCTGGGCGCGGCCTTTGGGAACCTTCGCGACACTCGCGGTGTCGTGAAAAGCTACTTGGAGGGTGGAGTGGTTGGCTTGGGAGCCGCCGGCTTAGGGGCGGCCGGCCTGGGGACCGTTGTTCCAGTTGTGGCGGGCGCGGGGATACCCGATTGCGCATTGTAGATGTCCACTACCGCCTTGGTAATGTCTCCTTGTTCGCCGTACCAAAGAAGCGGGCTCTGTGGCCAGGGATTCGAAGTGTCCATCACCAGGGCGAATCCGCCTTGCTGCGCGTGCTTCACAATTACCGGCGCCATCTTCTGCAGAATGCGCTGAAAGATTTCTTTCTGCTGATTCTGGAAATCTTCCTGTGCGTCCTGAACGGCACGGTCAAATAACTTCTTCTTGCTGTCGATCTGTTTTTGCAGATTGGCCTTAGCATCTTCGTTCAGCTTATCGTTCTGGGTCTGATACTGCTTCTGCAATGCTTCCAGCTCATCGTTCTGAGCTTTCAATTCGTTTTGCTTCGGCTCCAACTTCTTGCGCAGAGCTTCGAAATCGCGTTGCCCCTCGTTGCTACCCATCACGGCTTGCTCAATGTTGATGGTTCCGAGCTTGCTGCCGGTACCAGTGGCGATAGGGGTGGTAGGCGCCGGGTCCGCGGACGACGCGGCCGCGCCCGCGGGAGCAGCTGGGCTGCTGGCTTGGGCCCAGGCGGAAGTCATGGAGAGAACCGCAATGGCCAGGATAGAACGTAGGAACTTGCTTGTCATTGGATCGCTAAACTCCTTGGAACATTGTTCCGGTAAATATGGTTTTGGCAAATACGGTTTCCGCACAAACTCCGACCACCCTTTTCAGGGCGATGCTGTGCCGTACTCGCAAAGCTCTTCGTCTTGCTTTTCTTCAAATGGCCGCCGTCAGACCGTCATCGGACAAGGCGCACTGGATTGCCGGCGTCACACGCCGGAGTTGCGGACGTGTCGTCCACCCCTGAATCTATCTGCAATGGTGTGGATCGTAGCAATTATAGATAGCATCGTCCGGCGGCGTCAAACTCCATACGACGCTCCGCGCACCCCTAGAACGTAGTGGCCACCGTGAAGCGGAACGTCTTACGCGGCTCGCGCAACAGGAAGCTCGGCGCGTATGTGTTTACAGCCAGGTGATACGTGTACTGCCCGGCGGAGGTCAGGTAACAACCAGTTGGCCCGCAGGTGTGCGGGAACATGGCTGGCGTAATCGGAATCGGCGGCGTCGCAGGACTATCGAGCCGCAGCGGATTGTAGGCCCAATAGATGCGGAAGGGCGCATTGATGATGGGCAGGAACATCTGCAGCTCGAGACCCGTGGACATTCTCGGTCTCCAGTTGGTCGTTCCCAGGACCTGAAGTTGATCCGATGGCTTCGGATTCAATGGGCTCCCCGGGGTACAGCCAGTTCCGGTCGCGGTCGCCGTGCCGATATCTAGAGTAGGACAGCCAAACTGCTGCGTGACCACCTGCTCATACTGCTGCGAAGCAATCTGCAACTGCGACGGCCGCAGAATGGGATCGATACCCGCGTCCATGAATGGGGCTAGGGCCACCGGTCCATAGATGGTGATGCGGTACTCAAAGTTGGTGACGATGCTCAGGTCGCCACCCGGAAACGTGATCTGGTCCACCGGAATCGGGATCGTCAAATTTCCCAGTAAGGGATTCTGTGGATTCTTGAGGACTGGTGTTCCGTCAGGGTTCGTAAGAGTGATCGAACCGACGCTGGGCAGGAACGCGACCGGAGAAACGGAACGGATATCGAATCCGCGCAGGTCATTTTCGCCGCCCATGTAGGAGCGCTGGAACGGCGGAGCCACCAGCCCCGCATAGCCTGTGATGAACGATCCCTGAACATTGAAGCCCAAAGCGTTGCGGCGATTCTGTACCGGAATGAATTTCTTGTACTGCACGATCGGCCGAATCGAGCGAACCGTGCCACCGATGCCCGCCAGTTCCGCGCCCAAAGTAAATTGCTGGCCGTGGTGAGGCGAGATCGGACTATCGATCGTATTGAAGGAGAAGTTAGGGAATATCTTGCTGGTGATGATTCCTTGCAGCGCATTGGGCCCGGAAATTCCCCGGAAGGCAATGAACTCAAACAGATTCCTCGACGCGGAACTTAGCGCCTCCAGTGTGGAGCGGTCGAACGAATAGGTGATGCCGACCCGTTTGAACGAGCGCCGCAGCGGATAACTTAACGATGTGGTGAAACCGGCGCTGGACTGCGTGTAATTTTGCAAATTCTGTATCACAGTGTTCGGCAAGTTCAGATTTTGGCCGCTGAAAATCGAGAGTTGACGCGCCTGGTTATAGCTGACCCGGTTCAGATATACGTTGAAGCCAAACTGCAACGGCCGGTCAAACATATAGGGCTCAGTGAAACCGAAACGGACGCTGCGCGCCAGGTTCCCCAGGCTGGCCTGCACCTGAAGCGTTTCACCCAGACCGAGGAAATTGTTGGTCGAGTAGTTGATGCCGATGAAGGCGCCTTCCAGTCCGCTCACGCCGCCGTTCAGTCCGATACTGTTCTTGCCCTTTTCATGGACCTTGAGACTTAGGTCGACCAGACCATCTTTCTCGTCCAGTTTGCGGTCGGTAGTGTTGGGATCGTCGGGCTTCAACTGGTCGAAGTATCCCAGCTGATTCAAACGCAGCAGGCTCAATTCCCAGAGGCGCGAATTGTAAATGTTGCCTTCTTCGAGAGCGATCTCGCGCCGGATCACCTTGTCACGCGTGGTCGTGTTGCCCTGGAATTCGATGCGCCGGACATAAAACTGCTTGCCTTCGTCGACGTCGATGTCGAGAAAAATCTGCTTCTTTTCGTCGTCGAACCTGGTCTCAGGCACGGAAGTAAAGTTGATGTAGCCCTGCTCGCCATAAGCCTTGCGCAGGTTCTCCAAACCCTTGGCCACTTTATCTTTGCTAAAGATGTCACCATCCTTGATCGGGAAGAGGTTGCGCAGCGCTTTTACATTGGAGACCGCTTTATTGTTCTTGAATGTAATCGAACCCAGCGTGTAGCGATCACCTTCTTCGATGGGCATGGTGATGTCGACGGCCTTGCCTGGCCCGCCCTGCAACAGCGGGATATGCGCACCCTTGTGTCCGGTATCGTGAATTTGCGTTTTAGCTTCGTTCACGATGACTTTGAAGTAGCCGCGATTCTGGTATTCGTTGCGGACACGCTCGGTATCTTCATCCAGCTTGGTTGCATCGTAGGTGCGCGCGAAAATGTTCTCCAGGAAGATGGAGTGCGGGATGCCGATCGGGCGCAAGTTCTTCATCGCGTAACGAAGGACTCGCGCCTTCACGTTCTTGTTGCCTTCAAACTTGATCTTGCCCACCTTTACCTTGGGCCCCTCTTTGATCACAAAAGTGATGCCCACGGCAGCGGGAGGAATCTGGCGGATCTCGGTCCGGATGGTGGAAAACTGGCGGCCATGTTCCGCCAGCAGACCTTTGATCGCCACCTCCGCTTTCTTCAATTTCGTCGGATCGTATTGGCTTTCCACGGACAAGCCGACTTTGGCTTCCTTGAACCGGTCCAACACATCGCTGGTGGAGACTGAGCTGAGGCCCACGTAATTGATTTCGCGGATGGTTGGCTTTTCCTTGACCTGGATGATCAGGCGCCAGCCCTTGGGAGTTTGCTCGCGAGTGAAACGGATGTCTTCGAAGTAGCCGGTGTTCCACAGCGCGTTGAAATCACGTTCCAGCGCGGCGGGATCGTAAACGTCCCCGGGATGAGTGAAGATGCGGGCTTTGACGGTTTCGGAGGGAATTCTGCGGTTGCCGGTGACGTCGATTTCCGAAATGACGTCAGTCTGCGCCCATCCCGCGGAGGCGAAAAAAAGCGCCAGCACCATACCGAGCGCCCACCCGAAGCCCTTCATTCGGCGACAAAGCCGTGCGAATGAAGAAGATGGGGCGAGAACGGCTCCGGAAGGGCCGCAGCCGTTCTCGGGCACAACGATGTCCGCATGAAAGCAAAGATGAATCGCTACGACCTCAGCCTCTGGGATGTGGGAAAACGATCATTATACGGTAGAGATAGAGAAAGCGTCCAAGTCGCCACTCTTGCTGGTGGCTTCATGGAATGGACTTGGTTGACTCCACATCAACCAAGACGGAATAAAACGTGGCGGAGTTGCCCAAGTCGGAAAGTTTTTCTGAGGTCAGCACGTTTATGTTCCGGGAGCCGGGACTCAGCTTCGCCCAATTCAGTCTGGCCGCGACGACTCCCGGCCGAACCGCCCCATCCACTCGCGCCTTCAGGAAGATTTCTCCACGATGGTTGAACACTCGCACCGTCTGTCCGTCAGCAATGCCACGGGCGCGGGCATCGTCCGAGTGCATCTCCAGAAGATCGGTCTCTTCCATCTGCTGAACCGAAGGCTGATTGGTGAAAGTTGAGTTCAGGAAATTGTCGGCCTTCCGTGCCAGCAGCTCCAGGGGGAACGTCGCCCGCTCGCTTCCGTGGCGCGATTCCGACGGAGGTTTGAACTCGGCAACGGGATCGAGTCCCATCGCTTTCATTGTTTCGCTATAAAGCTCGGCCTTGCCCGATGGTGTTCGGAAACCACCTTGAGCGAAGGGAAGAAAAGGGGTTGTGCTATCAGGAGCTTCCGCTCCCGAAGCAGGAAGCCGAGAGTCGGAAGCCGCGAAATTCAGCCGTACTTGGCCCTCGCGCTCCAGCCGCTCCCGAGTGATGCCCTGCAGCCACGGATTGCTGGAAGCCAGAGCGCCATCGATCATCTCGTCGATAGTCTCGCTGAAGCACTCATCGGTAAATCCCATTCGCGTAGCGAGCGCTCGGAACAATTCGACATTCGAGCGGCAGTCTCCCAGCGGCTCAATCGCCCGGTCTGATACTTGCAGGTAGTAGTGTCCATAAGCCGCTTGCAAATCTTTGTGCTCGAAAAATGTCGTCGCCGGCAAAACGATATCGGCATAGTCAGTACTGTCGGTAAAGAACTGTTCGTGGACCACGGTGAACAAGTCAGACCGCTTGAGGCCGCGCACGACTTCGTTATGGTTCGGACAAACCGCTGCGGGATTCGAATTGTAGACAAACAAAGCCTTCAGCGGGGGATCATTCAACGTATTGAGTGCCTTGCCCAGCTCCACCATGTTCACAATTCGAGGAGATTTGACGCCATGGGGCAGGAGGTCCGGTCGCCTCAAAGTTTGCTTGTTTAGATCAAAAGCACCGCTGGTCGAGAGGTGAATACCTCCGCCCACTTCTTTTAGTGAGCCGGTGATGCAAGGCAGCATTGAGATTGCACGCGTAGCCGTGCCACCACCATCAGATCGCTGCACGCCATAGTTCAGCCGAATGACCGCGGGCCTGGTCGTGGCATACTCAAGCGCAAGTTTGCGAATGTCTTCGGCGGAGATTCCGGTCCACTGCGCCACGCGCTCCGGCGGATAGGCTTTTACTTTCTCGCGCAGCGCATCGAAGCCCAGCGTGTATTTCTCGATATAGTCGGCATCGTGCAGGCCTTCGCCAATGATCACGTGCATCATGGCCAGCGCAAGCGCACCATCTGTTCCGGGATTGATGGGAAGATACCAGTCGGCGCACGCTGCAGTTCGCGTGCGGTAGGGATCGATGACAACCAGCTTCGCGCCTCTGCGCCGCGCTTCCACGATATAAGGCCAGAGATGAACATTGTTGCCGTGAATGTTCGAGGCCCACGCGATGATGTAGCGGGAGTGGACAAACTGGTCAGGCTCCGTGCCGAGTTTGATACCCATGACCGACTCCAGCCCGGCCTCGCCAGCGGAGGAACAAATGGTGCGCTCCAACTCGGAAGCACCGAGTCGAGCGAAGAAACGACGGTCCATGGACCCGCCATTCAAGGCGCCCAGAGTTCCGCCGTAGGAATAGGGCAGGATCGCTTCACTGCCGAACCCCGCGACGATCCTGCGGAAACGTTCCGCGATTTCGTCCAGCGCCTCGTCCCAGCTGATGCGGCGCCAAACCTGATCTGCTTGTGTGGGAACAGCCGCCCCTTCGACAGGCTCAGGGCAGGTCCCAAGCTGTCCATGCGGAGCGCAGCCACGCTGCGCTTTCGACGTTCCCTTCGCCGAAATCCTCCGCATGGGATACAGCACCCTGTCGGGCGAATACACCCGCTCCAGATACTTCGCCACTTTCGCGCACAAAAATCCTCGCGTCACTGGATGCTTAGGATCGCCTTGAATCCTGGTCGCGTGGCCGTCCTGCACGGTAATCAAGATTCCGCACGCATCGGGGCAATCGTGCGGACACGTGGCATGGATGACCTGCTTCCCCATCGGGTCATTATAAAGTGCTTTTTGCAGTACCTCGCGGTTCAAGAAAAGAAAACGGGCGGCTTGTCGGCCGCCCGTCGTTCGGTTGATTTACTGCACTTGAATTTACTTTGTCGGCGGCGGATCAACCACCACCCCTGCCGCCATGATCGGGCCGTTGGTCAGTTCGTCATAGAACAACAATCCGCCAGCAACCAGCGATTCGCCAGATTGCAGCCCAATCAAGCCGGTCGTATTGATGAAGAGTGTGCCGTTGCCGGTCCACACCGTCAGCGGCCCTCCACCGAGCGAATAGCCAATCAGAGCGTTATTCTGCAACTGGAAATTTCCGATGTTGCCGCTGACGATGCTTGCAGTGCCCGTCATCGTGCCGTAGACGCCCTGCAGCCGCAGAGAAACCATCTCCGGGGTAAATACGCTGTTCGAATAACTGCCACCGATGAAAATGCGCTGGCCCACGAGAACGTGCGATGGGTTGAACAACGCGTCGGTGATCAGGTTATTGAAGAAGCACATGTCGTACTGAGAGGATGCTACCGCGCTGACGTCGATGGTCTGGATCGTGTCGACATCGCTCACCAGATCTGCACCGGTCTCACCCACCCACATCGTGATCTGCTGCACTGGACCTGAGGTTGGATTGATGGCCAAGACGCGCCCGGAGACGAAAGTCTGTGAGGTGCTGATAACTTCCACGTTGGTCGCGGTCAGGCTGCCATCCGCCCGGAAGTATCCCTGCACTCCAACATCCGCCGGAGCAGCGAGATTGTTGATGTTCCATCCGCTATTGAACTGCGTGTTGGTATTCACGTCGACCGTCAACTGATGCCCATAGGGGCCTTGAATCACGAACGAATTACCAGCCGCATTTGCCGAAACCAGCCCGCCCACGAGGTCCGTAACCTGACCATTCGGATCACTGGCCTTCACTGCGTTGGCATAAATGGTCGGGTTCACCACACCTGTGATCTGGCCGTTGCCATCCACTAGAACGGATTGCCGGATGTCAAATTCCATGCGCAATCCCGCGAGACCGTTGGCGCCGACAACCATCGGCGAGGGAAAGTTCACTGTAACGGTCGTCTGCGTAGTCGTGCCAGTCGTTGGGCTGAAGGTACCGTTCAGCGTGGTCAACGACGGCGGATTCGTGGTCATATCCACGTAAGAAATGACCGGGGTCGACAGCGAGAAAGTGGCACTGTTGTAGGTGTCGGCAGGGACGGCGTTAAACGCCAGCGGCGAACGAAGCCCCAGTAGCCGCGCAAAATCAACAGTCGTGGCAGCAGACAGTACCTGCGGAGTACTATTGTTGCCGTTCAGGGTGATCGAGTTGATCGTTACGTCGAAGCCGACCACGGAGGCCAGCGGAGCATCTTCGCCGGTGACAAATACCGCGCCCGAGGATTGCGAAGATGGAGTTGTGGCCGAAGATGAATTCGATGACGAACCGCAACTCGCCGCCAAAAGGCACAGCGCAAGCAAAAATGTAATCCCCAAGCATCGTTTCATGACAAAGCTCCAATTCAGAGATTTTTGTGAAGTCTTTTTGGGGGAGCCGCATTTGCTTCACGATGATGGAAACACGCGGCCGGCTAGGATGTCGCGTAACCTGCGGACAAGTTACCGGGGGCACTGCTAGAAGGGGAATCCGTTATGTAATGGGATTTGAGCGACTTACGCGGCTACCGGAGTTAGCGGGGCTTGTACATGTACTTTAGTTTTTCGCCGCCACAAAACAAGGCGGGATTCTACTTAATCTCCAGCACTTCCTTCTCTTTCGCTTTGCTCATCTCTTCCATCTTCTTGATTTCGTCGTCCGTGAGCTTTTGAATTTCGTCCAACGACCGCTTCTCATCGTCCTCGGTGATTTTCTTGTCCCTCATCGCTTTCTTGATGGCATCGTTGCCGTCGCGGCGAATGTTGCGCACCGCGGTGCGATGCTCTTCCAGCGCTTTGTTTAGATGTTTCACCATCTCCTGCCGCCGTTCCTGGGTAAGAGCAGGCACCGGCACGCGAATCAGTTTGCCATCGTTCATCGGGTTGAGCCCGAGTTCGGCGGAGCGAATCGCCTTCTCGATAGCGCCCAGCGACGAGGGATCAAATGGCTGCACGGTGATCATCTGCGGCTCTGGCGCGTGGACCTGAGCAATCTGGTTCAGAGGCATTTGCGAGCCGTAGTAATCGACGCTTACGCTGTCCAGCATGTGGACGGAAGCGCGGCCGGTCCGCGTGGCCGCCATCGCCTTCCGAAAATCCTCCACGGCCTTCTCCATCCGAGTCTTGAGTTGAACGTAAGTTTCTTTAAGGCCGGGAATTGTGGCCATCGATGCTTGAGCCATAGGGTTGAGCTCCGTAATAAATATCAAGTATCAAAACGCTGAATTATAAACCCATATAGAAAGCGAGCCACGGACTTTCACGGACCAGAAATAAAATTAGAAATAAAAAGAATCCGTGTGAATCCGTGAGATCCGTGGCAAGTTTTATGCGCCTACTCTCGAACCAATCTTCTCTCCGCTGACCACCCGGCGAATGTTGCCGTGATGATTCAAGTTGAAGACGATAATGGGCAGGTTATTGTCCTTGCACAGGCTGATCGCCGTGGAATCCATCACTTTAAGCCCGAGCTTGAGGACATCCATATACGTGATGTCCGTGAACTTCTTCGCGTCCTTCACCTTCATGGGATCTGCATCGTAGATGCCATCGACCTTGGTGGCCTTGAGAATCGCGTCGGCCTTGATCTCCATCGCGCGCAGAGACGCAGCGGTGTCAGTCGAGAAATACGGGTTGCCAGTTCCACCGGCAAAGATCACGACGCGGCCTTTTTCCAGATGCCGTATGGCGCGCCGCCGGATGAATGGCTCGGCCACCTGATTCATCTCAATCGCAGTCTGCACCCGAGTGTAGACGCTTTGTTTTTCCAGGGCATCTTGCAGGGCGAGGGCATTGATTACCGTTGCCAGCATGCCCATGTGATCGGCGGAGACGCGGTCCATGTCTCTGGCCTGGTCGGCTACGCCGCGGAAGAAGTTCCCTCCGCCGACGACGATGGCGAGTTGCACTCCCAGCTTGTGCACGTCGGCGAGTTCTGCCGCGACTTCATGGATGCGCTTGGTGTCGACACCAAAGCCCTGATTCGCAGCCAGGGCCTCACCGGAAAGCTTGAGTAGAACGCGTTTGAAGGCAGGGGTCGACATCGGTTTTCGAATTTCCGGTTTCCAGTTTCGGGTTCTTGCTGTCCAGACTACGACTTCAGGACACCGGAAACCAGAAACTGGAAACTCGTTTACTTCGCCACTTACTTCGCTGCGGGGGCGGCAGCGTCGCCGCCTTCGTCCGGCTTCTGCGTCGTGAATGCGACCGTAGCGGTCGCCTCGCCTACTTTGAAGCGTGCGAAGCGGCGCACGCTGATGTTCTCGCCCAGCTTTCCGATCTTCGCCGCGATAAGCTGCGCGATCGACACCGTCTGGTCCTTGATGAAGGGCTGCTCCAGCAAGCAGACTTCCTCATAAAACTTCTCCATCTTTCCTGCGACCATCTTCTCCGCGATATTCTGCGGCTTGCCCGAAGCGACCGCTTGCGCCAGAAAGATATCCTTCTCGCGAGCAAAGTCTGCTGCCGTGACATCTTCCTTGCGCACGTATTTCGGGTCGCTGGCTGCGATGTGCATGGCGATATCGTGCGCCAGCTCCTTGAAGTCATCCGTGCGGGCCACGAAATCGCTCTCGCAGTTCACTTCGACGAGCACACCAATCTTGCCGCCGGCGTGAATGTAGCTGGTAACCGAGCCTTCGCTGGTCACGCGCGTTGCTTTCTTAGCTGCCACCGAAACGCCCTTTTTCCTCAAAATCACGACCGCCTGGTCCGCATCGCCCTTGGCTTCCGTCAGGGCTTGTTTGCAATCCATCATAGGAGCTCCGGTCTTCTCTCGGAGCTCCTTTACTTGTGCAGCTGAAATGTTTGCCATAGTAGTGCTCATAAATTAACTTCCAGTTTCTGGTTTCGAGTATTAAGAATGTGTGTCCCTATTCCAGGCTACTCGAAACTGGAAACCTGAAACTGGAACCTCGCTCTTACAAACTTTGACCCGCGCCGGACGACCCGCGCGGGTCTGATTTCAAAAGCCCGGTTTGTTCTTTCTGTGCAGACTCTAAAACTTGCCGCCAGCCTTTAAACCGTCTGGCTCTCGACCTTATGAATCTCGGCGTCTTCGTTCGCCACCGGCTTCTTATGCGTTCCCGGACCCAGCACTTCTTCCATGCTGATATCCTCGCCGATGTCCGCCAAGTCAGAAGCAGCGGCGTGCTCCTGGGCGTGAAGCTCGAGCGCGGCTGCCGCATCTTCAGCATGCTGCGCTTCCAGAGCCTGCGCCTGTTCCGTGGCCGCCGTCATGTCGGCGATTTGCTTGTCGCTCATCAACTGAGCGCCCTCGGCGATCGACTCCGAAATCTTCGATGTAAATAGCCGGATCGCGCGCAGCGCATCGTCGTTGCCCGGAATCACGTAATCCACTTCGCTGGGGTCGCAATTGGTATCGACCACCGCAACTACGGGAATGCCTAGCTTGCGGGCCTCACGCACCGCGATCTGTTCTTTGTTCGAATCGATCACAAATACCGCGTCGGGCAACCGGCTCATATTTTTGATGCCCGCCAAGTTGGCCTGCAGGTGCTTGCGCTCGCGTTCGAGCTTGATCACTTCTTTTTTCGGCAGCAGCTCGTAGCGGCCATCCGTGGCCATCTCATCGAGTTCTTTCAGCCGCTTTACCGACTTCTGCACCGTGACCCAGTTGGTCAGCAGCCCACCCAACCAGCGCTGGTTAATGTAGAAGCCGCCGCACTTGGTAGCTTCTTCTGCAATCGCGTCCTGCGCCTGGCGCTTGGTTCCCACGAACAGCACAATCTTGCCGTCGGCCGCCAGCTCCTGTACAAACTTCGACGCCTCTTTGAACATCTTCAGCGTCTTCTGCAGATCGATGATGTAAATCCCATTGCGCTCTCCGAAGATGTATTCCTTCATCTTGGGATTCCAGCGCTTCGTCTGATGCCCGAAGTGAACACCCGCTTCGAGCAACTCCTTCATGGTGATGGTAGCCAATGAACCTCCTTATTTAGTCTGCATCCTTTGCGTAAGAACCGCTCCGGATTGCCATTCCCTGCCCCGCGCCGCGAGGCACAGGAAGAATTGAACACCTAAAACAAGCTATTAGCTTCTAGCTCTTAAGCTTCTAGCCACATCAAACCCTTGTCATTCTGAGCGGAGCGAGGAATCTCGTTCTCCTCGGAACCGACGTTCCAAATTACCGCTTGCTGAACTGGAAGCGCTTGCGCGCGCCCTTCTGACCGTACTTTTTCCGTTCCTTGCCGCGCGAGTCGCGGGACACCATGCCCTCCGACTTCAGTTTGCCGCGCAACTCGGCGTTGAACTCCATCAAGGCGCGGGCAATGCCGAGCTTCACCGCGTCGGCCTGACCTCGCACGCCACCACCCAAAACGCTGGCAACGATGTTGAACGAAGCCGCAGTCTCGGTGGACGCCAGTGGCGCCTTCGCCGCCGAGCGCTGCGCCGGAGTCACGAAATATTCTTCAAACTCCCGGCCGTTTACCTTGAACTCTCCACTGCCTGGACGCAGATAAACCCGCGCGATCGCCCGCTTGCGCCGTCCTGTTCCGTAGTACTGAACCAATTCCGCCATTTCGCTTCTAGCTCCTAATCTCGTTTGTCATCCTGAGCGCAGCCGTTCTTCAGGCGGAGCGAAGGATCTCCCGCTCAACTACTCCCGTCGCTACGCCCTTACTTCCAACTTCAAATCCTGCGGCTTCTGTGCCTCGTGCGGATGCTTGTCGCCTTTGTAGACGTTCAGCTTCGACAACATGTGAGCCGCCAGTTTGTTCTTCGGCAACATGCGCCGCACCGCGTCTTCAATAATCTTTTCCGGCTTGCGCGCCAAACGCTTTCGGTAATCTTCGGTGCGCAGACCGCCCGGATAACCCGTGTAGTGGTGATACTGCTTCTGCTCCGACTTCACGCCGGTCGTTCGAATTTTCTCGGCATTCACCACGATCACGTGATCGCCGGTATCGAGAAAAGGCGTGTACTGCGGATTTTCTTTGCCCATCAGAATGCGCGCGACTTGTGAAGCCAGACGCCCGAGCGTCTGCCCATCCGCATCCACGACGTACCACTTGCGCACAATTTCCCCCGCTTTGGGGAAATAGGTTGACATCGGAACTCTCCCAGAATAAAAAGATTGCGAAAGAAGACCGCTCGTTGATTCCCCGGCGAGGACGCCAGACCATCAGGCGGGCAACCGCGAGACTTCCCAAAGCTTTAAAGATACCGTAGCTTGCGAGGGATTGTCAACGGTGAGTTAATACCCACGGGAACCGGTCCTGACCCTAAGATCCGTTCCTGCGGGGTAGGGCCTATTCGTAAGCTAGCGCGTCGATCGGATCCTTTTGCGCCGCCTTATAGGCTGGATAAAGCGCCCCCAGCACCGCCCCGGTCAGGGCAATCAGGGTGGCCCGCACCACCCACTCGGCGCTCCAGAAAAGGCGCAGGGTTGGGTTCTCGAACAGAATGAGGCGACGAGCCAAGAGACTCATGATCGTCCCTACCACAATGCCCACAATCGCCAGCAGCGCAGTCTCGCGGAGCACGACATTCACAATATAAAGCTTTGACGCTCCCAGGGACTTCAAAATGCCAATCTCGCGCGTGCGCTCCATCACCGCCGTATACATCGACTGAAAAATCACCAGGAATCCGATGATCATTGAGATCGCGATCACGATGCGGATCGAGGTCGCGAAGCCCGGCAAATTTTCCGGCGTCATCATCGACAAGTATTCCTGCATGGAGCGCACGGAATAATTCTCCATACCTGGGACTTGCTTGATTTCGTCCACGACAGCGTCCACGTTACGAGGATCGTCCAGCTTGATATAAAAGACCGAAGCATGACCTGGAGCGCCGATCAAATCCTGCATGGTGGATAGCGGTAGAAACTTGCGCGCCCCTTTTCCGTGCTCCACAATCCCGCAGATACGAAATTGGTTATTCAGAATCTCGACCTGGTCCCCGACCTTCACCCGCTTAGTGCCGGCAAAATAATCGTCGACGATAACGTCGTACGGCCCTTGAAACGGGCCTCCTGAAAGGAAATGGAATGAGGGAGAAATGCTGTTGTAGCTATCGATATCGATGCCGTAGATAATCTCCAAAGTCGGCTTTGTAGTCAACTCCCAGATCACCGGGGCAGCCACCAAGACATGCGGCAACTGCCGCAGCTTCTCGCCAACCTTCACGGGCATGGGCGCTCCTGTCACTCCAACCAGCGCCGACGATCCCGGGGGCTGCACCATGACATCGGCTCCCACGCCCATCTGGCTGGCCTTCGATCCATTCAACTGCCCGTAAAAAAAGGCCACAATCAGCAAAATCAAAATCACTTCCAGAGCAACCGCAGTAATGCTGATCAGCGACCGGATCGGCCTCTGCACGAGATTGGCGACAACCATCTTGCTAATCATGTTTATTCTTCAAGAATTTGACGCCACGTTGCGAGCCACTACCGATTATGTATTGCATCCGGCGGTGGGACGACAGCGCTCGACTGCGGCTGCGGCCGGTCTAGATGCACCACTTCGGCTCCAGGCGGCTGGTGCAGCGCAAATTGATCGTCCCGCAGAGGCTTGTTGATCTCCACCTTCAACATGTTGAGAGTAATGTCGTACTCTTCCTGCGGCCGAAAAATCTCGATGCGCGAAGGAAAGTTGGTGCCATCGTACTCTTTGTAGTTGGCATAACGGGCATCGGTCACCAGCCTGGCTTGCTCGTCGTAGATGTACTGACGATGAGGTTGCAGGTCGGTACGGCTAAAGACAATTTTGCGCGACAGCACCCCAGAGTTATCGTCCTTCTTTCGAATCACAATCAATTCGTAATCATCCTGCAGAACGCGATGCCCTTTGGCGTCGTGAAGAATATCGTAGCTGTTCTCCAGCACGGCGATCTCGTGTTCAGGATCAATAGGACGAATCAGCAGTGCATCATAGATTTCCTGCGGGCGGATGCTTTCCATAGGTTGATCTGTGTTATGCGTCTGCACATCGTTGCGCCCGACAACAAAACGATTCCTGGGCGGAATCCACAGCGCGAACTGCTCCCCGTCGCTCACCATGTCGAAGGCCGTGGTGCGCACGATTGGCAGCAAACCTATCATGTGCAGCATCGCCGGCTTCCGCGCTAGTACATAGCCGCGAATTTCCTTGTAGTCGGTTACGTGACCCTTCTTGGCGCCGCCAACCGACGTATCAATATCCACGGTCGCTTGTAACGACTGGATCTTCCTTGCCTGCTCGTTGATGCTGTCGATCAATGCTGATTGTGACGCCTCCTTGAGAGGCGCCTTGGAATAGGTTTCTTCGACCGGACGCGTGTGGAACAGACAGCCCACGGTAGGCAGCACCGCGAAAACCAAGGCTAAAGTCCAAAAGGGCGAGCTACGTCTCATGAAGGAATTGATGATCTCCTGAATATTTGAGTATAGCGCGCCCGAAAGGGTGCAAGAACTGTGAGCCGAATCGAATCGGCGAACACTGAGTACATGGTTGCTAACGAGTTACCAGGCTCGGATCGAAGATTTTCACGGCACCCGATCATCTACACTACTGCCATTGTGCGTAAGATCGTTTGGCTCATCCTCATTGCGGCGCTCGCCACTGCTGGCTGGTTCGCGTGGGCGCTACTCACGCCAGTCGCGCCCTCCGGACAGGTCTTTGTGATGCTGCACCCGGGATACTCCACCCGGCGCATCGCCGCCGAATTGAAGGCGAATGGAATCATCCGCAGTGAAGACGCATTCATCCTCTGGCACTACTTTCGCCGTCGCCGATCGCTCAAGGCTGGAGAGTATCTGTTCGAAAAGCCAGCAAACATTATCGACATTCAGAAGCGCCTCCGCCGGGGCGACGTTTATTTCCATACGATTGTCGTACCTGAAGGGTTCACCATGTTTGACATTGCCCGCGCCATCGAAGCCGCCGGGCTTGGTCCCGCGGACGATTTCTTGAAAGTTGCGCAGTCAGACACGGCTCTCATTGCCGATCTCGCTCCGGGGGCGCAATCACTCGAAGGCTATCTTTTTCCCGACACCTACCAATTCAGCCGCATGATGAGCATGCAAGAGATGGCTGCCGCTATGGTGAAGCAGTTTCGCCAGGTCGCAGCTCAGATTGGTTTGTCCGCTCCGACGAACGCTGGAGTTGAGGCGACTCGGGACATTCCGCTCCCGCTCCAAACTAAGGTCACTATGGCGTCGATAGTAGAGAAGGAAACCGCGGTCGCTGAAGAGCGCCCCCTCGTTGCCAGCGTCTACTACAACCGCCTGGCAAAGAAGGGCGCGCTGGACGCCGATCCCAGCATCATTTATGCCGAGCAACTAGCAGGAACCTATACTGGCGCACTGCACCACGACGACATGCGCTTCAACTCGCCCTACAACACGTACACCCACGCCGGCCTTCCGCCCGGTCCAATCGCCAATCCCGGGAAAAGCGCGCTGGAAGCGGCGATGCATCCCGCGCAGAGTAATTACTACTACTTCGTCGCCGACGCTGCCGGCCACCACCGCTTCGCCCGCACCATCGAAGAGCACAACAAGAATGTGGCGGCCTACCGGCGGGCGATGCGGGGACAGTAGAATTCGAGGCGATTTACCGTCCGCGGTTTTCCATCCATCCCTGCAGAATCAGTACCGCCGCCATTCGGTCAACCGCCTTGGCGCGTTTCTCAATCGAGAGATCCGCCTCGCGGAGCAGCCGGTTCGCTTCCGCTGAGGTTAACCGCTCATCCCACAAGTGCACCGGCAGGCGAAATCGCTTGCGCAATTCCTCTGCGAACACCTGCATCTTGTCGGACTGCGTCCCTTCCGCGCCGCTCATGCGCAGCGGCAACCCCACCACGATCTCCCGAACCGAATATTCTCGGATCACGGCCTCCAGCGCCGCCAAGTCCGTCCGCTTGTTGCGCCGCTGCAAAGTTTCCAGCCCTTGCGCGGTGATGCCGAGAGGATCCGATATCGCAATCCCGATTCGTCTCGACCCGACGTCCAGCCCCAGAATCCTCCCCACCGCTCTTTTTTTCGAAGTTGCGGGCTCTGATGTTGCCTCCACCGAAGGTGGATGATTACGACCAGTTTCCATCGGGACTGACGCCTCGATCGGATTTCGATCTTCCACGCTCACCGCGTGATTATATTCCGCCGTTTCTCTGTAAGCGATCGCGGGCTAACGAATACATGGAGGCGCAACCCATTTAACGCGAGTAACTTAAGCTCATTTGCTGAATCAAATCACGCCTTGGAGTCAGCGGCGCGCCGCTTCCGTCCTTGCTTTTCGTCCCATTTCGGGATACTATGTTTATAGTAAAGACAACGCTCTCTCCACTACCCCTCTCCTGCCCGGGTGCCTTTTTATGAACGGTGATTTGAATTTCCACATCGGCGACAAGGTCGTCTATCCCAATCATGGCGTGGGTGTTATCGAGCAAATCAGCAGCCGTTCCGTCGGCGCCACGGTCGAAAAGTTCTATCTCCTCAACATCAAGGCCAGCAGCCTCAAAGTAATGGTGCCCTGTAACAATGTAGGCAGCGTGGGCATTCGGCGAGTCGTGCGCAATGGCGAGGTGCAGAAGATTCTCGATTTTCTCTCGATTGCCGATGACCTCAGCACCGCCGACTGGAAAGATCGTTTCAAAGAAAATTCCGACCGCATGCGCACCGGTTCTCTTTTTGAGGTCGCCGGAGTCCTCAAAAGCCTCATCGCTTTGCACCAGGCAAAGCCTCTTTCCTTCCGCGAAAAAAAGATGCTGGAACGCGCTCGCTACCTTCTGGTGAGCGAACTCGCCATGTCCCGCAATTGCGAAGAGACCAAGATCGAGGAACTCCTCGCCTTGGCTCTGGCCAAGTGCAATCTCCGCTTCCCCGAAGCCTCCGAATTCCAGGCCTGATTCCTCGAGTACGATTTCCGGGTACCACGTTCTGCTCCTAACACTGCAATGGATAGACTTGCTGAAACCTGTCCTCCGCTTTGACTTAGCGGACTGCAGGCTCATAAGATAGCGCCTGCGCCGCCCTTCTTTCGGCGGCCGAAAATGATCGGCCAGACAATTTCTCACTACCGGATCCTGGAGAAGCTGGGCGGCGGCGGCATGGGCGTCGTCTATAAGGCCGAGGATCTCAAGTTACGGCGTTTCGTCGCCCTCAAGTTCCTGCCCGATGACGTCGCGAAAGATTCCCAGGCGCTCAGCCGCTTCCAGCGTGAAGCCCAGGCTGCATCGGCCTTGAATCATCCGAACATCTGCACCATCTACGCGATCGATGAGCAGAATGGTCTCGCCTTTATTGCGATGGAGTTTCTCGAGGGCCAAACTCTCAAGCATCGCATTGAAGGCCGTCCGGTCGACACAGAGACTCTCATTGGGCTGAGCATCGAAATCGCCGACGCCCTCGATGCGGCACACGGCAGGGGCATCATCCACCGCGACATCAAGCCGGCGAACATTTTCGTCACCAAGCGTGGGCAGGCCAAATTGCTCGACTTTGGTCTGGCGAAAGTGGCGCCCGCCGCCAACGAGCACACTGCGACGGAAGCCACTCCGCAAACTCTGGTTACCAGCCCGGGATCGACCATTGGCACGGTGGCATACATGTCGCCCGAACAGGTACGGGCGCACGAACTCGACGCCCGTACGGATCTTTTCGCCTTCGGCGCGGTCCTCTATGAGATGGCGACGGGAAAGATGGCCTTCTCCGGGAGTAGCAGTGGCGTCATCTTCGAGGCGATTCTGAATCGCATGCCGCCGCCGGCTTCCACGCTAAATCCCGCGATCCCGGGGAAACTCGACGAACTCATCACCAAGTCGCTGGAGAAAGAGCGGGACTTGCGCTATCAAACCGCGGCGGAATTGCGCGGCGATTTAAAGCGCATCAAGCGCGATTTGGATACGTCCCGCGCCCGCTCGAGTTCAACCAGCATTCCGATCGTTTCCGATTCTGGAGTATCCGCCGCTGCTCCGCCCGTAGCGCCCGCTCCGCCCAAGCGCAGCTGGTTCCCGCTTCTGGTGGCGTCAGCAATCGCCCTGCTCGTGGGTCTTGCCGTTGGCGCGTTGCTGCTTCAACGCCCGGTTCAGCCTTCGTTTGCCAATTATCATCCGCTCACTTTCCGGCGCGGCATTGTGCTTTCGGCACGCTTTGCGCCGGACGGCAAGACCGTTGTCTACAGCGCAGCCTGGGAGGGCAAGCCTCTTGATCTCTTCAACACGCGCCCCGAAAGTCCGCAGTCACAGGAGATGGAACCGAAGGGAGCCGAGGTTCTAGCGATCTCCTCCTCGGGAGAAATGTTGTTATCGCTCGACAGCCGCCCCCGGGATGCCTTCCTCTACTCCGGTACGTTGGCGCGCGTTCCGCTCGTCGGCGGTGCGCCTCGCGAAATTCTGGACAACGTCGAATGGGCCGACTGGGGTCCAGATGCGAACTCACTGGCCGTCGTCCACGAAGTGAACGGACGCAAGCGTCTGGAATTTCCGCTGGGCAAAACCATCTACGAGGCTGATGGCTGGATTGGCAACCTGCGGGTTTCTCCCAAAGGCGATTTCGTCGCGTTCATTGACCATCCCCAGCCCAGAGACGATGGTGGGTCGATTTTTGTGATCGACGCCTCGGGGAAGAAGAAAGACCTTTCGGATGGATGGGACAGCATTCAAGGCGTGGCGTGGTCTCCGAAGGCAGACGAGGTCTGGTTCAGCGCAACGCGCACCGGCGGCGACCGCTCGCTCTATGCCGTCGACCTCTCGGGAAAGGTGCGGCTGCTGGCGCGCGTTCCCGGAGAACTAACGCTCCTCGACGTTAGCCGCGACGGCACTGTCTTGCTGACCCGCGGGAACGATCGCGCCGGCATGATCGGTCTGGCGCCGGGTGAAGCCAAAGAGCGCGATTTGTCCTGGCTTGACTGGTCTGTGCCCAGCAGTCTTTCACCTGATGGACGCATGATTTTGTTTCAGGAGGCAGGCGAAGGCGGTGGTCCGAAATACGCCATCTACATCCGCAAGACGGATGGCTCGCCAGCCATTCGGCTCGGGGAGGGCAGTGGCATGGCATTATCTCCCGACGGCAAATGGGCGCTGGCGCGGCAGAATACCAACCCCGCACCTCTGATCATCTTGCCGACCGGAGTCGGAGAGATGCGGCCCGTCAAGGACGACGGGCTCAACCACACCGGCGCCGCCTGGTTGCCCGATGGCGATCACATTGTATTTTCCGGGATCGAGGCAGGTCACGGGATGCGGCTCTACGTGGAATCCTTAAGTGATGGCAAGCCCAAGCCCATCACTCAAGAAGGCGTAGGCGCTTCGGTGATCCTCTCGCCCAAAGGCGACCTCGTCGCTGATGTTGGCCCGGACCGCAAAATCTGTCTCTACTCGACTGCGGGCGGAGAGCCGCGCGCAGTGCCCGGGACCGAGGCGTCGGAAGTACCGACTGGCTGGTCCGCGGATGGCCGTGAATTATTCGTCATCGTGCGCGGACAGATTCCCGCGCAGGTATTCCGCGTAGACATCGCCACTGGAAAGCGAACCTTGTGGAAGGCCCTGGAACCGGCGGACTCAGCCGGCATCGATACCCTGGGCCGAGTTCTTTTGTCGGCTGACAATAAATCTTACGTCTACAGCTACGTGCGCACCCTCTCCGACCTTTATCTGGTCGAAGGCCTGAAATAAAACCAGGCCTTCGCCAGCGAATCTAAGCAACAGAAGGCTAACTCACGCGCAGACGACCTACTTACCCACCTGCTGAATGCACCCTTCCAGAACGTCAAGGGCGACATCCGCTTCCTCTTTTGTGACCACCAGCGGCGGGCACAGCCGGATCGTGCTCGGTCCGCAGCCTAAGAAAAGCACGCCGTGCTCGAACGCCTTCTCGACAATCCGGTCTCGCTCTGCCGCGCCATATTCTTTCGTCGTCTTGTCCTTCACGATATCGACGCCGATCATCAAACCGCGCCCGCGCACATCGCCCACCAGCTTCAATTTCGTGGGCCACTCCGCCATGCGCTTCATCATGTGCGCGCCCACTTCCGCCGAGTGCGCGACCAGATTTTCTTTTTCGATCACATCGAGCGTGGCCAGCGCCGCAGCCACGCACACCGGATTTCCACCAAAAGTTGACGCGTGCGAACCCGGCACCCAGTCCATGATTTCAGAGCGCGTCATCGTAATGCCCAGCGGCATGCCCGAGGCAATCCCCTTCGCAATACAAACCATGTCCGGCTCGACTCCGGTATGTTCCACCGCCCACCACTTGCCCGTACGCCCAATGCCACTCTGCACCTCGTCGACGACCAGCAAAATTCCGTGTCGATCGCAAATGCGGCGCAGCTCCTGCATGAAGATCGTAGGCGCGACCACGTAGCCGCCCTCGCCCTGCACCGGCTCGACAAAGATTGCTGCAACTTCCTCCGGAGCAAGTGTGGTCTTGAACAGCTTCTCTTCGATGAAGCGGGCGCACCCTAGCGCAAAAGCCTCCGCGTCCTTATCGTGCGCGCCACCCACGCATCCGCGATAGACATCGGGATAGCGCACATGCGTCACTCCCGGAACCAGCGGCGCAAAGCGGCGCCGTTGCTGCGGTTTCGAGGCGGTCAGCGACAAAGCTCCCATTGTGCGTCCGTGAAATGCGCCGAAGAAAGCGATGATGTTCTGGCGCTTGGTGTGATAACGCGCCAGCTTCAGCGCGCACTCAATCGCTTCCGCGCCGGAGTTGCCGTAGTAAATCTTGTGCGGTCCGGGCATGGGCGCGATCTTCGACAGGCGCTCCGCCAGCGTGACCATGTTCTCGTAGTAAAAATCCGTCCCCGACATGTGGATGAGTTCGCCCGCCTGCTTCTGCATAGCGGCCACAACGTGGGGATGGCAATGGCCGGTTGAGGTCACGGCGATGCCAGCGGAAAAATCATAAAACTCGTTGCCATCCACATCCGTAACGACAATCCCACGGCCACTCTTGGCGACGAGCGGATAAGAGCGGGTGTAGGAAGGCGAAATATATTTCTGATCGTTATCCAGCACGCGCTTGGCATTCGGCCCGGGCAGTGCGGTCTTGATTCTTGGTCCGGTAACAGCGGGACCGGCGGTCGCGGTCATGGTCTTGGTGGTCATGGCATCCTCCGTAAGCAACTCTCGGTTGTGAGCTGCGAGTGATGAGTAGTGGGAGCCTCGGAACGCGGCCCTGGTTCAGACTCACGCACACCGAGGCGAATCAGGCAGAAGATTTGCTAGTCGCTACCGAAGAGATTGGGGCGCAGACGGGAGGGCAGATTCGCACGATAACGCCGCGGACACACCAGGCAGTGCAGCCAGCACTCCGGTAGATGCGAGTTCGGGGGGTGCGAATTGGAAACGGTGCGCAGCATCGGTAACCATGTCTTCACGGACATTATACGTGGCGAGAGGGTGCGGCGTAACCCCCATTTTTGGCTGATTTTATGCGGATTCTTGTAGGTGCGGGGTTGGTCGCCCGACCACGGCCCCGCTCCGCTGACAATCTTTAGAGTCGCACTTGCGCTCTGACTCGTCTGATATCTTTTAGCTTCGCTGTTTCTCACCCACATGTCTAAGACTCACAGCCCGAGCCGGTTCGCGGTGATTCTTGCCTTTGGGCTAGTGTATCTGTTCTGGGGCTCGACCTACCTCGCCATAGACATCGCGGTGCAGAGCATCCCTCCGGCTCTCATGTGCGCGGTGCGGTTTTCGATTGCCGGAGCAGTGATGCTGGCCGTATGCGCGGCAACCGGGCGCAGAATCTGGTATTCGGCGCGGCAGATTGCGCTCGCCGCCGTGGTGGGACTACTACTCTTGATGGGCGGCAACCTGACGCTCTCCTGGGCCGAACAGACTGTCCCATCGGGACTAGCGGCGTTGATTATTGCGATCACTCCGCTGTGGTTTCTGGTTCTGGATTCCCTGCTCCTCGGCCACCATCGTATTTCCTGGCGTGGCAAGGCCGGACTGGCGTTGGGGATTGTGGGATTGCTCGTCTTGTTTTGGCCAGAGCTGCATTCGACCTCGGCGCTCGGCCGTCACGAGTTAGAAGCTTCGGTTGGACTCTTGGGCGGATCGTTCTTGTGGGCGCTGGGATCGGTACTATCGAAGCGTTGGCAGTCAGGCATGGACGTCTTCAGCGCTACCGGATGGCAGGTAACCGCAGCGGGCGTGGGGAACCTCTTGTTGGCGCTGGCGCTGGGAGATTTTTCGCGAGTTTCGTGGACGACCCGCGGCGTCAGCGCGGTGCTTTACCTCGTCGTCTGCGGATCGTGGGTTGGCTACACGGCTTACATTTGGCTGCTGGAGCACGTTCCCACTTCAAAGGTATCGACTTATGCTTACGTGAATCCAGTAGTCGCAGTGTTTCTCGGTTGGCTGATTCTGCACGAGCGGGTAGATCGATTCATTCTGATGGGCAGCGTCATTGTTGTGCTCTCGGTGATTCTGGTGACGAGCGCGAAGGTAAAAGAGAAAGAGAAAACCGTGGCAGAGGAGTTGCCGGCGGTGGAAGCCGCGGGGTAGCAGCCCGGTCCTTAACCAAAAGTTTCCTACTGTCGTCGAGCTGTGTTGGTTCGCCCTAAACCGAGAGATGGCGTTCCCGGTTGGCGAGTATGGCGCCATTTTCGGCGGACCAGTGAGCAGGAATTTTTCAGTGCTAATGCCTGATTTCGAGAGTCACCTGCGCGGCAGCCCGCCCTTTGCCCAATAATGGAAGTGAGGCGTCGGGCGAGGCACCGTCAGACTCGCCTCAGCGCGCCGCGTTTCGGGTGCTATGGAGGTTGATATGCGCCTTGCCATCACTTGGATCGTCGTGTTGACGCTAAGTTCTGCAGCCGCTTTCGGCTGCAAGTGCGCTGCTCCACCGCCGGGACTGGAGCGTGGACATGAACTGGCTGGGTGGTATGCCAAGGGAGTTGACGCGATTTTTGAGGGAAGGGTGGTAGGGGCGGAGCTGAAATCCACTTGGCTGAAGGCATC
>Ga0209040_10000424_pt1 | contig 32451 bp, 36 predicted proteins | sample BogFormECP12_OM3_FD_188240 | JGI IMG/M metagenome (GOLD analysis project Ga0209040, IMG submission 188240) | Bog forest soil microbial communities from Calvert Island, British Columbia, Canada - ECP12_OM3 (SPAdes) (version 2) | ecosystem: Environmental > Aquatic > Freshwater > Wetlands > Bog ... | reverse complement strand
GGTGGTGGGGATATCCATGCTCGTACCCGCCGAGTAGTTACCAGCGTTGTAGGTAGATGCGTTCGCACCGTTACCGAGAACGGACAGGTTAGCGGATGACCCACTCAACGACGTGAACGTCAGCCCGCTGTAAAGAGTGTACGCCGCCAGCGCAGCGGCTAAAGCTGCCGCCGCACCTGCATTGTTTACCGTGGCTGTGGGCGGGTTGAACCCCGTGATGGTTGTGGTCGGGAAAGAGCCGATGGTGCCGCCCGTAACTGAAGTCGCTGGTGCCGCATTCGTGATGCCCGCTGCCGCCAAGATAGCGTAGTTCGCGGATACGCCGAGATGTGTGGTGACGGGAGACGGAGGCGGTGCACCACCCGTCAATTGAACAAAAGCGCCTGTGCCCTGAACGCTGCACAGTTGGGCCGTCGCTAAACAGCCCGAGATGCGGGTGAAATCGTTATAACCCGCAAGGAATATCGCGGTCACAACGTTAGGGGCGGCGAAAGCTACGACGTACCCAACGGCCTGATCGAGGTTGGGACTCGACGGTCGAGCGAGTGTGATGCCGCCCGGAGTTACGGAGGACAAATAAACTTCCGCTCCGACGCTGCCGAGAGAAAACTCGCTGTTTGGATCGATGTAGGTAAAGAGACCACTGAATGCGATAGTTCCGGGCTGACCCGCGTCGATAGGAGATGTCAAAAATCCCTGAGCGGATAACGAACCAACGGCATCGGCGTATTCCGCCGTCAGGACGCCGCCGACGCTGTACAGGTGGATGAGCGGAGCACCTAAAGCAAGATTTACGCCCGCTACGGCGGTGACACCAGTATTCAACAGCGAGGGGTCAATCACACCGTTCGGGTTGAGAACCACTGGCACGCCATACGATGCGGCCCCGAGCGAAGGTACGGTTGCGCCGTCACAGCCCGTCACGATGTCGATGAGATTCGATCCAGTCTGAGCGGGCACTACGGGTGACGCAAACTGTTGACCCGGCTTTACGTTAAAAACGCAGACTCTTGTTGGTCCGTTCGCCATTATCTGTTCCTCTGGGGCCACTCGACCCGCTTATGTTTGATTTCCGCTAACTCAGGAAATTCTTCTTCGGCTTCGAAATCTTGTGCCACGGCGACGGGGTTCGGTGGAGTGTGGTCAAATTTGGGGTTGTTCCCCAGATCGTCCTGTGCGTTGTCGTTCCCGCTGGTGCCGCCCTCTTCGTGGACTTCCCCTGATGTATCGTATCCGTAGGCCAGTTTTTGAGACCCGCGCTTCTTGTTGGCGTCCAACGTGAGAGTATCCAGCACGCGGTGGAGCTTCATCATGGCATAGCTCTGATACACTGTCGCCATGCTGTAGTCGCCCGCCTTCCCGTAGGAACCTGCGACATCGAAATCGTGGTGGGCGTTCGTTACATCTCTGGCGATGTCCCTACGAGTGCTAAGTTCTTTGGAAACGTCCTCCAGCCCCAATACAAGCTCCCGAAGATGGGATTCGGTCTGGGTGTAAAGCTCCTGATCCTGTTCGGGCTCCTTCAAGCGGTCCCAAACGGCGTAGATTTCCATGTAAGTGTCGCGGAGATAGTTCACGTCCTGAGGCCAAGAGACCCCAGATTGCAGCAAAGCATTGGAAAATTGCGGGGTTGTCTGAAGAGGGGCAACCGCCGAGGCAGCAAGCTTAGCAATGGGAAGACGAACGGGCATCTGGGCTCCTGTAAAAGAGCCAGAAAGTCTAGGAAATGGGATTGGCGAGGATGGGGTTGTCGGTAAAGACGGGATTTGCGGTGTAAGACTGCCAAATTTCCGTGTCAAGCTCGCGGGCGGTCTTGCCGAGCCGTCTTGCTTCGGCGATAAACGCTTGTTCTAATTGAAGATACCGCCTGCCTGCCTGTGGGGTGCTCTTGGGTGCGTCATAACCCTTCAGCCGAAGCCACTTCAGGATGTGCGTATCGAGGACTGCGACCTCGCCCGCCGTATCGGGGAATCCGTACATTGCGGTCATGCGGGCGGTTTTGGGGCCGATGCCGGGGACCTTTTCGAGAGATTCGACGGAGATGTTGTCGAGGTCGATGTTGACAGCGGCACGGAAGGCTTTGTTGAACAGGGCGTACTTGCCCATCTTGACGTGCTTCAGGGCGCTCAGGAGTTTTTTGTTGCGGATCATGAACCGCACCCGCTCGAACGGCGACATGGGCTTGTTGCTCCCCATATTGGTGTAGGGGAACTCCATGAAAGCTTGGACCTTTTTCTCGGTGCCTTTTGCGCTCTTGCCCGCCACACAGATGCCAAAAAGAATCCACCACTCAAGCTGCGGGCGGCTCATCCGTTTTGGCAAGTTGGTCGGGTCCACCGCCGCTGATGTCATCTTTAACTTCGCTCCACGTTCCGTCAACGACCTGATTAACAAACACCTTGAACTTGAATCCCTTGCGTTGGATGTCGGGCTCCACCTGAATCTGGGCGTTCGGCCCCAACCCCTGAATCACGTCCTCGGGGATAAAGACCTCCCAACCGCCATCGATCCTGTAACCGAACTTGCGGATGAGCAACCCCAACGCAGCTAGAGGGTCTTGGTTAATAACCGATCTCCTCGACGATACCGATCACTTCGGCAACGATCAGGATGGTGCCTGCCGCGACAAGGCAAGGATGTTGATGCCCCACGGCAGTCATGAAAAGGTAACCGATGATGCGTACCCCACTCTTGAGATAACTAATCTTCGCGTGCTCGCTCGCCATTTGCTTTCTCCTGTTTTTCTTTGCACTTCTTGCAACCATCCTCGGTGACAGTCGTGGATGACTCCATGTCGCTAAAGCAAACGATCATGGAGGAGATGACGGCTCCGCAAGAGCATTTGTGAACGATGTGTGCCATTATTGATCGGGCCTGCGGTGTTTGTCATGCTGCTGTTTGTAGTTGAACACGGCGTTGGACTCGTCTTCCGCCTTTTGCTTGGCAATGCAAGTCTTAGCTTCATCATCCAGAGGACGGAGACCCTTAGTCTCTGGGTATTCCTGAAAGGCTTCGTATCGGCAACCGTCGAACACCACAATCTCAGGCCCAATTGTTTTCTCGATGGCTTTGACGCCCGCGAAAACGGGATAGATGGCGATTAAGCAGCCCAGCAGGACGTATGCTCTGATCTCGTCGCCGCTCATCTGACCAGACTCCGACCGTGGGCATTGGGTTCAGCCGTGCCCTGCGACAACAAGACATCCACCGCTACACGAGCGTGGAAACGAGCCGCTGCGGGGCTCAGGTTGTACTTGGGGTTGCGAAACTCTTTGATTTTCTCGTTCAACAGCTTGTGGCGAAATTGCCGACGAGCCGCCTTGCGTGCACCGTCACCGCGATGCTCCACTACACTTTTTTCTCTCATACTTCGAAAACCTCCGCTTTGTATAATACTACAAATCACTTCTCATGTACAAGCATATCGCCTCTAGCTCTTCCAAAGTAGCATCGCTTTTCAACACGTTTGCTCGATTAGATATCACCCGAATGTTGTCCGATACATACCCTCTCAAGTTGTTCCTCCTGTCCAAAGACGGAGAGTTGGGATTTTGCTGTGGATTGCTTCCTTTTCCACGGAACAGAGGAATCCCAAATACAGGGCAGTGCGATGGAATCTGAATGTCTTCGAGCTTCAATGAGAACTCCAACCCCATTTTTCTCGCTCGTGCTCTGGCGTGGGATAGCATTCGTGATTTTGCACTTCTGACATTTTTCAGGTAAGCACAGTCTTTACAGTGCCCGTTTAGACCATCGGCTCTAGAAGAGTCTCGGTAGAAAGCGATTCTGGGTAGGGGCTTTTTACACTTACCGCAGACCTTCTCAGACATGTCCGTGTACGGGTCGTGGGACAACCAATACTTGTTGTGTTTTTGCCGATTCCTGAGATTGTCAGCCTTGGCTTTTGCCAGATTGTTTGTGCGCCACTCCCTACAAGCGGCCTTGTTGTCATACATAAACACCTCTGTTTATGTATATCATAGTTCGATGATTACGGTTGGGTAGGCTCCCATTTGTTCACGTTCCATTGGGTAGGCGTAGGGGTTACAGATCACGTTAGTATCCCCCAGCATGTAATCGCACGGGCGGTGCGTGTGCCCGTGAAACCAGTATCTCGGCTGCTTAGTTTCGATCACCGTCGTCTCATCCGACGTAAAAAATCGATTCAACGGGCTGTTGAGGAATTGCGGAGGTGTGCTGCGGGAATGCGGTAGGTGGTGACTCAGCACCACGGTCTGAGGCGTCACCAACCGCGCTGCGGCCTCGCGGAACGCTGCGTTCTCCACGTACACCCACTGACGAAAGTCCTTAATCACGGTAAAATCCGACATCATGCTCTCGTACAACTGGTTCAAGGGTTGATTGGGAAACCACAGTGTGCCGCCGAAGAAGTGGATGCCATCGAGAGTCACACCACTGTTCTGCAACCAGACGAAGTTCTTCGGCAGGTACGACCTGAGGATGAATTCCGCCGCTTCACGTGTGCCGCCATAGTATTCGTGGTTCCCCGTGGTGTAGAGGACGTGCCGAGCCTTGGTGCTCAGGAAATTCAACACCTGCTGGACGATCTTCCCATTCTGGCGGCAGGGGACGACGATATCTCCGGGTAGGGCAAGGAAATCCAGATCGGGAGCGAAGTCTATTCGCTTGAGGACAGACAGCGGCATGTCGTAGAACTCGGTGTGCAGGTCGCTGACGATCTGGAGCTTCATAAGAAATAATACCCAAAAATGTAAGGATTTGCCCCGCTGAAACGTAGATACCAGTGAGACGAAAAATATCGTGAGGAGAAATGCCCCGCTCAAACGTTTTAGTCTATGAATCGGGAGAAATCGACCTCTCAAGCGTACTTATCTTTGACAGGTTGTAACGCTTTGACCCTCTCGTTCGATTTATTTTCAACGGATGGTGCGTTTTGCCTCGTCCGAACGACTTATCTACTAGGAGAACAACATGAACTTTGACTCGTTGTGTGCCGTTGGCCGCATATACATTATAGCACGGAGGATCGTGCTCGGGATAGTCCTCTTGACCGCCGCAGGGCTGGGCGTCACTGTCTACAAGCTGCAACATCAACCCGTTCAATACGACACGGACAGCTACCAAAATCATAGGTATGACGCAAGGTATGAACCAGTTGTGCTGGATGGGTTGCGGTCAAGAAGCCAAGTTCGGGGGTGGACAAGAGCAGCCTAGATGCTGCAAGATGGCGTCCGCTTGCCCTCAGTTCAAGGCGCGGACGATGACTGGACGGCGGGGCACTCGCAACTGGGGCTCATTCGCCGCTGGTACGTCCCGTTTCTACCGCTCGATACTCGGGAACGCAAAAACCAAGTAACTTGGTAGGGTATAGGGGAGTCGAACCCCTCATCATGTGATTGAAAGTCACAGGTCCAAACCGATAGACGGATACCCCACAACTTAAACTCTGCGGTTGTTGTCCACAACCCCTGCAAGGGCAGCAACCTTCAACCGCTTTGGGACTTGGCTGTACCAAAACCCACACACTTCACGCTTGCAGGCGTTGCTGTGTGAGCATCGCGGGTATTTGCCGTATTCCCCGCCAGCCTAGAGGCATTGCCCCTAATCTTGGTACGCCGTGTTGGACTCGAACCAACGGTCTCTACCTTGTCATGGTAGCGATTTAGCCGCTAATCTAACAGCGCACTGGTGTACCCGAGAGGGATCGAACCTCCGACCTGCTTCCAGCGACCCGCAGGTCGATGGAAACCGCTCTGCCAGTTGAGCTACAGGCACAAAAACTTGGTGGAAAGGAAACCCCGGCAAGGATTTTACACCGCCTCATGATCGCGGCAACCCACCCATGAGTTTATGGAATTTTGATAAACTCCGTAAACTCGGTAAACTTGGTGTGGCTTGGACTGAATTTCACGTCCGACCCCTCCCCCGTTAATGGGAGTGCTCTGTTCCTGAGCTAAAGCCAACATCTGGTGGACCTAGTGGGAGTTGAACCCACGACCTTTCGCGTGCGAGGCGAACGCTCTCCCAACTGAGCTACAGGCCCAAACTATGCGGATGGTGCTCTCGGGAGCTAGTACGATCTTGCTGTTCCTGACGGCATCCCGAGTACATCCAGAACCCATCCGCGTAACTTGGTGCACCTTGCAGGATTCGAACCTGCGACTCCCACCGTGTGAAAGTGGTACTCTGGCCGCTGAGTTAAAAGTGCAAAACTTGGTAGCGTTGATGGGAGTCGAACCCACCGTCATTGCATTGAGAGTGCAAGGTCCAAACCGATAGACGGCAACGCCACAATCATATAATTGGCCTTTTCAGTGAAATTCTTCACGGTTTTGGCCGTTTTATACGACGTAATAAACTTGGTGGACCTAAGGGGGCTCGAACCCCTGACCTTTCGGATGCCATCCGAACGCTCTCCCAACTGAGCTACAGGCCCAACTACCACTCAAAATCTTCGGCGTTAAAACAGCCCGACTTCTGGTTGTTTTTCGCTGGCTTATACCGAAGGTAGACGTAATTCTTACCCCGCCATACCTCGGGTGGAAGCTTATAAATCTTGTCGGTCACGGGTGAATACGCGAGGATAAAGTCAACTTCATAGTCCTCGTACTTCTTACCCCGTTTACCTCGGCAGGCTGTTGACGATGTGACGATTTTAATCGCACCGCTCTTCGCCTGTCCCGCGTACTTGACTTGCACCTTCCACAACGTGCCCGCCAAATCCAACACCAAATCGTACCGACCCCCTTCCATCACAGGTCGGCTCGGCTGTCCACCAAGTTCAATCACTCGAAGGATCGCCCGCAACGTTGCTTCTTCACCCTTAAACGTAGTATCAGCCATACTACATGATACCACAACGACAGTGACGCAGTGTATGGGATTTGAACCCATGTTACCCAGCGGGCGTCCTTAGCCAGCCTAGACGAACACCTGTCACCATCTGTGCGCGTGTACATCGCGCAGTCTTTCAAAACTTGGAGCGGGCGACGGGATTCGAACCCGCGACCTTCGGCTTGGGAAGCCAACATTCTACCGCTGAACTACACCCGCAAAACTTGGAGCGGGCAGTGGGGCTCGAACCCACGACCTCAACCTTGGCAAGGTTGCGCTCTACCGCTGAGCTATGCCCGCATTAAGTGTGTCCCAGTCGGTCGGCTTTCACCACGACGGTTCGGATTTCTCGGAACCGAAGCCCCAATAGGGGATCGAGTCTCGCAGCCGCAGCTACGACGTTTTTCACTTTCGTGTCCACGCGGATCACACAACTTATTTGGGGAGGATGGGCGTTACTCCAGTTTTGACCTCCGTCCAACAACGGAGCCTCCCCTAATCTTGGAGCGAGCAACGGGAATCGAACCCGTCTCTGTGGCTTGGAGGGCCACGGCACCGCCAGTTATACCTTACTCGCTTAAAGTATTCGTGTTGAACCTATAGCCGGGATTCTGTCGCGGACGACCATTCCTCTAGGCGCTGCATCGCTACAACGCTCAAGCACCCTACCCGCTGATTACCCGCCTCTTGCGAAGCGAACGGATCGAACACAATCCTGCTCAGCCTATTTGGGCTTGCTGCACGTGGAGATTGCTCGTTTCACCCGAACTGAATCGGCTCGTCTCTGTAGCTCTAATCGTCAACACCCTTACGGGTGCCGCCCAGCCGTTAGCTGGCACGCTGTTCTTTGCAGTCCCGAACTTCCTCCCCTGCGCTCAACGCCGGACTTGGTTGGGAAGGCTTTCGCCAACGCTTCCAAGCACAGGACGTATATCTACGCAGCGGCGGTCGTCCAGTTCAACACAAATTTTCAAAGACCTAATATACGATGCGAAAGCTTTGTTTCGCACTCGAAAGCCTCATAAACTAGGCGTTCAATCTTGGAGCACCCGGTCGGTGTCGAGCCGACTCAGTAGTGGTTTTGCAGACCACCGCGTTCCCGTTTCGCCACGGATGCAAAACTTTTTGAAAGCACTCGACTCGGTAGGATTCGATTCCTACATAAACGCACAACCGCCATCGTTATTTTTTGGAACAGGCGACTTAGCCTGCCTTAACTTACGTCTGGCGCTTTCAAAATCTGGCGGTGACGGGGGGATTTGAACCCCTATATTCTCCCGTGACAGGGGAGCCCATTAGCCAGTTATGGTACGTCACCAAAATTTGGCGGGGACGACGGGATTTGAACCCGCGATCTCTTCCGTGACAGGGAAGCATGTTAGACCGGGCTACACCACGGCCCCGCATTACAAAAACTTGGAAGCGGCGGCGAGAATCGAACTCGCGAATAAAGACGTTGCAGGTCTCGACCTTACCACTTGGCTACGCCGCTTCATCACATCTAAAATTGGTGGACACGGGGGGATTTGAACCCCTTCTTTCTCGTTGCAAGCGAGATGCATTCCCAGTTATGCTACCGGCCCATTTTTGCTGGCTTCGCGACACTCTTCAACGTGCCGTGTACCAGATCAAACTCAAGTTGCCGAATCACCATCTTGTCCATCTTATCGAGGGCTTCATCCTCGGTGTCGGCGGTTGCAGTCAGCCCCAGCGTTGGGTGCCACACTTGGTAGCCCCAATCCTGCTTCTCGATCTCTACGGTCGTTACGAGTCGAACAATGCGTTGTCTGCTGCGTTTCATATTCCCTCAATCTTGGTGCACCGTAGTGGACTCGAACCACTGATAGTCGTCTTGTAAGGGCGATGCTTTAGCCGCTAAGCTAACAGTGCGCTGCAAAAACAAAAAGGACGCTCGTTTGAGCGTCCTCGGAAACCGTTGATTTGGAAGTTGTTACTCTCCAAACCCTCCCGAGGACACCATATCTCCTACCGCCGCCGCGTCAGCGGCGACAGTACCGCGTTCGGCTGCGCTACAAGCTGCGACCGTCACGACAACACCTACGTTTTGGAGATTGGAGTTCATAAGCGTCTCTGTACTATAATACTCGAATTCAAAAAACTTGCAACAACTATTTTTCAGAAAGGTTGGGGGCGCAACCACGGACGAACCGTGTGATCTTCTGTCTTGCTACGGCTATCAGCCGCCTTCCGAACTGCGCCCCAGCGGAAACAAATCGGCTACAGTAACCCTGCTACGTTTGCGTACCAGCTAGAGTTTGGGCCGTTGTCACCGTCGTCCCTGTGGGACTTCGGGTTATGCGGGTCATGACTCCCGTGACAGTGGGGTTTAGCCCTAGCCAGCCGTGCACAGTATGCAGCCGAATCTCTCAAAAACTTGGTGGACCTAGAGGGAATTGAACCCCCGACATCAGCCTTGCAAAGGCTGCGTTCTCCCGCTGAACTATAGGCCCAAACCCTTTCGGGCTCCCCCTCCTGCGATCCCGAGGCCCGTGATAAAGCCCAAGGACGGGGGCTACGACACATGCTCTAAAGGCTATCACGCCTATTCCCTTACGGTCGAGCAGGGGTGAATCGTAGGCTCACAGTAGAATAATACCGTAGTCTGGCGATTTTTACAAGCGGGTCGTGACTTCTTTGTAGATGCCGTCCACCCGCTCAACGAATCCGCTGATGCCCGTGTGCTGCTCAAGCCAGCGAGTCGTCTGGTTGCCCTTGCGGGCGTCGATCAACTTGTGTAGCCGCAGCGCCAGCGTGCGGGCTTTCTTCTCGTCCCCACACGTGTGCCGCACGTACTCATGGCGCGGCGAAGCGTCGTAGTTGTAGACCAGCAGGTTGATGTAGATTTTATCGCTTTTCACGATGATTCCTCCAAACCGCAGCCGCATAAGCGATGAGCCAAGACACGCCGAAGAACCCGAGGCCAACTGCAAGCAACCGCAGTTCCCAATCTCCTTGAAGAATTCCGTCAAGAAAGAACAATCCCACAGCGCAAACACCGAGTAGTGCGAACAACTTTGCGATGCCTTCCATTACTCCGTCCACGAATCGCGATTCAGTTCATCCAGCAGCCAGTCGTCATTCTCGGCGGCGGGCGTCCACCCGAACAGGCGTTCCAGTCCCGTATCGAACATGCCGCCCTGCCAGCAGCGATATGTGACGAATGCCGCGCACAAAGCGAACCACACGGCGACGATCTTCATCTTACCCTACCTCCGATACCGATCTCGTAGTTAATGATCGCTTGAATCAAATCCGCACACTTGCGTTGATCTGCCCAAGCGGAATTCCCGCCGCACTCTCGCTCAACTATCCGAAACAGCTTGCGGAGTTTGCGGATGGGCAACCTCGACAGTTCCTCTCGCCGTTCGCCGATAGTCATGATTCCTCCATCTAAACTTTGGGGCACTCTGGTTTCATCCAGAGTGGCGTGAGTCCCCGCCGACCGTGTGCATAACTTTGGGGCACGCTGGTTTCTGCCAGACGTGTCACGCATCCCCGCCGACCGTTAGGGAAGATTTGCGAGGAGGACGACCTCGGCCCAATTGTTTTCTCCGGGCTCGTCCGTGTCGTTCCAGTCCTCGCGTTCCCAATGTGTGTCGTCTTCACGACCGTTCCACAGCTTGTTATCGCGGACCTTGGTCACGCGAATATCTCGTACTGGACGTGGCCCCCACTCGGCATCGCCGCGAAGGACTGGCGTCTCTGGGGAAAGTTCTCCACGCTCGACGCGGGCCTTGAGAGCCTCCACCTGTTCGATCAACTGCCCGAGATTGATTCCAGTGTCCATTTTGATTGACTGGCGGCGATCACAGGGACTTCACGCTCCCACCTTGTCCGCGAGTAATGGAGGCTGGCCTAGCCTACTCACGTGACGCCTTGATCCTGTAGACCGCTGCTAGTAAATCAAAAGCTTGTGTGACCTCAGCCTAGCACTAGGGGGTTTCAGGGGCAAACCAGCAGCCGAACTGTCTGGCGGCATTCCTACACCTGTGCATTGCTCACCGAAGCCACAGCAAGATTGTGGGGAGGGCGGGGTGCAGGATAACCGTAACTTCTTCGACCAGTAAACCACGTCTGGCTGTTAACGGCGTCCTGCACCCCAAATGTTGTGGGTCGGTTGATTGCCGACCAGTTGAACGTTGTTTCCGAGGCCGTAGCCTATTGAGGTCGAGTCGTTCAGTTCGTGCCCATAATGTCTGCCTCGCAGATGGTTACGCTGTCGCCTATATCGGTAATTCACAAGCCGTGCGACACCGCGCCTGTTACTTGTCCCGCTCCACCATGCCCCTAGATTGTCCCTAGTCGAGTTTTACTCGCTCTCAGGGGTCCGCAGGGTTTGTGCTTATGCGGGGCCTATCAACGATTCCATTATACCAAACCCAGAGGGGGAATCGCTAGGAATCTGAAATTATTTTTGCACCGTGCCGTCCATCAGCGGACGGAGCACCCACTTCGCAACCAGTGTGTCGTGGAACTCGATTTCGACCTTGAGCCCCCTGATGTCGCTCTCAGTGCGGTAAATCTTGCTTTCGCGAATCTCTTCGTACTCAGGCGTGCCCTTGGCGAACGTCTCGGTGACGGGGGTGCGCTTGCCGCCGACGTAGGTGTCTCGCGTGCGGTCCAGAGTCGGCATGACGCTGGCGTTCAGGTCTTTCAGGTGCTTACGGTTCGCCGCAAGCTGCGGACGAAGAACCTGCGCCAACCACTGCTTGTTGCCCTCGCACGAGAACTCGTAGGGCAGGAACGCGCAGCCGAAGCACTTGCCGATGCGGTAGCCCGAGTGGTTGTATTCCGACATCTGGTAGCCGTGGTGAACCATCTGCTGGTCGGCGGTGAGTTTCTGGCGGTTCTGGCAAACGGCGCAGATGCCCGTGTTCGCGATCTCGGCGGCAAGTTCCTGCGGCGTCTTGTTGGTGACGTTTGGCTTGCGGCCCTTCTCGATGTAGTGCTTCACTTCCTTGATGATCTCGCCGATTCGCACGATCTCACGCAGGTACTCCATGTATTCCAGAATGATTGGGTTGGCGAAACCGTTCTTTTTTTCAAGGTTGCGGAGCAGCTTCGGGGCGCTGATGTAGCTCATGTAGCCGCTAATGTCGTAACGGGGGTCGCTGCTGTCCCAAGTCCGATTGTTGAGGTCTGCGCGGCGTTCAGCGTAGAAGGGTTCCGCCGCGACGGTGATCGCCTGTTCGATGCAGCGGCAGATCGAGTCCTTCGCGTTGACAAAATCGACGTTCCAGATGTGGTGTTCTTTGACGCCCAATTCGAGGACCGCGAGGGCGGCGTGAAAACGCTCGACGTACACTGGCTTGAGGGCGGCTGGAATCTTGCTGTAGGTCGTTGTCATGTCTCTATTATACCCCGAAACTCGTTGAAATCGCTAGGAATTGCGGTATTATTTGGTATGACAGATCAACGCGAGCAGCACGCCATGAAATTAGAAGCCCTTGAAAACAAAGCATTTACAGTCGTCAAGGGGGTAATCGACCGTAACGACCCCGAGATGTTACTAAAGGTCGGTGCCCCGAGTGATGAATACGACCCGATTTCCCGGCGAATTGCCGAGGGTTGGACACACAACGGACGGGGACGGGTGGGTGAGACGGGGTTGGCGCACATCATCGCCCTGCAATGGCACTATTCGTTCGGCGATTGGACGAAGCCCGTACCGTTTTTCTCGGTGTATTTCGAGATGGCTAAGGAAATGCTCCCACTAATGTCGTGGGATACCCCCACAACCTAGTTGCAGGCCGCTGGAGCCCCCGCACCATCCACGGGTGGGGCATCACACCACGCCGAGGGATTGTTTACCGCCTGAGGGGGGTTTGCGGGGGTGGTCTTAGCAAAGACAAAGTAGGCCCCGACCAGCACGATGACCCAGAGAACCCATTCCAGACTACCGTTTGCTTTGAACATTACCCACTCACCAATCCGCCGCGTGGCGCGGGCGGCACGTCAAGAGCGTTCGCGATCAGGAGGGAAGCCAGTTCGCACTCCACGAACATGATCTGGCTCGGACAGAGCAGAATGAAGTGGTCTTTTGCGGGTTGACGAAGCATACCGACCTGTGCATATTGGTTGAACATGCGCTGCATCACCATCATGCGCTGCTGGTCGAATGAAAGGTTTGGATCGTTTACTGCCGGGGCGGTAATTTCTTGGGTTTCTACCTCACCATCAACTCTGGTGATTTTGAACGTCAATTTGATTTCCATAAAACCCCTAGTTCATGCTAAGCTCGCACGCGCCTCCTGCACAGGCGGGCTCATGCGTGCCCGTAGTCATGTCTTCAGATTCGTACATGGGGAGAGCCGCCCAATCAAGGGCGGGCTGCTTCGCCTTATACGCTTGGTACTCGGTTTCAGTGATCTCTGTGTTCGGGGCCTGCTTGTAGATGTGATCGGAGTGCGGTAGGAAACTTACGCCGCCCATCACATCGAAATGCTTATAGACCCACGCGCACACATCCAACCACTCGTGCTGCCTCACATAGATTGTACATGAGGGATTGTGCTCTGTCCAATGCTGCTTGTAGGTGAGGTATAATTCGAGTTGCTGAATTGCGTTGAGGTCGTTTCGGCAAAGGGTTGAGGCGGGAGCTTCCAACGGAAAGTAGAAAACATCTACATCGTTTGGCTTGTCTTTTTCTGGCTCGTTGGCGACCCCCATCGCCTTCAGGAACGTGCCCACGGGATTCTTTCTGTCTTCACGCACGCCACGCCAGATGTAGCGAGAGTAGCGAGTGTGGATTCCGGGGGAACAGTCAACAAGCTGACTGACGGTGCCGCTGGGCTTCACGCACGTAATCGCCGCTGGTACGGGGATGCCGAGCTTGCCAGCCCACTCAGTGGCGACTTCGATGGAATACTGACGAAGCTCATCAAGTAGGGCTTCCAACGCGGGGCCGTTCGTGCTCATCGTCTGGTTGTCCATGATGCCCGTCAAACTGACACCGAGGAGCCGCTCCTCCTCGGCGTTTTTTTGCCATTCCTTGCGTAAGTAGCGGAACTCAGTCAGCGTGGACTGGAGGCAGCCAAGAATGACAGCGCGGCGAATCTTTTGCTTGATGGTTTCTTTGGAATCTTCGGGGCGAACAACTACTTCGGTCAGGTTGCAGAAACCTTTAGGGCGCAGAAGAATTTCAGCGCACGGGTTCATCCCGAAATCGTAGTAATTCCCCTTCTCGTCTTTGATCGCACGGCGACCACTTTTTGCAATGTGCTTGCGAGCACCCTCACGGTTGAACAATCCCCGCTCGCCCGACTTTGACTCGATCAGGGTGAGAAATTCCTTCATGATGATCTCGATGTCTGGCTTCTCCGTGTAAGCAACGGAGTTGTTTGCCAGCCGCCGCCACGGAGTTGCATCATCGTCGTACCAACGCCCATTCTTGGCATTACGCATACGGTCATCGCTCAGATTTGAGAGCGAAATCATGGCCGAACGGCGCACGCCGCCGCAGACCACCACATCGGCTATCATGCACATTAAGTCGTGACATTCCAATGAGTTAAGCTTGCGCCCGGCGGCGTTCTGAAAGAGTTTTACGGCGAATCTGAAGAGACGATCCAGCGGCTCAGGACCACTCGCTCGCCCACCAAAGGTCTTCAGGATCGCGCCTGCGGGTCGCACGGCGGATAGGTCCCATGAGGGGATCAGTCCGCCGTACAGCAAGCTGATGAGTTGGCGAAGCGAGGACGCCCACCCAATCTTTGAATCCCGAACTTTGATGATGGTGTCAGTGGGGTAGAAAATCTCGGCGATCTCGGGCAGCCTGTTGACGTACTGGCGTTCGACGCTGAAGCCGACGCCCGTACCACACATGCTGATGTACATCGCCTCATCAAAAGCTCTAGGATCATCGACGGCGATATAGGAGCAATTGTATCCGGCGCAATTGTCTTTCTCCAAAGCCTCGCCTGCGGTCATGAGAGCACGCATGGACGGCATGACTTCCATGTTGTAGATGGCTTGCTCTAATTCTGCGGCGGTTGCTTCTCGATCAGCCTTGGGGATGCGGGGAGTGAAAAAACTGATGTAGCGGTGAACGGTTTCGTCCCAATTTTCTCTTCGGTTAAGTTCTGGAATCCAGCGGGCATAGCGTGATTTATGAATGTACTGCTGATACGGCGACATCTTGCGTGTCATTTGTGGTGTTTCCTTACGAGGTCAGGTATGAATTCGTTGTTTGCTCGATGTATTAGCATTCGAGATTGGGTGAACGGTTTCACAGGTGTTTTTCATTTCGCCTGTGTTGATGGGTTTTTCGTTACGACGCTTTTTTGTTTTTGCAGTGTTGTTGGGAAATTAAGTTGAGGGCATTTCCGCCAGTTCTTCGGCCTTCCATAAACTCGATTTTTCAAAAGCCGTGAGTGGAACGCCTGCGGCATTGCAGACCAACGCCTTGAACTCATCTTTCTCTGATTGTTCAGGGTTGGAGTGATACCCACCCTGATACTCGATGGCTCGGAGGGGGCGGTATTCATCATCACAAATCAAAAAATCTACCTCCATACAGAGGTAACTTCCGAAAGACACGTCCGGGAATTTGGCGAGAACTTCGCGAGCAACGTGCTCGGGCACAAACGTGCGGAGGAGTTGGTGGGGAAAAATCACCGCGTTTTGAGATTTCAAGCGGCGGTAGATTTCCTTCTCCATAGGATTCAAAATCGGTTTCAGCTTAACGTCTTCCTTTAAGCGGGTCAATTTTTCTTTCGCCCCGTTAGGAAGCATGTACCCATGGCAACTACAGTGGGCTACCAAGCTCATCTTGACCAACTTGCCAAAAATCTCATTCCCCCTCTGTCTCGAAATGCCGATTCGTTTGTACGCATCGTGGTCGTTATCTGCTAATGCCAGTTCGATCAACACCCGCATCTCGATAGGCTTCAAAGACGCATATATTTCTTTCTCATACGCCTCAGGCCCCAATACCTCAACAACCTCCCGTTTACGCCTGTGTAATTCAGCGAGCGCGGCCTCCTCAGCAGCGCGTTCTGCCGCGACCCGAGCCCGCGTGCAGTCTGGACAAACGAATGATCGAAGCGTTGAATAGGTAATCGCGTCCGTGCGACTGGAACAGGTTTTCACAAACGTGTTGGTACAGTCGGAACACGGCGAACCCACGCGGACACGGACGGTACAGCACTCTTCGATGGCCTGAGAAAGCTTATTCCCAGTCCAACTACGGGGGAGGTTGTAATTTGTAAGGAGTTGCTTCACGCTTAAGCCGAAGCGAGTGTTGTCCTCGGGGTCGAGACGCCAATAGTCCAAACACAAGCTTTGTGCTTGGGCCGCGCTAAGGGGTAGAACAGACTCTTCGGGGAACAGAAATAGAGGCTCTTTGAGAATCATACTATTTCCCCGCGTTCCAAAGGTCGTACACCTTGCAGAGTTGTTTGATGCGAATCTGAGTGCCAGTCGGGTACTTGTCTTCCATAGCCAAGTCAGTGAATTTTAAGTTGCCTGTGAGCACCAGATAGCCGTTGAAATCACGTAGAGCATCGAGGATGTCGAAGATGATCTCCCGCTTAAACTCCGAGCTTCGCATCTTCTCGAATTCTCCGAGGAAGAGGTAGGTGCGGATACCCACTTCCCAGAAACTTTTTATGGACTGCGGCGTGATGACTGGGGCACCATTGTCCCCCGTTTCCCAACCCCTAAATGCGTCCATCAGCTTCTTAGCTGTGGTGCGAACGATAGCGGTGCCACTCACGTAAGAAGCTTTCCCCGTGGCTTTATGGTTGATGCACGACACATCAATCAGGTCTTTGTGCTTTACCAAAATGTGGCGGTATAACGCGATCTCCATGACTGTCTTGCCGTATACGCTCGGACCAAAAAACGCATACCCCCGTTCAGGATCAGCCTTTATGTCGGTCCAAATCTGTTCTTGAAGATTCCGGGGCATCCGTGAGTCGTCAGACGGCCCGATTGTATTCCAGCGAATAAACTGAAAGTGGGGTGGAATTTCAGCCAATCGCCCGGCAAGGCGTGAATCCATACTCGGGGGTGTCGGAAAATTTCGAACGTGATTCATCCTATAGCTCCAGATCGTGTAGTTCACAAGGTTTCGGACGCCCGCATTTACACACGGGAACGGGTTTGGCTTTGCTAAAAATCGCATCGCGCTCAGCTTTAGCACTAAGAGCAGCTTGAAAGGCGTGATACCTCTTGAGCAACGTGGGCAGGTTCTTCTTGAGTGAAGCCATGGGGTTACTCGCTATCCGCAAATACTCAGCGGAATAGGAGTTCATCTTGACGGCCCAGCGGAGAAAATCGTAGAAAGCTTCGAGGTCAAGTTGCGACTCCCCCATACAATCACGCATGGGGGTCAGCCAGTCTTCAACAGCATAGAGATGTTCCTCAGGGTTGCCTAACAGGTTGAAAAACTTCTTTGCCGCCAAATATTCTGGAGTTGATTTATCTACGGTCATTGACCAAATCCTCCCCAATCTCAAAAGCTACCCGCCCCTCGGTGGGCTCCGCAAATTCATCCATACATTTAGTTCCCAAACCCAACCCCAAACCCAACCCCGTCTCACACAAGGGCTTACCATTATCTAGAGGCTGTGTAGAGGTCCTCCTGACAAGCTCTAGAGGGGGTGTGGGACCTTTCTTCATCTTAGCTGCGACAGATGGAGGAGGTAGGCAAGATTCGCAACCTACAAAATACATCCACGTCTTGCCGTTAACCTCATAGCGTACAAGCATTTCGGCGGCTTCAAACTCATCGAGCATCCGCGCCACATCCTCGACAGTGATGTCCTCCCTGTTGTAGCTATAGGCGATGTGGTGGACGAGCTTCGGACTGGCCTCGCAAACACCATTTGCAAGACCCATTCCGATTATCCAAGCATACTCAGCCCGATACTTTTTAGACACTTTCGTGATCTTGTCGGACGTGTATAGTTTGTCGCCGTCGATTATGCGTTTAGGCATCTTCTAATCCTATGTCAACGAACTCGGTTCGGGTGGTTGGGGTGTTCGCGACCGACACTTCGTCGTCAGTCATGAATTTCTCCGTCGAAGTCTTTCCACCACTGGCGGACGTGCTGATTTTTTCGACCACGCGACCTGACCCGGGGGTGATTTCCATGAGGGCTATCGGTGGGAGCTTGCCTTTACGTCTTTTCAGAGCTTCCATGATGAGTTCGTTTTTTGCCTTCATCTCAGCATTAGAGTAAACCGAGATAATGAGGTCCATGTCGTATTGATACTCGGAAAAGTTGGCGATAGCGTTAAGATCGTAGAACGTGCTGTAGCTTCCCGTTGGGTTTTCTTCTTCCTTTTCGGCAGCTTTACGAGCAGCCTTGTTTGCTTCCCTATTCACCTGCACAGGGGTCAGGAACACGATGCCCCGCCCATTCATGTAGTTACGGGTGAGTTTTTGGGCTAGGTGGATGTTGGTCTTGATTTCCACGTCTTGATAGCGGGCATCTCCCGTGGTCATGCGGGCGAGGTAATCGACGATCACGAAATCGTAGTTTGCTTGTGGGCCGAAAGCCTCTAAGTAGCCGATAAGACTTGCGAAATCAGGTATTTCGCCGCCTGTCTTTACATCCAATTTCCCGGGAAAGTTTTTTCCAGACCTCATGTCGAGCAGGATACGGCCTACATGGTTTATCTGCTCGGGTGTGATTGTGACCCCGGACTCTTCGTCTTTGTGCAAATCCCAATCCGATAGAGATGGTAGGTCTATCCCCGAGTCCTCGTAGTCCTCGTGAGAGGAATGCAAGAAGGTCATGAATTCCCAGATTTCAAGGGGGGTATGCTCAAAGGTGACGATTAGCCCGTTCTTCCCCTGCATCAGCCAGTTGTAGGCGATGGTGTTTTCGGTCGTAGTCTTACCGTCACCCGCACCGCCCACGATACCGATAAAGCTCAAATGTTGGGGGCCGACGACAACGCATTTATCTATGTGAGGCATCCCCATTTTCATGCGATTGTCGGTGGATTCAGGTGCGAGTCGTTTGTCGAGGGACTCGGCAACGCTGTCAACGTGCTCATGTAACCACCCAGATTCAATCTCCGTCTCGGTGTATACGTCGTCCATGAGTTGCTTGAGCAGGTAGGTTTTGGCATCCTTGACCCCACTGGGGTCTTTGAACTTTCCAACCTGTTTTGTCGGCCCTGAGTTCACGATATCCTCACTGCGTTTGAGGGCGAATCGTATGTGGTCTTTCTCAGCTTCTTTAATGACGGTTTCGATCAGGATGTTGATGTCGGTAATGGACTTCAGGCGGGTCTCGTCGATGTCGTTCAAGCCCTTGAGCGCGGCGACCAAAGTCTCCGACCAACCCATCGCAAGCTCATGGTTGTCAGATGTTTTCGCGAAATCTTGAAGTGCCTTTTTATTCGGTGGGAGTTGTTGGAAGCGTTCTGCGTATTGGATGATGATGTCGAGAAGTTTGTAGCATACGTCATCTTCTAGTTTTGTCCAGTCGCAAATTTTCTTTAGGGGTTTGGCGTTTTTGCGGAGAACGTCGAGGAGGGTTTGGTCCCCCGAAAGAAGGCGATACACCAACACATCGATTTTTACGTCGCTCAAGGCTTGCTCCCTTTTACTACTTCGCTACGGTTTGGTCAGTCATCCGCCCTTTTTCTAAAAAATGGGGGTGGGAAGGGATAACCACCCCCATGAACTCGGTCATCAACAATCAGACCGAGACGCATGTACTCGTTAATACCAACTTTTCAGGAAAGTTCGGGGTATTAGACTATGGCGGCAATTTCACTCATTTGCGCTTCGCGTTTGAAAGGTGTATGGCTAACACTGTCGAGGTCAAGGTTCTCAAGTACCAATTCTGGTTCAGGCCCATCCATTGGCGCGAAGAGTTTGGGATCAAACCCGACCCCAAGCTCGACCGCAGGAGACAACTCCTCGCCTATGCCCTCGCGGAGATATCCGTGGCGAAAACCAGATTGAAAATCAACAACATGGCAGAAGCGACCAAAGTGTTCGCGGCCATCCCGTTGTCGATCATTGACCGCATTTTTACGGTGTACAAGGGGAGTCTCCCCACACCTCGAATTTTCAAAACCTTGGGTTTGTACAGGGCTCCCGAACCTCTCAAACATTCTCGTCGAGTTGAGAAGGAAATCCGGGATCAGGAAGACGAGGCGTTCAAACGTGCCGAAGAGTTGCTTGAAAATAAATACGGTAGGGAAGAACTTCGAGAGACTCGCGAGCTTGAGGCGGCGATCTTGAAGGGGTCGAAGCTTCGCGGAGCTACGAGAGCCACGCCAGACTCCAGCGATGAGGAAATCAATGGCCGAAAAGGTTAACAGAGCGGTAATGGGTGGTCAGTTTGAGAGCGCCCCCAAACGTCGCCCGCCGTCGAATCTTCGCCGCTCCCTGCCCACGGGTAAGGAGATGCTGGAACGAATTCAGAGCGGGCAGTACACGCCCGCTCCCACGGAGTATCTCTCTGCCGTGCGTAAGCAGGTGTCGGAAAACATCGAAGAACTCCTTGAGATGGGTGCCCGCATCCGCCCTCTGATGAACGGAGATAAGCAGGTTGGTTGGGTGAGAGGCGTCCATCCATCGGAGCGAAAACAACTCAAGCGTTGGATCAAGAACCCCGACGATTTCATCCTGAACATGATCCTGTTGGGCACGTCTTTTTCTGCCGAAGACGTTGAGGCGATGTCCTCCGTCGAGGTGTACGAGTTGATTGAGATCATCCGCAAGATGACCGATTACGATATGTCCCTTTCACCGTATATATCCGCGTTTTCCTGCACCCAGATGTCGGAAACCTTGTGGTTCAGCAAGGGAGTAAAACTCACCAATTACGAAAATCGGGTAGTGACCATGCCTGACGGTCGGCGCATACAGATTTCTAACCCGCCCGATCAGGTGCGAACGTGGGCGAGTCTCTGCACCTATCGTGAGCAAGCCAAGAAGCGGTTGGATGAAAACTGGAACGCCGTACTCATCATTCGTCCGCAGGTGGGTAAGGGGGCCGAGCCCGTGGTAGCGGATTTGAAGAGAATTTCTCGGTCCTTAGAGACAGACTCCATGGACCCATGGGCTCGAATCGTCAAGAATGACGACAAGAAGGTGGATGACGGTTGGGCGCACGGCGGCGGTTCGTCTATGGAAGAGTTGATGCGGGAGATGACCGCCATGATTAAGGGTGACAAACACGAAAGGGTTATGGACGCATGGGGGGTGCAGATGGAAGCTGAAGAGGAAAAACGACTGAAAAAGATCGACGAAGTTCGTAAGGAGCGCAACACCACGGGGCGTGCGGGTGTGGTGGACGAGCGCGTGGAGTATTTCACCGAAGCGGAGATGCGCGAACGCCAAGCCGCCCTCAAAGCGGGCAAATTGCCGCCCGTCAAAGACCGCAACAAAGAGCGGGAGCGTCGGGAAACTGTTGAAACTAATGTTTCTAAGCTTCGCAGATACCGATAAACAGCGAATCTAAAATTTCAACCTGTGGGTTGGATTATCAGGAGGCAATCATGCCAGTCAGCAGATGTACAGTCACGCAAGAAGAAGACGGGTGGGGTCACGCACTCGAAGGCAAGACAATCAAGGACGACCTGAAGGAGCTTAAGGGCTACCTTGACGGCACGGACAAGCACGAGCAGGTGATGCAGAAACTCGAAGAGCAGGTCCAAAACCAAAAATCGACTAACCAGTCGAATAATCAGTAACTTAGAGGTGCTTTGTGGAAGAGATTAAACAGGTACAGGCCGAGCAGGTGGTACAAGCGCAGGCCGAAATTGTCTCTCATTCGGAAGAAAGTCTCCTTTCTCTGGACGATATCGTTGCTGATCTTAAAGGGTTCGGGATCGAAGACCTCGAAGAGATCATCACGATCAAGATGAAGAACGGCAAAAAAGTCGATCTTCGTGTCTCAAACATTCCGACAACCGACGAAATGAATTCGTTGCTGGCGGTGGAGGGTCAGAAAGGTTACATCTGGGTCAAGGCGGTAAAGATCGAAATCCTGTCCCGAGCAATTTCTTGGGTCAATGGAAGAAGTCTTCGAACCCTGACCCTTGAACAGCGGCTTGTGGTTGACCCGACTGCCACGGACGACGACGGGAAACCGATCAAGGCGATACGGGACATCCAAGTCGTCCTTCGGAACCTGCTTAAGGGCTGGGGCGAAGAGATCGTCGAAGTTCTCTGGAAGATTCTCATGACGCATTCTCAAAGCATCGAGGATCGACTGAGGCTAAGTTTGCCTGAATCTGCTCTCATGACCGAAGTCGAGTCTCGCCTAATGGAACAGGCGCGGCAGCAAATCGACGCGGCAACGGAGTCGATCATTCAAGAATCAGTGGCGAAGCTGTATGACCCAGAGCTTGACGGGCCGCTTCCCACCGAGGAGAAGAAGTAACTAAATGGGCGGATTTGGTGGAGTTCCTCCGGGCGGCGGTGGTCCCCCTGCGGGTGGTGGGGGCGGCGGGAATCCTTTGCCCGAATTTCAGGTCTTCAAGGACTACAATAGTGCCGTTGCCGACAGCAACGCCGCCACTGTTCTAATGGGCGAGGCCCTGAAGGTGTTGGGGGCACAAGCAGAGACCACCGACAAGAAAATCCTAAAATTCAAAGACAACCTACGCGGCAGTATCCTCATCGCCGACAACACCACCGAAGCCCTGAAGATGATGGCCGACCAGACGAAAGACCTCGCCAAAAACTTTACCCAGAATAAGGGCCTACAAAGCGCAAAGGTGGCGTATCAGGGTTTGATTCAGAACCTTCGAGAGATGGCCGCTCGAAACAGAGACAATTCAAAGATGGTCACGGCGTTTAATCGGCAGATCATCGCTCTGACGGCTGCGGAACAGCGACTAAATAAAGTAACCGAGGAACAGTTTTCGCAGGCAGAGGGCTGGGTCGAGGTTACAAAAAATATAGGCGCGGCGGCTAAAGAAGTGACTCGTTTAGGCGCTGCCGTCAGTAACCTAAAAATGGGCAAGATAGGCACCTACGTCGGTGACACGCGAAAAGCTCTGATTGACGCGGGCATTATGAAGGCGGGTAGGTTTGAGAAGTGGACGGCTATGGGGGAGGCGGGAATCAAACTAAAAGAAGCCGCCAAAGCCAAACGAGATGCAAACAAAGGTGATTTTTTGGGTAGGCGTGATCTGGCTCGGACGGCGGTGGAGGACTTAGAGAAGAAGGGTCACATCAAGCTGGTGCGAGCAGCCGATGGTGGGGTTGATTGGGCAAGGATGGCGTCAGACCGTAAGAAACTCACTAGGGCCGGTGGTGCGGCTGGGGCGGGGGATTTTGGGACCACGATGGGGCTACTGCAACAGGCAGGTGCGGCTCCGAAGGGTGGTCTCATGGGGAAGTTGGCAGGCGGCGGCGGACTTATAGAGAGCGCGGTAGGTGCGGGAGCAGAGATGGCGGGTAAGTTCGCCCTTCCTTTGACAATCGCTGAAGCGGTTAAGGACCTGATCGTCTCTCTCATTGACAAAAACGCCGAAATGAATAAGCAAGCAGAGACACTCTCGGGCGGCGGTCTGCTTGCGGGTGCGGGATTGCCGGGCGGTGCATCGGCGGCGGACACATTCCTCGCGGCTCGTTCGAACCTGATGCCGTCTTACGGGGTCAGTGCTCTGGGGCTCAACTACGACCGAAACATCAAAATGGCACAGGCTGTCATCGAGTCTGGTTACGGCATAGAAGAAATTGGACAGGGCGGGGTGTTCGGAGCCAAGAAGGAAGGCGACTTCGCACCGGGAACCTTCGGCGAAATTCAAAAAATGGCCGCTACCACGGGCCGCGTGTCGGGTATGGGCGATGCGGCATCTATTCAGATGTCGATGAAGTTGCTCACGCAGTACAAAGAGTCAATGGCGGGCACAGAAGACTTCATGATAAACCTGAACAAGGATTTCCGCATGGCGGGACTTTCCGTGGCGAAGTACGTCTCGATCCTCGAAGAAGTTACAGGGCAGTTTGATCGTATGAACAAATCTATCGATCAGACCTCGGGGGTGTTACGTGCACTCAGCCGCACGGGGCGTCAGACGGCGGAAGACCTTCAAGAGGAAATGAAAAACATCATCGGAGACCCGAAGCGCGATACGGGTATGCGTATTTACCTCGATCAGCAAATGCAGAAATCGGGTCAAGCTCAAGAAAATGCCGTGCAGCAAGAGAGTGTTCGTCAGAAAGAAGTTCAGAACGCTTACAACGCATTGGGTGGAGATAAGGGTATAGGGCTTCAGTACAACGGACATCCGATTACACACAGCGATGTCAGTGATTTGCTTAAAACCCAAGAGGGTCGCGACCAGTTGAACACGATGATGACCTCTCTTCAAGCGCAGAACCCCAACATTGACGCTAGGAGAATGATATCCGCGCAGGGTGCTGTAACTAGAGCCGGACAAGAGTCAGATCGAGCAACGTTGATGAAACAGTTTGCGGCGGGAGGTATTGACGCAAACACTTACGATGCTCGAATAGAGGCACTCGGCAAGAGTCCGACGACGCAGGCGAATGAGAATCTGGCGGCTGCGAAGACGGTTATGCGGATGGCGGGTCTCGATGAGAATGCCCTGTATCAAGGCGGTGCGCTGAAGACAAACCGTAAAACCCAGTCGTTACTGGAGTTCTTCAAGCTCTCTCCGACTCTTCTGCGTGACACTCAGACAGAGTTACAGAATCAGGGTCAGTCGCGGCTCAGGCTCGGTATGACAAATGAGACATACGGTAAGGGGCTGTTCGACCTGTACAAATCCCAGATGGGACCCGAGGGAGTTATAAAGAAAGTAACAGACGCTACAACGGGGAAGGAACGGGATGAAACGTTTGGAGAGGCCCTCAATCGCTGGACTAAGGACCCCCGATACGGCAAGCAGTTCATAAACCTCCTGCGTGGTGGGAACAAGGAGATGGAACTATTGTACAACTCTCAATCGGACCTCACGGATATCGAAGACGAGGACGCTAAGAAAGCTGAAAAGGCCCGCATCGAAGAGGCGGCTCGTTCGGCTGGTAGAGTGACGCAGACCACGGCAGACATTTTTGCAAATGCGTTTAGCTACTACTTCACCGAGGTAGTCAATGTTCTCGAAAAGATTCGGCTGTACTTTGCCCACTCAAAGTGGTTCGGTGGTGTGACGGAGGATATGGAAATTGCGGGTGCCGCTTCGGTTAAAAAGGACATGGCTAAGCTCGACCAAGCAGCCGCCGATAACGATCTTCGAATCGCCGACATCAATAGACAACTTCAGTCGGGCGATCTCGACCCAACTAAGAAGGACAATCTCGAAAAACAGTTGAGAGATGAGCAGGCCAAGAAAGCTGCGTTAGAAACAAGAACAAAATTCGGCGCTGGTTCGGGGTTGTCTGGGTACGACGCCGCGAACTTGGCGGACATAGCGGCTGGAGAAATCGCAGGCGGTCAGCAACCTCTTGCAGACGCGCTGAAAGCAATGAATGCTCAGATGGATAAGTCGGGGGATTATAGTCTAACGCCAGATCAGTATGCTCAGCAGAAGAAGATGCTCGAAGCAACGGGAGCGATGGGTCTAGTGTCTCAGAACAAAGACGCTACGGGTGCTACGACCAGCTATACCGTCCACATCACGCAATATTCCAGCGACACGAACATGCAGACGGGAACACTGAATGATACTCGGAAATCGGTAGAAGCAAATTTGCCGAAAGCTGAGGAAGGCGGCGGGACGCGAACCGCGTATAAATAAATGCCAGTCACGTTGACCAATCCGATTGTAGCCTCTCTCGCCAGTGCTATTGCTCTGGCGAACGGGTACAATGTTACGGGCTCCGTCGCAAACCTCACCAACAACCCCGGCTTGCTGCAAAACGGAGACGTGGGCTTTGGCGTAGATAGTCGAGGGCACACCGTCTATGGGACCCCCGATATGGGGAGAGTTGCCTTGCAAGCTCAGGCGGCTCACATCCTGAACGGGGACAGCAAAACCTTCAGCTATGGGCCTAGCAAAACCCCGCTGAGTGTAATAGGTCCGATCCTTGCACCAAACAATACGTCGTGGATGATGATTGTCGCCGCTTCTTTGGGCGTCAACCCCTCCACCAAACTCGGTGCGATTGCCAATGGCTCAACACCCGTTACTCCCGCTCTTCAGATTCTTCCTCCCAACAAGTTTACGTTTCAGGGGACACTGGCGGGGCAATCGCAGAGGGACCCGGGATCAACAGGCGGAATTGGGAATGCAAGTCAAGTGGGGTCGCTTGGCTTTAACGTAACCCCCGCCGTCCCAGTTGCGGGTGCGACCGTCGATAGTACCGCCGCAACACAGGCCAGTGCTGTTTCTCAGAACCTTCAGATTACTGATGCCAGCTTGAGCGCCATTCCATGGTACAGCGACTACAACCTGCTTACGGGAAATCAACGCATCCGCAACAGCACGGGCAATCTGGCGAACGGAACACTCACGCTCCCCGTGTCGTTTCAGGTGTATTTGAGCCAGTCGGCCAACTCACTGCTGATAAACCCCGTCACACAAAGACCAATCACAGTGCAGTTGAATGCGTCAATTACGAATTACAGCATCCTGAGCAAGCACATCTTCAATCGTCAGCCTACGCGCACGGGAATGCATATCACCTTTTGGGGTATGGCTGCCGACACCATCACGGGCTCGGCCTCCACGGGCGTTTTCTTAAATCAGTTCGGTGTTACGGATTATTTCAGCACCGCCAAACTCACCGATGACATCGCCACGAAGGTCCAAATGGCGTTTAGCAACGACCCAGACGTAGAGGCAGCGGTCGCTTCGAACCCAGAAGCGTATCGCGTGGCGGCTCAAGATGCCTTCACAGAATTCTTGAAACTGTTCCAGATGAACGGCAACGTGTGGTACACATCGGCTACGACAACCGATCCCACTCAGTTGAATCAGTCTCAGACGGCCCCCGCCGTATGGCAGCAAAATGCAGGCGCAACCAATTTTCAGCAGAATGCTAAAAACAACGATGTACGTTCCAAGGGGTACGTTGTGATGGCATTCAGAAACAACTTGTATCAGGGGTACTTCAAGTCGCTCTCTTGGACAATGGATGCCGACAAGCCGTTTCAGTGGAATTTCAACTTCACGTTCCAAGTGGAGCGCACGCTCACGGCGTACTATTACCCGATTGCCCCCGCTCCCATACTGACGAATGTCCCGATCAATTCTCGTCAAATACCATCGTTAGGTCCGCCTGACGTAGTACCACCAGCAGGTTTATAACATGGCAAACTCAAACGACATCAGCGACGTACAGAATCAGATAACGGCCAACACCTCCGTAGGCTCGGTGAAGACGCTGCCCATTCGCGGCGAGAAGCGCATTCTCCCCATTCCCATCAATCCCGATGCGATGAGCGATCAGTTTGGGAAAGCTTACGATGCTTCGGGTTTGGAATCCCCTGAAGAGACGGGATACGACACTACTACAGGTCGAACCAAGCTCGTCCAATACGACGACTTCTATGTCCGCGCCACTCTGAAACCTTACGTGGATTATGTGACGGTTCGTCTATTGAATCGCGGTCAGTCGGCGACGGGGGCTCCAGACCCAACCACAAACGCGACCTACCGATTTCTTATCAACCCTAGTCAGGTTCAGGTTAGCCGCTCAACGCTCGATGCACAGTCATTCGCCCGTGCGGGCTGGCAGTTCGGTGTTTGGGGCGAGGACGCGGTTTCGATTACCCTCAACGGGAAGACTGCGGGACAATACTGGGCGTTCGGACTCACAGACCGATACCAGCAGTACAGCCTGTCTTACCGCAATCTGGAACAACTTCAGGTGGTCTTCGAGAACAACGGATACTGGTTTGAGGGAGAGCAGACGGCAGAAGGTCCACTCGCCGCCGACTTCGCCCGTCGCCGTATTAAAATGCATCAAGACGTAGAACTCACGGTCGGAAACTTCATCTGGTACGGCATGTTCGAGCAACTGGAAATTTCTCAGAACGCCGAGGCCCCGTTCCTTGTGGACTTCAATCTCACGTTTGTTGCGTGGAAGGAACGTTTTCGCCCCACCTCGCCGTATCAGAACCAGATTTTGAGTAACACCCAGCGCGGGAACTCATATTCTGCCTATCAATCGAGCATTGACCCGCAAGTGATTTCACAGGGCTTGCCCGTTACGACACGCATCCCCCCGCTATTGCCTGCGGTGGGTCAGGCCCCGCCAGCGACCCCCAACGTGAACCCGAATACGCCAGCGGTGACTGTGACCACTATCTTACCCACAGCGTCTCCGAGTGCGGTTGACTATAGCCCTATGAACGTGCCCGCAACTGGTGGAGCACCGGGCGCTCCTAGTGTTTCGCTTCTGGGAGGTAAGTAATGCCCCTTACACCCGCACAACAGGCAATCATTGACTCGACAGGTCCCGTGCAGACGACGGTATCGACGCTTCCGAACCAGATCACTCCGTCCAGCAATTCACCAGCGGGAACGGCAGGAACGACTACGCCCGCCCCTACAGGGTCAGTGATCCGTAACATCTCGCAGACGGTCCAAGAGCGAGAGATCATTAAGACGGCACCCGATCTGGTTGTCTATTTTGAGGGGTTCCCGTACTTAGTGAATTACTTCATCGCCGATCCCGATACGAACAACCCGTACACTGTCGTATCGTTCAATGATTACGTCACGTCGTTCAATGCGGGGTACGACACGGATAACCTAGTACCGTCCGCGTCAATTCAAATCACTGTGCCGAACCATGCCAAGCACCTCTTCCAGATGCCGGGAGGGAACAACCTCATCCAGACGATGATGCAGGTGCAGGTTTTTGCCAAGGGCTACTACTTTGGAAACGATGGTTCTACGCTTCTTCGCAGAGTCTTCAAGGGCATCGTCAGCCACATTTCTATGACCGACGACGGTAAGATGCTCGCGCTTCAGGTGCAGTGCAGTGGCACGCTCCACATGTTGGAGTTGATGCAGGTGGAATTGGCCCCGGGCGTGATCTCAAACGCCCCAATGAGTACGGTCCCCACGAAAACAAACTTGGCGTACTGCAACCCCTACCTGATGATTATCGATATGTTCATTCGAAGAATCACAACGGAGGGCTTCTACGTTCACACCGTCAATGAGGACAGCCCGGGATTCGGCCCACTGATAAAAGACCCAACGGATGCATTCCACCAATCCGTAGAGGCGGGGTACGTTTCTAAGTGGCAGGCCATCCTCGACGGGCTCCAAAGAGACGTGCACTTTTACGGCGTCATCTACAAAGATGTCTCGGAGAGCAACCCGCTATCGCTGACCAACACTTCGACTGTCAGCGGCACCCAAGACCAGAATAAGCGGGCTGCCAGTGACGACAGATATCCAACAGATAACGAGGCCGCTCAACTCTCGCACTTCTCATTGGCACCACCCATAGGGGGAAGCGGCAGCAACGCTCAGTATCCCGCCATTCGACAGTACCTTCCCGACATGGAGATAGCGTCGATCCAGCTTTTGAACAGCAAGATCATTAACCGTCTCGATGAGGTTCGTCAAGTCCTTCACACCCTCCTGTACGAGGGGTATCAGGATGTCGATGGCAAAATAATTTTCAAACCACCGCTGTACAACTTGGATGTGACGGACATTGGGACCGCGACAGGCACTTCCCCGTCCGCGAGTAGCGGCAGCGCGGGTTCTACGCCCCCAGCTTCGGGGACGGTTGCCAACCCTAGTCAAGGCATCAACACGGGGAACCCCATAACGGAAATCAATGCCGCGAATAATCCATTCGTCGTCTACCTGTCGGAAATCATCAACGAACAGGAGACTGAAGATCAGGCGGCAATCCGCACAACCCGTATGACAGTAATAGGCAACTACGAACCGGGGTTTCAGTTCGGTGGAAACACTGATTTTCTTGAAACCGTAGAGTACATCGACATCCCGAAACTACAGAAGTTCGGGCTTCGCGAGGAACCTACGCGATCTGTCGGGTGGTTTCGCGACGGAGATAAATACGGTTTGTTTGCGTATGCGGCGGCAGAAACGGTTCGTTCTAACCGAGGATACCGCACGTACTCGTTCACCATTCCGATGCGCCCAGAACTTAAGCTCGGATTCCCGTGCTTTATTCCGCATCGCGATATGTACGGGTACATCAAATCGATCCAGCTTCAGTATAGCCAAGGAGGAGCGGCAACCATGTCGGTGACCCTCGACACTCTCCGTCGCCGCCCGCTGATCCCAACCCAAAGCACAAATTCCAAGGGTGCTCCGATAACCGTCTTTGCAAGTCAGCCCAACTTAGTCTTCCAGTGGACGAGTGCTCCTCTTCCGCCGACTTCTGGGCAAGCGCCCAGCACCACATCAACATCTACGTACCCTCAGGGAAGCCAACTCACGTTTGGCGCATCGTCACCGAACCCCTTTAATGCGTTGAGCACGAACTCGTCGAACGCCTGTCTCGTGCAGGCGACACCGAATTCCCCCGCGAACATTGTAGGCACTCCAGCTTCTCTTCCGACGACGCCAGATCAGGCCCCAACCACGCAAGAACAGGTGCTACTCAAGCTTCGGCAGACCAGCATAGGGAGTTCGTGGGGAACGGAATCGGACAGCCCAGCGGCTTGCTTCCGTATTCAGAACGATGTCTTTGCGCCTTATCAGATGCCCCCCACTGGCAGTAAACCCGGCACGGAAGGAAGCTACCCGACCAGCGCCAGTGGTGGGGGTGTGTTTGTAAAGCAGCGAATTGTGGACTCGGGGTATTATCACGACATCCGTCGCACAATACCCTTTACGGACAGTAAGGGCTACGAGGTCGTCGCCCCGTTTCCGTGGGGTCGGTACATCACGCTCCGTCAAGCGTTCAAGGAATTCACTCAAGATGGGTACATCATCCCGCCGTCGTCGCAGCCTGCATCGGATGCTTATGTCCCGAGTGGTCAGGTGCAGGCTCTTCTCGCCTCGGGGTTGGCTACGCCTACAGGTAAGGGTGATACGGTCACTCAGTTACAAACGGCAATGAATCAAACGGCAGTGACGCCTGATGCTACCATCATCGTGCTTTCGTACTCAGGACAAACCAGTCCCTCCGATTCAAAGTTGGTTACGACTGCCCAGCCCGATACCAACTCGGTTATCCAGAAACTTCAGAACACGGTCACCACCCAACAACAGGCAATTGCCGTATTAGTAAGTGGGTCTATCGCTCCGACACAGGCCACGCAAGAGGCACTGGCAGACAGCCAAACGCCCGACCCAACTGAAAATATAGGGCTTACATCTAGCCCTTCGTCACGACCAAAAGACTTGTACCCGACGACGAACCAGCAAGGGATTAAGTAATGAGATACGTTCAGGACAATTCGAGTCTCTACGCCCCCGGCCCATTGAATCGTGGCCGTGCACAGATGGCGTATGAGCTTTTCATTGGTCGAGTGCTTTCGGTTGACCAAGAACGCATGGTTCTGACCATCGAAGATATTCGTGACCAGACGACGTACAAGGAAGTCAGCCTCTTCCCCAGCGAGCACTCCTCTGTCGAAGCTACCGTTATTCACATGCCCGAGCAGTTCTCAACGTGCGTGGCGTGTCACACGGTGTACTCGCAGGGATTCAGTGAAGTTTGTATCATAAGTTGGATCACCAGCCACGCCACAAAAGCTCTAGATGCCATCGCCACTCGCCCTGTTTCGGGCTCCGTGATTCAGGGAAAGTCCGACCGTCTACGCGGCACTTATCGAAAAGCATATCCGGGACAGAAAACCGCATCCTACACGGGCGGCTACACGGAAAAAATTGACACGGGCTGGGATCGTGCAGGTTATGACTTCAGTCGAGATCGTCTCGACCCAGAACGCAGGCAGTGGACTCAAATCACGGGACGCCATGTCGGGTATTCTGATGCGGGCCTTTCTTTCCGGGGCACGGTGAATCGCCCGAATGCTATCAACATAATTCCCGCCGTACTCCCCGATGGAAGCTACCAGTATGTGTACTACCTCGCACCGGGATCGCAACCGACCGACCGCTACGTGTCGGGTAAGCCCGATGTAATTCCGTTCGTTGAGAACACGGAGTTGACGCAGGAGTTTGCCCTCGACTACCCGTTGCCTGCTGAGCTTCTTCAGACCGATCTGTTTGACCAGCTTCTCGGGACCACGCAGTCTCCATGGACCCGCACGTCCGTTGGTGCGCTGCCCGTAACGGGAGCTACGACCCCCGCTACTACCGCCGCAACTTCCGTCATCCCAGAGGTTCTGGCGGATAATCAGACGTATCTCATCCAGCAGGGTATCGATCATCCGTATGACACCACAGCGACCCCAGTCGGTCCCACGCTGAAGGAAGGCCCAACGCCGCAACGTCGAGCATTCATTGTGGAAAAGGTTGCGGGAACGCTCGTCGGTTACAACCGTTTCGACAAAGGAACCTACGGCCACGTGCTCAAGCCCGTCCTGTTCCCCTACACCTCACAGGGCCGCTTTGGTGCGGATGTGGATTCGAGCTACTTGTCGGTTAAGGATTCGCCTAACCACGCCGAGGCTCGCCTCGCGGCGTCGGCTCTTGCGATCCGATTCCCCCACGAGTACAACACGACTCGCCTCGACGTGACCAAAGAGGGATTTACGAGCATGGAAATCGGCGCTACACTTCCGCTGGAAAACAACCAGTTCGGCGGCGGTT
>Ga0209040_10000423_pt1 | contig 32481 bp, 31 predicted proteins | sample BogFormECP12_OM3_FD_188240 | JGI IMG/M metagenome (GOLD analysis project Ga0209040, IMG submission 188240) | Bog forest soil microbial communities from Calvert Island, British Columbia, Canada - ECP12_OM3 (SPAdes) (version 2) | ecosystem: Environmental > Aquatic > Freshwater > Wetlands > Bog ... | reverse complement strand
CGAGGGTCCGGTCGTGCTGTTCGTCGGGCTGCTGCGCCCCTACAAGGGCATCGACCTGCTGCTCGAGGCCTGGCGCGAGGTGCAGGGCGCGGAGCTGTGGATCGCCGGACTGCCGCGCATGGACCTCGCCCCGCTGTGCGCGGCCACGCCGGAGCGGGTGCGCTGGCTGACGCGCTTCGTCAGCGACGGCGAGCTGCATGCGCTCATGGCCCGCGCGAGCCTCGCCGTGCTGCCCTACCGCGAGATCGACCAGTCGGGGGTCGCGTTCACCGCCCTCGGCGCCGGGCTGCCGCTGCTGCTCAGCGACGTCGGCGGCTTCCCCGAGCTGAGCGCCACGGGCGCGGCGCGCACGTTCGCCGCCGGTGATCCGGGGGCGCTGGCGGCGGCGATCAACGAGCTGCTCGCGAGCCCCTCGCAGCTCGCAGCGATGGCCTCGGCGGCGGGGCGCGTGGGCGAGGGCGAATACTCCTGGGAGGAGATCGCGCGCCGCACGCTGGAGCTCTACCGCGGCCTGCTGAGGGGCTGACCGCGGCCCTGCAGCGGCCGCGGCGCGCGGGCGGCGAGGGCGCCGTTAGGCACAATCCGGCAGGTGCTGGCCCTAGAAATCATCTTCTGGCTGTGCGTCGCGCTGATCCTCTGGACGCAGCTCGGCTATGCGCTCGCGCTGGCGTGCCTCGATCGCGCTCTGCGGAGCACGCGGCGAGGAACGCGCAGGCGTCGGGAGGCCCTCGGCGAGCGGCTCCCGGGCACGTCTCCGAGCCCGCCGTCGCTGTCGCTGATCATCGCCGCCCACGACGAGCAGCAGGTGATCGCCGAGAAGGTCGCCAACGCGCTCGCGCTCGACTACCCACGCGAGCGGATCGAGGTGATCGTGGCCTGCGACGGGTGCAGCGACGCGACCGCCGCCCGCGCTCGCGCGGCCGGCGCGGACGTCGTGCTCGAGCTGCCCCGCGGCGGCAAGATCCGCGCCCAGGACGCCGCCGTGCAGCGCGCCACGGGGGAGCTGGTCGCGTTCTCGGACGCGAACGCCCTGTGGGAGCCCGCCGCGGCGCGCGAGCTCGTCGGCGCCTTCGCCGCGCCGGAGGTCGGCTACGCGTGCGGGCGCGTGAACTTCCTGCAGCCGGCACACGGCCCGGGCGCGGGCAACCAGGAGGGCCTCTACTGGCGCTACGAGCTCGCCGTGCGGGCGCTGGAGTCGCGCCTGAGCTCGATCACCGCGGGCAACGGCGCGATCTACGCCACCAGGCGCGAGGCGTACATCGTCGTCGACCCGATCATGGGGCACGACCTCTCGCTGCCCTTCAACATGGTCAAGCGCGGGATGCGCGCCGTGTACGTGCCCACGGCGCGCGCCAGCGAGAAGATGGTGCCCTCGCTCGCGGGCGAGTTCCAGCGCAAGCGGCGCATGATGAGCCACACCTGGCCGATCCTGCTGCGCGGCGGCATGCTCTCGCCACGCGGCTACACGCCGGGCTATGCGGCGATGATCTTCTCCCATCGCCTGCTGCGCTACTGCTCGCCGGGGCTGCACGCTCTCGCCCTCGCCGCCAACATCGCGCTCGTGGCGACGGGCGCCGGGTCGGTCTACCTCGTGACGCTCGTCCTGCAGGTGGCGCTGCTCGCCGCCGCGCTGCTCGCCGGCGTGCTTCGCCTGCGCCCGCTGCTGATCGCGCGCTACTACGTGCTCACGACGGCCTCGCCCGCGGCGGGCCTGTGGGACTGGCTGCGCCACGGCACCTCCCCCTCCTGGGAGGCCGCCGAGGGGACGCGCTGAGGCTTGCCCCTATTGTCCCGGCCGTGATCCGCCGCGCGATCGACGTCCTCGTCTCTGCCTGTGTGCTGGCGCTTGCCTCGCCGCTGCTCGCACTCGCGATCGTCGCGATCCGCCTGGAGGGCCCCGGGAGCGCGATTTACCGCCAGCGCCGCATGGGGCTTGCCGGAGAGCCCTTCGACGTACTCAAACTGCGCACGATGGTCGCGGGCGCGGAGCGTCTCGGCGCCGGCCTGGCGGTGGACGCCGAGGACCCGCGCATAACGCGCGTCGGCGCGGTCCTGCGCAGGACCTCCCTCGATGAGCTGCCGAACCTCGTCAACGTGCTGCGCGGCGAGATGTCGCTGATCGGACCTCGTCCGACCCTGCCCGTGCAGGTCGAGCAGTACTCCGAGCGCCAGCGCGGCCGCCTCGCGGTCAAGCCCGGCATCACCGGCTGGGCGCAGGTCCACGGACGAGCGTCGCTGCCGTGGTCGGAGCGGATCGAGCTCGACCTCTACTACATCGAGCATCGCTCGCTCGCGCTCGACCTCGAGATCGTGCGCCGCACGGTCTCGATGGTGCTGGCCGGCTCGGGCCTCTACAAGGGGCAACACGGCGGCTGGGAGGGGGAGCTGTGAGCGCGCCCGCTCGCCTGCGCCCTCCAGGGTGTCCTTCCGAAGGGAGGGCGGTCCTGCTCACGGGCGCCGGCAAGCGCTACGACATCGTCGCGAGCTTCGCCCGCCTGACGAAGACGATCGTCGCCGACCCGGCTCCCCTGGCGCCGGCGCAGTACGCCGCCCACGTGCGCGCCGCCGTGCCCCTGATCGACGCGCCCGAGTACGTGCCGGCGCTCGAGCAGCTCTGCGCCGAGCACGGCGTGGGTGTCGTGCTTCCCCTCACCGACCTCGACATCGAGCTCCTCGCCCGCGCCCGCGAGGAGGGGCGCCTGCCCGCGCTCGTGCCCTCCTCGGAGGTCGCGCGGGCTACGTATGACAAGTACGAGGCGCACCTGCTGCTCGGGCGCCACGGCCTGCCCTCGCCGCCGACGGCACTGCCCGACGGGGATCTCAACTCGTTGCGATACCCGGTAATGGTCAAGCCGCGCCGCGGCTCTGGCGCGCGCTCGATCCATCTCGCCCACGATCCCGGCCAGGCGCGCTTCTTCGTCGACTACGTCGCCGAGCCGACGATGATCCAGTGGGCGATGGGGGGTCCGGAGCTGTCCATCGACTGTCTCGGGGACGCCCAGGGGCGCTGCCTCAACGCGATCCCGCGCACGATGCTCGAGTCGCGCGGGGGCGAGTCGATCAAGGGGCAGGTGATCCGCGACGAGGAGCTGATCGCGCTCGGGCGCGAGGTGATGGAGGCGCTCGGCGTGCGCGGCCCGGCGACGGTCCAGGTGTTCCGCGACCCCGAGATCGGGATCGGCATAACGGACGTCAACACGCGCTTCGGCGGCGCCTTCCCCGCACCCGCCTACGCTGCGCTGCCCGGACGAACCTATCCCGAGCTGATCGTCGCGATCGCCGCCGGGCAGGAGCCGAGCCCGCACGTGGGCGAGTTCCGCGCGGGGATGAGCTTCAGCCGCTACTACTGGCAGCTCGAGCTCGACGAGCGACTGCAGCCGACCGGCCGTGAGATCGTGCCCGGCGGTCCCCCCCCGCCGCGCTGAACTGCGATCGTGCGACGGCGGCGCGGATAGAATCCGCAGGTAATGGACACGATTGTCGAGCCCTCGCCGGCTGCCGCGGACGGGCAGCACGAGCTCGTCGAGCCCGCCGCGCAGAACGGCGCGACCCGGCCGGACGGGCCTCCGGCCGAGGCCGCGGCCGCTTCTCCGCAGGGCGCCGCGAGAACGTGCGAGAAGTGCGGCTCGCCGATGGCCGAGGGGCAGGACTGGTGCCTGCAGTGCGGCGCGGGAGCCCCCGGGAGCCTCGGCACGCCCGGCTGGCGAGGAGCGGCGACGGTCCTCGGCGTGACCGTCGCGCTGCTGCTCGGAGCCGCCGCCGCTGGCTACGCGGCGCTCAGCAGCTCTGCGCCGAAGGCCCGTGTCGTGACGGCCACGGTCGCGCAGGCGAGCGCGCCTGCGCCCGCGACGACGACGCCCACGCCCGTGACTCCGCTCGGCCCCGCGAGCACGCCGACCGCGAAAGTCCCGCCGATCACGATCAAACCCCCGAGAATCCCGCTCACTACGGTCACTCCCAAAGCGACGACGACGACGCCGCCGGTGAGCACGGCCCCGGCCACGACCACGCCCGCGAGCACGGAAACGGGCGGAGCCGGCGAAGAAACGAAACCGTCGGCGATCGTGCTCGACACGAACGCGGCGAGCACGTACAACCCCTACAACCTGCCCGCGGCGAACTTCGGCGACCCGAGCCTGGCGATCGACGGCGACACCACCACCGGTTGGACCGCGCAGGTCGAACCCGCGACGGCGCCGAGCATGGCCGCGGGCCTGCTGATCGACCTCAAGGCCGCGCAGAAGCTCTCTGCGATCGAACTGATCACGTCGACGCCGGGGATGACGATCCAGCTCTACGGCGCAAACGGGAAGACTGTGCCGGCGTCGATCACCGAACCGGCGTGGGTCGCGCTGACGCACTCGATAGTCGTGCACAAACGCCACCAGCGCATCACGCTGCGCGAAAGCAGACGCGCGTTCAGGTTCGTCACGCTGTGGATCAGCCGCGTTCCCGCCTCCTCGGTGGGCACGCCGCAGGCGCCGGGCCACATCAGCGTCAACGAACTGGAACTGTTCTCCGCGGGCTAGCGTTCGTGGCTGGCTAGCGGCTGCGCTCGGCAGAGGCTCGGCGCGCCGTCGGGGTCGTGCGCCGGCGCGTGGCCCGTCCCTTCGAGCGCGTCGAGAAGACCTCGTCGAGGAAGCTGGCGATCTCGTTCGTGAGCCGCTCGGGGCGCGTGCGCAGCTCGACGAGCGAGTCGGCCACGAGCAGACGCGCGTTGGGCATCTCCTTGGCGAGCATGCCCGCGTCGGAGAACGGATGCACCGGGTCGCGCGCGTGGCCGAGCACGAGCGCGGGCGTCTTGAACGTGCGCCGCTCGCTGCGCGGGGGCGCGACCCTGCCGAAGAAGAGCCCCTGCATGAGCGCTCCGCTCGGGCCTGGTTCCTGGCGTACGACATCGAGCATCACGTTGCCGTAGAGCGGGAGCAGCCGTCGCGGCAGCGCGCGTGTGGCCCGTGCGAGGAGCTTCATCACGGGCTCGCCGAACGTCAGGGCGACGAGCAGCGGCGTGAACACGAGCGCGCTGGCGAGCAGACCGTTGTCGAGCACCGGCATCTCGATCACGAGCCCGCGCAGCCTCTCGGGGTTGGCCGCGGCCACCTCAAGCGCGGCGTTCGCGCCGAGGGAGGTGCCCATCACGACCGCCTCCTCGATGCCGAGGTGGTCCATCAGCGCGACCACCTCGCGGCCGTAGATCGCCATCGAGTAGTGCCACATGTCGCGCGGACGATCCGAGCGGCCGTGGCCGAGCAGGTCAAGCGTGATCACGCGGTTGCCACGCGCTGCAAGCGCGCGCGCCAGCGGCTGGTGCATCTCCTGGGAGAGCAGCAGCCCGTGCAGCAGGATCAGCGGCCGATCGGAGGGCGGCGCGCTGCGCGCCGTGCGGCCGCGCGCGCCCGTCTCGGTGACCGCCGCGGGGCCGCCGCCAAACTCGCTGTACGCGAGCCGCTGTCCCTCGAAGCTGAAGAACGGCATTACCCCAGCCTACCGATCGGAGGATCGCGCCCGGCTCACTCGCGCTAGCGTTGCCGCGTCAGCGAAAGCCACGTCAGGAGGAGTTCCATGGCCAAGCAGCCCCGCATCCTCGCCGGCGAGACCGCCGCGATCACCGGCGGCGCGCGCGGGATCGGACGCGCGACTGCGCGGGCCTTCCTGCGCCAGGGCATGAAGGTCGCGATCGGCGACGTTGACGCGGAGGCTGCCGCAGCGACCGCGGCCGAGCTCGGGGCGAGCGCGGTGGGATTGCCGCTCGACGTCACCGAGCGCGCCTCGTTCGACGCCTTCCTCGACGGCGCCGAAGAGCAGCTCGGACCGCTCGACGTGCTCGTCAACAACGCCGGCATCATGCAGGTGGGGCGCTTCATCGACGAGGACGACCTCACCGCGCGGCGGATGATCGACATCAACCTCCACGGCGTGATCCTGGGAACGAAGCTCGCCCTCGAGCGGATGATCCCGCACGACCGCGGGCACATCGTCAACATCTCCTCACAGGCAGGCAAGTTCGGCGCGCCCGGTGGCGCAACCTACTCCGCCACCAAGCACGCCGTCGTCGGTCTCACCGAGGCCGTGCGTGGCGAGCTGCGCCTGATGGGCGCTCACGTCGACATCAGCTACGTGATGCCCGCGATCGTCAACACGGAGCTCGGGTCCGGGCTCGGCGAGGTCCGCGGGATCGCGAACCTCGAGCCCGACGAAGTGGCCGACGCGATCGTCGACGCGCTCCAGAATCGAGTCGTGGACGTGTGGGTGCCGAAGTCGGCGAAGCGCACGAACAGGGTCATGTCGCTGCTGCCGCGGACCCTCTCGGAGGGGATGGCACGCGCGATGAAGGCCGACCGCGTGCTGGCTGCCGCCGACGGGCGCACGCGCCGGGAGTACGAGCTGCGCGCCGCGCGATCCGAGCCGGCGCTCGTCGAGCGGGCGCCAAGCGCGCCCGAGCTGACACCCACCGCCAGCGAGTAGATAGGCTCGCGCGCGTGCACAGCCTCGCAATCGCCCTCTCGACGGTGCTCGCCGCGGAGAAGAGCAAGGTCCCGTTCTTCATCGCGGGCGGCCTGCTCGTGCTGTGGGCGCTCGTCATCGCGCTCGGGTTCGGCCTGCGCGACCCGCGCTTTCCCGGCGACCTCCAGGGCCAGCGCACGGTCTCGGCGATCACGATCCTGCTCGTGCTCGGGGCGGTCTCGACGGCCGTTATCACCGCGAGCCCGCCAACCAAGACCGTAACCGTGACGCCCGTGCACCAGGTCTCCCCCGCAAGCCAGCAGCCGCTGCCCGGCGCGCCCGAAACGAGCGCGCCAGCCGCATCGACCACCGCGAGCGGCCCCGTCGCTGGGCTTCCCGCGAGCACCGCGACCTCGCGGAGCGCGGGCGCGAGCACCGCGCTGAAGCTCACCGCCAACCCGGGGGGGCTGCTCAGCTACAACACCAAGCAGCTCAACACGAAAGCGGGCACGGTGACGATCACGATGACCAACATGTCGCCCGTGGAACACAACATGACGATCGCCCAGGGCACCACGGTGCTGGGCGCGACGCCGACGTTCACCGGTGGCTCTCGCAGCGTGACGCTGACGCTCAAGCCGGGAACCTACACGTTCTACTGCTCCGTGCCTGGCCATCGCCAGGCGGGCATGGAAGGTACGCTGACGGTCTCGTGAAGCTATACGTCTGCTGGGGAACGTTTCCGACCCCGCGCCCGGGCGGGCACCCATGCGCGAACGCCTACCACGCTCTCAAGGACGCCGGGTACGAGCCCGAGCTAGTGAAGTCCTACGGCTTTGCGCCGCTGCCGGGAATGTTCAACCGCACCAGCGGCCGGCGCGAGGTGCAGGAACTCACCGGCAACCGCTGGGTGCCGACGCTCGTCCTCGACGACGGTACCGTGATCGACGACTCCCGCGCGATCGTCGAGTGGGCCTCGGCCAACCCGGCGTAGCTCTCGTGCAGCGGCGGGCTCGCGGTCGGCCCCGCCTGCGCGCGCGGGCGCCAGCTCGGCGGCGATCGCATCCTCCATGTCCCTGTCGCCGCGCGCCGCCGCTCGTGCGAGCGCGATCGCCATCGTGGCGCAGAGCAACATTACGACCACTGTCGCTGCGAGGATGGTTATCACGGAAGCCTCCCCATGACCTGCACGAACTTCCCTCGTGAGCACCCTCGCACGATCCCCGGACGGCAACGCCACCGGCGGCGTGAAGGGCACCTGTGACCCATCCGTTTCGCCGTCCCGGGGGAGTTTCCTGCGCTACCGCCGATCGAAAGAAGGGACCCGCCATGGAGATCGTCGAAAGGCTCGACCGGGCGCGCGCGGCGCGCAACGTGCTCGAGCACCCGTTCTACGTACGCTGGAACGCCGGGGAGCTGTGCCCCGGAGAGCTGGCGCTGTACGCGCGCGAGTACCGCCAGGCGGTGCTCGCGCTGGCCGAGGCGTCAGAGCTCGCCGCTGCCGCGGCGCCCGAGGCCCACGCGCCGGGCCTGCGCCGCCACGCCGAGGAGGAGCGCTCGCACGTGGCGATGTGGGACGCGTTCGCGAGCGCCGCACGCGCCGCGGCCGACGCGGAGGCCCCCAGTCACGGCCCGCTGGCGCAGACGCGAGGCTGTGCGAGCGCGTGGACGGCCGGCGCCGACCTGCTCGAGCACCTGGCGATCTTGTACGTGATCGAGGCGGGCCAGCCGCGGATCTCCGAGGCGAAGATCGAGGGGCTCGTCGCGCACTACGGGTACAGCCCCGAGGGACCCGCGACGGAGTACTTCCGCGTGCATCGGCGGTTGGACGTCGAGCACGCACGCGCGGCGCGCGAGCTGATCGTCGAGCTGCTCGCGCGGGAGCCGGCCGCCGGCGCCAGGGGCGAGCGCATGCTCGAGCGCTCCGAGACCGCGCTGCGCGGAAACTGGGCGCTGCTCGACGGCGTGCAGGAGGGTGCGGGCCAGGGCGCGCTCGCCGGCCTCTAGCTCCGCTCGCCGGCGGCGAGCCGCCACGCGAACAGAACCGCGGCGAGCGAGGTGGCGAGGTTCAGGCTCGAGACACCGGCGCGCATCGGAATCCTGATGCGCGCGTCGGCGCGCTCAACGATCTCGTCGCTGAGGCCGTCGCGCTCGCTGCCGAACGCGAGCACCGAGAAGGGCGGCAGCAGCGCGCCCTGCAGCGGCTCGCCGTCTGGGTCGAGCGCGAGCAGCGGCCGCTGCGGGGTGCCGCTGGCCTCCGGCAGGGCGCCGATGCGGGCGACGGGCAGCGCGTAGTGCAGCCCCGCGGCGCCGCGCAGCGCGTCGGGATGCCACGGATCGTGGCTGCCGGTGGTGAGCACCGCCGCAGCGTCGGCCGCGGCGGCGACGCGAACGCACGCGCCCATATTGCCGAGGTCGCGGGGATCCTCGAGCAGCACGATGGGGGCGGGATGCGTGCTCGCGAGCACGGCCGCGACGTCGACGGCGCGGCGCTCGGCCAGCGTGATCACGCCGGTCGCCGGGGGGAGCGGCGCGAGCTGTTCGAACAGGCGCACGTCGACCTCGCGCGCGAGCCCGGCGACGCGCTCGAGCAGGTCCGGAGCGAGCCTCGCCGTCAGGCGCTGCAGGCGGGCCGCGTCGCTGGTGATCACCTCGACCACCTCGGCGTCGAAGCGCAGCGCGTGCTTGAGCGGATGAAAGCCCTCGAGCACCGCCAGGGAGGGATCGCGCCGGGCGCGCCCGAAGCGCGGGATGAGCGATCCATCCTGCACGCGGCGATCATCGCAGGAGTCGCGCGCAGCCCGCCGCGGAGCCTCGCGCGCCACAGCCCCGCTGGCGGCGCGGGCGACTACAGTTCGCAGCTGTGAAGCTCGAGGGCATCCACCACATCACCGCAATCACGGGCGATGCTGCCGGCAACGTGGAGTTCTACACCGGGTTGCTCGGGCTGAGGATGGTCAAGCAGACCGTCAACCAGGACGACCCCACCGTCTACCACCTCTTCTACGGCGACGACGAGGGCTCGCCCGGGATGGACCTGACGTTCTTCGAGTACCCGGGCGCGGCGCCGGGGATCGCCGGCGCAGGCATGGTGCACCGGATCGTGTGGAGGGTCGCGGGACCGGCAGCGCTGGAGTTCTGGCGCGAGCGCCTGCAGGTGGCGGGCGTCGACGTGAGGCCGGTGGGCGCGAGCCTGCTGTTCTCCGATCCAGAGGGGCTCCAACACGAGCTCGTGCACTCGACCGTCGCCGACGAGCCGCTGACGGCGGCCTCCCCCGAGATACCCGCCGAGCACGCGCTGCAGGGCTTCGAAGGCGTGCGTGCCTACAGCTCGGCGCCCGTTCGCAGCGAGCGGCTTCTGTCCGAGACGCTCGGCTTCACGCGCCAGGCGGGCGAGCATTGGGAGGTGCGCGGCGACCGGCGCGGCAGCTTCTACGCCTATGACCCAGCTCCGCCGGAGATCAACCGCCGCCAGGGAGCCGGCAGCGTCCACCACGTCGCGTTCGCGTCGCAGATCGGCGATCACGAGACATGGCGGCTGCGCGTCGCCCAGGCCGGCGCACATCCGACCCCCGTGATCGACCGCTTCTACTTCAAGTCGATCTACTTTCGCGAGCCGAGCGGCGTGCTGTTCGAGATCGCCACGATCGGGCCAGGCTTCGCCGTGGACGAGGATGCGGCGCAACTCGGCGAGCGCCTTTCGCTGCCGCCTCGCTTCGAGCCGCTCCGCGAGGAGCTGCGGGAGACGCTCAAACCGCTGCCCTACCCGCCGCCGTGGCGGCTCGCGGGCGACCCGTCGCAGCTCCCCTCCTAACGCGAGCGCGACTCAGGCGGCGTCGCCGAGGCGGCGCGAGCGCGGCGAGCGGCGCGCGAGCAGAGCGGCCCAGTCGGCGTCGGCGAGCTCGCCGGGCTCGGTCGTGGCGATGAACTCCCGCAGCCGCTCGGCGACGGCGTCGGGCTCTTCCAGATGCGGGAAGTGCGCCGCGCGGGGGATCGTGGCGAAGGTGCTGCCGGGGATCGCGCGCGCGGCCGTGCTGCCGTGCTCGATCGGGATCGTGTTGTCGCGCTCGCCCCATAGGATCAGCGTCGGCAGCGCCTCGAGCAGGTAGAGGCGGTCGCTGGCGCTCACGCGCTGCCCGTGAACGTCGATCACGGCGCGTAGCGTGTGCAGAAAGGCGTGGCGCGCTTCGGCGCTCTGCAGGGGGATCAGCGCCCGCGCGATCGCCTGCAGGTAGACGCCCGCGCCGACCCCGCGCTCGCGCATGCGCCGTCCGCCGCCGGAGAGCCCCTCGAGCATGCGCGGGCGGATCGTGAGCGACAGCAGGGCCGAGACGCCGGGCAGCGCGGCGGTGCGCAGCAGCGGGCTCACGTCGCGGCCGAGGCCGCCGCTCGAGATCAGGGCGAGCCGCTCGACCCGCTGGGGGAACTGGTAGAAGAACTGCATCGCCACTCCCCCGCCGAGGGAGTGCCCGACAATCGTGGCGCGCTCGATGCCGATTGCGGCGAGCAGGTCGCGGATGCTCGCTGCGTGCGCACCGAGCGAGTAGTCGCCGCGCGGCGCTGCGGAGTCGCCGTGTCCGATCAGGTCGGGCGCTACGACGGTGTAGTCGGGAGCGAGGGCGCTCGCAACGCGTTGCCAGTGGCTCGAGGAGTTGAGCATCCCGTGGATCAGGACCACGGGTGGGCCGCTGCCGGCGACGCGGTAGACGACGGTGCGCCCGTGCAGCTCGATCTGCCACTCCTCGAATTGCGCCGGCACGATCCTGACACCGCGCACAGCCACCCCGGGGCGGTTCTCAGCGTCCCGTTGGCCGCCGGTTTCGCTCAGCGCGCCACCTCGCGGCCAGCCTACCAGAGCGCCATACTGCGCTTGCGTGCTGCGACTGCTGACGATTCCGATAAGCCACTACTGCGAGAAGGCGCGCTGGGCGCTCGATCGCGCCGGACTGAGCTACAGCGAAGAGCGCCACGTGCAGGGCATCCACTCGATCGCGGCGCGGCGGGCGGGGGGCGGCGGGACGGTGCCGGTGCTGGTCACCGACGCGGGGGTGATCGGCGAGTCGGCCGAGATCGTGGAATGGGTCGACGCGCGCACCGCTCCCGAGCATCGCCTGCTGCCCGCCGAGGGCGATCAGCGCGAGGCGGTTCGCGCGTTCGGTCGCCGCCTCGACGAGCGCCTGGGCCCGAGCGGCCGCCGCCTTATGTACGTGCACGTCTTTGCTCAGCACCGCGAGCTGATGTCCTACAACAACCGCGGCGTGCCGCCCTGGGAGGACCGGGCGATCCGCTGGTGCTGGCCGCTGGCCGAACTGACGGTGAGGCGCGTGCTTGACATCCGCGACGGCGTGGAGGTGCAGGACGAGGCCCACGTATGGCGCGAGCTCGACCACGTCGCCGAGCAGCTCGGGGATGGCCGCCCGTACCTGTTCGGGGAGCGTTTCGGCGCCGCCGATCTAACGTTCGCGGCGCTCGCGGCTCCGGTGTTGCTGCCGCCGATCTACGGGGTGCCGTTGCCCCAGCCCGAGACTCTGGCCCCCGCGTTCGCGGCGATCGTGCTGCGCGCGCGCGAGCATCCGGCGGGACGCTTCGCTATGCGGGTCATCGCAGAGCAGCGAGGCGCGCGAGGAGCAGCGGCTGCGGTCGCGGCCTAGTGAGCTAGCGCGGGCGATCGCGCCACAGGCGCAGGTTGCGCCGGCCCGGCACGCCTTCGTCGATGTCGGCGTAGCGGTCGTCGGGCTCGGCCCACTCGTGCAGGCAGTGGCTGGCCGAGCCGAGCATCCAGCAGTCGCTGCGCAGCCGCTCCGCGAGCTCGAACCACTGATCGGAGAACGCCGGCGGACGCGTGCGCAATAGCTCTGCGGCGTCCGCGAGGCTCGTGCGCAGCCTGCGGCGAAAGCGGTCGATCTCGAGCGCGGCGGTGGTGCGCGCCTGGCGCCAGGCGCGGTGCTGCGGCGAGTCGGGAAGCGCGGCCGCGGCGCGGGGGGTGCGAGCGAGACGCCGTCTGCCCGCGCTCGTGAGCGCCCACAGTGGCACGCTGTGGCGGCGGCTGCGCGAGACCGCGCCGCGGGCCTCCAGCTCGGTGAGCAGCTGCCGCGCTTCTCGCGCGCCGGCGGAGCGCATCGGGATGTCGAGATGAGCGAGGAGGGCCGAGAACGGAACCGGTGCGGAGGGGTCGGCGCGGTGACATGCCGCCCGTGCGAGCGCCGCGAGCAGGAGCGCCGGCGAGAGGTTCGCGTCCGAGCGGACGCCTGGGTGGGGATCGCGTGCGGTCATCGGTGCGCATCGCGAGGCTAGCCCCGCCCTCCGCGCTCTCGAGCGCCGTGAGGGCATGATTGTCAGACTTGTTGCGCGGAGGGCACGAAGCTGTCGTTGATGCGCGGCTCCGTTGACACCACGCGCCGCGAAGGGAGGGCGAGGCGACTCGCCGCGCGGCCGATTGTGCGCTCGGTTGGCTGCGACTAGACTCGCGCCGGATGGTCTCGGTGCAGCTCACGGCGATGCACGCAGGCGGCGGGCCGTGCGGATCGTCGGGGTGAGGATGGCCGGCGAGCAGGAGGAGACGCCCTATCTCGATGCGCTCTACGCCTACGCGCGCCGCGGGCCCGCACGCTTGCACGTGCCCGGCCACAAGGGCGGGCAGGGCGCCGACCCGGGCCTGATCGCGGCGATCGGCGAGCAGGCGCTGAGCATGGATGTGCCGGCGCTGACCTATGGCGTCGACGTAGGCGTAGAGCCGAACCCGTTCGCTCGCGCGCAGGAGCTCGCGGCGGCGGCGTGGGGCGCGAGGCGTGCGTGGTTCCTCGTCAACGGCGCCTCCCAGGGCAACCTCTCGGCGGGGCTGGCCCTTGCGCAGCGCGGCGAGGAGGTCGTGGTGCAGCGCAACGCTCACTCGAGCACGATCGACGCGCTCGTGCTATCCGGCATGCGGCCGACGTTCGCGGCCCCGGCGATCGACGCCGAGCTGGGCATCGCGCACTGCCTGACCGAGGACTCGCTGCAGAGCGCGCTGGAGCGGACCCCGCGCGCTGCGGGCGCGTGGGTGATCTCTCCAACCTACTTCGGGGCGGCCGCGAACATCCGCGCGCTGGCCGCGGTCGCGCACGCGCGCGGCGTGCCGCTCGTCGTCGACGAGGCGTGGGGAGCGCACATGGCCTTCCACGAGGCGCTGCCCGAAGACGCGATCGCCGCAGGGGCGGACCTGGTGATATCGAGCACGCACAAGATCGTGGGCAGCCTGACGCAGTCGGCGATGCTCCATCTCGGGCGCGAGGGCAACGAGCGGATCGGCGAGGACTTGGTCGACCGGGCGGTGACGCTGACCGAGTCGACGAGCCCGAACTCGCTGCTCTACGGCTCGCTCGACGCGGCCCGGCGCCAGGCGGCCGTGCACGGGCGCGAGCTGCTCGAGCACACGATGGCGACGCTCGCGCGCCTACGCGAGCAGATTCGCGCGATCGACGGGCTCGACGTGCTCGACGAGCGCCTCGCCGGGCGCCCGGGGGTGTTCGCCTACGACCCGCTGCGCGTGGCCGTGGACGTGCGCGGCCTGGCGCTGAACGGCTACGAGCTCGCGCCGATGCTGCGCGAGATCGGGGACATCAACCTGGAGCTCTACGGGCAGAACGTGCTCGTGGCGGTGTTCGGGATGGGCGAGCGCTGGCTCGGCGAGGCCGAGCGGCTCGTGCAGGCGCTGCGCACCGTCGCCGAGCGGGTCGGCCTCGATCCCGGCGGCGCGCGTGAGAGCTTCGCCGCTCCGCCGCCGTGGGGCGAGCTGGTGATGACCCCGAGGGAGGCGTACCTCGGCGAGCAGGAGGTCGTGCCCGCGGCTCACGCCGCGGGCAGGGTCGCGGCCGAGTCGCTGGCGACCTACCCGCCCGGCATCCCCAACGTGCTCCCCGGCGAGCGGCTCACCGGCGAGACGCTCGCCTACGTCCGGCGCACGCTCGAGCTTGGCGGGAGCGTGAGGGGTGCCAGCGACAGGCTCTTGCGCACGGTGCGGGTCGTCGTCGAGGATGATCCGGAGCGACGCAGGCAGGCGGGCAAGCGGGCGGCGTGTGAGGCCGCCGCCTGACGACGATGCCGGCTGACCTAGCGGGCAGTGGGAGCGACGACGAGCTCGAGCCAGCGCCCGAACAGCTCGCGCGCGAGCGGCACCGAGCGCGCCTGCTCGCGGCGCACCTGCTCGAGCATCACGGTGGGCGCGTCGGCGCCGCCGAGCGCCTGCAGTTCGCTGATGTATCCGGGGATCTGCATCCATTGCTCGGCCAGCGCCGAGTCGACCTCGAGATGGAACTGGAGCCCGTAGGCGCCGCCGCCGGCCGTGGGATGAGGGAGGACGAAGGCCTGCTGCTCGTAGAGCTCCGATCCTGCCAGGCGAACCGCGCCGGCGGGCAGCGAGTAGGTGTCGCCGTGCCACTGCAGGGCGGCGAACATGGATGGCGCTGCCGAGAAGACTGGGTCCGACGCGGCCTCCTCGGTGAGCTGCACGGGGAGCACGCCGAGCTCCGGCTGCGGCCCGCGGCGCACGTCTGCGCCGAGGCTCGCGGCGAGCAGCTGGGCGCCGAGGCACACGCCCCAGTAGGGGATCCCGGCGTGTACCGCCTCGCCGATGAGGCGCTTCTCGGGCACGAGCCAGGGATGCTCGTGCTCGTCGCCGGCGCTCATCCCGCCGCCCATCACGACGATCGCAGCGTAGGCGCGCCAGTCGGGCAGCTCGCCGCCCTCGTCGAGCACGACGCGAGCGAACGCGAGGCGACGCGCGAGCAGCTCATCCTCGTAAACTCCGGGTGGCTCGCAGCCGGCGTGCTGGAGCACGAGGATCGGCCCCTTCACGCGGTGCTCGCTCATCGCGCGAGTGTAGGCGCAGCGCGGTTTCGCGGGCCGTCCGGGAGCGCCGAGCGGCTGAGCGTCGCGACGGTCCGAGCGGCCGGCGCCCGCGATCGCGGCAGATAGAGTCGCTGGCGTGGATGGCGCACCGCCCGCCGTGAGTTCCGATGCCGAGTCCTTGGACCGGTCCTCTGTGGACTGGGGCGCGTGGCATGCGTCCTATGAGAGGCCCGACTCCGCGCTCGGCAAGCGCCTGGCTCTGGTCCAGGCTCAGGTCCGGGCCGCGCTCGAGCGCGCGCCACGAGGGCGGATAAGGGCAGTGAGCATTTGCTCGGGGCAGGGTCAGGACCTCATCGGCGTGCTCGCCGATGATCCGCGCCGGGGCGATGTGAGCGCGCGGCTGGTGGAGCTGGACGGGGAGAACGTTGAGCGCGCGCGGGAGGCGGTCGCCGCGGCCGGGCTGGGGGCGGTGGAGGTCGTGGCCGCCGACGCATCGATTACCGACGCCTATAAAGGCGCGGTGCCTGCCGACCTGGTCCTGATATGCGGCGTCTTCGGCAACATCTCGGCCGCGGACATCGACAGGACGATCGAGCATCTGCCGCAGCTCTGCGCCCCCGCGGCGACGGTGGTTTGGACGCGGCATCGCAACCCGCCCGACCTCGTGCCCCACATCACGCGGACGTTCGAGCGCGCCGGGTTCGAGGCGCTCGCGTTCGACGACGCGGGACCCTATGGCGTGGGCGCGAACCGCCTGATCGCGCAGCCCGCCGCGTTTCGTCCCGGGGTGAGACTGTTCGAGTTCATCGGCCACCAGGCCCTGTGGCCGCACCTGGGCACTTCGCAGCGCGCGGCGCTGGCTGCGCTCTTTCGCCCGGACTGCTCGCTCGTGGAGCTGGTCGAAGCGATGCGGGCGCTGCCCTACGGCCTGCCGAGCGAACCCACGTCCGAGAGCATGCTGCGCGAGGGACGCGGGACCAGCGAGGCCAAGCACCTGTTCCTGGGCCACACGATCGCCACGCGCTTCCCGTGGGCGCAACCGGAGCTCGTGCACCGGGTCTATCGCCTGGACCGCGCGCGCGCGTTGGAGCTGTACGGCCCTGAGATCGCGCAGGCCGTGCCGGCCGAGGGGCTGGTCGACGTGCACCGTTACCTGACGCTCGTGCTCGAGGGTCGAAGGGTTGCCATCGACGCGACGCTGCCGGGGCCGCCCTGGGACGGGCGCTCGCCGCTGCCGGTCGCGTGCGGCCCCGGCGAGGACCACGCCGCCGGCGCGGACCCCGACGCCGACCTTCGGGCGCTCGAGAGCGAGCGCTGCGACGCCGGCGCCCGCGCGGCGCTGACGTCCGCGCGCGCGCGCGCGGCCCTGCCTGCGGCTCCCGCGTAGGTAGACCAGATGGCCGAGTCGAGAGCGAGCGCTTAGGCTGCTCTCGGTGGTCCGCGCCTTCCCTCGCATCGAGCATCCGATCGTCCAGGCACCGCTCGCCGGCGGACCGTCGACGCCGGCGCTGACGGCGGCCGTCTCGGGCGCCGGCGGCCTCGGCTTCCTCGCCGCTGGATACGCGAGCCCCGAGCAGCTGCGCGCGGACATTGCCGAGACGCGGCAGCTGACGCAGGCACTGTTCGGCGTGAACATCTTCGCGCTCGCCGAGGCTCCCTTGGACGAGGCGGCGCTCGCGCGTTATGCCGAGGAGCTCGAGCCGGTCGCCGAGACCCACGGCGTGCAGCTGGGCGAGCCGCGGTTCGACGACGACGCGTTCGACTCCAAGCTCGATCTCGTGTGCGAGGAGCGGGTTCCGCTCGTCTCGTTCACGTTCGGCTGCCCCGCGCAAGCGGTGATCGAGCGTCTGCACGAGCGCGAGATCGCGGTGTGGGTGACGGTCACCGAGGCCCGCGAGGCCACGCTCGCGGCCGAACTCGGGGTCGATGCGCTGATCGTCCAGGGGGTCGAGGCCGGCGGCCATCGCGGCTCCTTCGAGGACGTGGACGGAGTGGGCGAGATCTCGCTACTCGCGCTCATGCGCCTGATCGCGCGGGCGAGCGAACTGCCGCTCGTGGCGGCCGGCGGCATCGCCGACGGCGCCGGCGTGGCAGCCGTGCTCGCCGCGGGGGCGCAGGCGGCGCAGATCGGGACGGCGTTCATGTGCTGCCCGGAGGCCGCGACCGCTCCGGCCCATCGCCAGGCGCTCGGCGGCGTGGCGAGCACCGCGCTCACGCGCGCGTTCAGCGGGCGCCGCGCACGCGGGATCGTGAACGAGTTCATGCGCGAGCACGGCGCCCGCGCGCCCTCGGCCTACCCGCACGTGAACCACCTCACCGCCCCGCTGCGCGCGGCCGCGCGCGAGGCGGGCGAACCGGACCTGATCAACCTGTGGGCAGGCGAGGCGCATCATCTGGCCGAGAGTCGCCCGGCGGCGGAACTCGTGGTTCGCTGGAGCGCCGATGCCCGCGCGGCGATCGAGCGGCTGCATCGGGATCTGTCCGCCGGCGAGTGAGTGTCCGCCGGCGAGTGAGCGCGCGCGGCCGGCTTGGGGCACACGAACGTGCCGGCTCGGGAAAGCGCCGGCCGGGCGGCCGCGGAAAACCCGGTCTAGCCGGGCTCGGACGGGAGACGGCGCGCGCCGCCTCCCGCCGCCTCGATTCAGCTCGGCTCTATTTCCAGCTCAGGTTCGCTTTCTTCACTTCCGCTTTCAGTTCGCCCGTGTAGGAACCGCCCTTGCCTTCGGGCATTTCGAGTTCTTCGCAGAACCCTTCCGTGAGCGTGTAGTGGATCGCCTTCACGGCGGCGTTCTTTACGAGGACCTCGTGCTGAATCGGCATCTTCTTGCTGCTCGTCACGACTTCTTCGTTTACGAACGCCGCAGCGGTGAATTCTTCAAGCGGGCGCTTGACCGCTCTTGTGGGAATCGTCTGCGGTTCCGCTTCTATCTTGCATTTGAACTCGCCTCCAACTGCGATTTCGACGGTCCCCACTTCGACGAACCCGTTCGCGTAGTACGTCAGCGACAGGGGGCTGAGGAAGTGCGTTGGAATAGCGGGGCCTTCCGTTTTTCCGACTTTGCCGGCGTGCGCGTTGCATTTGCTGTAGCGCATCTGCAGCGCGAGGGTGGCTGAAGGCCACGGGGCCGCGATTTCGGTTTTCACCGAGTTTGCGCCTTCACACATGATCCTGAATGGCCGGAAGACGAACTGCTGTGCACCGACAGCGACCGCGCGCGCTTCCTGCGGCGCTCCGGGTCCCGTGAATTCGTGCGCGGCCTGCGCGGTCGCCGGTGCGCCGACGACAGCGCAGGCCACCATTGCGCCCAGCGTGGCGAATCTCAGACGTACCATCCTTAGCTACTCCCCTCTCGAGCTGTCCGGGCTTTAGTCTCCATGCGGGTGACCTTCAGTTGGCAACGAACGTTGTGAGGCACCCGTTTGCGCGGTCGAATGTACCACCGTCGCGAATCCTGTGACGCCCAGCGCCGGCCCCCGCTCAGGCTCGCGCGCGGATCGCTGCCTGCGCCGCGGCCACGCGCGCGATCGGCACGCGGTAGGGCGAGCAGGAGACGTAGTCGATTCCGGAGGCGTTCAGGAAGTCGATCGAGTCGGGGTCGCCGCCGTGCTCGCCGCATACGCCGAGTACCAGGTCTCCTCGCGTCTTGCGCCCGAGCCACGCGCCCATCCGGATCAGCTCTCCGACGCCGGGGGTGTCGAGCGTCTCGAACGGCGAGCGGTCGAGGATGCGCACGTCGATGTAGCGGGCCAGCAGCCTCCCCTCGATGTCGTCGCGGCTGAAGCCGAGCGTGGTCTGCGTGAGATCGTTGGTGCCGAACGAGAAGAAGTCGGCGTTGGCGGCGATCCGGTCGGCCTGCAGGCAGGCGCGGGGCAGCTCGATCATCGTGCCGACCTCGTAGTGCTCGGCGCCCAGCTCCGCGGCGACGCGATCGATCAGCCCGCGCGCGAGGTCCAGCTCTCGCTCGTAGGCCACGAGCGGCACCATCACCTCGATGCGGCTTGCGGGCACGCGGGCTGCGGCGGCGAACAGCGCGCGGACCTGCATCTCGTAGAGCTCGGGGTAGAGGATGCCGAGCCGCACGCCGCGCGTGCCGAGCATCGGGTTGGACTCCTGCAGCTGCTCCGCGCGTCGGCGCTGCGCCGAGCCCAAAGGCAGCGTCGCGGGGTCGGGCAGGAACTCGTGCAGCGGCGGGTCGAGCAGGCGCACGGTCACCGGACGTCCGTCGAGCTCGGCGAGGATCTGCTCGAAGTCGGCTTCCTGCAGCGGGCGCAGGCGCTCGATCGCGCGCGCCCGGGCCGCGTCGTCCTCGGCCATGATCACCGCGGCCATCAGCGGTTGCCGCTCGCCGAGGAACATGTGCTCGGTGCGACACAGGCCGATCCCCTCGGCCCCGAGCTCGATTGCGCGCCGGGCGTCCTGCGGCGTGTCGGCGTTGGCTCGTACGCCGAGCGTGCGCAGTTCGTCGCACCAGCAGAGAACGCGCTGCAGGTGCTCGGATACGCGGGGTTGCACGAGCGGCACGTCGTCGGTCGTGACCGTGCCGTGGCTGCCGTCGATCGCGATCTTCTCGCCGCGATGCAGGGTGTGCCCCTCGATCCGCACCTCGCCGGCGGCCAGGTCGATCCTGACCTGCGCGGCGCCGGTCACGGCCGGCCGACCCATGCCGCGGGCAACGAGCGCGGCATGGCTGGCCTTGCCTCCCTCGCTCGTCAGGATGCCGCGAGCGGCGTGGAAGCCCGCGACGTCGTCAGCTTCGGTGAACGCGCGCACGAGGATCGCGTCGCGGCCCTCCTCGGCGGCGCGGATCGCTTCCTCGGCGCTCAGCACGATCTCGCCCTTGGCGGCGCCGGGCGACGCGGCGACGCCGCGCGCGACCACCGTGAAGCGCGCGGCCGGATCGAAGGTCGGGTGCAGCAGCGCGTCGAGGGTGGAGGCGTCGATCGTCGCGACCGCCGACTCGCGGTCCAGCAGCCCCTCTTCGACGGCGTCGACGGCGAAGCGCACGGCTGCCTGCGCCGGTCGCTTGGCGTTGCGCGTCTGCAGCATGTACAGCCGTCCCTCCTGGACGGTGAACTCCGTGTCCTGCATGTCGCCGTAGTGGCGCTCGAGCGTTGCCAGGATCTCGAGCAGCTGCTCGTGGACCTCCGGCATCCACTCGCGCAGCTCGGAGATGTCGCGCGGCGTGCGCAGTCCCGAGACGACGTCCTCGCCCTGAGCGTTTGCAAGGAAGTCGCCCGATGGCTCGGGCGCGCCCGTCAGCTCGTCGCGCGAGAAGGCGACGCCGCTGCCGGAGCGCTCGCCGAGGTTGCCGAACACCATCTGCTGGACGTTGACCGCGGTGCCCCACTCGTCGGGGATGCCGTTGATGCGTCTGTACGCGATCGCGCGATCGCCCTGCCAGGAGTCGAACACCGCGCGGATCGCGCCGCGGAGCTGCTCGCCGGGGTCTTCGGGGAACTCGTAGAGGCTCTTGAAGTTGAGTGTTAGCTCGCGCAGCGCCTGCGCGTCGAGCTCGGTATCGAGGCTGACGCCGCGCGCCGACTTGGCCTCGGCGATGGCCCGCTCGAACCGCTCGCCGTCGATGCCGACGACGACGTTGCCGTACATCTGCACGAAGCGCCGGTAGGAGTCCCATGCGAAGCGCTCGTCGCCGGAGCGCTCTGTCAGGCCGAGGACCGAGCGGTCGTTCAGGCCGAGGTTGAGGACCGTGTCGAGCATGCCGGGCATCGACTCGCGGGCGCCGGAGCGCACCGACACGAGCAGCGGGTCGGGTGGGTCGCCGAGCCTTCGCCCGGCCTGCGCCTCGAGCCGTTCCAGCGCCTCCTCGACCTGCTCGAGCAGGCCGTGGGGGAAGACTCCGTCGCGCATGTAGGCGACGCACGCGGCGGTAGTGATCGTGAAGCCCGCGGGAACGCGCGCGGGCCCCAACACGCGCGTCATCTCGGCCACGCCCGCGCCCTTGCCGCCGAGCAGCTCCCGCAGCTCGCGCGTGCCGTCCTGAAAGTCGACCACCCAACGCTCGTCTACGGGCCACTGGGGCTCAGCCATCGCGGCCTTTCGTGCGCGCCCGCGTCGCGCGATCGCCCATCGCCTGCAGGCGGGGAAACAGGCGAGCGGCGTTGTGGGCGAACATCGCCTCGCGAGCCACCTCGGAGAGAACGTCGCTTGTGGCGAGAGCCTCGGCGAGTGCCTCGACCGCGAACGCGGGCGTGAACGGGAAGTCGGAGCCGTAGAGCAGCTGCTCGGGCGCCACCAGCGTGAGCAGCGCGGGGAGCGCGCGCGGCAGGGGTGTACCGGCGAGGTCGTAGTAGAGCCGGCCGAGCTCGGCGATCACGTCGATGACCGGGCTGCCCTCGGGACAGAAGAACGCGCCCATCAGGTGGGCGCGGTCCGCGAGCACCGGTAGGGCGCCACCAGCGTGCGGGATGATCCATCGGATCCGAGGGTGTCGCGTGAGCCCGCCGCTGAGCGCGAGGTCGAGAACGGTCCGGGTCGTGTCGAGCGGGAACTCGAGTATCGGTCGCGGCCTCCCGAACGAGACGGTCTGCCAGCACGCAGGGGAGCTGGGGTGCAGGAGCACGACCGCCTCGCGGTCGTCGAGCTCGGCGAGCAGCGGCTCGAGAGCGTCGTCGCCGACGTAGGTGCCGCCGTAGTTGGTGAGCAGGACGATGCCGTCACAGTGCAGCTCGTCGTAGGCGTGGGCGAGCTCGCCTAGTGAGGCGTCCAGATCGGGCAGGGGAAGGCTTGCGAGCAGACCGAAGCGGCTCGGGTTGGCCCACACCAGCTCTGCGCCCGCGATATTGACCGACCGGGCGAGAGCGCCGGCCGCCGCACGGTCGCCGAAGAAGACGCCCGGTGAGGAGATCGACAGGAACGCCACACGCACCCCAACCCGGTCCATCAGTTCGAGGGCACCGTCCGGGCTCCACGCGGGGATGCTCGGGATGCCGTCAGGCGTGACTCCTGCGCCGCCTTCGCATGCCTCGCGGTAGCCGGGCGGCAGGAAGTGGGCGTGCACGTCGATGGCCCCCGGCAGGCGCGCGTCGTCCTTCATCGAGCCATGAACTCGGCCAGGACCCCGGCGGTCGCCGCCGGCGCCTCGAAGGGCCAGAAGTGCCCGCACTCGAAGAGGTGGACCTCACTGCCACCCGGCAGGCGCGCCAAGACCTCAGGGTCGCTGTAGAACTCATGCGGCTGGAAGGGGTCGGCGCGTGCCTGCAAGAGCAGGACCGGGCATCTCCAGGCGCCTATCAACCTCGTTCGGCGGTCGATCCACTCCTGACGGAACGATGACGAGTTGAAGTAGCGTGGCACGCCAAGGGCGATACCGTCGTGGGAGAACTCGGCGATCGTGCGCGCGAGGTCCGCGTCGGCTACCGGGAGGCTTGCCAGCGTCGTATAGGCGACGAGCACGAAGGTTCTCGCATCCGACAGAGCGATGGGTGCGAGGGCCGACGTGAACGTCTTCTCCTGCGGCGCCAAGCTCGGGTGGAAGTGCCAGAGGTGCTGCTCGCCGCGGCCGTATCGCCTGACGCGCGCGCGCGCCAGGGCGACGAGGTGGTCGGCGGGCGGGGTGCCGCGATCGTGTGCCACGATGCTGAATTGCCCTATCCCAATCTGGTCAACAAGAGCGAGTAGCTGTCGGGCTACTCCTTCCTGGCGGTAGTCGCCGGTGCGCTTGTCCGACTGCCCGTAGCCCTTGAGGTCGATCGCCACGCACCGGTACGTCGACCCGAGGGCCTCCATCACGTGGTGCCACTGCCACCACGAGTCGGGGACTCCATGGAGCAGGACGAGCACCTCGGCGTCTTGCGGGCCGCATTCGACGAGGTGCCAGCGCACCAGCTCGCTGTCGCCGGGAGCATCGACGAACCTGTGCGTGGCCGTGATCGGGCCAAGGCTCTCGCTCTCACCATCGCTGTTCGCGCGAGGCACGGCGGCCTCGGGAAGATCGGCAAGCCGTGCCGCGATCGGTCCGAACGGCGCGGGATCGTGGCGGTGTCTCGCCGGATCGGCGAGCAGGCGCGGAAGAACCTCCGGGAACTGGTCGAATGTGGCTGCGATCGCGGCGAGCTGAGAGCGCAGCCGCTCGGGCGGGGGCGTGTAGGTGAGCCCCGACGAGCTCATGCCGGCGCTGTCGTGCTGCGCATCTAGTCGGGCTGGTGGCTCGCCAGCGCCAGGTAGTCATCGCGCACGGGAGCGAAGACGTCGACGTTGAGCACGATCTCCTCCCCGACCACCCGGCCCGTGTGCGGCACGCCGGCAGGTATGTAGAGCAGCTCGCCCGCGCGCACGCGATAGGGCGCGCCGTCGAGCTCGAGCTCCAGCGTCCCGCTGAAGACGAAGGAGAGCTGATCGTAGGGATGCTCGTGCGGCGGCACCTCGGGATGGCCGGGCTGGATCCAGTTGAACGTCACGAGCGCGTCGTCGGTGCGCACGGCGGTGCGCTCGAGGACGCCGCCGGCGAGCGACTCGCGCGGCAGGTCGGCGAAGGCGGCGTGGAATGGGGTGCTGGGCACGGCGGTTTCCTGAGGCGGATCTAGGCGGCCGCCTGAAACATGGCGGCATGCTCGTGCAGGAATGTGAGCAGCGAGGTGGCCGGCCGGCCGGCCATCCGCTCGACGGTGTCGGTGACCTCCGCGGCCTTCGGCTCGCGCATCAGCGGCGCGAGCTCGAGCAGGTGCTCCACGAGCCACTCGGGGCGGCCCATTCCCAGCAGTCCCTGGCGGATGACCTCGGGTGGTGTCGGATAGTGCGTGACCGGGCGCCCGAGGACGGAGCTCATGGTCTCGGCGACCTCGAACCAGGTAAGCGCCTCGGGTCCGGTGACCTCGAGCACCGGCTCCGGCGGGTCCTCGGCGAGCAGCGCAGCCGCCGCGACCGCTCCGACGTCGCGGGCGTCAACGAACGAGACCCGTGGGTCGCCCTCCGGGCCCGGGAGGGCACCGTGTCCGACGGCGAGCGACTGCTCGAGGAAGTTCTGCATGAACGTGTTCGGCCGCAGGGCGACGGTCTCCCGGCCGGTCGCCTGCAGCGCCTCCTCGATAGCGAGGTGGTCGCGGCCGCTCGCCGCCGGCGAGTCCGGCGCGATCGACACCGGGCTGCCCGAGATCTTCACGATCCGGCGCGCGTCGCTCGCGGCGATCGCGCGCACGGCGGTGAGCTGCTGCTCGCGCATCGCGGGTCCGTGGGCCGAGCAGAGAAGCACGCCGTCGATGCCGTCCAGCGCGGCGCGCACCGACGCCTCGTCGGCCAGATCTCCGGTGACCAGCGGCACCGCCTCGCCGACCTCGCTCGCGGCCCGCTCCGGATCGCGGACGAACGCGGCCGGCTCCTGCCCGGCAGCAGACAGCGCGCGTAGTGTCGCGCCGCCGACCGTCCCGGTCACCCCGATGACGAGGATCGCGCCCGTCATTCGGCGCGCACGGGGTTCGTGACGGCGCCGAGACCCTCGGCCTCCACCGAGACGGTGTCGCCATCGCGCAGGAAGATGCCCTTCGGACCGCCGACTCCCGCGGGCGTGCCGGTGGCGATGATGTCGCCCGGCAGTAGGGTCATCGTGCGCGAGAGCCACGCGATCGTCTCCGCGACGCCGAAGACCATGTTGGCCGTGGTGCCCTCCTGGACGACCTCGCCGTTGATGCGGGTGCGCAGTTCCAGCGCCTGGAGGTCCTCGATCTCGTCCATCAGCACGAGCGCCGGCCCGCAGGGGCCGAACGTGTCGATCGCCTTGCCCGACGTCCACAGCGGGTTCTGCAGCTGCAGGTCGCGCGCGCTGACGTCGTTGAACGGCATCGCGCCGGCGACGTGGTCGAGCGCCTGCTCGGCGCTCACCTTGTGAGCGGGGCGCCCGATCACGACCGCGAGCTCCGCCTCGTAGTCGACGTAGTCGGCGTGCGCCGCGGGCAGCACGATCGGCTGCTCGTCGCCGATCAGCGAGTTCGCGAACTTCGCGAACCACAGCGGGTTCTGGGGGATCTCCTGCCCCGCCTCTTCGGCGTGGTCACGGTAGTTGAGCCCCATGCAGATGATCTTCTGCGGGTCGAGCACGGGCGCCAGCAGCCGCACGTCCGCGCGCGGGATCCGCTCCCCGGAAGGGCGTACCTCTTCGTTTGCGGCGAGCAGCGCGCGGACCGACGGCCCCACCGGTGCGATCTCGTCGCCCAGCAGCGCGCCCGCGGCCGGGCCGTCTCCGTCCTCGTACGTGACCAGGCGCATCCGAGCTACGCCTCGACCCGGGGCAGGTCCAGCGGCGCGCTGTCGGGCGCCATCTCGCCGGCCATCGCGCGCGTGTGGATCTCCTCGAAGCTCATGCCCGCCGCGAACGCGGCGGCGACCCGGTCCGGATCGACGAACTTGCCCAGCGGGTCCTCCTGGAACTCGAGGCTGTCGCGCATCCAGGCGCTCGACTTCGACCAGTCGCCGAAGTTGTCGACCTGCAGCTCGGCGCGGTTGCCGTCGGGGTCCTTGTAGTAGTACGAGAACGTCATCCCGTGATCGAGGCAGAACTCGGGCACGATGCCCGCCGCCTTCAGCCGCAGGTAGCTGGCGTTGAGGTCCTCGAAACCGTCGTACTCGAACGCCGTGTGGTGCAGGCCTGTGCGGGTTTCCCGCTCGGGGTCCTCGACGAAGTTCGGGAACGCCAGCAGCGCGATCCGGTGGTTGGCCTCGTCGTTGGAGATCCAGGCGCCGAGCTCGTACTGGTGGAGCACCTCGGTCCCGATCAGAGCCGAGTACCAGTCGATCATCTCCTGCAATCTGGTCGTCTTGAGGTTGACGTGGTGGAACTTCGGGTGGATGACCGCTGTGTCGGTTGCCATCGTGGGTGCTCCTTCTTCGGTTGTGGATAGCAGTTCGCGAAGCGTGTTCACGAGCGCTGGGGTCTTCTCCGGCGCCTGCGCCGCGCCGAAGATGTAGAAGTCGGGACGGATCAGGACCGCCTCGATGTCGTGGCCGGCGAGCCAGGAGGTGAGGCGCCCGTCGAGGTCCTCGAGGTCCTCCAGCGACACGACGATGGCCCCGATGCTCTCCAGGAAGCGCCTGTGCTCGTCCGGCAACGTTGTGCGGCGCCGGCTGAGCAGCACGAAGCCACGGCCGATCACGTCGTCGAAGCGCCCCTCGTGGCCGCCGTGGCGGACGGTCCCCTGCAGCGCGCGCGCGCCGGCGAGCGGCGAACCGGCGGCCAGCGTGCCGTCCTCTAGCGGGGGGAGATCCACCGAGGGTCCCGCGTTCTCGAGCGCGCGCATGGCCGCGTCCCGCTCGGCGGCCACCTGCGCGTCGAGCACGCACGAGACGCGTCCCATCTCCGAGGAGACGTTGACGATCCACTCGTTCTGCGGCCGGCGCTCGGTCGTGTAGGAGTTCAGCAGCCGCTCGTCTGCCAGGCCGCGCAGGGTCAGGTCCAGCCGCCAGGCCAGCGCCGAAGCGTCGCGCACGCCCGAGTTAAGGCCCTGTCCCATGAACGGCGGCATCGTGTGCGCCGCGTCGCCGACGAGCAGCGCGCGCCCGGCGTTCATCGTCTGCGCCAGACGCGCACGGAACTCGTAGACGGCGTGGCGCACGATCACGCCGTCCTCGGGCGTCATCCACGGAGCCAGCAGCTGCCATACCGTCGCCTCCTGGGCGAAGTCCTCCGCGCGCTCGCCGGGCAGCAGCATGAACTCGAAGCGGCGGTGCGAGCGGCCGTTGCGCGTCTGCATGTGGGGCCGGGCCGGATCGCACCACTGGCTCGGTGCCTCGATGTCCGCCAGGGCGTCGATGTCGTGAGGACGCAGGTCGACCACCAGCCAGCGCTCCGCAAAGCCCTGATCCTCGAAGTCGATGCCCGCGGCCTCGCGCACGAAGGAGTTGGCGCCGTCGGCGCCGATCACGTAGCGGGCGCACACCGTCGTGGTCTCCGCGGTCGGCTCCAGCCGACCCGGGCTCGGCTCGCGCATGCGCCGTAACGTCACTGTGACGTGGCCCTCGGCCTGCGTCAGCGCCTCGGCGCTCCAGCCGCGCCGGACCGTCGCCGTCGGCAGCGCCTGCACGGCGCGGTCCAGCGCCCGCTCGACGTAGGGCTGGAAGCCGAGATAGCCGGGCTCCCAGCCCGAGATCCCCGGCGTGGGGAGATCGAGGCGCAGGATCGGCTCCCCGTCGGCGCCGAACCAGTCGTAGCGGTTCGTCGGCAGCAGGTCCTCGGCGAGCTCGTCGACGATGCCCAGGGCCTGCCATACGCGGATCGATCCGTCGTCAAAGAAGACCGCCCGCGGCAGGCCATAGAGGTCGTCATACCGCTCGTAGACGATTACGCGGTGGCCGGAGGCCGCCAGCAATGCCGCAGTCGTCTGGCCGACCGGCCCGTACCCCACGATCACGACGTCGGCGTCCAGCTCAGTCATAGCCCCAGCTCTCGGGCGCTGCCTCTCCCCATCGGCTGAAGAATATCTCAAGACTGATGATACGGTCAAGTTTCTGAGGGCAACCCATTCGCCGGGAGCGGGCGGCGGGCGACCTCGGCGGCGTCGGCCGCGGTGAGGCCGAACAGCCGCAGGATGCCCTCCGCGTGGTAGCTGTCGGCGTTCCTGGGCGCTTTACCGTCGAGTACGTCCCGCATGACCATTAGGAGAGCGCCGCCTGATGCCTGGAGGGCGGTGCGCTCGTTCGTCACCTCGAGGCGGCCGGCGCGGATTCCGCGCCTCAGGTCCCGCTCGGCAAATGGGCGGAGGGCTTGGAGCACCACGTTGTGGGAGACATCCAGGCGGACCAGGAGCCACGCCCACTCGGGGTCGCTGCGGGCGAGGCGGACGAAATAGCGGTGTGCGGCGGAGATCACCTCGGCAGGATCGTCGAGTTGCGCGGTGATGGCCTCGACCGCCGCGCCCTGGGCGCCGACGGTCTTGGCCAGGACCGTTTCGACGATCGCCTCCTTGCTCTCGAAGTGGTTGTAGAAGGAGCCGAAGCCCACGTCCGCCTCGTCGGTGATCTCGTTGATGCGCGTGTTGTCGACGCCCTGACGGGCGAACAGCGCCCGTGCCGCTTCGAGCAGCTTTTCGCGCGTCTGTTCGCGCCTGCGGGCGCGGCGGTCGGTGGAAGGTCGGGTCGTCATGGTTGGGACGGGACGGTATCGAGTCTGGTCAAATCATCTTCGTTGATGAGTCGATCATGCTCCGTCGCAGCGCAGGCGCCGCGCTGAGCGGTCGCTGTTGATCACCCGACGAGGGTGATGCGGACTTACCCGGCCGGCCACCGACAGCGGGGACACCGTGCTGCACGGCGTGCTGCCCGACCAGGCAGCGCTCCACGGCGTGCTCGCGCAGATCGAGGCGCTCGGGCTCGAGCTGCTCGAGGTCAGACGGCTGCCGCCGGGCTGATAGACGGGCGCGCTCACCACACGGGACGATCACGACCGACCCGTCCGCGACGAGACTTGCCGCCGCGAATGCGAACCTACAGGTGGGATGAACGCGATCAGCGCCGACGCGAAGCGCGTCAGCTGAAAAGAGACACGATGAGAAGGATGGAGATCAAGTCATGACACGTCTCGGACGCACCAACCTCGAGGTCTTTCCGATCTGCCTCGGCGGCAACGTGTTCGGCTGGACCGCCGACGAGCCGCAGTCGCATGCCGTGCTCGACGCATATACGGCGGCGGGCGGCAACTTCATCGACACCGCGAACTCCTACCTGATCGAGCATGGCCGATCGGAGGCCATCATCGGGCGCTGGCTCGCCGAGCGTGGCAACCGCGAGGAGCTCGTCGTGGCGACGAAGGTCGGCGGCGGCCACGGCCCGCTGCGCAACCTGCGCCGGGAGACGATCGAGGGCGAGGCGCACGCCTCGCTCGGACGCCTGCAGACGGACCGCATCGACCTCTACTACGCGCACTTCGACGACGCCGAGACGCCGCTCGAGGAGTCGCTGCGCGCGTTCGACGCGCTCGTGCGCGCCGGCACGGTGCGCCACATCGGGGCCTCCAACTACACGCCGGAGCGGCTCACCGCCGCGCTCGAGCTCCAGCGCGAGCTCGGGCTCGCCGAGTTCACGGTCCTGCAGCCGCTCTACAACCTCGTCGAGCGAGACTTCGAGCGTACGCTGCTGCCCGTCGCGGAGGCGTGGGACCTCGCCGTGCTGCCCTATTACGGGCTGGCCAGCGGCTTCCTGACCGGTAAGTACCGGCCGGGGGCGCAGGACGTCGACTCCCCGCGCGCCGCGGCCGCCCGTGGCTATCTCGACCGTGGCGGCGCGGCCGTGCTCGACGCGCTCGCCGGGGTCGCCGCCGTCCGCGAGACGACGGTGGCCGCGATCGCGCTGGCATGGCTGCGCGCCCAGCCGCGGGTCGTCGCCCCGATCGCCAGCGCCCGCACGACCGAGCAGCTCGAGCAGATCCTGCCGGCCGCCGAGCTGGAGCTAACGCCCGCCGAGGTCGACCGGCTGTCGGCCGCCACCGAGGTGGATATCGCCCAGGGCGGGTGATTGCAACTCACCGTCGTACCGGAGGCTGTCATCGACCAAGCCGACGACACGATGCTCGTCGTTCCATCACGGGACGTGGCCGCTGCGCGGGAGCGCCAGACGGCCGCGCAGAGCTAGGAGGAAACCACATGCACAAGACCGCACTCAACACAAGACAGCTTGGCCAGACCGGTCTGGAGATCACACGCGTCGGGTTCGGCGCGTGGGCGATCGGCGGCGGAGGCTGGGAGTTCGGCTGGGGTCCGCAGCAGGACGAGCAGTCGCTCGCCGCGATCCGCCATGCGCTCGAGCAAGGGGTCAATTGGATCGACACAGCCGCCGCCTACGGCTTCGGTCGCTCCGAGGAGGTCGTCGGCCAGGCGCTCGAGGGCCTCCCCGAGCGCCCCTACGTGTTCACCAAGTGCTCGCTGCTCGAAGGCCCCGGCCGGCGCGTCGTCCACAGCCTCAAGCGGGACTCGAGGCTGAGCGAGGCCGAAGCCAGCCTGCAACGGCTGCGGATCGACGCGATCGACCTCTACCAGATTCATTGGCCGGTCCAGGCAGAGGACATCGAGGAGGGCTGGACGGCGCTCGCCGAGCTCAAGCAGCAAGGCCTCGTTCGCCACATCGGCGTCTCCAACTTCGACGTGGAGCAGCTCGAGCGCATCCAGCAGATCGCTCCGGTCGAGACGCTGCAGCCGCAGTACTCGCTGATCGAGCGCGACGCCGAACGCGAGCTTCTGCCCTTCGCCGAGCGCGAAGGGATCGGCGTGATCGTCTACTCGCCGATGGGCTCGGGGATGCTGACCGGGAAGATGACCCGCGAGCGGATCGCGCAACTGGCCGACGACGACTGGCGCAAGCACGATCAGCGCTTCCGCGAGCCGCAGCTCTCGCGAAACCTGGACCTCGTCGAGCGCTTGACCGTAGTGGCCGGCCGACATGACACCAGCCCAGGGGCGGTTGCCATCGCCTGGACGCTTCGCAACCCGGCTGTCGATGGCGCGATCGTCGGCTTCCGGCGTCCCGATCAGGTCGAACCGCTGCTTGGCGCCGCGAGCCTCGAGCTCAGCGAGGAAGACCTCGACCAGATCGAAGGACGGACGCGATGACACCGGTCGGAGTCATCGGGCTGGGCGCCTAGAAGGCCCCTGAAATAGTCGGGTCTGTCCGGCTGGTTCAAGACCCTTTCGGGCATGCTCCCAACTCAGTCTGCTCAGGTGGGGACGAGAGGATCCGTGCAGAAGCTCGACGACGGCGTCCAGCGCCACCAAGGAGTGACTGGCAATCGGGCTGGTCGTTGCGAGCAAGACCGCAGGCGAGACGCCGATTGCTCGCCCGCCGAAAGCATTCCCTGTGCAGGAATCTCGGGGAACGGGCCCGTTCGATCCCCGACGCCGCGACACCTGCTCCCGCCTCTCAGCGATGTGGATCCCGCAATTAGGCGACATCGGCCCTATATCGCGGCGCGGTCATAGTATTTTCCCCCTTGGCCAGAAACCTGAGCAAGACTGCTTCTTGGGGCCGCCTTGCGATGCTGAATGAGGTTCTTTCACAAACACAAGTGGAGTGAGTGGGAGCGAGCTTGGGGTAAAGGCAGCGCCAAAGGCTACATACTCGAGCGCAAATGTCTTATTTGTGGCAAGGTCCAGACAAGAGTCATACGGTGAACGACCTCGCCGTCGTAAGCCACCTGGCCACCGGCGAGGCGCTATACGCGCAAGGAGACGGCCACGGAGGCGCCACGATCAGAGGTCTCGTTGCAGGCGTTGCAACAGCCTTCCGCGCCACCGTGCGTCAGCTGCCGAAGCCGACCGGATAACCGCCGCCTCGACGGCGCGGGGGACGTCTGCCGCAGCTCGACCGTCGCCGCAAAGCTCCAGCCAGCCGCAGAAATGGAGCTAGGGGGACTCGAACCCCCGACCTCCTGGGTGCGATCCAGGCGCTCTCCCAGCTGAGCTATAGCCCCGTCGGCGCAGCTCGCGCGCTGCGGGAAAGAAGTCTAGTCGCCCCGGCGCCCCGCAGCGAGGCCGGTATGGTTTGCTTTGGTCGATGGGACTGCTAGACGACGCGATTCGCGAACACCTTGAGCTCAAGCGCCGGCGCGGCGCCGATCCAGGGGAGGTCGCCCACCAGGAACGCGCAGCGCTGGAGCCGGTGTTGCCCGCGGAGCGACCGCCGGGAACGGACCCCGAGCAGCACCTCGATGACCCCGAGCTCGACCCGGCCATGCCCGCGGGGAGCGAGCTGGACGATCACGACCTAGAGCCCGTGCGCTACGAGGGCGAGCACTTCGCGTCGGACCCGCAGGCGTTCGCGTCGGACGCGCAGGCGTTCGCGGCGGAGCCCGAGGCGTTCGAGATCGAGCCCGAGCCGTTCGCGCACGAGGCACACCTGCTCCCGAGCGAGCCGGATGAGGCGATCGCGCATGCTGGGCAGGAGACCGCGGAGTTCGACATGGAGGCCGTGCTCGGCGGCGCCGTCGAGGCAGACGGTCACGACGCGACCGAGCCCGCCGCCGGGAGCACGCGGCCGGTTGCGGCCCGGCCGAGCGAAGGACAGGCCCTGGAGGAGGATGCGCTGGAGTGGGAGCCCGCCGAGCACGCGGGCGATGGCCCCGACGCTCAGATACCGGGCCAGGAGCGCTTCTCGCTGGAGTGAGCCGAGCCTTCGCGGGGGCTAGGTGTAGGACCCGAGGAGTTTGTTCAGCTCGTGTAGTCGAGCTCCGGGTGGTTTGTGGCTGAGGGCGCCGTGTGGTCGCCGCCAGTTGTAGCGGT
>Ga0209040_10000422_pt1 | contig 32486 bp, 31 predicted proteins | sample BogFormECP12_OM3_FD_188240 | JGI IMG/M metagenome (GOLD analysis project Ga0209040, IMG submission 188240) | Bog forest soil microbial communities from Calvert Island, British Columbia, Canada - ECP12_OM3 (SPAdes) (version 2) | ecosystem: Environmental > Aquatic > Freshwater > Wetlands > Bog ... | reverse complement strand
CCGGCAATTCAAATCCGCCCCAGCAACGAAGTGCTGAAAACCCCGGTGCGTCAAGGGCTTACCGGGAAACTCGGTTCAACGAACCGGACACTAGTGATCCAACTTATGCAAGGCACGGTTGTGCCGCGCAAGGTGATCACGCTAACTTGAACAGTGGTTCAGCTGTTGTGCGGCGTGTCGCGTGTCTTCTCGACGTTCTCCGCGCCCTCTCGGGTGCCGCCGAATGTGTCGGCCCCGCCGGACCCGATGTCACCCGGCTTCTTGTGGGTCCCGATGTCCCCCGCGCCGTCGGTGTGCTTGATCCCGCGCTCGGTGTGCGGCTGCTTCATCCGGGCCTCCGGGGGTTGCCGGGTCTAAACGCGCGGCCGCGATCCGGTTCGCCGGCGCGCGCATGCGGGCCCGCGCTGGTCGCCCGGATGCGGTCCGGGCCATACTGCGGGCGCATGGAGGCGGAATGGACAACGCGACCGAAGTGACCGCGCACGTCGAGGCGCCGCCGCGCCTGTCGGTCGTCGTTCCCGTCTACAACGAGATGGAGTGCCTGCCTGAGCTGCACGTCCGGCTGGGCCGCGTGATGGACGCGATCGGGGCGCCGTGGGAGCTCGTGTTCGTCGACGACGGCAGCAGGGACCGGTCGCTCGAGGTGATGCGCGAGCTGCGGCGCGCCGACAACCGCGTGGCCGTCGTCAGCCTGTCGCGCAACTTCGGCAAGGAGATCGCCACGACCGCCGGCCTCGACCATGCCTGCGGCGACGCCGTGATCATCATCGACGCCGACCTCGAGGACCCCCCGGAGGTGATCCCGAGCCTGGTGGAGGCGTGGCGCGGCGGCTACGACATGGTGTTCGCGCAACGGCGGCAACGGCGGAGCGACGCCTGGATCAAGCGGGTCACGGCGGCGATGTTCTATTGGCTCATGCGCGACCTCGGCGAAGTGTCGCTGCCGCCGAATGCGGGGGACTTCCGCCTGCTCAGCCGACGCTGCGTGGATGCCTTGCTGCAGCTGCGCGAGCGCCACCGCTTCATGAAAGGGCTGTTCGCCTGGATCGGCTTTCCCGCCATCGCGGTCCCCTACGACCGCATGCCGAGACACGCGGGGCGCAGCAAATGGCCGGCGCGCAAGCTGTTCGGGCTGGCGGTCGAGGGCATCACCAGCTTCAGCATCATGCCGCTGCGGCTGGCGAGCTATCTGGGTCTGGTGGTCGCGGCGCTGGCGATCCTGTTCGCGGCGCAGCTGGTCTTCCGCGCGATCGTGTTCGGCAATCCGGTCGCCGGATACCCGAGCCTGATGGCGGTCATCCTGTTCCTCGGCAGCGTGCAGCTGCTGACTCTGGGGGTGATCGGCGAGTACCTCGGACGGACCTTCAACGAAACGAAAGGGCGGCCCCTCTATCTGGTGCAAGGTTTCGCGGCGAGCGCCATGCGGGCGGCGGATCGGGCGTCACCGGCGCCGGTCGCCGCAACGCGGCCGGACTGACCGGCGGTCGCTACTCGGGCGGCGCGGTTCCAATCCAGTACGCGCTGACGAGGAAGCCGAGGCGGCGATGATCCTCGCTGAAGCCGAAGTCGGACGGGGAAGCCGTCTGCGGGAAGTCGAGGCGGATCGCGAACGGCGCCGTCAGGTCGGCGTCGGCCGGAAGCGGCACGTGCAGCTCGATCGGTGTGCCGGCCAGCACGCTCCAGTCGGCGATCTTGCGTTCGTTGAAGAACGCGACGATGCGCCGCCTGCCGTCCGGACCGCCCGGAAAGGCCCAACCCCATAGCGTCAGTTCGGCCGGGCGCTCGGGCACCGTGGTCAGCCGGCCAGCGATCGTCGCGCCAGGGCCGTCGCTCCAGGTTCCGCCGGAACCCGGCGCGGACCAGCCCCAGACCAGCGGCGCGATCGTGTCCGCGGAAGTGGCCGGCACGCGCAGCCCGGTCGTGATGTCCGGGACCGGGACGGGCGGCAGGCCGGCGATGTCGCCTGCGCGCGTGGAGCAGACGGCGACGCGGCCGAGCAGGCCGCAGCTTCGGCCGGCGTCCGCCATCGCGAGCGGGCCGGATACCGCGGCCGGCAGGTAGACCCGCACCTCGTTCTCCTGCAGCGTGGCGTACCCCTCGTCGCCGCACAGCAGCGGGCGCGTCCTGCGGGCCGCCCACATCGTATTGACCGGCATCGCCCGCTCGGACGCCGCGAGCAGCAGGTCCTCGCCGATGCGATCCCCACGGTCGCCGGACCCGCACCCGATTCGCGGCGCGAGGACGAGGTGCTGGTGCGTCTCGAGCAGCGGGCGCAGCGCCTGCGTCTCCGGCTCCCAGGTCAACTTCTCGCGCATCGTGCCGCGCACGGACTCCCGCATGTCGGCCATGTCGACGAACTGGAGCGCCGCCGCGCCGGCCAGGAAAGCGGCGGCAAGCGGGCGCGGCCGCAGCCGCGCCACCGCGGCGACGCCGGCCAGGACGATGGCGTAGCCGACCGGCCAGAAGAACCGCCCGGAGGACTGGAACTGTCCCAGCATGCGCGGAGCCGGGCCAAGGTCGGCCAGGAGATGGTGGCCGGCGTAGATGCGGTTCGACAGCGCGAGCAGCGTCAGCGCGACGCAGCAGGCGAGCAGGCCCGCATGACGCCGCAGCGCGGGCGCGCGTCCGCGAAGCGCGGCCATGACCGCGACGGCCGCCAGCACGAGGCCGCCGGCGCCGAGGTAGTTCGCGCCCTCGTACTGATACCCGGTGGCATCCAGGATTCCGCCGAACGAGGGAAACAGCGTCGAGACCGACGGACGGAACGGCGTGACGAGGTTCATCGACGCCTTGCCGAACAGACCGGGCGACGAACCGGCGCCAAAGTAGCCGAGTGCGGCCGCGAGCATCCCGGTGGCCGCGAGGCCGGCTCCGACGCCGCCGGCGGCGATCCGCCAGAAGCGGTCGCGCCGCAGCAGCAGCGTCAGCGGCGCCGCGGCGAGCACCGCGGCGACCATCGCCAGCAGGTACGGATGGATCAGCAGGGTGAAGCCGAGCAGCGGCCCGGCGGCAAGCAGCGCCGGCCGGCTTGGGCCGTCGCAGATCCGCCCGTACAGGCCGAGCGCCAGCAGGATCAGGAACTGGCCGCACAGTGCGGGATGGCCGATGCGCTGCAATAGCGCGTGCATGCTGACCGCGATCACGGCCACCGCGCCGCCGGCGAGCAGCCCGCGCTGGCCGAGGCCGCGCAGCGCGAACACCGAAGCGGCCGGCTGCAACGCGTAGCTCAGCGCGATCCACGCCAATACCAGGTTGCCGCCCGGCGGCAGCAGCGGCCGCAGCAGCCGCCCGACCAGTGCCATCGCCGGAATGCTGTCGGTGAAGGCGATGTTGGTCCCGTCGGGCCAGTCCAGCGCGCGCGCCACGAGCAGCTTCCAGTGCCAGGAATCGGCGATGAAATAGCGCTGCCCGATGATGTGCTGGCGGATGTCGCACTCCGAGCCCGCGGCGCAGGGCGGCCCGGCCAGCATGACGTCCGGCGGGATCAGCCAGACGGCCAGCGCAATCCCGCCGCAGAGCGCGAACAGGTAGGGCAGCCGCGAGTCGGCGAACAGGAAGGCGAACGCGTCGCGGCGGCCAATGGGGAGATGGCCAGTCGGGAGATGCAAGTTGCGGTGCCTGGATCGGTGGGCGGGGAAGGGGCCGAGCCACTCTCGGTCGACGTGCGACGCTGCCGGGCGGTGGTGGAGCTGAGGGGAATCGAACCCCTGACCTCCTCATTGCGAACGAGGCGCTCTCCCAACTGAGCTACAGCCCCGGCCCGCGGCAGAGCGCCGGTCTATGCGCAGCCGACCCAGGCAAGTCAACGGCAACGAAGTCATTGGCAGTCATTGGCCCCTTGGGGGGCATCGCTGTCGCCGTTGCTGCCTTGCTTCCGCCCTGCGGGGAAACGCTCTAGTTTCCGCCGCCCCTGCCGGAGCCAGCCGTGATCACGATTATCTTCAACGTCGTCCTGGAAGTGCTGAAGATCTACTTTTGGATCGTGATCCTCGCCGCGATCTTCCAGACCCTGGCCTCGTTCGGCGTGCTGGACACGCGCAACCGCATCGTCTGGACGATCGGCGACGTCCTCTATCGCGCCACCGAGCCGGTGCTGCGGCCGATCCGGCGCGTCCTGCCCAATCTCGGCGGAATCGACTTCAGCCCCTGGATCGTCTGCCTGCTGATTCAGCTCGTGCTGATCCCGCTGGTCGTGCGGGTCGAGGCGGCGATCGTCTTCGGCAACACCGGCGCGCTGCTGTTCTGAGGGCTGTGCCGGCATGGCGGCGCGCGTCATCGACGGCAAGGCGGTCGCCGCGGCGCTGCGCGCGCAGGTCGCCGCCCGCGTCGCCGCGCTGCCGTTCCGCCCGCGGCTCGCCGTGGTGCTGGTCGGCGACAACCCCGCCTCGGCCATCTACGTCCGCAACAAGGACCGCGCCGCGCAGGCTGCGGGCATTGATGCCGCCACCCACCGCCTGCCGGCGGGGACGACGCAGGTGGCACTGCTCGCGCTGCTCGAGGAGCTGAACGCCGAGCCCGAGGTGGATGGCATCCTGGTGCAGATGCCGCTGCCGCCGCAGATTGACGCGAGAACCATCATCGAGGCCATCGACCCGGCGAAGGACGTCGATGGGTTCCATCCGCTCAATGTCGGGCGGCTGACCGACGGCGTGCCGAAGCTGGTGCCGTGCACGCCGCTCGGCGTGATGCGCCTGCTGGCCTCGGCCGACGTGGCGGTGCGTGGCGCCCGCGCGGTGGTGATCGGGCGCTCGACTATCGTCGGCCGGCCGATGGCCGCGCTGCTGATCGCCGCGGACGCGACGGTGACGGTCGCGCATTCCCGCACGCGCGACCTCCCCGGGCTGGTCGCGCAGGCCGACATCCTTGTTGCCGCCGTCGGCCGGGCGGAGATGGTGCGCGGCGACTGGATCGCCCCGGGTGCGGCGGTGATCGACGTCGGCGTCAACCGCCTGCCGGACGGAAGGCTGGTCGGCGACGTTGCGTACGACGAGGCGCTCGGTCGCGCCGGCTGGATCACGCCGGTGCCGGGGGGCGTCGGTCCGATGACGATTGCCTGCCTGCTCGACAACACCGTGCAGGCGGCCCTCGCCCGGCGCGGCGAGGCGGGCTAAGACCCACCGATGCTGTTGGATCTCGTCCGCCGCACGGCCCGGCGCGCCGCCGCTGCGGCGCCGGCCGAGCCTGCCCGCCCGCCGCACTACCAGGGCTTCATCGACGAGCGCAGCACGCATCACCTGCGCGGCTGGGTGCGCGACCTTTCGGATCCGTCGCGCCGCATCGCCTGCGAGATCGTGCTGCCGTCGGACGCGGGCGAGACGATCCTGTTCTCGGGCGTGGCCGACGAAGCGAGCGAGGTGCTCGCCGCCCTCGGCGTCGGCGTCGGCGCCTATGCGCTGTCGGCCTTATTCGATCCGCCGCTGTCGGAAGAGCAGCGCGACCGCGTGTTCGTCCGCCCGGTCGGTGAGGCTTGGCGCCTGGAACTGGCACGCGGCCTGCTCACCCAGAAGTCCGGCGAGGGCATCGCGCGGCGCATCATCGGCCACCTCGACGAGCGCAGCGCGCGCCATGTCGCCGGCTGGCTGCACGACGAGGCCGATCGCGAAGCGAGGCTCGAGTACGAGGTCGTCCTCGACGGCCCGGACGGGGCGAAGGTGCTGGACACCGGCGTCGCCGATCAGCCGAGTCTGGCGCTGGCGCAGCTCGGTATCGGCGACGGGCGCCACGCCTTCACTGCCGTCTTCCCGCGCGCGCTGTCGGCCGACGACATCGCGCGCGTGTCGGTGCGCGCGGCCGCGACGGGCCAGACGCTGCCGCCCGCGCCCGAGCTGCGCACCGTGTTCGAGCCGATCGGCCACGTGGCGATGGACATCGTCAACAACTGCAACCTGCGCTGCCCGTTCTGCGTGTACGACTACGCCGACGTGCACCGCACCAACGTGATGACCGAGGCGACGTTCGACGCCACGTTGCGCCTGCTGCCCTACGTCACCGACGGCAACTTCTGGCTCTCCTGCCTGCACGAAGCCACGCTGCACCCGCAGTTCGAGCGCTTCATCGCCCGCGTGCCCGCCGAGTGGCGGCGCAAGCTGATGTTCACCACGAACCTCGCCAAGCGCATGACGGACAGCTACTTCCGGCTGCTCGCGGAGTCCGGCGTGGACCACGTCAACGTCTCGCTCGAGAGCTTCGACCCGGCGATCTACGAGCGCCTGCGGAAGGGCGCGCGCCATCGCATCTTCCAGGAGAACTGGGACAAGCTGCTCGCCGCCGTCGCCGCCGGCAGCGCGCCGCCGCGTCTGCGCTACAACCTGATGGCGTACCGCTCGAACTACCGTGAGATCCCGGCGATGATCGACGCGCTGCTGGCCGGGAAGCGTGCGCATCAGGTCGAGGTGCGCGACACCTTCCCCGAGCCGCACATCCCGCAATCCTTCCGTGACGCCGAATTCATGGACGCGACGGAATGGACGTGGCTCGAGGATGAGCTCGCGCGCTATCCGGCCGATCGCGTCATCCTGCTCGGCCGTCCGCCGCGCGCCGCCGACGGCAGTGCCGCGCCGAGCAAGACCGACGACCCGGCGGAGCCGTATGTCGTCACCGCGCGCGTGAAGGGGACGCCGCCGCCCGGCGTGCCGCGTCCGTTCGGCTTGCGCATCGAGTGGGACGGCACGCTGTTCGTCTATGGCGAGCAACCGGGCGGGCCCGGCGAGACGCCGCGGCACGAGCACTTCGTCATCACCAACATCCACCGCCTGCGCGACCCGCTCGGCTTCCTGATGGCGCTGTAGCGCGGTTCGAATCGCCCGCCGGAGGCTGACGTCGCCGGGCGCCGGGCGGTGGTTCAGGCGCCCCCGCAGCCGTTTCTTAATGTCCGCCGGGCATACACGAGCGTGTGACCTCGGTATCGAAAGCGCGGCTCGTGCACGTCGCCCATTCCAGCCACGTTTCCACCGCGTCGGCTCCCGACGAGCCGGACGCGGTCCAGTCCGACGCTGCGCTGCTGGACGCGATCGACACCGCGCTGGCCGCACCGACACTGCCGGCGCTGCAGCCGCCGCTCGACGGGCGCTACCACGCCTACATCGCGGCCACCCGGCGGATCAGCATCCGCCAGTGGCTGCTGTCGCTGGTCTTCGTGCAGGCGTTCGGCTTCGCCGCCGACATGTTCGCCGCCACGGATCATCTGGCCGAACTCGCCGCGGTCCGCCTCGTCGGCGTGCCGCTCGCGCTCGGCGCCCTGCTCGCCGCGTGGATGCAGCGCTCCGAGGCGGCCGCGCGCTGGCTGACCGCCCTGGTGGTCGTAGCGCTATCGGCCGTCCTCCAGATCGGCGTCGCCGCCGCGACCGCGCGCCAGTGCGGGGCGCTGCACGCCGACCGCACCTTCGTCACCACGTTCTGCATCTGCTTCCTCGCCGCGGTGGTGCCGCGCCTGTCGCGGCGCGAGATGATCGCCTATGCCATCGCCATCGAGACGGTGTTCGTCGGGGTGATGATCTCGGCCGAAGAGCTGCCGCTGCGCGCGCAGTGCGACATGATCATCTTCACCGGCGGCGTGCTGCTGCTCTCCACGCTGATGCGCGGCGGCGTCGATCGCGCGCGGATGCGCAACTTCCTGCGCGCCGAGCGCAACGAGGTGCTGGCGCGCCAGCTCGTGCGCGCCAACACCGCGCTCGCCGAGGTGAACAACGACCTGCAGGACACCAACGGCCGCCTGCTGCAGCTCTCGACCACCGACGCGCTGACCGGTGTCGCCAACCGCCGCCACCTCGACTCCGTGCTGGAGGCGGAATGGCGGCGCGCTGCCGTCGGGCGGGAGTGGCTGGCGCTGCTGATGATCGACGTCGACCGCTTCAAGAGCCTCAACGACGCCGCCGGCCACGAGCGCGGCGACGCCGCCTTGCAGGCGGTCGCGCACGCGCTGATCGAACGCACGCGGCGCGGGCGGGACCTTGTCGCCCGCTACGGCGGCGACGAGTTCGTCGTGCTGCTGCCCGGTGCGACGCAAGCCGTCGCGCTGCGGATGGCCGAGCGCTTTTGCGAGACGATCCGCGAACTCCGGCTGCAGCATCCGGCCCATGATGGCGCGCTGACGATCAGCGTGGGTGCCGCCGCGTGCATCCCGCCGCCGGGTGCGGGCCCGACGGAACTTCTCCAGGCGGCCGACGCGGCGCTCTATCGCGCCAAGCAATCGGGACGCGACGCCGCTCGTATGACCGGTGCCGGGACGTCCGATGCGGTGATGCAGGCGTAGGGCTCGCGCCGCCGGCGGTCTGAATGTGGATGAGGTCCGTCATTGCGACCGCGAGCCGAAGGCGTGGCGGGAAGCAACCCAGAGTCGCGCGGAATGCGTCTGTCACGCGGCCCAGGGTTGCTTCGTCGCTCCGCTCCTCGCAATGACGGCGAAAGAGGGCATCACAACCGGGCCGATCTTCGCCTAACGCTGCGGGTGCCCGCCGGACGCACGCGGCGGCGGCCCTGCGAACGGCCGGATCGCCTGCTCGGCCTTGCCGAGCAGGTCCGCAACAGCGGCCTTCAGCGCGTCCACCTTTGCCGGCGCGTCCGCGCCCTCGACCAGCGGCGCGCGTCCGGTCAGCATCGCCTGCATCAGCACCTGCGTCGTCAGCCCCTGTTCGCTCAGCAGCAGCACCGACATCGTCGCGCGTGCCTCGTGCGCTCTCGGGTCGGCGATCAGCGCGGTCAGGCGCGCCTCCAGCACCACATCGGGCGAGGCTTGGCTGCCGGGCGAAATCACCGCCGCGAACAGGCCGGACTGAGCGAGCCAGTTGCGCAGGTCGGCATCCACCGCCTCGGCCGGTGGCGCCGCCCACTGCTCGTAGAACGCGACGTCCACGCTGCCGTCCGGCAGCAAGGTCTGGATGCCGCGCGCCTGCATCCCCGGGCCGGGCTCGACCGTGCGCACCAGCAGCACGCGCCCGCCCGCCCTCGGCGGCAGCGGCGCCGGCCGGGTGACGGTCAGCGGCCAGTCGCGCCGCTCGACATACGGCCGCTCCGACAAGCCGCAGCCCGCCAGCGCTGACACGCCCAGCGCCGCCGTCCCGAGCAGCAAGCTTCGCCGGCGCGTGTCCACGCCTCTCATCGCCCTGGCGGCTCGCGCGGTGGCGGTCCGCCCAGCAGCACGCCGGCCGGATACCGTCGCAGCTCGCTCGTCGTGTCACGCAGGTTCGCCGCGATCGCCTGCATGTCGCGCAGGATCGGACCGAGTGCCGACACCACGTCGGACGTGCCGTTGCCCGCCCGCTGCGTGGTGGTCTGCAGCGCCGCGATCAGCACGCCGAGCTTGCCCGCCGCGGCCGAGAACTTGTCGGCCGCCGCGGCGGCGTTGGCGAGCAACTGGTGCGTCTGCGGGCCCGCCAGCAGCGTGTTCGCCGATTGCGCGGCGGCGCGCAGGTCGGCCGACAGCGCGGGCAGGTCCGCCTGCCGCACCTGCGCCTGCACGTCGGCGAGCGTGTCGTTCAGCCGCGCGAGCACCTGATGGATGTCACCGTCCTTCAGCTCGCCGCGCAGCTCGTCGATCAGCGCCTCGGTGCTGTGTGCGAGTGCGTCGATGTCGAGCCGGTTGAGCTTGGCGAGGAACTGCTCGCCCGCCTCCTGCACCTGCGTCAGCGTGCTCGGCATCGACGGGATGTATTCGTCCTTGGGCTGCCAGGGGACGGCTTCGGGCGGGTACTGGGCGGGGTTGACGAAGGCGAGTTCGATGTAGCTCAGGCCGGTCAGGCCCTGCGAGGCGAGCTTGGCCCGCAGGCCGTTCTCGATCGCGGTCCGGTTGTCCGGGACCCGGCCGACGCGCCTCACGTCGATGACGAACCGCACATAGACGTCGCGGTAGCCGGTACGGTCGGCGTCGACCGGCAGGTCGCGGCCGTAGACGGCGCTGGTCAGTCCGATGTCCGTCACCTGGCCGAGCGTGACGCCAAGGTATTTCACCGACGCGCCCACCTCGAGACCCTGCACCGACTCGCGGAAATAGGTCTCGAATGGCGTGCCGCTGCGAAACAGGTTGCCCCCCAGGATGACGACCCCGCCGATCAGCAAGGCCGTGCCGCCCAGGATCAGCAGGCCCACGCGTAGAAAGGCGCCGCGGCCTTCCATCAGCCGCGCCATCCGGCCATCGGGCTGCCGTCCACCGTCATGGCGGCTGCATACGCGACCCGGGCGGGCGGCGGAAGCGAGGTACCCGGTGGGCGGCGTCGACCGGTCGCCGGAGACAAGCTACACGTCCGGTTGCGTGCAACAGCGGGGTGATGATGACGCGCTACGTGTCCGCGATGCTGCTGGCCGGACTGCTTATCCCGGCGTGGCGTGCCGCGCAGGCGGCCGACACGCCAAGCTGCGACCAGCGTCTGGCGAGCCTGCAGTTCAAGGGCGATTACATCCGCAGCAAGGAGGCCCGGGACCAGTTCGCCTCGGCGCTGCGCTCGGCCCGCGAGGACCGCGACCGCGGCGACGAGCGTTCCTGCCAGGCCGACCTCGACAGCGCCGAAAAGCTGCTGGAGCGGTAGCCGATCCCTACGCTGTCTGAGCCGCCCGCCGGCGCGCTACGGCGTCAGTCCCTCGACGACATATTCGCGCACGGTTGCCGAATCGTCCCGCGCCGCCGTCAGGTCCTTCCAGCCCTGTGAGCTGAAGAATGTCTGTGCCTGCTCCAGGCTCGGAAACTCGAGCAGCACGGCGCGCTCCGGTGGCGTGCCTTCGACCGCTACGATCTTGCCGCCGCGGGCGAGGTAGCGCGCGCCAGCGGCAACGAAGGTCGCCTTGGCCTTCGGCAGGTACGCGTTGTAGGCGGCCGCGTCGTTCACGTGCACCTCGACGACGACGTAGGCCGGCGCCTGGCCGCCCTGCGCGCGCAGGGAGGTGGCGGCAACGACGCCGGCAGCGATGCCGGCCAAGCCGAGCAGACCCAGCGAAACTCTGCGCTTCATGTGAGGCTGTTTCCTGCCCCTTGTGAACGGCGGCAGAACGTGAAGCGCAGCAATCGTTACAGCAGCGCCACGGACGCATCATAGCAGCGGCAGCAGGTGTCACAAGCGAAAGCGCCTGGCCGGCGATCAGGTTCGCGCGATGCGCCGCGCCGCGCCGATCAGGTCGAACAGATCGAGCAGCCGCGCCACGTATTGATCGTGCGCGACGAAGCCCTTCGCGTCGGGGTCGCGGAACTGCCGCTCCAGCGTGCCGATCAGCCGCATCAGACGGGCGCGGTGCAGGCCGGTAGCGCGCTGCACCGGATCGGCCAGCACGCCGGCGAAGGCGGCGAACACGGTCGCGGCCAGCATCAGGCTGCCGGTGGTCGTCGCGATCAGCCCGGCGGTGGGCGCGGCCGGAAACAGCCCGTACCAGACACCGCCGAGCCAGCCGCCGAGCGGGAACGACGCGACCGCCGCCTGCTGCGCCATCATCCCCGCGAGCGTGGGTCCGAGCGTTGCCGCGCCCGGCGTCAGCTTGTGCAGCGCGACTGCGCCGAGGCTCAGGCTGACCAGTCCGGTCGCGATCTCGGATCCCGCCGCGCGGCTGACCGCGTATTCCGCCATCGCCGCGTCCAGCCGCGCGCGGAACGCGGGGTCCTGCGCGTGGGCGCCGATCTCGGCCAGGGCGGCGGAGATGGCGCGCCCCACCGCCGGGTCCTCCAGGATCGTCTCCGCCAGGGCGTCGCGCGTGGCGATGCGGTCGCCCTGCCGTATCGGCAGTTCCAGCAGTTCGGTGCCGATGAGCCAGGCGACCTCGCGGCCGACCGCCGTCTCGAACAGCATCGGCCGGCGCAGCGCGCGCGCGATTCGCGCTGCACCCAGCCGAGCCGCCGCGCCGGCGGCGGTGCGGGCGATGACCTGCGGGGCGGCGAGCGACAGGTTCGCCGGCGCCTTGAGCACGTCCCAGCCGAGCGCCCTGCGATGCAGGCGCAGCGTGCCGCGCAGGCTGAAGTGCCGGTCGACGAACGGCCGCACCATCGCCCGCCGCTGCGCGAAGTAGCGCGCCGCACCGGCATCCACCGCCGCGCGCGCGAGATCGGGGCCGAGGGGAAGAACGGCGTTCACATCCCGGAGAGCGGTGCTGTCAACCCGGAGTTCCCGAGCTGGAGGTTGCTGACTATATCCTCGGCCGGACCGCCCGAGGGCCGGATCATGGACATCGACCTTTACGAACGTGACTTCTTCGCCTGGACAGAGGAGCAGGCCGCATTGCTGCGAGCGGGCAATGTGTCCGCCCTCGATCTCGAACACCTCGCGGAGGAAATCGAAAGCTTGGGAAGCAGCCAGCGCAGCGAACTCCGCAGACGTCTCGCGCGCCTGCTACGGCACCTCCTGAAATATCAGTGCCAGCCCGAACATCGGAGCCGAAGCTGGGCGACCGCGATCCGGGTCCAGCGTGACGAGCTCGCGGGCGTTCTGAACGACAGCCCGAGCCTGCGTCCAACCGTGCCGGCAGTTATCCCGAACGCCTACCGCCTCGGCCGCGATTGGGCGCTCGACGAGACGGGGCTGTTCGCACTTCCGGAAGAGTGTCCTTGGACAGCCGAGCAGGTGCTGTCGCAGGACTTCCTGCCGGACTGAACGCGCGGGGCTAACCACCTGCTCCCTCCAGTTCTGCCTCGGCGTCCAGCCACGCCGCCTCGGCCGCCGCGATCTCGCGCGCAATCGACGCCAGCCGGCTGTTGGCCGCCGCGATGTCGTCCGCCCGGCCCGGGGCGTACATCGCCGGGTCGGCCAGCCGCGCCTCGATTTTCGCGCGTTCCCCGGCCAAGCGCTCGATCGTCGCCTCGGCGTCGCGGGCGCGGCGCCGCAGCGGCGCCAACGCCGCACGCGCTTCGGCCCGCTCGCGCCGGTCGTCGCGCCGCGACGGCCCCGTGTCGCGCGAGGCGGGCCGGCTCCGCTCAGCGATGAGCCCGCGATAATCGTCCATGTCGCCGTCGTACGGACGCACGGTGCCGTCCGCGACCAGCCACAGCCGGTCGGCCACCAGCTCGACCAGATGCGGGTCGTGGGTGATCAGCAGCACCGCTCCCTGGAAGTCCGCCAGCGCCCGCACCAGCGCGTCGCGCGCGTCGATGTCGAGGTGGTTCGTCGGCTCGTCCAGGATCAGCAGCTGCGGCGCATCCCGCGTCGCCAGCGCCAGCAGCAGCCGCGCCTTCTCGCCGCCCGACAGGTCGGCGACCGGCGTCTCCGCCTTGCCCGTCTCCAGCCCGAACCGGGCAAGCTGCGATCGCACCACCGTCTCCGTCGCCCGCGGCAACGCCCGCGCGAGGTGCTGCACCGGCGTCTCGTCCAGGTGCAGCTCGTCGGCTTGGTGCTGCGCGAAATAGCCGACGCGCAGCTTCGGCCCGCGCCGCATCTCGCCCGCCATCGGCGCGAGCCGCCCGGCCAGCAGCTTCGCCAGCGTGGACTTGCCGTTGCCGTTCGCACCCAGCAGGGCCACGCGGTCGTCGGTGTCCAGGTTCAGCGACAGCCCGCGCAGCACCGGCGTGCCGTCGTAGCCCACCGCCACGCGATCGAGCGCCAGGATGGGCGGGGCGATGCGGGCGGGCTCCGGGAAGGCGAAGCGGGTCGGCGCGTCCTCGATCACCGTCTCGATGTCGGGCAGCCGGGCCAGCGCCTTCAGCCGCGCCTGTGCCTGCCGCGCCTTGGTCGCCTTGGCGCGGAAGCGGTCGACGAAGGCCTGCATGTGCGCGCGCTGGGCGGCGATGCGCTCGGCCGCGCGCGCCTGCTGCAGCGCCCGCTCGGCGCGGATGCGGACGAACTCCTCGAACCCGCCCGGGGTCAGCGACAGCTTGCCGCGGTCCAGATGGGCGATCGCGTCCACCGCGCGGTCCAGCAGGTCGCGGTCGTGCGACACGACGATCGCCGCGCCGGGAAAGCGCGCGAGCCAGCCCTCCAGCCACAGCGTCGCCTCGAGGTCGAGGTGGTTGGTCGGCTCGTCCAGCAGCAGCAGGTCCGGGGCGGCGAACAGCGCCGCGGCAAGGGCGACGCGCATCCGCCACCCGCCCGAGAACGACGATACCGGCCGCGCCTGCGCCTCGGCATCGAACCCCAGCCCCGCCAGGATCGCCGCGGCGCGCGCGGGAGCCGACGCCGCGCCGATCGCGGTCAGCCGCTCGTGGATTTCCGCGACACGGTGCGGGTCCGCGGTCTCCACCTCCGCCAGCAGGGCGGCGCGCTCGGTGTCGGCGGCCAGCACCGTCGCGGTCAGCGTGGCCTCGCCCGACGGCGCCTCCTGCTTCACCCAGCCGACGCGGGCGCGCGCCGCAATCCGGATCGTCCCGCCATCCAGCGCCGCCTCGCCGGCGATCGTGCGCAGCAGGGTGGACTTGCCCGCGCCGTTGCGCCCGACCAGGCCGACCTTGCGGCCGGCCTCGATCGCGAGGTCCGCGCGGTCGAGCAGGACCCGCCCGCCGACGCGGATCGTCGCGGCCTCGATCGTCAACAGGCTCATCGGCAGGTCCCGGCGGGAGTCCTCATGGGCGGCGCATGTAGGGCCTGCGGCAGGCCGGCGGAAGCGGGGGTTGCCCGGCCTGTCCCGGGTGGCTAAGGCACCCGCGCAATCAACCCAGGCGGACTGACCGATGGCGACCGAGCGCACCTTGTCGATCCTCAAGCCGGACGCCACGCGCCGGAACCTCACGGGCAAGATCAACGCCAAGCTGGAGGAAGCCGGCCTGCGCATCGTGGCGCAGAAGCGCCTGCACCTGTCCGAGGCGCAGGCCGAGGCGTTCTACGCCGTGCACCGCGAACGGCCGTTCTTCCGCGACCTCGTGACCTTCATGGTCTCCGGTCCGGTGGTCGTGCAGGTGCTGGAGGGCGACAATTCGGTCGCCCGCAACCGCGAGGTGATGGGTGCGACCGACCCCAGGAAGGCCGATCCGGGCACCATCAGACGCGAGTTCGCGGAGAGCATCGAGGCCAATTCGGTGCACGGCAGCGACAGCGCCGAGAATGCGGCGGGCGAGATCGCCTTCTTTTTCGCCGGAATCGACATCACCGGCTAAGCTCGCCGCCCCGGACGAGACGCGGGGGGAGCGACATGCAGGACATTCTGGCCCTGGCGGGCCGCGCAGGATTGGCGGCGTTGTTCATCTGGGCCGGCTTCGGCAAGCTCATGGACCCGACCGGCACGATGCAGCTGATTGCCAGCATGAATGTCCCGCTGCCGATACCCGTCAGCGTGATCTACTACGTCGCGGTAGTGATCGAACTCGGCGGCGGGATCGCGCTGCTGCTGGGGATTCCGGCCCAGTCCATCGCGGTGATCCTCGCCGCATGGAGTATCGCGACCGGCATCGCGGTGCATCTGCCGATGGGCGACCGGGTGAACATGATCAACTTCTACAAGAACCTCTCCATCGCCGGCGGCCTGCTGTACGTGACCGCCTTCGGCCCGGGCGCGCTGGCCATCGGAGCCGGGCGTCGAATCTAGCCGGGGTTGGCAACCGCGTCGTTCCGGCTGGCCCATCCCCTCGTCGCCGTTCGCGATCTGCAGGCGGCGGCGGATCGCTACGCGCGGATCGGCTTCGCCGTCGGGTCCGAGCAGCGCGCCGTCGCCGGGCTGGTGCAGCGGACGGTTCGGCTTGCCGACAACGCCATCGTTCTGACGGCCCTCGAGGACACAGCCGAGCCGCGCCGTCGCGATCGTCTGCACCGGATCGTCGCCGAGCTTCTGGCGGTGCGCGAAGGCGCCGCGCTGGTGGCGCTGCACGGCACCGCCGACGGCATCGCCAGACTGCGCGAGCGCGAGGTCGAGGTGGTGCGCCGCGTGCTGCCCGACGCGGCGCATCCCGGATTGGGCTTCGTCCTCGCCGATCCGGCGCAGCCGACGGACGCGGCCGCCGCACACCCCAACAGCGCTCGTCGCGTGCTGCGCGTCACCTACGCTGCCGCGGACCCGGACGAGGTCCGGCCACGCTTCCGCGCCATCTGGGGCCGCACCACCGCGCACCCCGGCGGCTTCGAGGTGCAGACCGCGTCCGGCACGCTGCGTGTCCTGTCGAACGAAGCCGCCGCCAGCCAGTTTCTGACCGCCGACATGCCGGAGGGCTGGACCGCGTCCCCCGGCGTGATCGCGATCACGGTGATGGCGGATCACCCGCACCAGTTGGTGAGCGGCCTGTACCGCGAACGCGTGCCCCACAGCGTCTATGCGCGGCGCGTGCGCATCGACGCATCGTTCGCCGGCAACGTTGCCCTGGAGTTTGTCTATCCTGCGCTGATGCCGGGGTTCTGACGCGGGCGCATCCCGAGTTCAGTCAGTACGTCGCCCGTCCGCCGGAGACGTCGAACACCGCGCCGGTGCTGAACGAGCACTCCTCGCTCGCCAGCCAGCAGACCAGGGCGGCGACCTCGGCGATCTCGCCGAACCGGCCGATCGGGATTTTCGACAGCATGTAGTCGATATGCGTCTGCGTCATCTGGTCGAAGATCGCGGTGTGCACCGCCGCGGGGGTGACGCAGTTCACCCGGATCTCCGTCTTCGCCAGCTCCTTGCCGAGCGACTTCGTCAGCCCGATCACGCCCGCCTTCGATGCGCTGTACGCCGACGCGTTCGGGTTGCCTTCCTTGCCGGCGATGGACGCGATGTTGACGATGCGCCCGTAGCCGTTGCGCTGCATGTGCGCGACGGCGGCGCGGTTGCAGTAGAAGACGCCGTTGAGGTTGACGTCGATGGTGCGCCGCCACTCCGCGACCGGATAGTCGGCGACGGTCGCGTTCGGCCCGGTGATGCCGGCGGAGGCGACCAGGATGTCGAGCTTGCCCAGCGCCGCGACGGTGGCGTGCATCGCCGCCTGCACCTGATCGGCGTCGGCGACATCCAGCGCCGCGGCATGCGCCGCCCCCACCGCCTGCTGTGCCGCCGCCACCGCGTTGTACCTCAGGTCCCACACGCTCACGCGCGCGCCCTCGGCGGCCAGACGTTGCGCGATGTCGCGGCCGATGCCCGACGCGCCGCCGGTCACGATCGCCGCGCGGTCCTTGAAGCGGTTGTCGAAGCGCATGGCTCGGTCCCCTGTCAGTGCGTGTACGGGCGATGCAGCGTGCAGTCCGGATTGAGCCTCACGCCGAAGCCCGGCGTGTCGGGCACCTTCATGCGGCCGTCCTTCGGCACCGGCTCGTCGAGCAGCAGCGGCGTGAACATCGGCACCACCTCGTCGGCCCCGGGCGCCATCATCAGGAACTCGGCGAACGGGCTGTTATGCCGCGTCACCACGAAATGGTAGCTGTAGACGCTCGAGCCGTGCGGCACGACCAGCACGCCGCGCGCATCCGCCAGCGCCGAGATCTTGATCAACTCGGTGATGCCGCCGCACCAGCCGACATCGGGCTGGATCAGGTCCGCGCACTCCATCTCCAGCAGCATGCGGAAGCCCCAGCGCGTCGTCTCGTGCTCGCCCGTGGTGACCATCATGCCGCGCGGCACGTTCCGGCGCAGCGCCGCGTAGCCCCAGTAGTCGTCCGGCGGCAGCGCCTCCTCGATCCATTTCAGCCCGTGCTCGGCCGCCGCGTGCGCGAGCCGCGTTGCGTAGGTGAGATCGAGGCTCATCCAGCAGTCGTACATCAGCCAGAAATCGTCGCCGACCTTGGCGCGCATGTCGGCGAGCAGGGTGAGGTTCTTCTTCAGCCCTTCCTCGCCTTCGGCGGGGCCGTGGTGCAGCGGCATCTTGCCGCCGATGAAGCCGAGCTGCCTGGCCGCGTCGGGCCGCGCGCCGGTCGCGTAGAAGACCAGCTCGTCGCGCACGGCGCCGCCGAGCAGGTGGTACACCGGCTCGCTGCGCACCTTCCCCAGCAGGTCCCACAGCGCGAGGTCCACGCCGCTGATGACGTTCACCACCAGCCCCTTGCGGCCGTAGTAGAGCGTCGAGAGGTACATCTGGTCCCAGATGCGCTCGATGTCGGTCACCTTCGCGCCTTCCAGGAAACGCGCTAAGTGCTTCTCCACGATCCACGCGCCCGGCTCGCCGCCGGTGGTGACCGCGAAGCCGACCGTGCCGTCATCGGCCTCCAGCTCGACGACCAGCGAGCCGAGCACGTTGATGCCGAAGCTCTGCCGGCTGGCGCGATAGGCCGGATACTTCGCCATCGGGGTCGCGATGTGGTCGTCGATCCAGTGGCCGCGCGCCTGGTCGTGGTAGTCGCCGCCGCCGCCGCGCACGACATGGGCGCGAACGTGGCGGATTGTCGGTGTCGCCATCGCAACCTCCCTAGGTCGTGGGCGCGGCGGCGCCGATCGCCGGGCGCGCCGGGCGCAGGGCGGCGATCAGCAGCGCGCCGAGCAGCGTCGTCGCCGCCAGCACATACAGTCCCGCCGTGGGCGAGCCGAAGCTCGCGTCGGCCCAGGCCTTGACGTTGGGTGCGACGAACCCGCCGAGCGCGCCCAATGCGTTGATCAGCGCGATCCCGCCGGCCGCCGCCACGCCGCCGAGGTAGCGCGTCGGGAACACCCAGAACATCGGCTGCACGGCGATGAAGCCCGCGGCGGCGAAGCACAGCGCGACGAGTGCCACCGCCGGACCGCTGCTCGCCGACGCCGCGATGCCGAGGCCAGAAACCGCGAGCGTCAGCGTCGCCAGTACGCGATGGCTCTCGCTGCGGTCGGCCGCGCGCGGCAGCAGGAAGGCGGCGACGACCGCGCACACCCACGGGATCGCGGTCACCACGCCGACCTCGAACCCGACCTTGGTGCCGAGCAGTGCGGCGACCTGCGAGGGCAGGAAGAAGATCACGCCGTACACGCTCATCTGGATCAGGAAATAGATCGCGATGAACTGCAGCACACGCGGGTTGGCGAAGATGGTGCCGAGTGCCGCCGGCCCATGCGCGCGCCGCGCCTGTTCCTCGCTGGACACCGCCGCGACCAGCGCCTGCTTCTCGTCCGCCGGCAGCCACGCCGCCGTCTGCGGCCGGTCGTCGAGATACCAGTACGCCCACACGCCCACGCAGGTCGCAAGCGCACCTTCGACCAGGAACATCCATTGCCAGCCGAGCAGGCCCGCCACACCGTCGAGGTCGAGCAACAGGCCCGACAGTGGGCCGCCGAAGATGAACGCGAGCGGCGCGCCGAAATAGAACAGGCCCATGATCTGGCCGCGCGCGCGGTTGGGGAACCAGTAGGTCAGGTACAGGATCACCCCGGGGAAGAAGCCGGCCTCCGCCACGCCGAGCAGGATGCGCAGCGCGTAGAACGACAGCGGACCCGTGGCGAACATGGTCGCACCTGAAATCAATCCCCAGGTAACCATGATGCGGCACATCCACAGCCGCGCGCCGATGCGGTGCATGATCAGGTTGCTCGGCACCTCGAGCAGCGCGTAGCTGACGAAGAACAACCCGGCGCCGAACGCATAGGCCGCGTTGGACACGCCGGTCGACGCCTGGAACGCCTGCTTGGCGAAGCCGATATTGGCGCGGTCGAGGAAGGCGAGCACGTACATCAGCAACAGGAACGGCACGAGCCGTCCGCGCACCCGCGCGATCGCGTTGTCCAGCGTTCCCGGCACGTCCGCCTCCCTTCGCCTGCTTTGCGCAGGCTTGTCCGATGGCGCGGAACGACGCCGCGCCACGTGGCCGGAACGAGGCCCCGGCCGTGCGATGTTGTCAACCGGCGAGGATGGCAGGCGGGGATGCGTGCAAGCAGTGCGGCGCGGGACGGCACGCCGCTGCTTGATGCGCCGTCAGCGTTCGGGCACGCCCGCGAGGAGCAGGCCTTCCGCGTAGTGTTCGGTGTCGGCTTCGTGCACGAACGGCGACGTGTCGCGGAACGTCTGCACGGTGAACCGCGGGTTGATCGCGAACAGCCGGTCGCGCACCAGTGCCGCCTCGGCATGGATGCCCATGTGCCCGAGCGCCGCGAGGTACGGCCGCTGCCCGGAGGCGAAGGCGTGGCCCATCTGGCTGAGCCTGCGTCCGGCTTCCACCGCCGGCCAGTGGTCGCGCCGCAGCAGCGGGATCAACACGGAGAGCATGTCGTAGCCGAAGGCGTACGGGTCGAGCGGCGACAGCTGCTTGTATCGCTCGAAACGGTGCTCTGCCTCGTCGAGGTTGCCGAGATAGGCGTGCGCGAGGCCCGACAGGACCCAGGCCATCGTCAGGTTCGGGTTCTGCGACAGCGCGCGGTCGTGCCGCACGAGAGCATCGGCCGGCCGACGATGCAGGTACGCGGTCACGTGGCCCGCGATCGTCAGGATGCGGGCGTCGCGCGCGTCCAGGCTCAGCGCGCGTTCGGCCAGTTCGCCGGCCCGCTGCCGCGCGGCGGCGAGGTCGGTGTGCCATCCCTGGCCGACCAGGATGATGTGCCACCACGCATACCACGCAAACGGCGCGGCGTAGTCGGGTTCGGCCTTCATTGCCTCGGCCAGGTACTGACCTGCCTGCAGGAAGGAGTCGCGCTGCAGCCGGTGCACCAGCGGCAACGCCCGCAGCATCAGCTCGTACGCCGACGGATTCGCCGGCGGCGCGGCGGCTACCCGCCGCGCCTCGATGGCGAGGATCTCCGGCTCGATCTGCGCGGCCACCTGGGCCGCGATCTCGTCCTGCACCCCCAGCAGATCGTCGGACTCGCGGTCGAACCGCCGCGCCCAGGCGACCTGGTTGCCGGCGCTCAAATCCAGCAGGCGCAACGTGACGCGTACGCGGTCGCCGACATGCTGCACGCTGCCGTCGAGCAGATAGTCGATGACGAACGTCTCGCGGATCGCCGTCTCGTCGCGCGTGCTCTCGGCGAAGTGCGCGAGCGAATGGCTGGAGATGACGTGCAGTCCGCGGCTGCGCGTCAGCGCCGTCGTGATCTCGCTGGCAAGCCCGAGTGCCAAGTGATTCTCGCCATGGTTGGCGCTCACCGTCTGGGGCGGCAGCACGCCGATCCGCGGCCCGCGGCCGGCGCTGCGCGACGCCGGCGGCGCTTCGAGGCCGGGCGGCGGGGCGGCCAGGGCGGCAGGCAGCGCTGCGGGCGGCTCGATCATCGGCCCCGATGGGCGGCGGGGTGCCGGGCGGCTGGCCGGCCCGCGTATCTCGGCGAGCAGCCTTTGCGTCTCGACCGAAGGTGCTGCGTCCAGCAGGTCGGCCAGCACGGCGCGGCAGCGCTCGTAGGCCTGGATCGCCATGCCGCGTTCGCCGCGCGCCGCGTGCGCGCGCATCAGCGCCCGCCACGCTCCCTCGTGCGACCGGTCGATCGCCAGCACGCGCTGCGCGGCCGGGATGGCCGTCGCCGGCTCGCGCTGCTCCTCGAGCAGCTGCTCGGCGAGGCGGCGGGCGCGGTCGCGCAGCCGTTCGCGCTCGGTGGTCAGCCAGGCGTCGAAATTCGGGTCGACCCCGTCGAGGTCCTCGAGCAGGTCGCCGTCCAGCAGCGACAACGACGCGGGCTGCGCGGTGGTCGCGCGCATGATCTCCTGCACGTCCGCCCAGAAGGCGCCGGATCGCAGCGACAGGTGGTCGCGGCTGACGCTCAGCACCTCGCCCGCCGGCGCCAGGGTCTCCAGCAGGCGGTGGATCTCCTGGCGCAGCGAGGCGCGGGCCTGCTCCTCCGGCCGGCGGCTCCACAGCAGTTCGGCGAGCTTGCCGCGCAGCGCCGCGCGCGGCGAGGTGAGGGCCAGCACGGCCAGCAGCGCACGGGTCTTGCGGCCCGCCGGCAGCACGCTCTCGCCGCTCGCGGTGGTGGCGTCCATCTGGCCGATCAGGCGCAGGCGGAGAACCGTCGAGTCAGCCGGCTCCGGCGGGCCAAGCCTGCCCTGCCGGCGTTCCTGCTCAGCTACCGTTTCCAACATCGGGCTTTCTGCGCCGCCGCCCCGTGTGTCCGATCAGAGGCGAGAGAACCACCGTAGATCGGTATAATCAAGCGCAACCTGTTGCTACTAAACGATTTGTGCAAAAAAGCGAGAAATGTCTTTATTCGAGGAATTATTGTAGTCCCGCAGCAAGTGCTCCGCCGGGGTGCCGTCGCCCGACGCGATGGCGTGCAGCGGCGCGAGGTAGGACGTTTCGTCACGCCCATCGGCATCCAGGCGGCGGCGCGTCCGCAACCCGTCGCCGGCGATGGCGAGCACATCGGGCAGCAGGTCGCGCAGCGTGACCCGGCGCCCGTGCAGCTCGAATCCGGCAGCGAGCCCGGCGCGGGGCACCGCGTCGCGCAATGCCAGCGCCTCCGCCCGGCCCATCCCGCGCAGCAGCGCCTCGGCCGCGGCCAGTGCCGCGTCGTCGTACAGCAACCCGACCCAGAACGCCGCCAGCGCCAGCATCATCGGCGGCGCGGCGGCGTCGGCGCCGCGCATCTCCAGGTAGCGCTTCAGCCGGACGTCGGTGAAAACCGTCGTCATGTGGTCGTCGAAGTCGCCGATCGTCGGGACCAGGCCCCGCGTCTCGTCCAGCCGGCCTGCCATGAAGTCTTCGAACGACCGTCCGGCCACGTCGATGTACAGCCCGCCGCGGGTGACGAAATACATCGGCACGGATGAAACGAGCCAGCTCGCGTAGCGCTCGAAGCCGAAGCCCGGCTCGAAGAACACGGCCGGCATGCCGCTGCGGTCGGGATCGGTGTCGGTCCAGATCTGCGCGCGGTAGCTCAGGAACCCGTTCGGACGCCCTTCGGTGAACGGCGAGTTCGCCAGCAGCGCGGTCGCCAGCGGCTGCAACAGCAGCGAGGTGCGCAGCTTGCGCACCATGTCCGCCTCGTCGGCGTAATCGAGATTGACCTGCACCGTGCAGGTGCGCGTCATCATGTCCAGGCCGAGCGACCCGACGCGGGGCATGTAGCGCCGCATGATCGCGTAGCGGCTCTTCGGCATCCACGGTATTTCGTCTCGCGAGGCCAGCGGATGAAAGCCGATCGGCAGGTAGCCCAGCCCGAGCGGGCCGCCGACCCGCAGCACCTGCGCCAGGTGCGCGTCGAGTTCGACGCGAGTCTCGTGGAGCGAATCCAGCAGGCCGCCCGACAACTCGAGCTGCCCGCCCGGCTCCAGCGAGATCGCCGCCGTCTTCCCCGGCAGCAGCTCCTGCTTCAGGCCGATCAGCGCCTCGCGGTCCGTGATCGGCGAGCCGCCTTCCGCCAGCATCCCCTCCAGCAACCGGCGCACCGTACCGGGATCGCCCGACTCGTCGTCGTACGGCGGCGGCGAGAGGTCGCGCAGCCGGAAGCCGATCTTCTCGTGCTCCGTGCCAATGCGGAATGAGCCGCGCGGCTTGCAGCCGGCGGCGATGTGGTCGGCGAGCTGGCCGATGGACGTGATCGGCGTGGCGTCCGCCTCGCTGGGGTTCGACATGCGGGTTCCGGTTCGGGTGCGAGGTATCTAGGCGGCGGACGGCGGGGCGGCGAGGGGGATCAGCAGCATGGCCAGCCCTGCGATGGCCGCGGTCTCGGCCCGGAGCACCCGCGTTCCCAGCGAAACCGGCCGCGCCGCCCGGCCGATCATCGCCCGCTCGTCGGGCGCGAACCCGCCTTTGGGCCCGATCAGCAGCGCCGCCGGCGGCGGCACCGGGGCGAGCAGCGGCGCGTCGCTCCATTCCAGGCAGGCGAGCAGGGGGCGATCGGGGGGCCACCCGCCCAGCAGGTCCGCCAGCCGGACCGGTTCGGCGAAGCTCGGGAGGGTCAGGCGCTCGCACTGTTCGGCCGCCTCGACGGCGATGGCGCGCCAGCGATCGAGGTTCACGCGCGGGTGCTCGGTGCGCGCGGTCAGCACCGCGCCGATGCGGCTGGCGCCGAGTTCGGTCGCCTTCTGCACCACCAGCTCGGTCATGTCGCGGCGCAGCGGCGCGAAGAACAGCCATACGTCCGGCTCGGCCGCTTGCGGGCGCACCGGGGCCTCGACGGCGAGCGTCGCGCGGTCCCCCCTCGCGAGGCTGGCGATCCGGGCCGACCACTCGCCGTCCTGGCCGTTGAACAGCCGCACCTCCGCGCCCGCCGGCCGGCGCATCACGTCGCGCAGGTAGTGCGCCTGGCCGGGGGTGGCCTCGACGGATTCCCCGGGGCGGAGCGCAACATTCAGGAACAGTCGGATTGACGGGCCCATGCCGGGCGGCAACGTAGCAGCGATGGCTCACACCGACATCGCCGCCGACGGCTGGGTCTCCCGCATGCCGGGGTCGTGGCAGCCCTACGTGCTGCTCGCCCGGCTCGACCGGCCGATCGGGATCTGGCTGCTGTTCATCCCCGGCCTGTGGGGGATCATCCTCGCCAGCCCCAATGTCGCGACCGCGCTGTGGCTCGCGGTCCTGTTCGGCATCGGCAGCGTGGTGATGCGCGCCGCCGGCTGCATCGTGAACGACCTGTGGGACCGCGACATCGACCGGCAGGTCACCCGCACCGCCGGCCGCCCGCTTGCGTCGGGCGCGCTCACCACGCTCAACGCCCTGGTCTTCCTGGCCGCCTGCCTGCTGGCCGGGCTGGTGATCCTGCTGCAGCTCAACCCGCTGGCGCAGGGCCTGGGCGTCGCCTCGCTGCTGCTCGTGGGCCTCTATCCGTTGGCCAAGCGCGTCACCTGGTGGCCGCAGCTGGTGATGGGCTTCACCTTCGGCTTCGGGGCACCCATGGGCTACGCCGCCGCCACCGGGCGGATCGACCAGGACTGGGCGGCGATCTATGCCGCCGCGGTGTTCTGGGACCTCGGCTTCGACACCGTCTATGCCCACCAGGACCGCGAGGACGATGCCCTGGTCGGCGTGCGCTCCACCGCCCGCCTGTTCGGCCGCCACACGCCCGCCTTCCTCGCTGCCGTCTTCGTCCTGATGCTGGCCTCGCTCGTCTCGGCGGGCGGGCTCGCGCACCTGTCGGCGTGGTACTATCCGGCGCTGCTGCCGGCGGCGTATCTGCTGCTGCGGCAGGCGGCGACGCTGGATATCGACGATCCGGCCGCCTGCCTGCGCGCCTTCCGCGCCCACCGCGAGATCGGGCTGCTGGTCGCCGCGGCGATCCTGATCGGCCGCCTCTGAGCGCCGACTTCATCCGCGCCAACACCGCACCGGCGTCGCCGCCGCTGGTCCCCGAGATCACGCTGCATCTGGCCAGCGAGATCACCCCGATCTGGGAAGCCACGGAATCCTGGCTCGCCGCGCGCGGCGTCGATCCGCCGTTCTGGGCCTTCGCGTGGCCGGGCGGCCAGGCGCTGGCGCGCCATATCCTCGATCATCCTCACACGGTCGCCGGCCGGATTGTGCTGGACTTCGCCGCGGGCGGCGGGATCGCCGCCATCGCCTGCGCCCGTGCCGGCGCTCGGGTCGAGGCCGCCGAGATCGACACGCTCGCCGCCGAGGCCATCGCGCTCAACGCCGCCGCCAACGGCGTCGGCGTGACGATCTTGTCCGAGGACGTGGTGGGGCAGCCGTGCCGCTGGGACCTGATCCTGTGCGGCGACGTCTTCTACGAGGCGCCGATGACCCGCCACGTGCTGCCCTGGCTGCGGTCGATGGCGGGCTGCGCCGAGGTCTGGGTCGCCGACCCCGGCCGCGCCTATCTGCCGGCGAGCGGTCTCACGCCGTTCGCCGCCTACGACGTGCCGACGACGTTGGAGCTGGAGGACCGGACGGTTCGCACCGTCCGGCTGTTCCGGCTGCTGCCCGGCTGACGCGTGGCGGTCTCCCGCCGCGCGCGGATAGTGTGACCAGGACCTGCGGGAGACGCGGATGCACCGACGCACGCTGCTGGCCACGGCCGCCGCCGCAGTGTGCCGGCCGGCGCTCGCGCAATCGCCGTCCGCCCGCGTGCTGCGCTTCGTGCCGCAGGCCAACCCGGAGAACCTCGATCCGGTGTGGGCCCCGACCATCATCGCCCGCAACCACGCGTTCCTCGTCTGGGACCAGCTTTACGCGAACAACCGCGCGCTCGAGCCGCGGCCGCAGATGGTCGCCGGCCACGAGGTCCTCGACGACGGCAGGCGCTGGCGCTTCACCCTGCGCGACGGCCTCGCCTTCCACGACGGCACGCCGGCGCGCGGCGTCGACTGCGTCGCCAGCATCCAGCGCGCCGCGCAGCGCCGCAACCTCGGCCAGAAGCTGCTCGAGCGCGCCGACGAGCTGCGCGCAACGTCGGACACCACGTTCGAGATCCGGCTGAAGCAGCCCTTCCGCCTGACCACAACGGCACTTGCGGACATCTTCGTCATGCCCGAGCGCCTCGCCAGCGTCAGCCCGTTCAAGCTGATCCCCGACTACATGGGGTCGGGCCCGTTCCGCTTCGTGGCCGACGAGTTCGTCTCCGGGTCCCGCGCCGTCTATGTGCGCAACGATAAATACCTCGCCAGGAACGAGCCGCCCGACGGGTTCGCCGGCGGCAAGGTCGTGCATTTCGATCGCGTCGAATGGCGCGTGATGCCCGATTCCGCCTCCGCCGCGGCGGCGCTGCAGAACAACGAGGTCGACTGGCTGGAGACGCCGCTGCACGACCTGCTGCCGATGCTGCGCAAGAGCCGCGGCGTGCGCGTCTTCCGCAACGACGAACTCGGCAGCATGGCGATCGCGCAGTTCAACCACCTGCATCCGCCGTTCAACAACCGCAAGCTGCTCGCCGCCCTGCTGCCCGCGATCGACCAGTCGGAGTTCATGCAGGCCGCCTATGGCGAGGACGGCTACGTCATCGGCGTCGGCGTGTTCACCCCGAACACGGCGATGGCGACGAGCGTGGGCCTCGACGTGCTCACCGGCCCGCGCGACCTCGCCCGCGCCCGCGCGCTGGTCGCCGCCAGCGGGTATGCCGGCGAACGCGCGGTCGTCATGGCGCCCGCGGACCAGCCCGCCACGCAGGCCATCACGCAGGTACTCGCCGAGACGATGAAGACGCTCGGCATCAACGTCGATTACGTCAGCATGGATTTTGGCACGCTGGTGCAGCGCCGCGCCAAGCGCGACGCGGTGGAGGCGGGCGGCTGGAGCGCCTTCTGCACGTATTTCGACGGAATCAGCGCCGCGACGCCGGCGACGAACTCGCCGTTGCGGGGCAACGGCACCGGGCCGAACGCCTGGTTCGGCTGGGCCGACGACCCCGAGATGGAGTCAGCGCGAGACGCGTGGTTCGACGCGCCCGACCTGCCGGCGCAGAAGGCCATTTGCGACAAGATGCAACTGCTCGCGTTCCAGCACGTCCCCTTCATCCCGCTCGGCCAGCGTTACCAGGACTTCGCCGCGCGCGACGACCTGCAGGACATCGTCAAGTCGTTCTTGTACCCGGTGTTCTGGGGCGTGCGCCGCGCCTGAGACGCTGGCTCTGAGCTCACGCGGAACGAGCGATGCGCCTGATACCAAGTCCTGATGACCGGAACCCATTCATTCGTCATCGCGAGCGAAGCGTGGCGATCCAGGGCCGCGTGACAAACGCCTGCCGCGCGGCCCTGGATCGCCACGTCGCCAAGCGGCGGCTCGCGATGACGAGGTGAGTCGTACTCCCTCAGACTTGGTATGAGTGGGAGCATGGCGGAGGCACCGCCGGGAGCGCTATTCGCAGCGACGGACTCCGATGCCAGCTTCCGTCGCCCCGAACGTCACTCCGTCATCAGGCCGCGCGTCGCCCGGACCGCTCGCCGCCCGCTCGCCGCCCCGCGTTGCGTCCGCCGGCGTTCCGCCCCGGATTGTATCCGCCATTGCGGCCCGGGTTCTGCCCGTTGCGCCCGCCGCGTCCCTGCGGCGCCGTCTCGACCGGCTCCTGGCCGATCTTCTGCGCGATCGTGCCGGACGCGCGTTCAATCGCCCGCAGCGCCGCGCGCTCCGATCCGTCGCAGAACGAGATCGCCACACCGCCCGCGCCGGCCCGCGCGGTGCGGCCGATGCGATGCACGTAGCTCTCCGGCTCGACCGGCAGGTCGTAGTTGATGACGTGCGAGATCTCCTTCACGTCGATCCCGCGCGAGGCGATGTCGGTCGCCACCAGGACGCGAGCCCGGCCGCTGCGGAAGCGGTCCAGCGCACGCTCCCTGGCACTTTGGCTCTTGTTGCCGTGCAGCGCCTCGGCGTTCACCGCACTCGCCTCCAGGTGCTCGTGCACGCGATTGGCGTTCTGCTTGGTGCGGGTGAACACGATCACCCGCTCCATCGCCGGATCGGCGAGCAGCTGCGTTAGCAGCGCGCGCTTGCCCGCGGCGGGGACGAAATGCACGAGCTGGTCGATCTTCTCCGGCGTGCGGATCTCCGGCGTGATCTCGACGCGCACCGGCTCGCGCAGGAAGTCGCGCGTCAGCTGCTCGACGGCCGGCGGCATGGTGGCCGAGAACAGCATCGACTGCCGCACCGCCGGCAGCGCCGCCGCGATGTGGCGGATGTCACGGATGAAACCGAGGTCGAGCATCCGGTCGGCCTCGTCGAGCACGAAATGCGTCACCTGATCGAGCCGCAGGTGCTTCGTGTTCATCAGGTCGCGGATGCGTCCGGGCGTGCCGACGACGATGTCGGGGCCGCGCCGCATGCGCTCCTCCTGCGGCCGCCGGCCGACGCCGCCGAGGATGACGCAGGTCGCGACCTTGGACTGCGCGCCGAACCGGCGGATCTCCGCCTCGGTCTGCAGCGCCAATTCGCGCGTCGGCGACAGGATCAGCGCGCGCGTGCCGAACGGGCGCGGCCGGCCGGGTGCGGCGGACAGCGCCTGGATGATCGGCAGCACGAAGGCGGCGGTCTTGCCGGTGCCGGTCTGTGCGATGCCGAGCATGTCGCGTCCGGCCAGCAGGGCCGGGATCGCGCCGGACTGGATCGGCGTGGGCGTGGTGAAGTTCTGCGCGCTGAGCGCGCGCAGGATGGGCTCGGCCAGGCCGAGCGCCGCGAAAGTCTGGGTCAAAGCGATGATGTCTCCAGCGCCGGCCGCCGGGGTTTCCGATGCGGGGAATGGCGCCTGAATGTCTGCCGGCCCTGCGTAACGACGGGGGCGGGACGATTGCGAGTGAGGCTCCGGGACGGACGGCTCGCCAATGTCGGCGCTTCGCCTGTTACGCGATCCCGGGCTCGGGCATGTATATGACCGGGTCGGAGGCGCGCCGCAACCAAAGATGACGCGGCGCAGCAATGCGGCGGGGAAAGCGGTCTGCTCCACCGTGACGGGCCGCACGGGCGTCCGATCCGGGCCGGGGGGAAGTCGATGGCACGTCTGGCGCAGGCGGTGCGGGGCGCGAAGGTCGACCTCGCCAAAGCGGCACGGGGCGCCAAGGACCTGCGCGCCCGGATGGACCCGGACCAGCTCAAGGAAAGCCGGGAGTTCCTGGTCAAGGCCCTGCGCCGGCTCCCTGCGCCGGAGGACATCGAGGACCTGGCGCAGGAGGTCGAGGAGGGTTGGGACCCGCCCGAGGCCGGCAAGGACAAGGACAAGGGGAAGGACAAAGACAAGGACAAGGGCGCGAAGGCGGACGACGCGCACGACGACGACAAGAAGGAGTTGCTGCGCAAGGTCCTGGTGTTCGTGAAACGCACGCGCAAGGTCGCCGACGCGTTCGCGGCCGAAGCGAAGCAGGACGAGGCCGTTGCGATGGTCGCCGAGCCGGCCGAGGCGCTGCTGCGCGCGCCGCTGCCGAAGGAGCGGTCCACCGCCGAGCAGATGACGGAACTGCTCGGCCTGATTCAGCTGTTCACCACGCTGGTGGAGCGTTACGCGCAGCGGTTGAAGGGCTGAGCGCCGGCGCCGGCACCGGCGTCGCTGGCGCTGACGTAGGCGGGGAATCGCTATGGCGACCTATCGCAGCCGACGGTTGGAGACCCGGATGATTGGTACACAGTGTTCACGAACACGCCGCCCCCGGAGCGAGCAGCCCGTCCCTCTGACCTCAGCCGCCCGCGCTACTGTCCCGCCGGCCGCCGCACGAGCCCGTCCGTGTCGGGCGGCAGCAGTCCGGCGCCGCCGCTGTCCGGCAGGTTGTAGTAGGGCGCTGGCGGCAGAGCAGCCCCGTTGCCCAACAGCGGAGGCGGCAGGTTGACCCCGCCCCCGCCGATCGGCGCCAGCCCCGCGCCGCCCGTCTGCGGCAGGTTGTAGTTGGGCGTGCCCGCGTAGGCGGTCGGCAGAGTGCGGCGGAAGCTCAGCCCGGCCGTGCCGATCGGGGTCAGCCCCGCGCCGCCGATGTTCGGCACGTTGTAGCCGCGCGAGGCCATCGGCCGCGGCTGCGCGCCCGCACAGGCGGCCAACGGAATCAGCAGCAGCACCAGCGCACGGACAGACGGCATCGAACCCTCCTTCGGCCGCACGCGGCCACACCTGCGTGCTGACTACGCCCGGCCTCGCCGCTCCGCCAGCCGTGCCCGCGGCCGCGGCATGCAACGTTGCACGATGACACGTACCGTCGCCGCAACGCTGCACGCGTGCCGACCCCACGCAAAGCTTGCGTGCAGCGGGAACGCCCGGCGCACGCCGCACCGTTGCCGCGAGCGCCCGGCCAGGAGACGAACGGTGCGCGCGCCCGCTTCGGGTCGGCCGCCGCGCTACGGGCCGCCGGCCGGCCAGCGGAACGTGATGCCGTACTGGTCGAGCGGCACCATTCCGGCGCCGCCCATGTGCGGCTCGTTGTAGTCGGGCCAGGCTGGCGAATCCCCGCGGGGCGCCCCCGACGCCGCCCCCTGCGGCACCGGAAGCGGCCCCGGCGGCGGCACGGTCAGCCCCGCCGCGTTGGTCGGCATCATGCCCGCGCCGCCCATGTGCGGCACGTTGTAGCCGGGCGGCGGCGGAGCCGGCGGCGGCGGGCCCGCACAGGCAGCCAACGCCAGCAGCAGCACCAGCGCACGGACCGATGTCATCGAGCCTCCTTCACGCACGGCCCCGCAAGCGCGCCGGCTACACATTGCTCTTCAGGATCTTCGCCACCTTGTTGTGCCGCAGCCGGTACGCGTCCGGCATCGACTTGCCGAGCAGCGGGCGCAGATACAGGCGGTAGGCGTCGGTGATGTCGGTGCCGCTCGGCGCGATGAACTCGTCCGGCATCGTGCGGGTCTTGCCCGCCACGTCCTCCAGCGGAACCAGCCGGTAGTCCACCGAGTAGTAGCCGGTCCGCTCGATGATCACCGATCCGTCGGTCTCGCCCCACATCGCGTACTGCACCGCCTTCTCGCCGGCCTCGCGCGCCTCGCGCTGGTCGACGTCGGAGACGCAGCCGATGAACGACCGCTGCAGGTAGCCGAACGTGTCGCCGCGCACGCGGGTGATGCCGAGCTTCGCCTTCACCTCGTCGCACAACAGGTCGGCGAGCGCCCCGGTCCCCGACAGCTGCACGTTGCCATGCGCGTCGCGCTCCACCTGCTTGGCGAGCTGGGTGATGATCGGCTTGCCGCTCTCGTCGTGGATGCCCTCCGACACCGCGATCACGCAGCGGCCGTACTGGTCCATCGTGCGCCGCACGTCGGCGAGGAAGCTGTCGACGCGGAACGTGCGCTCCGGCAGGTAGATCATGTGCGGCCCGTCGTCGGGGAACTTCTTGCCCAGCGCGGAGGCCGCGGTCAGGAAGCCGGCATGGCGTCCCATGACGATGCCGATATAGACGCCGGGCAGCGCGCGGTTGTCGAGGTTGGCGCCGAGGAAGGCCTGCACCACGAACCGCGCGGCCGAGGGGAACCCCGGCGTGTGGTCGTTCATCACCACGTCGTTGTCGATCGTCTTGGGGATGTGGATGCAGCGGATCGGATGCTTCGCGCGGCGCGCCTCGTCGGCGACGATGCGGACGGTGTCGGACGAATCGTTGCCGCCGACATAGAAGAAGTAGCGGATCTCGTGCGCTTGCAGGACGCGGAAGATCTCCTGGCAATATTTCAGGTCCGGCTTGTCCCGCGTCGATCCCAGCGCCGAGGACGGCGTCTCGCCGACCATCTCCAGGTTGTGGCTGGTCTCCTGCGTCAGGTCGACGAAATCCTCGTCGACGATGCCGCGCACGCCGTGCAGCGCCCCGTAGACGAGGCTGACGTTGCGGTGTTTGCGCGCTTCCAGCACGACGCCGACGATCGACTGGTTGATGACCGCGGTCGGCCCGCCGCCCTGCGCCACCAGAACTTTACCCTGCAACATTCCAACCCCCGACGTTTCCCGCATCGCGAAAGTCCGGCAGGACGGCGGACTGCGCCGTCGCCTGCCGCAGCTCGGCCCGTGTCCGTTCCCCGCCCCAGTGTCCTGATTCCGAAGTTCCTCGAACTTCGGAATCAGAGTGGGACACTAGAAAATCAAAGTCTCAGTGGCCTGCTTGCCCCGGAAGTTCGCGAGCGAACTTCCGGGGGCAGGACACTGGGCGATCACCGTACCGGCGCGCCCGGCGAGGATTGTTGCGCAAGATCAAGCACCGGGCCACCCGCCACCCTCGGGGCGCCCGGCCGCCGGCGCACCGCCGGCCGGGCGGGCTGTCTGCCGAACCGGCCCTGAAGCGCGCGCTCGGCCGCGTCGCCAACCGTCTGAACGCTCCCCGTAAGCGCATCGCAGCGACGGTCTGAGCCGCTTTCCCAGCGCGGTTTCAGCCTGAGTGTGATCGCGCTCACCTAGCAGCCTGTCGGAGTTAAGCACAAACCACGAACAAATCGGAGATTTCTTTCGATACTTCGCGGTTCTGCACAACAAGAGAATCCGCCGGTGGC